>Ga0315903_10000374_pt1 | contig 66952 bp, 59 predicted proteins | sample LakEriMetagenome_7_FD_203524 | JGI IMG/M metagenome (GOLD analysis project Ga0315903, IMG submission 203524) | Freshwater fungal communities from buoy surface, Lake Erie, Ohio, United States - Buoy 2 MA119 | ecosystem: Environmental > Aquatic > Freshwater > Lake | place: USA: Lake Erie, Ohio... | reverse complement strand
GTGGTTGTGGAGCGAGGCGTGGACTGACGCGAACTTTTGGAGTGTCTTCATTTGCCTGAACCGGAGCATTGCCCGCTCTCGTCGTCGGAAGGGCAGGTGGCTGTTCTCGACCCGGTTATTGGCCCATCGACCGATTTCTTGTTTTGCCTCACATCCAAGGTCAGTCATGGCGGCACGGTAGGATCTGAGGCCGTCGGTTGTGATTGCTGCAGGCGCCCCGTGACGCCGCAGCGCCTTCTTCATGAATGTGAGAGCGGCCGCTTTATCACGGGTTTTGGTGATGTAGCTCTCGAGGATTTCGCCTTCGTGGTCGACGGCGCTAAAGGTAGACCATCTCACCGTTCAGTTTGACGTACATCTCGTCGAGATGCCAACGCCAGTGCCGAACTCCACGCATGGCCTGCACCCGCTGGCGGCGGATGTCGGCCGCAAACATCGGCCCGAACCTGTTCCACCAAAACCTGACAGTCTCATGGCAGAGGTCGATGCCGCGCTCGAACAGCAGATCCTCAACGTTCCGCAGCGACAGGGGGAACCGCACGTACATCATCACGACTAGGCAGATGACCTCGGGCGATGAGTTGAAATAGCGGAACGGACTGGTTGGTTTTCTAGGGCGTGGCATGCGCGGCTGCTACCGGTCAGTCGCCGAGAGCGCCAGCCGGTGCATTTGCTTTGACAGCACCTCATCGATGGTATGCGATCCTACGAGTCTGTCATGCGCGAGCTCGGCAATGTCGATCGTCGTGAGATGGGCCGCTGGATGAACAATCGGGCTGAAAACAGCCACCTGCCCTTCCGACGACGGGAGCGAGCTATGCAGCGATTTAGGCGAATGAAGTCTCTGCAAAAATTCGCGTCAGTCCATGCCTCGCTTCACAACCATTTCAATCAGGAACGCCACGTCACCGACCGTCAGACTTACAAGGAACGACGCTCGGCAGCACTTGCTAAGTGGCAGTCGCTTGCCGCCTGAAGTTTCGCTCATCTTGCGAAAGCTCCGCCATTTGGAGACAAGTTGCGGTTAGACTGACAGCACCCACCATGTGCATCATCGCGCACTGCTGGATCGATCTTGTTTTTGATATCGTGACGGGTACATTTTGTTTTTTTGACTAATGTGGCGCGATCGAATTATGTCGGCCAGTAAGCCGCTCAGGGAGCGCTAAGTACACTCACTGGAATGAGCAATCACTTTGACTGAAAATCGGCGCGCGTTCTCAATTATTGTCGGATTTACAGTCATCGCAATGTTCGCGTTTGCAACCAATTCGCTGCTTTGCCGATTTGCGCTAGCGCAAGGGGCGAACGATCCGGGGATCTTCACGGCAATTCGCATTGCCTCCGGTGCGGTGGTCCTAGCGGTGATCACCTCCCGTTCAGCGAAGCCGAGCCTCAGAGCTGGGACCTGGGGGGGAGCCGGGGCCCTGTTTGTCTATGCGGCGGCCTTTTCCTACGCCTATATTTCCCTCGCCGCCGGGACCGGCGCCTTGCTGCTGTTCGGCGCGGTGCAGATCACCATGGTGACCGTCGGCTTGGTGCGCGGGGAGCGTCTGGGCTGGCTGCAATGGATGGGGTTTGTCCTGGCGATCGCGGGGCTTGGCGCACTGCTGGCACCCAGCGCGGCGGCACCTCCACTATTGGGAACGGCGCTGATGGTCGCGGCCGGTATCGCCTGGGGGGTCTATTCGCTGCTTGGCCGAGGTGCCGTCGACCCGCTGGCCGTGACGGCCGGGAACTTTGTCCGGGCCACACCGGCTGCGGTGCTTTTGCTGCTATTCGCCTTGCTCTCGCACGGAGAGATTTCAGCGTACGGTGCGGTCTGTGCAGTGGCATCAGGGGCGATTACGTCCGGCCTGGGTTATGCCATCTGGTATTCCGCCCTGCGCGGGCTGACTCCGAGCCAAGGCGCTTCGGTTCAACTGAGTGTGCCGGTTATAACCGCTTTTGCGGGCGCGTTACTGCTGGGTGAAACCATCTCGCTCCAGCTGGTGGTGGTATCGGTGGCCATATTGGGCGGTATTGCGCTGGTTATTGTGGGCCGGAGACGGACCCAGGTTTGAGGTGCGAAAAAAGCGGTTTGGCGTGACGACCGCCAATGCCTCTAGTCCGCGATCGGCGCGCTGGTGGGGGGGCTGGCTGGATCAGCATCGTCCAGATCAATCCGATCACCGGACAGTAGGGCTTCATACTCTGCCTCCGACAGGGTGGTCGGTGCCCGCCACGCCTTGCGCGACTTGGGAGGAGTATATCCATACGCCGCCAGTTGCTCGGAGGTTATCGTCTTGACCGTTTCCACGAGCGCCCTGCTTGTCATTGCCCGATAGAGCGGGAGTTCCTGTGCCCACGGTTTTTCGAAACCGACGAACAGGGTCGATCCAGCGATTGAGGCAGACAGGAAGACGGACAATGTCTCGCGCTCTTGCTGGCTGAGCGCGGGATTGATTCTGGCGATCAGGCTGTTGAACGTATTGCGCTCGAGTATGTAGATGCGGTCGACCGTCTGGGCGATCATTTCATCATGGTTGGCCAGCATCCACAGATGCGGAAACAATCGGGTCGTCTGCTTGGACTGCATATCCTCCAGCAAAAGCTCGATCAGGCCGTGCAATCGATCCTCATCAGATTTTGATCGATCACGAACGATCGAACGGAAGCCTTCGGCATAATCATTCAGGACGCTGCTAATCGTATCCTGAAACAAATCGGCACGGCTCTTATAATAGTAGCTAACCGCACCAATCTGAATGTTGCAGCGTCGGGCAACCTCTCGCAGGGTCAGGGCCGGGAAGCCCTCCTCAACCAGAATGCCGAGAGCCACTTTTTGAATCTGGAGCAATCTTTCCTTGCCAGACTCATAGACTCCCGATCCCTTGCGGCTCCGTTTGCGTGCTAGATCCTGCATGGCTGGCCTGTACCATAAATGTCTGCATTTGGCGCTAGCGATTAGCTCCCTATCAATCGGGGGACGAGTGATGTGTCAGAAAGGTGCCCTAATCCGACCCCTACCTGCCCTTGCGGACTTTCGCGCCGGGATGACCGTCCTTCAAATGCGGTCCTTCCCCGAACAGTTTCTCCCGATAGGTGCCAGGCTCATAATCCGTCTTGAACAGGCCGCGGCGCTGCATCTCCGGCACTACATGCTCGACGATATCCTCAAAGGTTTCCGGCATGACCACGTAGCAGAAATTGAAACCATCGAGATCAGCCTCGTTTGCCCAGGCTTCGAGTTCGTCAGCAACATGTTTGCCGTCACCGACGATCAGCAGACCGCCACCGCCCAGCGCGACGGACCTGCCAATGGCTTCGACATCGTCCGCACCGCCCGCGAAAGCCGCCGCAACCGATTGGATCGCATTGCTGCTTGAGGTACCGGATGCCAGCAAATCCGGTTTGGAGAAGTCAATTCCGGTCCAGCCGGACACAATCGCCAGCCCCCCCTGGGCACTGAGATACTGTTGATAGTCGGCCAATTTGGCCTGAGCTTCCTCGTTCGTTGCGCCAGTGATGACGGTGGCAAGGCAAAAAACCTTGATGTCTGACGCTGCGCGGCCCGCATCCACCGCAAGCTTACGGAGTTTCGCAACGTCTCCGGCCATCTTCTCACGCGACCGTCCAGCCACGAAAACGCATTCGGCGTGCCGGGCTGCGAAGGCTACACCTTTCGGCGAAGCGCCGGCCTGATAAAGGACCGGCGTCCTTTGCGGCGACGGCTCGCACAGATGGATGGCGCTGACCTTGAAATAGTCGCCATCATGCTCGACCCGATGGATCTTGGCCGGATCCGCGAAGACACCAGTGTCGGCATCCTTGCGCAGAGCGCTGTCTTCCCAGCTGCCTTCCCAGAAGCCGTACTGAATGCTCAAAAACTCTTCGGCGATATCATAACGGATATCGTGGTCGACCTGCTTGGCCTTGCCGGCCCCCTTGGCACCGCTGTCAAGGTAGCCTGTGACAATGTTCCAGCCGACACGACCATCGGTTATATGATCGAGTGTCGACATGCGACGGGCAAAGGGGAGCGGTGCTTCCTGAGTCAGGTTTACAGTCACCGCAAAACTCAAGTGCTGGGTCGCGTCCGCCATAGGCGGAATGATCAGCAGCGGATCGTTGGTCGGCACCTGTGCCGCCTCACGCAGCGCGGTTGCGGGGCTTGCTCCATAGACGTCGTAGACACCGACGACATCCGCAAGGAAGAGCCCGTCGAATTTGCCTTTCTCGAGCAGCCTCGCGATTTCAACCCAATGCCGGGAATGCTTGTAGTCTGCTGATCGGTCGCTCGGATGACGCCACAGGCCGTGCGATTGGTGTCCCACACAATTCATCGCGAATGCATTCAAGCGAAGCTGCCGCGCCATATGCCTTCCTCCCAGTCAGTTCCCGAGATGGATAGGCAGATGGCAATTTTTAGTCAACTGACCAAAGTTTTTGGTGGACACTGCGGTGATGGGTGTGTCAATCCTCACCGGCGAACTGCCCTGATCGAAAGGCCGCGTGGTGACAGAAATTACAGTCAATAGTCCGCCGACAGATGTTGACCCGCTCGACGTTTCCCGAGCTGAACTCTACGCAAATGATAACTGGCGCGAGCCGTTTCGGCAGCTCAGGGCCGAAGCGCCGATCTATCTCTGCAAGGAGTCCAAGTTCGGCGAATATTGGTCGGTCTCAAAATATCAGGACATTGTCGACATAGAAGCGCTGCCCCAGATATTCTCCTCATCCTGGGAATATGGCGGCATAACGATTGCGTTCGACACCTATGATCTGCTGCCGGACGAAGTCCGCCTGCCGATGTTCATCGCGATGGATCCGCCGCGCCACAGCGAGCAGCGCCGCACGGTCGCGCCGGCCTTTGGTCCGAGCCAGGTTGCGGCGATGAAGGCCGAGGTGCAGCAGCGCACGGGCGAACTGCTGGATTCCCTTCCGATTGGTGTACCATTTGACTGGGTCGAGAAGGTCTCGGTTGAACTGCCTACGGGTATGCTGGCGCGGATGTTCGACTTTCCGTGGGAGGAGCGGCACAAGCTGACGCGCTGGTCTGATCTTGGTGGCGACGTGGAGCTGATCCGGCAGCCCGGTGGCCTCGCTATCCGCAACGCCGGGATGAACGACATGGGCGAGGCCTTTGCCAAGCTGTGGCAGGAAAAGGCGGCCAATCCGGGCAATGACCTGATTTCTGTGATGATGCAGTCGGACGCGATGAAGGAGATGAGCCCCGAGGAGTTTATCGGCAATCTCATCCTGCTGATCGTCGGTGGCAATGACACCACGCGCAACTCCATGTCGGCGATCGCCTATGGGCTTCACAAGTTTCCTGAGGAGCGCGCCAAGCTGGAAGCCGACCCGTCGCTCATCCCGAACGCGGTGCAGGAGTTGATCCGATGGCAGACACCGCTGTCGCATACGCGGCGCACGGTGACAGAGGACACGGAATTTGGCGGCGTCAGCATGAAGAAGGGCGACAAGGTTGTCCTATGGTACATCTCTGCCAATCATGACGAAGCGGTATTTGACGACGCCGACACGCTGAAAATCGACCGCGTTAACGCGCGACGGCATCTGTCCTTTGGCTGTGGCATTCACCGCTGCGTCGGGGCACGCATCGCGGAAGTACAGCTTCACACGCTGCTCGAGGAAATGAGCAAGCGGCGGCTGCGGGTCAAAATGGTCGAGGAACCAGAGCGCGTTTCCGCCTGCTGGGTGCACGGCTACACGAAGATGATGGTGACGCTGGAGCAGTATTAAGCGCCGTCGGGAAATGGCGATGCGCAAGAATAATCAGAAATCCGGCCAGACGGCCGCATCATATCTGGGTATCCGCGAGACGTGGCTCTCATCGACGCGGCCCACTTATCTTTGTAACTGTTGACGTGACCCCCAGCTTTCCACCAATTAGAATTAAATCTGACTGCTTCTGCACCTCCGAGGATGTCAGCACCGGAAACCCTAACTGCGAATGGTTCAAAATTCAGGTGGCAGAGCAAGACAAGTTCCAGGCTAAGTCACCCGGATTGGCCTGACTTGATATAGATCAATGAACAGATACTCAGGGCTAGCCATAAAGACTTTGCGACCCCGAGAACTGGTTCATCCAGTTTCTCAAAAAGGCCCCGAGTAGCTCGAACCCCCGTTTGTATGGCTGCTCGGGGTTTTTTTGCCTTGAAACTGAACGTGCATTTTGCGCACCAGTGCCGATGCCAGTCTCTTTCGACTTAGAAAAAGACGGTCAGGACTGTGAGCGTGCCCGCTGTGGCTGAGTATCATAATGCTATCGTGACCACTATTGACTGACCGTCACGGTCTCAACGCTCTCTCAACTTGGCATTACACGCCAGTTTCATCCATCAACTGGCAATGCCGCCTTAATTGATCGAGGCATACGTCATAATTCTGTATTTCGAAGATATTGGCAGCCGTTACATTGTAGGCGTAATATGAAGTAACTTGCAGTCAAACGGGGGTTTCATGCCGCAAGTGAAGGCAATGCGAGAGCAGTTCACATTGGAAGGCGATAAAGTCATCCATCCACCCACAGGGACGATATGGACCGCTTATCCCGGTGACCCTCAACTCGCTACAATCTTCATGGGACGACTTGGCGAACCATTGGACAATGGCGAGGAATATGATCGCCGCGAGGCGCATGAAATTGCAGTTGCAATGCTGGAAGAACGCATCTGGCGGCGATAGTCAAAAACCATATCCCTTGGCCATTATCGATCGCCTTAAGGATCATGCGACGAAGGCATTGAACGGTGCTGTCAGTCTAATGCGAACTTGTCTCCAGCAAACGTAGCTGGGGCAGGGGGCGCGTAGCCTCAGGCCGCAAGATTGCTCCACTCGGTAAATGCTGCCGAGCGTCGTTCCTTGTAAGTTTTTCGGTCGGTGAGGTGACGTTCCTGATTGAAGTGGTTGTGGAGCGAGGCGTGGACTGACGCGAACTTTTGGAGTGTCTTCATTTGCCTGAACCGGAGCATTGCCCGCTCTCGTCGTCGGAAGGGCAGGTGGCTGTTCTCGACCCGGTTATTGGCCCATCGACCGATTTCTTGTTTTGCCTCACATCCAAGGTCAGTCATGGCGGCACGGTAGGATCTGAGGCCGTCGGTTGTGATTGCTGCAGGCGCCCCGTGACGCCGCAGCGCCTTCTTCATGAATGTGAGAGCGGCCGCTTTATCACGGGTTTTGGTGATGTAGCTCTCGAGGATTTCGCCTTCGTGGTCGACGGCGCTAAAGGTAGACCATCTCACCGTTCAGTTTGACGTACATCTCGTCGAGATGCCAACGCCAGTGCCGAACTCCACGCATGGCCTGCACCCGCTGGCGGCGGATGTCGGCCGCAAACATCGGCCCGAACCTGTTCCACCAAAACCTGACAGTCTCATGGCAGAGGTCGATGCCGCGCTCGAACAGCAGATCCTCAACGTTCCGCAGCGACAGGGGGAACCGCACGTACATCATCACGACTAGGCGGATGACCTCGGGCGATGAGTTGAAATAGCGGAACGGGCTAGCTGGTTTTCTAGGGCGTGGCATGCGCGGCTGCTACCGGTCAGTCGCCGAGAGCGCCAGCCGGTGCATTTGCTTTGACAGCACCGACTGACGGCTTCCATCGAGGTGCCATCGCCAGTGCCGTACGGTCTTGTGGCAGACGTCGATCCCGCCCTCGAACAGCAGGTCCTCGACGTTGCGCAGCGACAGTGGGAAGCGGACGTATATCAGCACCGCGAGGTGGATCGCTTCAGCTGACCAGCGGAAATACCGGAACGGATTAGCGACTTTGCGAGGTCTGGACATAGTCCCACCCAACGCAACGGCTGCCTCCATCGCTAACGCTGCAATCCCTTTGACACCGCCGGCCATTGGATCCGAACGGTAAGACCTCCGGAAGGCGCGTCTTCCAAATCTAACGCCCCGCCCTTGGCAATCACCAAATCTTGCGCAATGGCGAGGCCAAGTCCGTGGCTTCCGCTTCGTTCGTCAAGCCGACTACCACGTGTGAGTGCCGCTTGCCTTAAATCGGCAGGGATACCCGGCCCGTTGTCGGTGACAGTAACCCAAAGTGTCGGCATCGCTCCCGCGGCAATGATGACGGTCGATCGCGCAAACCGGCTGGCGTTCTCGATAAGCGCGCCAATTGCCTCTAAAGCGGCAGCCTCCGGCATCGGTACGTACAGATCGGCCGGAATATCCGCGTGAAATTTGATTCTGGCTCCTGACGGTGTACGACTGACAACAGCGATCAAACGATCCACAACGCTTTCAAGCGCCACCTGACTGCCTACGCTCGTTACGCCAGCACGCGCCAGTTCGCTTTCCACCGCGCCGGAAACCAACGATAGACTGCGGATCATGTCGTTGGCCAAGTCGGTTGGCAACGCACCCATTTGAAGACGAAGCGCGGTCAGCGGAGTTTTGAGAGCATGGGCAAGGTCTTGTGCCCGTTGCCGTGCGCGCAGAATATCGTCGGCACGTTGGTTGGCTACCTTATTGATTGCCTCGGTTAACGGGCGAACTTCCAACGGATGCGCTGAAACCTCTAACCTTGCATCGGCGGCTTGCGACATATGATCCAACTCGTTGCTAATCGCAGTCAGTGGGCGCAGCCCCATGCGCACCTGAAACCATGCTGCCGCTGCCAATAGCAGCCATAGGAGGCTCAGGAAAATTCCCGTTTCCCGTTCAAACTCCCGGCGTGCCTTAGTGAGTGGAGCGCGGTCGGCGGCGACCGTCACATTTACAATCTCCCCATTGGAGGAAGGTTTGATTTTGCGGGTGACACTCATCACCGATGCTTCAAACGGCCCTGCGCTTTTTATCGCCTGCCAGGCACCGCGGTTAACGACCGGGCTGTTAAGTTGACCATCCCACAACGAACGGGAACGCAATTCGCCATTTGGCCCTTTTAACAGCCAATAAAGACCGCTGGCCGGCCTCGCAAATCGGGGATCGGATGGCTGCCGCGTTAATGCGGGTATTCCGTTCGGATCTATCGTCGCTGCGGCGATAAGGGACAGGCCGTGGCGTTCTAATTCCGAACGCAGTTGTCTTTCTGCATGGCGTTCAAACAATATACCCAGCATCGCCCATGCCATCGCAAGGGCAAGAGCAATTGCGCCCCCTGCAAACACCAGTAACCGAAGATGAAGCGATTGTGTGAGCGCCCTTGTTTGCATGGCTAAGCGTGCGCCAAAAGATAGCCGAACCCGCGACGGGTTACTATGCTATCCGCCCCCAATTTGCGGCGGAGTCTAGCGATCATCGCTTCAATGGCATTGTCCTCAATCGAATCTGCGCCGTGCAAGGCCTCGGCCAGGGCGCCGGCGCTTAATGGCCGGCCGCCGCTATGCGCTAGTGTATGGATTAGGCGGTATTCCAATGGCGAGAGTGTGATGGGTGTGCCTGCCTTCATCACCGCCATCCGCCGCGTGTCGAGCATCAACGGGCCAAATTGCAAAACGGCTTCAGAATGACCCGCACTGCGGCGGATCAATGCCCGTACACGAACAACCAACTCGGCAGGTTCGAAAGGTTTGGCCAGATAATCGTCGGCGCCGGCCTCTATCCCTTCGACCTTATCCAGCCAACTCCCTCGAGCAGAGAGTATAATGATCGGGAAATTCCGTCCCTCACTGCGCCATCGTTTGAGCACGGTCATTCCATCAAGGCGCGGCAGGCCTAAATCGAGGACGGCGACGTCGTAATCCTCGTCCCCGCCCATAATCCAGCCTTCATCGCCATCGGCGGCGCGATCGATCGTGAAGCCCGCGTGGCTCAACGCCTTGCTTACACCTTGCGCGATAGCGTCATCATCCTCGACTAGCAGCAAGCGCATCGTTCAATCGTTCTCAATTTCCAATATAGTGCCTGTGGAGGCATTAATTTTTATCTCAATCTTGCGCCCTGTGCTGGTCAGCATCTCGACCTTATATCTCATAATCCTGTCATCTTCATCGAGATTGATCTCGAGAACTTCCCCGGAAACTGTGCTCTGCGCTATGTTCAGAATGGCTGATAACGGCAGGATATCTGTGCGTTTGAACGCAAGGGGTGTGGTCTCACCGGAGTGCCCCACTATTTGAACATTCTGTTTGTTGTCATCAGCCGCGGCTGGCGGCGGCAATGATACTGGCTCAGCTGTAGGTTCGACCTTGGCACGATATCGCGTACTATCGGTCGCTTGCTCTACAGCGCCGTCCGATTTACCATCCCCGCAGGCCGTCGTCAGTAACAGCGGCAACAACAAAAATACGGCAAGGCGACTCATAGCATCGCATTATGCCCTATCCAAGCTGACAGCAAGCTGACGCAAACCGTGCAGTTCTTGTCAGCTACCCGGTGCGATATTGCGATTGTCATCACAGAGATGACTGCCACTTATGGAGTGAGAACTATGAACCTTATTGCTGCACTTGCATTGATCGCCGCCGTGACCGTTGGTGCCGGAACCGCCACCTACGCTGTTTCTGCGCCCTCGATCGTCCCAGAAGCCATCATCTCGCCGAAAGTCTTGGCCTACAGCGATGATGCCGGGCTCGAGGATCGCCGATCTGATGATCAATATTATGCGAGCCGTAAGACAAAATCGGCTCCCAACGTTGATGAAGAAGTCATTCGCCGCGCCGGTATGGTTCGGGTGAAGGAAATTGAATTTGACGATGGCCTGATCGAAGTCGAGGGCTATGATGCGCAAGGGCGCGAAATCAAACTTTACATGGACCGCGACGGCAAGAAAATATTGTCAAAGCGTGTTGATGATCGTTGGGATGATTGATCGAATGCGCGCCTATCTGTGGGCTTCGGTGGGGAGGTAGGCGCGCAAGTCTTGTCAGGTTAAGTTTCGCCGCGCGCACTTAGACCTACCCACACGGTTTCAGTTATCTGTCCCGGATGCAGCGCTCCATTCCGCCATGGCGGAGGTTCGGAAGTGACGCATTATACTTCGGGAGACGAGGTGACGCTGGATATTGAGGGCGTTGTAGATTGCTGAGTGGGTGGAAACGCAGCGCTGGGCCTGGCCATGGGATTTGAACTTCTGCATTTTCCGCTCTCGTCGTCGGATGGGCAGGTGGCAATTCTCAACCCGGTTATTGTAACTTAGTCGACCTGGTTGTGGCGCTTCAGACAGCCCAGTTCGGCTAGCAGATCTTCCACGTCCCGACGGCAAGTGGTGAAACGGAAATAGAGCCAAACCGCCAGACGTACCGTGTCTGGCGGAAAGCAATGACGCTTGAAGGAAATGGGTTTCATACTTGCTTCTCTATCCAACCAAGTGTCGGATTCGGAGACACGTTAGCGTTTGCCTGACCGCACCGATTGGCAAGCCCTGAAGCTGACAGTCGTTCAGGCCAAATTCGCCAAGCCGCAGTCAGCCGGTGGTTTGTAGTCGTAGACCTGCTAGGGATGGCAGCATGACCAAGATCCACAAGCTTTCCGGTATCGTCGACGTCGACGGGTTTCAATATGAGTGGGAGCTGCGGAGCGAGCCGCAGTGGAGCGAGCGTGAAGGCTGGAAAGGCATGACCGTCGCTTTGCTGCGCAAGGACACTCAACGCGGAGCTTTGCTGGAATTCCCTGCGCCGAAACGCTTGATCAAAGGTATGCAACGAGGCCGCCTTCAGATTGGCGACGCAGTTGTAATCAGGGGCATTCAGGCAGCGTTACAAGCCGGATGGGAGCCTTCTTCCCGGGGAAAGCCGATGGTTTTCGAAGTCGATGCTGACGGCAACTAGACCCAGGCCGTCTTGCAGGGGCAGGCCTGCTGCGCGGCCATTTCTCCTTTGGGAGAAGTGACGATGAGGGTTTATTTCAATCGTTCAGCCAATCGGCTGTGATCTCACCCCTATGCCCGTCGGGCGCCAGCGCGGTGCGCAGGGCTTCCAACAGAGGTGGCAGCGCCTGCGTGAAGGCGTAGGGCGGGTTGACGATAAAAAGGCCCGCGCCGTTATAGATGCCGGGCTGATCGCTATCGTACAGCCAATGCTCGACGCACAGCAATTTCGGGATACCGAGCTTGCGTAATTGCTCCTTCCATCGCCAATGCGTGGCGCGGTCTTTCAGCGGATACCAGATCACCGTCACGCCATGCGACCATTTGCGGTGAGCCGCGGCGAGGGTAGCGGTAATGCGCGCTCGTTCGTCTGTCTGTTCGTATGGCGGATCGACTACAACCACGCCGCGAGGTGTTCGCGGCGGCAGCATCGCCAGCCAGAACTCGTAGGCGTCGCGCTCATGCACAGCGGCGGTTGTGCCGCGCATCACGCCGCGCAGGGCACGGACGTCTTCGGGATGCTTTTCGTTCAAGATTAGCAAATCTTGCGCGCGCAAAAGCTGTGCCAGAAACAGCGGCGAGCCGGGGTAGAGGTGCGGCTCGGCCGCGGCGTTCACCGCTTGCACGGCGGCACGATATTCGTCCAGCAAGGGGTTCGGGTCAGCAAAGGCCCGCAGCACGCCCTGCGCGGCCTCACCAGTGCGTCCGGCCTCTTCCCCCTCAAGATCATACAGCCCGCAGCCGGCATGGGTGTCGATCAGGGTCAGCGCGCTCTCTTTGAGCTGCAAGGCCTGCACGAGGGCGATCAGCAGGCTGTGCTTCACGACATCGGCGCTATTGCCGGCATGGAAGGAATGGCGATAATTCACTGCAATTCAAAATCCTGACGATCCGCCTTTGTATGGGCTGTCGGGCGCGCAAGCTGAGCCCAAGGCGGTTGAAGCACCTGATCGGATGCCCTTATAGGGTTGGACGAAAACCTTCAAAGCACTTCTGCGCGCGACCGAAAGCCAGCGTCGGCGATCGGCGCCAGTGGAACTATTGGTGGCGCTCGGCGCTGACCAGGCTTTCGCGGGCCCTGTGCGAGCGCTCGAGTTTTGCGGCAGTTCCGCTTTACCATAGTCGACCCGCTAAAACGCGGTATAGGGGTGATGTGATCGCTCAGTTGACAGGATGGCATGACATGGATCTCGATCGAAGTTTCTCCCGCAGGGTCGTCATGGGAACAATGGCTATGACCTTGATGGTGCCCTTCCCGATCACTGCAAAAGGCTTGCGTCAGGCGCATGCCACAACGAGCAAGCTCATTTCATATAAGAGCCATGTAGCGGAGCATCCGATCGTGGTCGAAGTGCTACTGCGCGGAAAAGGACCGCTGGTTGTGTTGCTGCCGTCGCTGGGTAGAGGAGCCAGCGATTTCGATGACCTCTCCTCCCGGATAGCGGCGGCTGGGTTCCAGACAGCCGCTATCAATCCGCGCGGAATTGGGAGGAGTGAAGGCCCGGCCGCGCGGTCGCTCGCAGACTATTCCCAAGACGTATTTGAAGTCATCCGGTCCCTGCAATCCGCGCCGGGAATCGGCCCCATTGAGCCAGCCGTATTGATAGGTCACGCCTATGGCAACAGGCTGGCACGGGTGATAGCCTCCCAATATCCCGAAGCGGTATCAAGCCTGATACTGCTGGCTTCTGGGGGGCAAGTTGCGATAGCTCCAGCCATCGCAAAGGCGCTCTACGATGTCTTCGATACCTCCCTCTCTCCCGAAGCACACATAGCCGCAGTCCGCACTGCTTTCTTCGCACCGGGCAACGATCCAGAGGTTTGGCGTGACGGCTGGTATGGCGCGGTTGCGATGCAGCAACAGGCTGCTTTGAAAAATTCGCCCTCCGAAAAATGGAGTGCAGGCGGGCAAGCGCCGATCTACATAATCCAGGCGGCGCAGGATGTATTAGCGCCACCCGCCAATGCCGAAGCGTTGCAAGCACTCCAACCCGCGCGCGTTGAAATCGCCATTCTCGAAAATGCCGGCCACGCAATGTTGCCGGAGCAGCCAGATATGATTGCACAACTCGTCATTGGACGACTTAGCAGGGTTAGAAGTACGGACAGATAGAGTCTGCATTTACAATCCTGACGTCCCAGCGCCCTTGTTCCGGATCGCCCAAGGAAGCGGAGCTCAGCATGAGTTGACGCGCTGTTTAAAGCGAGAGCAACCGGTCAATTCTTGTGCTGGCATTTGCGATGGCGGGGCAGACATAAAGGAGGCTTCGAGGAGACGCCCGCTCACGGCACCTCAATGCAGCGACTGGATCCGCCTAAATCGCTGCACCCCCCAATCATGGCCAAGCCGCACACAAGTGGCTGGAAAACTGCATTGATCAAGCGAACGGCAGCGCCTCAGTCAACCAGCGCTTCATATGCTTCACTTGCCTCAAGCCAGGCAGTTTCGGCCGCCTCTTTGCGGTTCTCTAGTTCGGCCCGACGTTTCATCAACTCGGTCATGGTCAGTTTAGCGAGCGACGGATCGGCAGACTTGGGATCGAACATGGCCTGATCGGTCGCCTTGAGTAGCATGGTCAGCTTTTCCAATTCGGATTCTGCGCTTTTGGCGCGCTTGCGCATTTGCTGGCCCTTCTCGCGGGCTTCGGCAGCAGCCTTACGCTGCTCCTTCTTGTTGACCGGGCGGTTGTCGGTGTCGCTCTGCCCCTCCTTGCGAGCTGGGGCCGGATCCTTGGCCAGCACGAAGGCGAGATAATCGTCAATCGAGCCATCAAACTCCCGCGCGGTGCCGCCATCGACCAGCACTAGCCGGTCGGCTGTGGTTTCCAGCATGTGCCGGTCATGGCTGACAATCACCACTGCGCCGGAATAGCCGTTAAGCGCCTGGATCAAGGCCTCGCGCGTGTCGACGTCAAGGTGGTTGGTCGGCTCGTCGAGGATCAACAAATGCGGTGCCTCGCGGGTGATCAAGGCCAGCGCAAGCCGGGCGCGCTCTCCGCCGGAAAGCTTGCCGACCTCGGTTGTGGCCTTAGGGCCAGAAAATCCGAAGCGTCCCAGCTGGGCCCGCACTGAGGCGGGGCTGGCACCCTTCATCAGCACGGTCATGTGCTGAAGCGGGGTTTCGGACCGGTCGAGTTCCTCTACCTGATACTGGGTGAAATAGCCGACGCGCATGCGTCCGCTGGCCGTCATCGCACCATCCATCGGGGCAAGCTGCGCGGCGAGCAGCCGAGCCAGGGTGGTCTTGCCATTGCCATTGCGGCCGAGAAGGGCAATCCGGTCATCGGGATCGATCCGCAGGTTAAGCCGCTGGAGCACGGGTGCCTCGCCATAGCCGACTGCGGCAAGATCGAGCGTGATAAGCGGCGGGCGCAGCTCGTCAGGATCAGGGAAATCGAACTGCAAGGACGGATCGTCGATCATCTCCGCAATCGGTTGCAACTTGGCTAGAGCTTTTGCGCGCGATTGCGCTTGCTTCGCAGTGGATGCCCGTGCCGAATTGCGGGCGACAAAGTCACGCAGCCGTTCGCGCTCGGCTTCCTGTTTTTCGCGGGCCGAAGCGAGATGCGCTTGGCGTTCAGCACGCTGGCGCTCGAAAGCGTCATAGCCGCCTGGATAGAGCGTGAGCTTGCCGGATGAGAGGTGGAGGATGTGATCGACCACATTGTTGAGGAAATCGCGCTCATGGCTGACCAGCAGGATCGTGGCCGGGTAAGAGCGCAGGAAATCCTCCAGCCATAGCACGGCTTCAAGGTCGAGGTGGTTAGACGGTTCGTCAAGAAGCAGCAGGTCCGGCTGCGAGAACAGCAGCATAGCCAGGGCAACCCGCATCCGCCACCCACCCGAGAAACTCTCCAGCGGGCGGTGCTGCGCCGCATCATCAAAACCTAGGCCGACCAGGATACGGGCCGCGCGGCTTGGGGCGGAATGGGCTTCTATGGTTATCAGCCGTTCGTGAATTTCGGCCAGACGGTGCGGATCTTCGGATGTCTCGCTTTCCAGTATCAGCGCCGAGCGTTCGGTATCGGCGGCCAGCACCGTTTCGAACGGGGTGGCGTCGCCGCCTGGCGCTTCCTGCGCGATATAACCTAAGCGGCTGCCCCGCGGCATCGATACTTCGCCGCTATCGGCTTCCAGCATACCGGCAATCACGCGCACAAGTGTGGACTTGCCCGCGCCATTGCGCCCGATCAGCCCGATGCGTCCGCGCGGAGGCAGCTTGGCCGTTGCATCGTCGATGATCGTCCGACCGCCAAGGCGAACCGTAATATTATTCAAGTTGAGCATGCGCGTGCCTAGCAGCATCGTGCGCCAAGCAAAAGCAATGCTTGCTGCAATCAGACGCAATTGAGGGAAGCGGCTGTCCGAACGTTAGTGGATTGTTTCCAATGCTTGGAGCCCACGCCGGCCTGCACCCCGCGCGCGAAACACGCTGGCGCCGAATTTCCGGTGCAGCTTTAAGTTCGCCGAATGGCGGTCGTGATCCCACTGAACCCCGCCCCTGTGCGAAAGTGATTGCCAGCGCCACGCCGCGGCCTATGACGGCGGCGTGGCGGGTGAATGGCAATTCTGGATCGATCGCGGCGGAACCTTTACCGACGTGGTAGCCCGCGCGCCCGACGGCCAAGTGCTGACCGCTAAGCTGTTATCAGACAACCCGGCTCGAGCCGAAGATGCGGCAATTGCCGGTATCCGGCAGCTGAGCGGTACCGATGTGGGGGCATTGCCCCCTGCCGCCGTGCGGATGGGCACCACGGTTGCCACCAACGCCCTGCTGGAACGCAAGGGCGAGCCGACCGTCCTTGCCATTACAGGCGGCTTTGGCGATGCATTGCGGATCGGTACGCAGGAGCGGCCCGAACTGTTCGTGCGCCAGATCGTCCTGCCTGAACCCCCGCACGCCAAGGTGATCGAGATTGCCGAGCGGGTTATGGCCGATGGGACGGTGGTTCAGCCGCTGGATGAGACCGCCACCAGCGCCGCCTTTAAGGCCGCGGTTGCAGAAGGCTTCCGTTCGATCGCAATCGTGCTGATGCATGGCTATCGCTATCCTGCACATGAGGCGCGGCTGGCCGATCTGGCGCGGATGGCTGGGTTCACGCAAGTCTCGGTAAGTCACGAAGTTGCGCCATTGATCAAGCTGGTCGGGCGCGGGGATACGACGCTGGTCGACGCGTACCTCTCGCCAGTTTTGCGCCGTTATGTTGACCAATTCACCACCGCGCTGGGCCCGGGCAATCGCGCGTTGTTCATGCAGTCGAGCGGGGGACTTGCGGATGGGGCACGGTTCCGGGGCAAGGACGCGATTCTCTCCGGCCCGGCCGGCGGGATCGTCGGCATGGCTCGCACTGCGGAAGCGAGCGGCGCGCCGAAGGTGATTGGTTTCGACATGGGCGGCACCTCGACCGACGTCAGCCATTATGCCGGTCACTTCGAACGCGACAGTGAGGTTCGCGTCGCTAATGTCCGCATTCGCACGCCGATGCTGCGCATCCATACCGTGGCTGCGGGTGGCGGCTCGATCTGTCGGTTCGATGCCGGGCGGCTGGTGGTTGGCCCGCAAAGCGCCGGGGCCGTGCCGGGACCGGCCTGCTATCGGAATGGCGGGCCGCTGACAGTAACCGACTGCAATGTCATGCTCGGCAAGTTGCGGCCGGAGCATTTCCCGCACTTGTTCGGCGCCACGGGCGACCAACCGATCGACACGAATGTTGTAGCGGAAAAGTTTGCTGAGATGGCAGCGGCGATCAAGGCTGAGACTGGACAGGTCTTTACGGTCGAGGCGTTGGCCGAGGGCTTTATCGCCATTGCCGTCGCCAACATGGCGCACGCGATCAAGCAGATATCGGTCGCGCGCGGACATGACGTGACGGGCTATAGCTTGTCCTGCTTCGGCGGCGCTGGCGGGCAGCATGCCTGCCTGGTAGCCGACGAGCTGGCGATTGACGTGGTGCTGGTCCACCCGCTCGCCGGTGTGCTCTCGGCCTATGGCATGGGTCTTGCCAGCGAAACAGCAGTGCGCGAGCGAACCCTGGCTCAGCCGCTGTCGGCTGGGCTGGATGCGGCGGATACGCTGGCTAGGGAACTTGGGGAGCAGGTCCAGGGCGAGCTGGGAAGCGCCGTCGCAGAAGTCCGCACCAGCCTGTTCCTGCGCCGCGAAGGTTCCGAGAATGCCATCGAACTGCCCCCCGGCGATCCGCAGCAACTGTCAGAGGCCTTCGCCGCAGCCCACCGCGCGCAGTTCGGATATGTTGGCGATGGTACGTTGGTGATCGACCGGGTGCGGGTCGAAGCGATTGCTACCGGTGAGGCTTCAGGCATGCTCGACTGGCCGTTGCCTGAAAAGGCCGGCCCGCCGATCGAAACGGTCGACTGCTACCTTGCCGGGTCGGGTCACCCCGTGCCGGTTTATGACCGTGCTGCGCTGCCCGCCGGGTTCACTGCGCAGGGGCCGCTGATCGTGATTGATCCGCTGGCGACCACTGTGGTCGAGCCTGGCTGGTCGTTGGCGGTCGACGCTGATGGGACCCTGCGGCTAAGCCGCACCGCGCCACGCGCGGCCCTGACCGCCAGCGGGACCAATGCCGATCCCGTCCGCCTCGAAATCTTCAACGGCCTATTCATGGCGATTGCTGAGGAAATGGGTTCGGCTCTCGCGCGCACCGCCATGTCGGTCAATATCCGCGAGCGGCTCGATTTCTCCTGCGCGATTTTCGATGCGGCTGGGCGTCTGGTTGCCAATGCCCCGCATATGCCGGTCCACCTGGGCTCGATGGGGGAAAGTGTGCAAGCCGTGCTGCGTGAGCGGGCCGGCGGCAAGGACGGCCGGGGCATTCGCCGCGGCGATGCCTATGTTCTCAACGCGCCCTATGCCGGAGGCACACATCTGCCCGACATCACCGTCGTCATGCCGGTTTTTGTCGGTGAAGGGGATGCGCCTGCCTTCTACGTTGCCGCGCGCGGTCACCATGCCGACGTTGGCGGGATCGCCCCGGGATCGATGCCGCCAAACAGCCGCAATATCGGAGAAGAAGGCGTGCTGCTCGAAAACGCCCTGCTGGTCGACGAGGGCCGCTTCTGTCGTGATGAACTGGCGGCGATCCTCTCCTCTGGCCCTTACCCGGCGCGCAACGTTGATGCGAACCTGGCCGACCTTGCCGCGCAAATCGCCGCCTGCGCGCGCGGGGCGGCAGGCTTGGAGCGCGCATGCGCAGAGCACAGCATCGAGGTGGTCAGCGCCTATATGGGCCATGTCCACGACAATGCAGAGGAGGCCGTGCGGCGCCTGATCGGGCGACTGGAAGACGGAACGTTCCGGTACGAACTGGATAATGGCGCGGTGGTCTGCGTTGCGGTCCGGGTCGACCGTGCAGCGCGGCAGGTAACGATCGATTTTGCCGGAACGAGCGAGCAGCTCCCCGGCAATTTCAACGCGCCCTTCAGCGTGGTCCGCGCGGCGGTGATGTACGTGCTGCGCACCATGATCGACGATCCGATCCCCATGAACGAAGGCTGCCTCGCCCCGGTCACGATCCTGGTGCCCGAAGGATCCATGCTGCGCCCGCGCTATCCGGCAGCTGTAGTGGCCGGCAATGTCGAGACCAGCCAGGTTGTAACGGATGCGCTGTTTGGAGCTTTCGGGGCGATGGCGGCGGCGCAGGGGACGATGAACAACCTGACCTTCGGCAATGATCGCTACCAATATTACGAAACCATCGCCGGGGGTTCTGGCGCGGGGCCCGATTTCGACGGGACCAGCGTAGTCCAGACCCATATGACCAACAGCCGGCTGACCGATCCCGAAGTGCTCGAAACGCGCTTCCCGGTAATGCTTGAAAAATTCGCCATAAGACATGGTTCGGGTGGCGCGGGGCGGCATCGCGGCGGTGACGGGGCGCTGCGGCGGCTGCGCTTTCTGGAGCCGATGGAGGCCGGGATGTTGGCCAATCGCAGCCGCGTACCGCCATTCGGTTTGGCCGGCGGGGCGCCCGGAGCGCACGGCGCAACGTGGGTTGAGCGAACGTCAGGCAAGATTGAGGTTCTTGATTCCACCGCCTCTGTGGAGATGAAACCGGGTGATGTGATGGTGGTCGAAACGCCGGGCGGGGGAGGCTATGGATGAGCGAGATGTGGGTACTTTCGGGCATTGCGGTGATGGTGCTGGGCTTCGTGCTTCGCTTCAATCCGCTGCTGGTCGTGGTGGCGGCTGCAGCCGTCACGGGCATTACCGCCGGGCTCGATCTTCATGCGATCGTTTCCGCCTTCGGCAAGGCTTTTAACGACACCCGCTATGTAACTGTGGTCTGGATCGTATTGCCGGTCATCGGGCTCCTCGAGGCGTATGGACTGCAGGAACGCGCGCGCGGCCTGATCGCCAGTCTAAAGGGTGCGACGACCGGCCGGTTGTTGACCGGTTACCTGCTGATCCGCCAGATCTCTTCGGCGCTGGGGCTGACTTCGGTGGCGGGCCATGCCCAGACCGTCCGGCCGCTGGTCGCGCCGATGGCCGAGGCTGCAGCCGAAGGGCAGACAGAGCTGACCGAAGGCGACCGCGACCAAGTGAAGGCGATGTCGGCCGCGACCGATAATGTCGGCCTGTTCTTTGGCGAGGATATCTTCATCGCGATCGGCTCGATCCTGTTGATGGTCGGCTTCCTTGAACAACAGGGCATCATCCTCTCACCGTTCCAGCTCTCGATTTGGGCAATCCCAACCGCGATAGCCGCCTTCTTGATCCACGGTTTTCGGCTCTGGCGGCTCGACCGGCGACTTGGCCGGAAGGAGGCCGACCAATGATCGGCCTACCCTTCGTCTACACCTTAGCGGGGCTGACCTTCCTTGCTTTCGCTATGCTTTCGCTGCGCGATGCGACGAATCCGAAGCGCTGGGGTAACGGGGCTTTTTGGGGCCTCCTTGCTTTGTCTATGCTGGCGGGCGACCGACTGAGTGACTTTGCCAACGGCCTATTGGTTTTGGCGCTGGTCGCCATTGCCGGCACCGGGCAGCTAGGCCGGGGGGGCGGCGGTACTATGCTCGAGATCCGGGCCGAGCGGGCCACGCGTTATGGCAACCGCCTGTTCCTTCTGGCGCTGGTGATCCCGGCGACGGCGTTGGCCGGTACGTTCGGGTTCGAGCATCTGCCGGGGCTGGTCAATCCCAAGCAGGTGACGCTGGTCAGCCTCGCGCTCGGCGCAATGCTAGCGCTACTGATCGGGTTTGCCTGGCTGCGACCCCATCCGGCTGCACCTTTGCACGAAGGGCGGCGCTTGATGGATTCGGTGGGCTGGGCGGCGATCCTGCCGCAGATGCTGGCCAGTCTTGGCGCGGTCTTCGCACTAGCTGGCGTGGGTGACGTAGTCGGGCAGTTGATGTCCAGCGTGATCCCGGATGGCAGCCTGATCGGCGCAGTGATCGCCTTCACATTGGGCATGGCGCTGTTCACGATGGTTATGGGCAATGCGTTCGCCGCCTTCCCGGTCATGGCCGCGGCGATCGCCGTGCCACTGCTGATCAGGCAGTATGGCGGCGATCCCGCCGTGATCTGCGCTATCGGCATGCTTGCCGGTTTTTGCGGCACGTTGATGACGCCGATGGCAGCGAACTTCAACATCGTCCCTGCCGCCCTGCTTGAGTTGAAAGACCGAAATGCCGTGGTCCGAGTCCAGATTGGAACGGCGCTGCCATTGCTGGTGGTCAACACCCTCTTCATCTGGTGGTTTGCTTTCTGATGACGCACCTCACTGCCGAATACGCCGCGCGTTTCATGGGGCTGACCCTGGGGCACCTGACCCGCGAGTTTCCGCACAAACTGGATCATGTGATGGAAGCGCCGGAGGATGCCCGCACCCCCCGCGAACTGCACCCGATCTTCTTTGGCAGTTTCGATTGGCACTCCTGTGTCCATGGCTGGTGGCAGGTACTGCGCCTCGCGCGGCTTTATCCGGATCTGCCCGAAGCGGCGCGGGTACATGCGCTAGCCGAGGAGATGCTCACAGCAGAGAATTTCGCGGTCGAAACTGCCTATCTCGCCCGCCCTTCATCGCGCGGGTTTGAGCGGCCCTATGGCTGGGCTTGGGCCTTGGCGCTCCATGCAGAAATGGCGCGGCATGATCGCCCTTGGTCCCGCCATGCCGATGCCTTTGCCGCCGCCTTTGCGCAGCGGTTCCGCCAGTTCCTACCGCTCCAGACATATCCGATACGTGTTGGCACGCATTATTCATCGGCTTTCGCTCTTACCCTGGCGCGCGATTGGGCGCTGGAACATGATGCCGCGCTTTCCAGCCTTATCGATACCCGCGCCAAGGACTGGTTCGGGGAGGACCGTGATTGCCAAGCATGGGAGCCGGGCGGCGACGAGTTTCTCTCCTCCGCGCTGACCGAAGCCTTATTGATGTGCCAGGTGCTGGGCGACGGGTTCGCCAGATGGTTTGATCTCTTCCTGCCGGCCGCTGCTGAAGGGCTTCCCGCCACCTTGTTCACGCCTGCGACTGTCTCTGACCGCAGCGACGGCAAGATAGCGCATCTCGACGGCCTCAATCTCAGTCGTGCCTGGTGCTGGCGCCGGATCTCAGCTGCGCTACCAGAGGGGCACCCTGTCCGCGAACCCGCGCTTGCGACTGCGCAGCGGCACCTCGATGCGGCCATGCCGCACCTGGGCGATGATTATATGGGCGAACATTGGTTGGCCACTTTCGCCCTGCTGGCGCTCGAGCAGGGTTAAGGGCACTGTCAGAGTAAACGCACCGGCAAGGCGGAGAGCGCTGGCGCGGCGTGCAGGTTTCCGGAATATGGAGAGGCCCAAAATCCGGCTGATCCCCATGTTTAAAACTGACGGAATGAACCCCAAAGGGTGCAGTTCTGGGGGCGGGTGATTGAGCATCTGGGCTGGTGCTGAATTTCCGAGGCGAACATCGGGCCTAACCGGCTTCACCAAAACCTGACCGTCTCGTGGCAGATGTCGATCCCGCGCCTGAAAATAGGGTCCTCGACGTTCCGCAGGCTGAGCGAGAGACGCGCATAGATCATGACGACCAGACGAACGATCTCGGGTGAGGAGTTAAAGCAGTGGAACGGGTTATCGGACTTGCTTATCCGCCGGATTTGTCGCCGCCGCAGCTCACAGGCAATTTTGCTCTGACAATGCCGTTCGGTCGTATCGCACTAAAATTCTAGTGCCGATCCCGGTGACCTTGGGTTTAGTCGGCAATGAAGTAATCAAGTGATCCGTCTTCCTGGATGATGGGGTGATCCTGGAACGAGGCGAAGAGGAAATGATCAGGGCCTGTCACAACATTATGGATTAGGCCGGCAGGGAAAACGGCTTTGTCGGCCTTGGCCAATTGTAGCCGTTGGTCTCCGACCATGGCTGTGCCGGAACCATCGACGCCATATACATGCGCAGTGGCCAGCTTGTGAAAATGCGCGCCCAGTTCGCGCGCAGGTTCCAACAGGAAAAGATCGATATGGCGGTGGCTGGCTGGCAGCTTCTCCGACATTTCTTCGGCGATGGCCACCGTGATCACTGTCGAACCATTGGGCGCCTTTTGAGCCTGCGCGCCTACAAAAGGCATCACTGTGGCAAAGGATAAATCTCCACGGCAAATCTCGCCGGCGTGCCGTTCGAACAGATTGAGGATGTGGCTGATCGCAATTTCGTCCATCATGTCACCGTAAAGCTGGCAGTGTATCGGTAAAGCCGAAACGTCTCACATCGTTGATCTTGGTCGCATAGCCATGTCTGGGGACCTTTAAACGCCATTTTCATACGCGCATTGATCGCTAGCATGCGACAGTCCGCGATGCTAAAGATTTGTCTCACAATGTAAAATGACCATCTTGGGAGCGACCAGGTGAATGTCGAGAGCAAGTTATCAAGACGCAATGTTTTGCAGTTTGGATCGGCTGCCGCAGTGACAGGATGTGCAACGCCGGCGCTTGTCGATGTTGGGATCGCAAAAGCGACGAGCCTGGGGTTGGTCGATTATCTGAAATCTTCGCCGGATGGATGGTCCATACATAGTTTTGCCAATTGGATTGGCGCTGCCAACGCCTTCAAGGAGGGCGATGCCATTATCGGCGTTGCGGCGAAAGACGATGAGCATCGGAAGGTGGCGCGCATGCTTCTGGCAAAAACGCGGCTTTACCAGATCGATGCCAATCCGATTTTTAGCGACGATCTGCATCGTGCAATCATCTCGAGCATTGATGAGACCGTGGCCGCCACGTTGCGAGATTGGACTCTCGGCGCATTACGCGACTACCTGCTTGCAAAAGAAGAAGCTGACATAAAGGCAATCATGCCGGGCCTTTCCAGTGACGTCATCGGTTGCGTGGTCAAGTTACTGTCTGATGAAGAGTTGACCGCCATTGCGTCCAAAATCTTCAATGCTTTGCCGGGTTCAAACATCGGTGAACGGGGGTATCTCGGTGCGCGGATCCAGCCCAATTCCCCGACCGACAATATTGACGACATTGCTTGGCAGGTCTTCAACGGCTTTGCTTATGGTGTTGGCGATGTGGTGATCGGGACCAACCCGGTCAGCAGTGAACCGGAAAGTGTTCATGCGATCGAAGTTGCGCTGAAAGACATTGTCGACACCTTCGGGCTTTCCGATGTTTTGCCGCATTGCGTTCTTGCGCATATCGACGTCCAGGCCGAGGTTGAGAAAAAGTGGCCAAGCTCAACCGCCTTGTGGTTTCAGAGCATCGCTGGCAGCGACGCGGCTAACAAGACCTTCGATTTGTCACTCGACCGCTTGGTTAAACATGCCGACCAGCGTCAGGGCAAGTTCGGCATGTATTTTGAAACCGGGCAGGGGGCAGATTTTACCAACGGACACGGCCAGTCGATGGACATGGTACTGCACGAATCGCGCAAATATGGATTGGCGCGCTTTTTGTCGCTGCGGATTGCCGCAGCAAATGGACGGCGTCCTTGGCTGCATGTCAATGATGTCGCAGGCTTTATCGGGCCAGAAGTATTCCGTAATCGGGATCAATTGGTGCGCTGTTGCCTAGAAGATCTCGTCATGGGCAAGCTGCACGGCCTGTGCATCGGGCTTGACGTCTGCTCGACGCTTCACATGGATGTTAGCCTCGACGATCTAGATTACTGCCTTGAGCGTGTGGCGCCAGCCAATCCTGCCTATTTGATGGCATTGCCAACCAAAATTGATCCGATGCTCGGTTATCTGACGACCGGCTTTCAGGATCATGTTCGGCTCAGGCGCAAGTTCGATTTCAAGATCAGTAAGCCGATGCATCATTTTTTCCGCAAGCTTGCGGTGGTCGACGATGCCGGAGCGCCCGCCGAAAACTTTGGGAAACCTGAACAGATCTACGTCGAATATCGGCGACGCAAAGGCGACAACCGGCCCGAACGGGATATATTGGCCGAGGCGGAACAGAAAATGGACGCCGTTCGAGGGCGCGGACTTTTCTTGGCGCAAGGCCATGGCGAATTGCCTGAGGACCTTGAGCCTGCAATCGCACAGGAAATCCACACCATCTATGAGCGGTCCCGCAAGAGCATTTGGGCGGATTTCGATGCTGCCTTTCTGCCTTCGTTGACCGATGTGATCATCGCCGAAACCAAGGCACGCGATCGGCGCGATTATATTCTGCATCCCGAATTGGGCGAGACGCCGTCTGAAGCGACCGTTGCACAGTTGACCGAATGGCGCGGCCGGGGAGCGGGATCGTTCGATATCCAGATCGTCCTGAGCGATGGGCTGAATGCGATAGCGATCATGGATGATCCCGTTCGCAATACTTTCCTGCAGGCTTTGGCGCGGGGCCTTAAACAGAATGGGCTCTCGGTTGCGCCAAACATCATTGCATTTGAACGAGGCAGGGTGCGCGCCGGCTATAAAGCTGGCGAAATACTGTTTTCCGGGAGCAGTGGACGCAAGGCAATAATCCATGTGATCGGCGAACGTCCGGGGTCAGGCCATGATTGCTTTTCGGCTTATATGACCGTCGCTGATGGTCAGCTTTGGTCGCAATCGGGTGGTGTTGACCATGATGTTACCCGGGTTGTTTCCGGAATTTCCGCAACTGCACTCGCCCCAGAGGCCGGCGCACGCGATTGCACCCGTATCTTCCTTGAAATGTGGCAGAAAGCCGGTGCGCGATGATCGACTGGGCCCGAAATGGCAGCAGGCAGTGCTGCGCAGTGAGTGCTGCCATCCTCGTTGCCGCTCTGACCTTGCCGCATGATATGGTGAAGGCCGCGGCAGTATCGACGGATGACGCGGCTCTTACTCAAACGGCACCGCCAGTACCCGCCTATCCGGCGGTCAGGCTTCTCGATACGAAAACCGATATTCTAGGCGCGCCCTTTGCCTATCCAGAAGGCGATGCGAGGCTGATCTCGGAGATCATTATGCTTGCTCCGGGTGAGGAAGGCCCGCTTCACCGCCATCTGGTCCCGATGTTCGCCTATTTGCTAGAGGGCGAATTGACCGTCAATTATGGCGTACAGGGCACACGGAGTTACAAGGCCGGAGATGCGCTAGTCGAAGCGATTGGCGTGCGCCATCGGGGCTTGAATGCCGGCGCGACGCCCGTGAAACTCCTTGTCGTCTATATGGCTGCCAATGATGGGCCCCTTGTCGAGCGCTGAGGCTCCGATACTGCCAAAGTGACGCCTGTCTGGCGTGGTGCAAATTTCTGAAGCTGCAACGATGACCCAGCCTGAGGAAGTTGGGCAGGTTGGCAGAAGATACTGGTGGGAATATGGCTAATGGAGTTGGGGTTGGCGGAGATCGGCCTTGTGCTGGCCGTGGTCTTGATAGCGGAGGCGGGTCACCTTGCATGGCAGTTTGCGACCACACCGGCGGCATAAGGCCGCGCGCGTTCGAAGTTACGGCCCGCAAAGGCTAACATGGTCAACCAAATTCAAGCGACATGGCGCCAAAGATAGACGACATATTCTCCTCTGGCCTTCCGCCGAAATACATGCGGCGACAGCCGAAGTTGGCTTCGAGACCAAATGATTTTGCCAGCGCGACGCCATCCTGATTCGGGCTCGGCACATCGATTTGCACTTGCGTGCCATCGAGCCGTTCGACCAGGTTGGCCAGCAACCCTTGCGCGATCCGGGCATCGTCTGCGACTAATGGGCCGATCTTGAAACCGGTTTCGGCTGGGCGTGCCAGGCCAAATCCCACCAAAACGCCGTCCTGAAATGTCGCTGCCGTCATGATCTCCGGTTGCGACAACCAGGATGCGAGCAGGGCGCTTCGATCATAGGGTGCCCGGTCGCGATCATAAGCCAGCAATATGTCGTTCGAAACAGTGGCGTGAACGGGCATCGGCGCATTGCCGGTTCTTGCAATGGCCCCGCTCGCCACGCCCTGATATCGCACGGTTTCATAGGCTGGTTCAAAACCGCCGGCCGCGTAAAAACTCTCCATCGGGAACACGCCGTCCATTCCGATGACCGCATCAGGCGCAAGCCGGGCACGCAAGAGTTGCAAGCGCGTGTGCCATAATCGCCGGCCGAGACCATATCCGCGATACGCTTGGTCGACGATGAACAGGCCCATGAATCCGAAAGACGGAGTGTGGCGGAAGATGCTGCCGCCTGCGATCATTGTGCCGCGGTATCGAAGCGCGATAAAGGCATCCGGATCACATTCCCAAGCGCATTGAAGATCGCTTCGGCCGGGATTCCAGCCCTCGCTCGAAGCAAGGGCAAATATCTGCTCGGCCTCTGCGAAGGTCATTTTCCCAATTTCCGACGTCGCGAGCATGTCCGCTATATCGATATCCATCATTCCCCCCGATTGCGCGCGCCGTCGCCGACTTCGATCGGGGCTAAGGCCGGTCCAGTCGCCAACAAAGGAAAAATGCCGCCATATTGGCAGAGTGTCTGCTCGCCAATTGCACAGCCTTGGGTCATCGTAGGCGTGAGGGGTCTTGCCAGAGCAAAATTGTTCGTGGGATGAGCCGCCGATAAATTGGTTGGTTGAGCAAATTCGATAACCCGTGCCGTTACCTCAATTTATGCTCTGAGGTGATCCGTCTTGTGGTGATGATATATGCACGATTTCCCCTGCCCTGTCCGGGCCGAACGGAGAGAGGTTGCGATTGGTCTGACAGCACCGACCGGAACATTTGCACTTACTTCCGGTTCAATGGACATGAATACTGCCCGGCTCGTGCCATAGGGTCATGCCAATCGAGGCAGTTGCTATGTTGAGGGCGCTTATTCTGGTCCTTATTGCTGGGCTGGCCCTGTGGGGAGTAATGTCGATGGCCACTAAAGAGCCGCCTTTCACCGTCGAATTTTCCGAGCGAGATTTTGAAATACGCGACTATCCGGCACAGGCCATCGCCGAAGTCTTGGTAAGCGGTGAACGCAAGGAAGCGTCGATCAAGGGGTTTCGCTTGCTTGCCGGCTACATCTTCGGTGCCAACACCCGCAAGCAAAGCATCGCGATGACAGCTCCGGTCACCCAACAGGCGGCAACAAACGAGAAGATCGCCATGACCGCACCAGTCATTCAGTCGGGTGGTGACGGCAATTGGGTGATCCGCTTCATCATGCCTGAGGGCGCCACCTTGGATAGCTTGCCGCAGCCCAATGATCCGAAAGTCCTGCTTCGCATGCTCGCGCCGCAGCGCATGGCCGTGGCCCGCTTTAGCGGCTTTGCGCGCGAAGAGGCTGTCGCTTCCAACACAGCCGCGCTGCAAAGCTTCATCGTCGCACAGGATTTGCAGGCAATCGGCGCGCCGGTATTAGCCCAGTACAACCCGCCCTGGACTTTGTGGTTTCTGCGTCGGAACGAAGTGATGATACCGGTGGCGCGGTGACTTGGCAAAACAAGGGGCTTTGTCCGCGCTTTGCATCAACGCTCAGGAACGGACGATCCGGCCATCAAGCAGCTCGATCCGGCGCTGGCAGCGCGATGCGATATACTCATCATGGGTCGAAATCAGAAAGCTGCTGCCCATCGTTTGATTGATGGTGTGAATCAGGTCCATCACGTGATCGGCCGATTCCCTATCAAGATTGCCGGTCGGTTCATCGGCCAGAACCAGCGTCGGATTGTTGATCAGCGCACGCGCCACGGCAACGCGCTGGCGTTGGCCACCGGACATTGCCGCAGGGCGGAAGTTTCGGCGATCCGACAGACCGACAGCGTCAAGCAATTCACTCGCCCGTTGGCGCATCGCCCCGGTTTCATGTCCTGCAGCACAGGCGGCTGGCATCATTACATTTTCCAGCGCGGAAAGATCTGGCAGCAAGTGGTGGAACTGGAAAACAAAGCCCAGATTCTTGCTTCGGAACTCGGTGCGCTGGGCTTCGCTGGCATGCATCAAGTCCACCCCCAACATTTCGTGCGTGCCACCGCTTGCGCGCATCAAGGTGCCCAAAATGGTCAGCAAAGTGCTCTTGCCTGAGCCTGACGGGCCAAGCAGGGCCGCCATCTCGCCCGCTTCCATGGAGAGGTCTATGTCTTTCAGAACATGTACCTGGGTTTCGCCTTCGCCAAAATCTTTGATCAGTCCGATTACAGACAGGATCAGCGACTTGGTCATGCTCCGATCGCTTCAACCGGATCGATCCGTGACGCACGGCGTGCGGGCAGGATCGACGCAAGCGTTGCGGCAAGCGTGGTCAGCGCAATCGCCAGCAGGAAATCACCCTGCTGGCGGTCGATCGGCAGGGCGCCGCTTTTCACAGCACTTACCGGTGGGAGCGGCAACAATGCGAGCCATGCGGCTAAAGCCCCGACCAGCGCACCGACAAGGCCGATCAAGGTTCCTTCAAGAACGTAGATCGTTACCACCAGGCTGCGGCTGGCGCCCATCGCCCGCATGATCCCGATCTCCGCCTGTCGCCGAACGATCGAGAGCAACATGGCGCTGGCAATGCCGACGATGATCGTAACCAGTGAGAACGCCTTGATGATCGTTCCGGTACGCGCCTGCGCATCAAGGCCTTCGAAAAGCTGCTGGTTGTCTTCGGTCCAGGGCGTAGCTTTGAGGCCGGTTGACCGGCGCAGGCGTTCGGCGATGCCTTCCGCAGCGGTTGCGGGCTGCACCTTGATCTCGATGCGCGAAATCCCTGTCGATAGATCGAACAAGGCCCTGGCCGTGGTGAAATTCATATAGATTGCCTGGCGATCGGCGCTGGCGATGCCGAGGGTGAAGATGCCGCCAATGCGAAAGCTGCGCGACCGACCGCGATCCGATGTCAGCTGGACGACTTGCCCCACCCGAAGCCCCAGATCACGCGCCAAAACACTTCCGATCAGAATCCCGTCCGCAGGCAGATTGCTGGAGCCATCGACAATCGCCGCATCGATATTGGCGATGTCCGATAATTTGCCCGGCATCGTTCCGATGACCCCGACCGGCGACACGGCCTGGCCACGCTCGACAAAGGCAGAGCCCCTGATTTGCGGCGATACAGCGATTACGCCGGAGGCCTGTTCGATGATCGGGATCATTGGCTGCCAGATGGTGATCTGGTCGCGCCGGCTGAGATCTTTATGAAGCACCACTTGCGGACCCGGTTCGATCGACAAAATTGCCGGGTCGCGATTGGGCATTTCCACCACGATGTGCGGGATGCTGCCAACGGTGCGCATGGTTAGCAAAGTCGCTAACCCGCCGATTAGAGCACTCATGAAGATGAAAACACTGACGCCAAGCGCAACCCCGGCCATCAGGAGCGCGGTCTGTCCCGGGTGGGACAGCAAGTGCCGCATGGCTAGTTTGACGGCATAGGGGGTCATCCTAACCGTTTATCCTAACTTTCTCGCCCGGCTGCGCCGAATCCGGCTCTGTCAGAATGCGTTCGCCGGGCGCGAGGCCACTGGTCACAATCACAGCTTCCGCTGGCCAATCGATAAAGGTGATTGCGCGTTCAATCACAACCTTGTCAGTTCCGACTACGCGTACTTTGGCCGAACTCGCCGATGGGATAAGGGCGCTTCTCGGCACGCTAAGCGCCCCTTCTCGGCGTTCGATCAGCAGATTGACGGTTACAGTCATCCCAGAGGGCGCATCGGTTGCTGCACCGATCAGACCCAGACGCACGGCGCGCGCGCCGGTTGCCGGATCGACACGGGGTTCGACATGCAGGACTTTGGCCATGAGCGGGCGTTTCTGCCCAGCCATGGCAACCGTTGCTTCCATGCCCGGCCGGATTTCTGAAGCGTAGACCTCATCCACCTCTATGCTGACTTCTGGATTTGACAGGTCGGCGAGGCGGTAAATCACGCTTTCAAGCCCGACCGCCTGACCGGGGTCAACCGGCCGCTCCAGAATGACCCCTGCAAAGGGTGCCCGCAACACGCGGCGATCGCGAAGCTCGCTTGCTTGGGCAACAGCGGCTTGGCGGCGATTGAGTTCGCGCTCACCTTCCAATACTGACAGACGCCGTTGCTCCACCTCTCGTCTGGTTGCGAATTGGCCTAATTCCACGAACCGCGTCAGTTCCCGTCGGGCCTGTGCAAGTGTCGCCTGCTGCGTTGCGACTGATGCTTGCGCTTCTGCGATGGCAGCCTGTTCGGGGGCATCGTCGATTCTGGCAAGGATCTGCCCCGACAACACCCGATCCCCGACATCGAATGGCAATGCGATCAGCTGCCCGCCCAGCGAAGGGCGTATATCAACCTGAAGCCGCGGCCTGATTCTGCCGTTCACGGACAGGATACGGTCTGCCACAGCTGTCTTGGTCACGAATGTCGCAACTGCCTTGTCGCGCGGCGCAAATAGCCAATACCCCGCAATTGCTAAGGCGATTGCGGCCATCGCCACAAATAGGATCCGGCGTGAAGCTATCTTCATTTGTCACGCACACAAACAAACTCCGGCCTCGAATGTTCCAGCCATGCGCGGCGCTTAAGGTTTGCGTGGGTTGATTTTACATGTGTCCGCACCTGCGTCTGGCGAACCGAATGTGCGTCAATGTCAGGTGCGTCGTGTCAGGCAACGAACAAGGTGCTGCGCGAATGGCAAAGCGCTCACTTCGCGCGAAGTTCCGATTTCAGAACCTTATTGGCACCGCTGAGTGGCAGGGGTTCGTCTCGAACATCGACGCTGCGCGGGCATTTATAATGCGCGATAAGGTTGCGACAGTGGGCGATCAATTCGGCTTCGGTGACGGCCATATTGTCTCTTAAGTTTACAATTGCATGAACCGTTTCGCCCCAGAATGTGTCGGGTTTGCCGATGACTGCGCACAGTGAAACGGCAGGATGCGAAGCGAGCGCATTTTCCACCTCTTGCGACCAAACATTCTCCCCGCCGGTGATGATCATGTCTTTCAGCCGATCAACGACGTAGAGATATCCGTCATCATCGAAGTAACCGACGTCTCCGGTATGCATCCAGCCGCCCCGCAAGGCTTCGGTAGTCAGGTCGGGCCGGTTCCAGTAACCCTGCATCACCATAGGTCCGCGCGCTACGATCTCGCCATGCGACCCCGCAGGCAAAGGCCTGTCATCCGGGTCAATGATCGCCACTTCGGCCAACATTGCCGGACGACCCGCCGATCGAAGGCGACCGCTGGCCGCAGCATCCGGCAAATGATCCCGCCAGCCAAGGATCGTAACTACCGGCGACAATTCGGTCATCCCATAAGATTGGAGCATGCGGACCGATGGCAGGGCCGCCATGAACTCCCTCAACAATGGCTCGGGCATGGCTGCGGAGCCGTACGACACATAGCGCAGGCTCCTAAGGTCGGTCTGGCTGAGACTTGGCTCATCAAGCATCATCCGGAACATGGTCGGCACGAAGGTCGCATGGGTCACGCTGGTCCGAGCAATCTCGGCAATTACCTCGCGGGCCACGAAGCGGGGCAGAAAGACATGGGTGCCCGCAACATGCGTGGTCGAGAACAGGCGCGCAGCTGATGCAACGTGAAAGAGCGGGCCGTGATGCAGGTGGACTGTGTCTTCATCCATCCCCAGTTCGGCCACGACATTCGCGGTATTGGCGCAGAAATTGGCATGACTCAGCATCACGCCCTTTGCTGCACTGGTCGTTCCGCTGGTATAGAGGAGACAAGCGAGATCATCGCCCTGCCGGCCCGGATCCTCGATCGGCTGGTTACTGGCCACCAGTTGCTCATAACCGTGAAACCCTTCCGGCGCCGCATCGTGGTCGCAGTAAACCATCTCCCGCTTTGTCCCGTCCGCGGTCACCAGAAGCGCTTCGTGCATCGATGCAAATTCAGGGCCGAGGATCACGATCTGAGGGGCGCAATCATTGGTTTGGGCCAAGATCTCGTCCACGCCGAGCCGATGATTGAGGGGGACGATCACCCCACCCGCCTGCATGGCAGCATAAAAGCATTCGAGCGATCGGTGGCTGTTAAGCGCCAATAACACCACCCGCCCGCCCGGCTTAAGGCCGAGCGCAATGAATGCTGCCGCCAGACGTGAAACGCGATCCGCAAACTGCTCCCAGGTGAACCGAACCGGACCGTCAATTACAGCCGTGTCAGTTCGTTTGATTGCGACCGCGCGACGAACGGCCTGCGTAAGGCTTAACCCACCTGTCATCTATTCTCTCACTCCAGTTCTTTACCCGCATCGTGGGATGGATCCGCCGCGTTCATTTCAGCACTTCGGCGGCCAGCGCCTCGGCCACCTTGATCCCGTCGACCGCAGCTGAAAGAATGCCGCCTGCATAGCCAGCGCCTTCACCTGCCGGATAAAGCCCGCGCGTGTTGAGGCTCTGGCAGTCCCTCCCGCGCGTGATCCGCACCGGTGAGGAGGTGCGCGTCTCGACGCCGGTCATCACCACGTCAGGATGATCGTAGCCCGGCACCATCCGCCCGAACACCGGCAGCGCCTCGCGGATCGATTCGATCACATAGTCCGGCAGGCACTTTTTGAGTTCGGTCAGATGGACACCCGGCTTGTAGCTGGGGATCACGTCGCCAAACTCGGTGGAGGGCCGGTCGGCGAGGAAATCGCCGAGCTTCTGTCCAGGAGCCATATAGTTGCGCCCGCCAGCCTCGAAGGCGAGACTTTCCCAGTGGCGCTGGAACGCCATCCCCGCCATCGGCCCGCCGGGATAGTCGCGGTTCGGATCAATGTCGACAACGAGGCCCGAGTTCGCATTGAACTCTGCACGCGAATACTGGCTCATGCCGTTGGTGACGACGCGGCCTTCCTCGCTCGTGGCGGCAACCACCCGTCCGCCGGGGCACATGCAGAAGGAATAGACTGTGCGTCCGTTGCTGCACTTATGCGCGATCGAATAGGCCGCGGGACCGAGGATCTTGTTGCCCGCGCTCTGGCCATAACGCGCCGTGTCGACCCAGCTTTGCGGGTGCTCTATCCGCACGCCGATGGCAAAGGGTTTGGCCTCGATATGCACGCCCCGGTCATAGAGTATCTGGAACGTATCGCGCGCCGAATGGCCCACCGCCATGATCACGTGGCGAGCGGGGAGGAGCGATCCGTCCGACAAATGCAGCCCGGCGATCTGCCGTTCGCCGTCTGGCGTCGTCTCGATCTCGAAATCCTCGACGCGGGTCTGGAAACGGTATTCGCCACCCAGGCTCTCGATCGTCTCGCGCATAGACATCACCATTGTGACGAGGCGGAAGGTGCCGATGTGCGGGTGGGCTTCGGTCAGAATGTCGTCCGGCGCGCCTGCCTTGACGAACTCGACCAGCACCTTGCGCCCCAGATGGCGGGGGTCTTTAATTCGACTATAGAGTTTGCCGTCCGAGAATGTGCCGGCACCGCCTTCGCCGAACTGCACGTTCGATTCCGGCTCCAGCACCGAGCGCCGCCATAGTCCCCAGGTATCCTTGGTCCGCTCGCGTACTGCTTTGCCGCGTTCAATGATGATCGGTTTGAGGCCCATCTGCGCGAGGATCAGGGCGGCGAGCAAACCACAAGGCCCTGCGCCGATAACCACCGGCCGTTCGCCGTCCCAGCCTTGCGGGGCCATGACCGGGAATTTGTAGGAAGTGTCTGGGGTGGGCTTCACATTCTGGTCGTCGGCAAAGCGTGCCAGCACTGCGGCCTCGTTCGCCACCATGCAATCGACGACATAGGTCAGCAGGATTGCGTGCTTTTTGCGGGCATCATTGCCCCTGCGGAAGATCTGGAAGCGGGTGAGGTCAGCGGCGTCGATCTTCAGCCGTGCGCAAATCGCCATCGGAAGGTCTTCGGCGGCGTGATCGAGAGGCAGTTTCAGTTCATTGATGCGAAGCATGACGCCGCCCTAGCCAATTCCGGCAGGCTGCGCCACACGTGCTTGGCCCCTTCCTTTGTTCGTTATTGCTAACGAAGCGGCGCAATCCAGTGCGGCTCGCGCCAGCCTGCCAACTGGAGGCAAGTTTGCGGCAATTGTGCCATCGCAAAGCCATTGCCTGCGCGTGTCGCGGATGCGAAGCAACTTACGCCCCCCCCTTGTGCCGCCAGCTATGTTAGTCTGGCAATAGCCCTAGGCCAGTTTCTCTAAGGTAAGTCCGGCATGCGCCTTGAGCCGTTCGACGAGCTTGTCGCCCAAAAGTGTTGCTGGCGTCCAGAAGCCCCCCGCAACATCGTCTGGTACGTCTTTGGCAAGGCAGGTGGCAGCCTGAGCCAACATCTTGGCGGTTGACCCATAGCCAGGATCTCGGTCCCCCGTGACGCGACACCCTATGGTTTCGCCCTTTGCCGTTGAGCCGCGGAAAATGAGGTCGAACCCACCCTTTAACTGCGCCTCTTCGCTCGGTCCTTCGCCTGGTTTTGGAAGAACAGCAGTTTCAAGCAGCCAGCGAATTGGAGGTACAGCCAGTCCAATCATAAGCGCATTCACGCCCCATGTGGTGGCGCGCGCTTTCCACTTACCATTCGCGCCCTGACCGGTCACCACAGCTTCCTCATATGTGAATTCGGCACCATAGCTGTTGCCGCTTAAGGCGTTGGACCGATGCACGACCCTTGTGTTGATACCCGCCATGACAAAAGGAGCAATCCAGCCGCCATAGACATTGTCATATGTGATTTTCACATCCGGTTGCGGAACCGAGAAGCCATGGCCGGCTGGACACAGGCTGTAAGGGTCTTGGAGTTCGCGCCGCAAATCGGCATCACCTACCGCTTCCTTGACCATGTTAATCATGCTCGCGATGGTGCCACCTGACGCGCCACCCTTCATGTTGACGACGCGCATATTGATCCGGTCACATGTTTGGCCGAATTGCTCCAATGCGCTGCGTTGCAGAAAATGGACGCCCAGATCAGATGGGATGGAATCAAAACCGCAACAATGAACGATCCGTGCGCCGCTCTTTATCGCATCAGCCTCGTGCCGTAATTGCATTTTGCGGATCCACTGGGGTTCCCCCGTCAGATCGCAATAGTCTGTGCCCGTTGTGGCGCAGACCCTGACCAACACATCACCATAAAGCGCATATGGGCCGACGGTCGATATGACAACATTGGTCCGTGCGCACATTTGCCGTAATGCTGATTCATCCGCAGCGTCAGCAACGATAAGCTCGACACCCGATAAGCCGATCGTAGCGCTGACCTGTTGAAGCTTATTGAGCGAACGCCCGGCGATTGCCCATCGGATCGATCCATCTGCGAACTGCTCATGCATATAGCGGGTCATGATCTGGCCAACGAAACTCGTCGCCCCGTAGACAATGATGTCGAATTTGGTTTCAGTCATTTGTGTCCTGCCGGGTCAATGAATTTTGAACAAAGGTCCATCGTCGAAACTTGGCGCTGATGCTGCGCAAACCAATCGAACATTGGCGTTATCTGTTGGGCCGCCATTAGGCAGCGAACTTTGGGTGTTGCAAGCGTCGATATTCGATTGCTTGTCGCTTGATCCTAAAGGGCAACGCTGTCCGCCATCGTTTCGACAGGACTGAGCCAATGGGCATAGGGGAGCCAATCAATGCGCCTTGAACATCATTACCAGCCCCCGAACCGCTGCCATTCGTCCTCAACGAGATCGCATGCACCACGGACGACATGATAGGCTTGATGTTGCGCACCGGTTGCACAGGCATGGTTCGGCAGGATCCGCACCCGATCACCGATTTGGAGAGCAGGTAGCCCCGCATCGGAGCCTGGCCGCACGGTAATGATCCCATGCTCTTGATTTGCATCAGCGAGAATCAGGTTGTCGAATGGCTGGCCGGAGACATCGCAAACCAAACCATATCCTTGATTGACCTCCTGCTTGGAAGTGCCTCTGTCCTGCGACATTGCCATCCAGCCGGCGTCTATAAGGATCCACCCCTTTTCGCGCTGGTGGCCAATCACTGTCGCCAGAACCGATATGGCGATGTCTTCGACCTTGCAGATACCTATGCCAGCCATGACGAGGTCAAAGAATATGAAAACGCCGGCGCGTACTTCAGTTACCCCGTCTAGGATGACTGCATTGTGCGCGGTCGGTGTCGAGCCCATGCTGACTATGGGACAAGTATATCCGGCTTTGCGGAGAATGGTGGCTGCCTCGATCACGGCCTTGCGTTCTGTATCAGCACAGTCTTTCAGCTTGTTGCCACGCGCCGAATAGCTGCCCCCTGCATGGGTAAGTACGCCCCGTAACTCGCCACCATCAACCAGCGCCGCTGCGATCGCACGCAACCGATCTGCATCCCCCGGGAGGATCCCCGATCTGTGGCCATCACAATCAATTTCGATAAGTGCGGGAATTATGATGCCAGCCTCACGGGAGGCGGAAGCAACGGCCTGCGCCTGTTCGACGGTGTCGAGCAGCACAGCGAGGTCACATCCGCCGCGCCGCAGTTCGATCACCTTGGCTAGCTTCGATGGAGTGACACCCACCGCATAAATGACATCAGTTATGCCTGCCTCAGCAAACAGTTCTGCCTCGCGGAGCGTGGAAACCGTCGCTGGACCTTGCGGCGTGTTCATCATCCGCCTTGCAATTTCCACGGATTTGGCGGTCTTAAGATGGGGCCGCAAAGTGACGCCCAGGCCGTCCAGTTTCGCCCTTAGTCGCGCAATGTTTCGGTCCATGCGATCAACGTCTAGCACAACGCATGGGGTCTGGAGGTCGCTAAGGCGCCTTACTCCGGCACGCTCCGGTTTCGCTGCTTCGATGGTCTGCGCTTCGTTCACTGCCGGGGTCCCTGTCTATTCATGCCGGCATTGCGCTTCGCCCACCGGAGCCTAACACTTAAGGGGCTGGCGATTTAACTGCAACGTGCGTCCAATTGGCCAAGCAATATGAACGTTAAGAGGCGCACGCCATTGCATTGACCATGGTTGCAGAACGCATCTGGTGGCGAGCGCCAGCGTCCAAAGCTCTTGCTGCTTTCGATAATCCTGAGGATCGCGCGACGAATGGATGGGCGGCAGGGGCCGAGATCGCGCTAGGCGGGCTAGCCAAATCGCTATTTATTTCTAACCTAATGTAAACAATAGCTTTATATGCTAACTTACATAAATATTGATAGATGGTTGAGATTATAAATAGTTATTTCCGACCACCACCACATGTCCCAGGCTACAAAATGATAGATGCATTAGACAAAATTATAAAATTTCAGTCTGAGACCAACGTTAAATGCCTGCATAATGAGGTCAGAATAATCTATGAGCTCGCGACACACGGCCCCCTCCCATCTTTGGAGATTATGAGGCGGACAGGGCGTTCCATTTCTGCGCACAATATTGATATAAAAAGGCTGCTTGAGGCGAATATCTTGTCATCAAAGCAATGCGAAATTGATAAGCGAAAGAAGCTTTTCGATATCTCCGACAATGTAAAATCCTATTTCCGGTAACCCTCAAGAGATGGTTTGCAGCCGCGTTTCCGCTCCATTTTGGTGATCCGACGCCACAGAGAATTGCGCGTTATAATTCCAGACGCAAAGAGTTTTGGCAGAACGCACCATCGATCAACTGCTCCGGCATTTTCTGCAGAGACCAAACGGTCATGTTGACAAGATGGGAAGCGCGGTGCGGGCTTGTGTAGCAGCAGGTCCGCCTGCACAGATATCGATGAGGGCCAGGCCATCAATCGTCGCGATGATCGCAAGTGCAACCGCGCGCCGATCCGTACCGGGCGGAAGGATCAAGCGACTTTCCACCCATGTCTGCCACCCCTGCATGATCTGCGCCGCAATGCCCGCGAAGGCAGGCTCCCCTCTCGCTGCGGCAGCAACCACTTCAACCCAGAAGCGCATGAAGCGCCGCATTTCGTCTTGCGTTGTCAATGCGGCTGCACGTTGCAATAAATCAGCTGGCGAGAAACTTTCGCCTTCGGGCAGGGCCTCGACAAGCGCGTCGGCCATCATCTCCGCAATCCGGGTCAAGGTAACGCTCAGCACTTCGGCCTTATCTGCGAAGTAATAGAGCAGCATCCGATCACTCACTCCGGCTGCGTCGGCCAACTGGCGAAGGCTAATTGCAGCGAGCCCGTGCTCAAGCAGATGCCCGGCCAACCTCTCGATCACCGCTTCCCGTTGTGCGTTTCTGATACTCATTTCGCCCTTGTAGCACTCATTACATTCAGTTACCATGTAGCAGTTGCTACAAGGATTAAGAGGCAATGGAGTTCCTATACGAAATCTTGCCGTTCGCTGCCCTTGCCCCTTTTGCCATAGCGGCTGCCGCTACCTTGGAATGTGCCAAAAACATTATGTGGGAGAATTGAAAATGTCTGTGTTCCGCCTGTTCTTGATCATCTGCTTTTTTGCGATTGCCGGCTATACGTCGATTACCATTGCAAACCATGGCTTTAACCTGCTGCCGGTGTTTTTCGGCGATATGGCGGAAATGGGCTGGCCGGGCCAGTTCAACCTCGATTTCATGACCTTTCTGGGGCTGTCGGCAATCTGGGTGGCCTGGCGGCACCAGTTTAGTGCTGGGGGGCTTGGGCTGGCCGTCGTCGCCTTTTTTGGCGGCATGTTCTTCCTATCGATCTATTTGCTTTTCCATTCCTATCGCTGCGGCGGTGACGCCAAGGCATTGCTGCTCGGCGAAGCCCGGGCCCGGCAGGCGTAACCGTGGCGACCCAACGCGCAGCTTCGTCTAACCCCCACATCGATGCGGCGCGGCATGAGCCACTCTGAACCCTTCAACACCGGGGCGGGCATATCGGCGCTGCGCACCACGGACGATCGCTTTGCCGGATTGCCGGGCTATGCCTTTGCACCGCATTATCGCGACGACCTGGCCGGTTATGAAGGGCTGCGGGTCCATTATCTCGACGAAGGCCCGCGCGATGCCGCCGTGACCTTCCTGTGCCTCCATGGCCAGCCGGCCTGGTCTTATCTCTATCGCAAGATGATCCCGATCTTTGCCGGGGCGGGGCACCGCGTCATTGCGCCGGACCTGCTAGGCTTTGGCCGCTCTGACAAGCCGGTTGACGAGGCGGTCTATAGTTTTGCCTTTCACCGCGGGATGCTTTGTGCGCTGATCGATGCGCTCGACTTGCAGAATGTGGTGCTGGTCTGTCAGGACTGGGGCGGAATCCTTGGCCTGACCATTCCGCCCGATATGCCGGAGCGTTTCACCCGGCTTTTGGTAATGAACACTACGATCCCGGTGGGCGAGCCAATTAGTGAGGGATTTTCCCGCTGGCGTGATTTCAACCGCAGCCGCCCTGATATGGACATTGCCGCCTTGTTCCAGCGCAGCCAGCCGGATCTTTCAGGGGAAGAAGCCGCCGCCTATGCCGCGCCATTTCCCGATGTCCGCTTTAAGGCGGGGGTCCGGCGCTTCCCCGAACTGGTCATGACCGATCCCAACATGCCCGGTATTGTCGAGGCACGCCGGGCACGCGACTGGTGGTCCAGTGAATGGCAGGGGCCGACCTTCATGGCCATAGGCATGGCTGATCCTGTGTTGGGGCCGGAAGTGATGGATCGGCTGCGCGGCTCGCTCAATGGTTGCCCCGCTCCGTTGAAGGTGCACGACGCCGGCCATTTTGTTCAAGAAAAGGGCGACATCATCGCCCGTGCCGCATTGGCAAAATTCGGGCTTTGATTGTCTCGCTGCCGATGTCAGGTCCGCGCGCGGACCGGTAGGTCATCCTTTTTCAAAGCGCTGCGGTCAGGGCGTTGGCCGTCCATCGGGGCCGATGCGGCCGATCAGCTCGACCGCGCCGCGCACGATCGCTGCATCAGCTTCGACGATTGCATAGTTCACCTTGAAACGCGCGACGCGATAACCTGTCTCGCGGCCCAGCCAGGCAAGCTGCGGGCGGTAACTTCCAACGATGCGTGCGTCCCATTGCAACCGCACCGATTGGTCGATTGCGATACGGCCCGACGGCTGAGCGGCCGGATTGATCTGGCGCAGCAATGCCAGCGCGTTCGCTTCATGCTGGATCGCCTCTGCTTGTGCGAGTTGGCGCGATTGCGTCTGCAACAGGCTCAGACGAAAATCGATCAGCGCCATCAGCCCCAGCGACAATATTGCCAGCGCAACCAAAAGCTCCAGCGTACTGAAACCATGGGTTTGGCGACGCGCGATCATAGCGGGATCGTTTCGTATACGCTCGTCAGAGAGGCGATCAGGCCATAGACAATCAGCCCGACGAAAAGAGAAACCGCGACCACCACGGATTGTTCGAGCACCCCGGTGGTGCGCTTCAGGCTTTCCCGCAGCCCCTCTTCCGTGTCGATCGCGATGCGCCGGAACATGTCGGCCAAAAGCCCCGATTCCTCGCCGGCACGCACGAGGCTCAATTGCGCCTCATCCAACAGCCTGATCTCAGCGATCGCGTCTGCCACCCGGCTGCCGACTCGCAATTCGCGCGACGCGTTGATTGCGCGTTCCTGCAAAGCCATGTCTTTAAGGCCGTCTGCAGCCAGCCGCATGGCATCGACGATGGATATGCGCGCGAGCAGCGCAAAGGCCATGATCCGGCACCACCGTTCGCGTTCGCGTTGCAGCGCCAGCCGCGCGAGCAAAGGGATGTGGCGGATTGCAAAGCGGCGCAACCAGGCATTATCGCCACGCAGGCCGGTGACCATAAGAAAAAGGAGCGCGGCCAGAGGCGCGATCAACGCCAGCGCAAAACTTTGCTGGGCAACGTCACCCAGCCAGAAAATCAGCCGCGACATGGTATCAAGCTGGTCGCGACGTTCGCCGATCAGCGTTGCAAAGCGGGGGATGACGAACAGTAGCATGATCATGCCAGCCATCAATCCGGCGATCGACAAAAAGGCGGGATATACCAGCGCGCTCTTGATGGTCGCCGCGATCCGTTCCTCGGCCTCCAACTGGTCGATGGCATGGCCGATGGTTTCTGCCAGGCAGCCGCCGGCCTCCCCCGCATTGACCAGCGCGAGGATATTGGACGGCATACCCGGAATCGCGGTGCTGAGGCATGCACCCAAGGGCTTTCCGCTACGCAGTTCAGCCATCGCAACGTCGATTGCCGAACGCAGTGCTGGCGTGGCTGCACCGGCCTGCATCGCCATAAGTGCCTGCATCAGATCGACGCGCGCCTGCAGCATCATTCCCAATTGCCGCAGCAAGGCAATCTGGTCGCGGCGGGACGTTGCCTTACGGCCGGCAGTGTCGCCCGCACCCGATCGTTCCAGCTTGACGACGGTCAGATGCTGGCGGGTCACCTTGGCAAAGGCCTGGGTCGCGTTGTCGGCTTGCACCGTGCCGCGTTGCCGCCGCCCGTTGCCGTCAATCGCGACATAATCATAGCTTGCGTCGTCATCGGTCATTTCAGTCACCCAGCACCCGCTGGATTTCACCCGCGTCGGTCAATCCGACGTCCGCCTTGTCGCGGGCGTCATCGATCATCGGCCGATAGCCTGTCTGCGAGGCAAGTTGTTCAAGTTCATTCTGCGGGGCGTTACGCCGGATCGCGTCGCGCAACAGCGGATCGACGCCCATCAATTCATAGACGCCGATCCGGCCGCTATAAGTGTTGTCGGCGCTGCGCCGCCGCAACAGGCGCTGCGCAATGATCCCGCTGATCGCCTCCGCCAGCAAATAGCCTTCAACGCCAAGGTCAACCATGCGCGTGATGGACGCTGCCGCTGAACGGGTGTGTACGGTGGAAATCACCAGATGCCCCGTCATCGCCGCTCGGGTTGCCATTTGTGCCGTTTCCGAATCGCGAATTTCGCCGACGAAAATCACGTCAGGGTCTTGGCGCAGCATCGATCGCAGGCCGGTGGCAAATTCCAGCCCGATATCCTGTCGCACATTGACCTGGATCACGCCCGGCAGATCGATTTCGACAGGGTCTTCGATGGTGATGATCTTGCGTGAACCGTCATTCAACTGCTCTAGCAGTTTGTAGACGGTTGTCGTTTTCCCCGACCCGGTGGGTCCGGCGATCAACACCAGGCCTGCAGGCTGGCGGATCAGATCGCCCAATTGCTGCGCCATCGCCGGCGCTACACCCAGATCGGCGAGCGAAGGCAGGTCAACGGTGCGGCCCAGAAAGCGCAATACGATCGATTCGCCCCAAACGCCCGGCAGGCAGGATGCGCGGATATCGACGTCGCGGCCGGCAATGCGCAAGCTGTAACGGCCGTCCTGCGGTGTTCGCCGTTCAGCGATATCCATTCCGCATAACAGCTTGATGCGCGAGGCGGTGGCTGCAAAGCGGATTGCAGGAACGGTACGCCAGAGATGCAACGTTCCATCGATTCGCAAGCGGATCTGCATATCGCCCTTGAATGGTTCGATATGAATGTCGCTTGCCCGGCGGGCCATCGCTTCGGACAGCATTGCATTGATGAATTCGATCGCCGGTGCGTCTTCGGCCAATTCTTCCAGCTTGCCGGTGCTGCCTGATGCAGGCTGGCTGCCGCTGCCCTGCTCCAGATCGGCCAGAACGGCGCGCAGCAGGCGCAGCGCGACCGCAAAGCGGCGGCCGGGCGCAATATCCCACTGCTCCATCGCTTCTTCGATCAGCGCGTTGCTGCCGCTGGCAAAGGCAATGCATGGGCGATCAAGCGCGTCGTGCCAGATCAGCACTTCCTGCTCCGCGAGCCAGTTCAGCGAAAAACGCAGGCTCTGCTGCGCGGCAAGGATCTGACCAATATCAGGCGCGTCTGCCAGCAAGGGCAGGGCCATTGCCCCCGCCACTGCCTCGGCCAGTCGTTCGTCGCCGATAACGCCCAGTCGGATCAATGCCGCCGCGACAGAACCGCCGCCATGCGCCTGCAAAGCCCGAGCTTCGACAAGGTCAGCCTGCGAAATCAAGCCATGTGCGTTAAGAAAGTCTACAATATTACTGTTCAAAGGACAAAACCTTGAGGTGTTAAGGCTTATGGCTTAGCCCAATGAATGCTAACATTCGGTAGAACAAATATGAAAAATACTCGCTCAAATCTAGAAAACGGTTTCACTTTGGTGGAATTAATAATCGTTTTGGCTATAATTGGTCTCATTATGGCTCTAGTTGCCCCGCGTTTAATGGAACAATTCGATAAATCCAAAGTCGTTACTGCGCGCGCACAACTGCGCTCTCTGGAATCGGCGCTGATGTCGATGCGGCTCGATATCGATCGCTATCCGAGCAATGCAGAGGGGCTTTCGCTTTTGCAGCGTCCGGCCGCCGATGTCGCGGAAAGCTGGCAGGGGCCTTATCTCGCGGCCGATGTGCCGAAGGATCCCTGGGGGCGCTCGTTCATCTATCGCGAACCGCAAACGCCCGATGGTCGGCCTGTTATCGGCACGCTGGGCAGCGACGGATCGGCGGGTGGCAACGGTACCGCGCGCGACATATTTGTGGGCGAAACCGATGCCGGTGCGCAATAGCGAGCAAGGCTTTACGCTTATCGAGGTTTTGATCGGCCTAGCTGTGACTGCGGCACTGCTGGCGCTGATCGTCGATTTGTTAACGGCCGATAGCTTGCAAAGCCGCCGCTTCATGTCGCGTGGCGAAGCGGCGGTCGAAAAGTTGCAGGCGCGCCGCATATTTGCAACCGAGGCCGCCCGGGCGACCGGGCTTGCGAGCGCGCGTGAACTCGGCGCGCTGCGCATTCTTCCTGATGCACTTGTGCTGCAACGCGCCGGCAAAGCGCAGACTATCCTGCGTTGGGAAGCGGGGCGCGCCAGCTTCTCCTACAGCAACGACGGCTCAATCTGGCGCGGCACTAGCAATGACGCCGACAGTGACATGGTCCGCTTCACCCTGCAGCAAGGCGGGCAATCGCGCGTATGGATTGCACCGTGACCGGAAATTCCAACGACGGATTTGCAGCCCCGATGGCGGCGCTTGCCGTCGCGCTGCTCGCACTGGGGCTCGTCATGTCGCTTCCGGCCAGTGACCGGCTGGGGCGGGAAGTTCGTCAGGCCCGTGCCCAACTCGATGTCGAACGGGTGGCGGTAACCGCGCAAAGCCAGGTTGCCTTTTTGCTGCTGACCGAGCCGGTGGGCCGCAACGGTCTTGAATTTGGCGGGCCGCGCCTTGCACTTGATGGCAGCCTGATTAGCGGCGAATTGCCGGCAATGCGCCGCACCATCCTGTTCGATGGGCGCCCCTATACCATCCAGATTGATGAATCGACCGAAGCTGTCGTGCGCTTGCAGGATGAAGGCGGGCTGATAAATTTGCATGAATCCAGCCGGGCCATGCTGTCGGGTCTGATGTCGGCCTGCGGTATTACCGGTCCGAAAGCACAGAATATCGTCTCCGGCATCTTGGCTGCCCGCGACCGCGCGTCCGGCCTTCACTGGAGTAACCATGCGCGCGGCGATGAGCGCCGAAAGCTGGAGGCTGCGACAGCGTGGCGACGCCTTGAAAAACCGGGCCTTTACTTGCCGACTGCGCCGCCATCAGTGCTTTTTGCCCTAACCGGCAGCGAACATAGTGTTCGACAAATCCTGAATGCCCGCAATAGAAATGATAATACAACCAAATCGAGTATTAAATATAATCAAAATGGAAGTATTATTCAGTATCCGGTCGTAGAGCGGAAGTCGATATCCCAAAATATCAGGATAAGCATATCTATAAATCGTCGTGGGTTAACCGGGACTTTACCTTTTTACTTCTATCAATCGACGCTGGAGCTGGGTCCTAACGATCTGGCTCGTTCTTTTGTTGCAAAAGGCCCGATAGTCGATGCTGGACATCAGTCCCACTGCTTTCCGTTTGTGGAGGAAGCTGCTCAGCCGCTTCCCGAACGGTAAAGCCTTAGGTTCCGGGGCGGATTCGCCCACCGGACGCTGGGCTGCGCCTGCAATCATTCCCCGAAATCTCTGCCGCTTTGAATATTTCGAGCGCCCCACCGGGCTGCGCCGACAACAGTTTGAGGCCGCCTGTCTGCTCCGCGCAGAACATAAGGCCCCCTTTGTCGATGCCGGTTCGATCGTCATCCGCGGCCGCGACGGCGTCGGAATCTGGTGGTGGGATGCTGCCGCATGGGCCAGCCTTAATGACGGTCCGCAAGGCGGTTCGCCAAATGCACCCAGCCGCGATCTTCCCGAAAGCCTATGCGCCAGCCTGTCCGATGGTTGGCATCATATTTATCTCGAAAATGGATATGAGGCCCGGCTGGTTCGCCGACAAATGGTCATCGCCTCTACCTGGCGGCGTTCAGCCTTTGGCGCGGCGGAATGGCAGGATGTTGTCGCGCTGGCAGATCCGGACGGGGACGTTGCCATCCCATTGCCGCCGGCATTCCATATTGAACGATCGCAATTAACAGCCCGGGTACGTGGCGGAACGGTGCTGCGACGCCCGATGGGTGCTGCAGAAAAAGGCCTGCTCGCCGGGCTGCTGCTTGCGTCGGTCCTTGGTGGATGGTGGCAGGGCGAGGCGGCGACATTGGCTGAAACTGCCGCGCGCAGCGAGGCTGAGGCCGCGCGGCTGGAGCGGTTTGTCGCCCGTTATGAGCTATTCTCCCAAATCCGTTCCGATCTGCAGGAGTTAAACGCTGCGCAGCGCGCCTTGGGGCAAACCACCGCGGCCACCGATCTTGCAACGATCCTTGCGCAGGTTGCCAATGCAAATTTGTCGCTATCGTCGATGCAGCTTGATCGCGAACAATTGCGCCTTGCAGTTCAAACCGGCGGCGATGTCGATCGGCTGCGCACCGTCGCTGCGCAGATCGAGGCGCTTCCCGGCTTTGTTCATGTTGCCGCGCAGGACGGCGAAAGCGATGGCGAAATGATCCTTTCGGCTGAGGTGGGGCCATGATTGCCAAACGGCTGACCGCCCTTCTGGATTGGCGTCCCGATGATCGGGAAAAACGTCTGCTGCAGCTTCTGCTTGGCATCGCTATTGCCGCTTGGCTTTATATTGCCTTTGATACCCGGCAAAATGCCGCTGCGGACAATGCCGCCGCGCAACAACGATTGGCCGAAACGCGAACGCAATTCAAACTGCTGTCGAACAACCAGTGGCGGGTCGAAATCGCAGCGCAGAAAAAACTGCTCGCGCAATCGGCGATCGTCGATGCGACGCCTGCGATCAGCAAGATAAGGCTGCGTGGCGAAGTACTGGCTCTGGCCAGCAGCGCGGGACTGACCGCGCCGGTCATCCTCGACAATTACACGACCGACACTGTGTCAGCCGACAAAAGCGCCAGGCAAAGATTTTCCGTGCTGACGACGACCGTTGAGTTCGACTTTGATTGGGCAGGGCTGCTGCGCTTGCTTGAACAGGTCGAATATTCCGGCCGAGGCTATTTTATCGACGGGTTTGAAGTGCGCCAGGAAGGCGACAAGCGCCGGATGCGCGTGACGTTCCGCGCGCTGCACAAGAAACAGGGGGCAGGGACATGAACCGCGCCCTGCTCATCGCCGGCAGTTTGCTGATGGCCGGGCTCGCATTTGCCGCGGGCCGGATGCTTGTCGACCCGACCGGTGCGTCGGACATTGTGCAAAACGCCTCTGCTCCAAAGCCTCCCAAACTTGGTGATCCTAATCTGACAGCGCAGACGGCCCGCGAACGGCTGTCAAAACTCCCACCGACGCTTTGGGCTGTTGTACCGCTTAACGATCCCGCGCAGGTCGATGGCCTGGCGCTGACTACCGATCTGCCGGCTATGCCGGCAGTGGCCGAAAACAACTTACCCTCTGCCCCGCCGCCACCCCAGGTCGATCCCGGGCCAAGCGCCGAGGAAATTGCTGGCCAGCTGTCACGAACCATCGCCGCGGTGAAGCGTAGCAACGGGGTTGCCAGTCTGGTTGTGATCGACACCGCCAATGGCATTCGACGGACGCTGAAGGTGGGTGATCTGTATCGCGACGGATGGCGCGTAGCGCTCATCGATACGCGGTCGGTAACGCTTGCGCGCAAGTCCGCAAAAGTCGCCGTTCCTTTGGGATTTGGTTTGCGCACGGCCTCGCCCGCGACACCCTATGTTCCAGCGCCGGTGAATGCCGCCAGTTCCACTGGCAGCCGATCGGCCAATTCCGCCACTCCTTCGAATTCTTCCCAGCCGCGCCGGCGCATCCCGCGTCCCGGCACCTCTGATAAATAGGAAATATGATGCAAATGCTCATGTCCAGCACCGCGATTCTGGCGATTGCCATTGCATCGTCCTCCGCTGATGTTCAGCCGCGCATTTCCGTTGAGCCGCTGATGCTTTCGGATGAGGCATTGTCGTCGCCTATCGCATCGCCTCCACCCCAGCCGATCCAGGATATCGCGCCGCGTACAACGGTGTTGATCGATGCGCCTGTGACGACGGGCGACGATGCGCCGTTGAGCGATACAGATCTGGCGACGCTGGTACCCGACAAGAAAGTCGCAGCAAGCCTGCCCCCGCAACCGTTGGGCCAGTTTGCCGAAACCGTCCTTGGGCAGATACTGGGCGTACCCTATATCATGGGACCAGGTGTGGCGCAGCGCCGCGATCTTGTGAGCATGAGCGGACCGCAGGAAATGTCATCGCGGCAATTCTTGCGGCTCGCCGAAAAAGCCCTGAACCAATATGGGTTGGTGCTTGTCCAGCAAGGCGGCGCGGTTCTGGTGCGCGAGGCACCGGCGAAAACGGGTGTCCAGCAATTGAAGGCGGGCGTTACGCAGATCGTCGCGCTCGGCAATATCGCTGCAGACCCTGCAGCTGGCATCGTTGCAGATATTGTTGAAGGGCAAAGCGGGGTTGCGGTGCAATCGCTGCCCGATGCCAATGGTGTCATGCTGCAGGGCGACGAAGCTGCAGTGGCCGCTGCCAGCGGGCTGCTCGCCGGGATTGACCAGCCGCAATATGCCGGCGCGCGCGTTGCCCGAATCGCCCCGATGCTCTGGAGTTCGGACGCGCTGGCAGAAAAACTGCGCGAGGTGCTGGCAAGCGAAGGCTTCTCGATCGGATCCGCAGGCTCTGGGGGCACCAACCTTGTGCACCTGTCGCGCCCCGATTGCCTGTTGCTGTTTTCCGACGATGTGCGGCTGTTCAACCGCGTCCTTTACTGGGTTGAACAGCTCGATTCGCTCGAAGGATCAGGCGGCGATCATGCCGGCTTTTTTGTCTATCAGGTGCGCAACACCACGGCCGCCGAACTGGGCAGTCTGGTCGGGCGCGCGAATGGCGGCGATGATGTCAGCACTATTGCCGCACCGCAGGGCCGGATCGAAGATTCGGCGCGCCGCAGCGAAAGCGGCCAACGGGCGTCGGGCATGGAACGGTCCGGTCTGCCACAGGCGAACCCGGCCAACGAGGACAGCGGCGGCAAGATCATTGTCGACAATCCCGGCAACCGCATTCTTTTTCGCGGCACCCGGCGCGAATATGCGCCGTTGCTGCGCTTGCTGAAGGAACTGGATGTCGCCCCCAAACAGGTGCTGGTCGAAATCACCATCGCCGAAGTGGCATTGACCGACGAGACGCGTTTCGGAATGGAATGGTTCCTCGATCGGCAATTGTCGAACGGATCGGTTCAGGCCAATACCACCGGCGGGCTCGCGCGGGAGGCCGGCGGGCTGGGGCTTACCTTTGCAAAGGGCTTTTCGCAGACTTCGGTGACCGCTGCATTGAATGCGATTGCGACCAACCAGAATCTTAACATCATTTCCACGCCGCGGCTGCTCGCAAGGTCGGGCGGCGAGGCGCAGATACTGATCGGCAATGATGTGCCGATCATCACATCGCAACGCGCGGCGGATATCCAGTCAAATGGCGACACTGATATCCTGCAGACGGTGCAGTATCGCCAGACGGGCGTGATCCTCAACATCCGCCCGGTGGTGTTGAGCAATGATCGAATCGACATTGAAATTTTCCAGGAAGTGTCGAGCCAGCAGCCCAACGTTACCTCTGCCATCGGTAGCCCGGTGATCAGCAACCGGTCGGTCACGACGCGGCTTTCCTTGCGTGAAGGCATGACGGCCGTGCTTGGAGGGATGATCCAGGACAGCAATTCGATGGGACAGCGCGGCGTGCCCTTGTTGAAAGATATCCCGCTTTTGGGGCGGGCATTCCGCGTCGACAGCGCGACCAAGCGCAAGACCGAATTGCTGATCCTCGTGACACCCAAGGTGATCAGCGAAGACCGGACGATGCAGAATATCGCGTCCGAATTTGGCAAATCTATCAACGGACTGATGAATGGCCGCGGGCAAAAGGCCTTTACCTTGGTGCCCTGGATGCCGGGTCAAACGATGCCCCTGCACAGCTATTCGCGCTTCGAAAATCCAAAATAAGGAGTAAAATCATGAGTTTGAATATCACCCCGACAGGGGCGATGCTGCTGTGCGGCCTTGCCGTTGTCTCGCAGATCGCCGTTGGCAAGGCCCCGACAGCGGTGCAGCCCGGCACAGCATGGGCAACCCCGGCTGGGCCAGGTCAGAAAGTGGCCGCGGCCTATATCTCGCTGCGCAATCTGGGCAAGACGTCCGAAACATTGATCGGTGCGTCATCCAGCGTCGCCGCCGAGGTGCAGATACACAGTACCGAACTGAAAGACGGCATTGCGCGCATGCGCCGCGTCGATCGGCTGGCCGTGCCCGCCCGGGGCGAGTTGAAACTGGCGCCGCGTGGTCACCATCTCATGCTCATGGGTTTGAAGCAGCCTTTGAAGGCAGGCGACAAGATCACCGTCCGTTTGCGCTTTGCAGGCGGCGCCATTCTGGATGTCGCGGTGCCCGTTACCGCTGCATCCGCAAAAACCGCATCAAAGGGAGCGACCCATGCGAATCACTGAACGCGCAACCCAATTCATTCTTGCAGGCCTCGCCGTCTCCGCAATTTCAGGTGGCGCCTATCTTTATTATGCGGCGCATGAAAAAAATGCGGCCATTGCGGAAAAATCTGCGGCTGATCCTACGCTGGGCGCGCCCGTCAAACTCAAGCTGACCGATGCAAACGGCGAGCCGTTCGATCTTGCCTCGCTGAAAGGCAAGCCGGTTGCGGTATTTTTCGGTTTCACCCAGTGCCCCGATGTCTGCCCGATGACGATGCAAAAGCTGTCGATCATGCGCGAACGGATTGGCGCGCCGTTTAACGACCTGCAGATCCTGTTTGTGTCGCTCGATCCCGAACGGGATACGCCCGAAGCGCTGAAAAGCTATTTCGGTTCGTTTCCGATCCCCGTCACAGGTTTGACGGGCAGCGCTGCCGATATCGCCGGCGCGGCCAAGCAGTTTGACGTGTTCTATGAAACCGTCCGCTATTCCGAGACGGATTATACGATCGACCATACCGCATCGCTGTTTCTGGTTGATCGCGAGGGCAAGCGTGCAGGCGAAATTGGCTTTGATGCCGACGAGGCCGAGTTCCAGCAAAAGCTCGAGTCACTAGTCAAATAGTTTCATTTTGATTATATGTAAAACCGATCATATTCATCGATGTTTTGTACTATTTCTTCATATAAAGAACAAAATAAAGAATAATATGGTTAACGAATAATAAAATATGGTTAACAAAATGACCAATTTATACAAAGAACTCACTATTTTGGCGGAATATATAGTTCAAATATGAAATATTAATCTGCCAAAATGGGTATTTTGAATGGTTAATCATCTTTTAACCTGTATCCATTCGCCTCTATCTCGCTCCTATTGACGACACGCTGAGTCGGCACATGTCTTTCAAGTGAGAGTTAGAAAAATGGATAGACGCAAATTTTTGAAGGTTAGTACCGTTGCGGCGGGGGCTGCTGCCCTCCCTGCGATGGCTTCCGCGCAGACAACCGGCGGCGTTTTTGATCTGACGATCGAAGCTGTTGATTCCGAGATGATCGACGGCGTGTTCGTCTTTAGTATGATGTTCTTTGATCGCAGCGCCGAAGGTCGCCCGATCCTTGAGGTCACCGAGGGCGATATTGTGACGATCAATGTCACCAACCTCGATACCCGTCCGCACGGTTTTGCCATCCCCGGCATTCCCACAGCGTCGGTTGCTTCGATTCCCCCGGGTGGCAAGGCAACGGTGCGGTTCACCGCGCCCGTTGGCGGCACCTATATGTATATCGACCCCATGCTCGCTCCGTTGCACCGCATCCTGGGCCTTTATGGTGCGTTCATTGTTCATCCGAAACTGGGGACGACTGTCGGCGGTTCGCCCACGCCCTACAGCCGTTCAACGCACACGCCGCAGGTTGCGGCCTTGTTTGATGCCCTTGGCGTGCACAAGCGCTTCCCGGGTAACAAATGGGTGCCCCGTGATGTGGAGCGCGACAAATTGTGGCTGTTCTCGCAGGTTGATCCGCTGATCGCTGCACGTTTTGATGCAGGCGAGGTCATCCCGCCCGCAAGCGTCGTGCCGACCTTCCTGCCCCGTTACTTCACGATCAACGGGCTGAGCGGATATGATACCGCACCGCACAAGATCGATTCCACCCTTGACTGGTCGAAGGGTTCCGGGCGCATCATGCCGCATGGCCGCGAAGGCCAGCCGACACTGATCCGCAACATGAACGCCGGCCTGTGCACACACAGCCCGCACATCCATGGCAACCATATCTTCAAATTGTGTGATACGCGCGCAGATGGTACAATCATATTGAACACCAACTGTTACGAACTCGACGCCTGGCCGATGGAGCCAATGACGCGCCGCGACGTTCTGCTGCCGTTTGAAAAGCCAATGGATGCTGTCGTCTGGCCGCCAAAGGAAGAACCCTTCCCGATGCGCTATGTGATGCATTGCCACACCGAAATGTCTCAGACAGCCGGCGGGGGCAATTATCCCCAAGGCATGGTCACCCACTGGGAAATGACCGGGCCGCTTTGATCCGTTCGACGATCTTTATCTTATTATTTCAGGAGCTTTGCCATGCAAACGCCAGATTGGACAAAAACCGCCGTCAAGGGCGAGATGAATTACGACATCTTTGGCTGCAACCCTTATCAGGAATCAAATTTCCCGACACCTGACCGGGTTAAACCCGACGTCAGCATCGAGCGCCACATGGATGTCAGCTATGATTTGCCGACACCAGACGGCAAGAAAATACGCCTCTGGACCTTTTCTGATCCTTTGGCACCTACAGCGGCGGGGCGGGCACCCATGCATCCTGCGCCGACCATGCGTTTCCGCCAGGGGCAGATCGTGCACAGCACGCTCGATCCCAAAAAGAATGCGCACACGCTTCACCATCACGGCATCGAACCGACCACGGTGAATGATGGCGTCGGCCACGTCTCGTTTGAGGTTAAATCGCGATACACTTATCAGTTTCGGCCTTCGCGGGCTGGCACATTCTTCTACCATTGCCATCGCAACACCGTGCTTCATTTCGAAATGGGCATGTTCGGCATGCTGATTGTCGATCCGCCAGAAGGTCCCGGCACATTGTTCAGCGGCGGACCCAAATATGATGTCGAGCGCATCTTGTGCCTCGATGACATGGACCCGCGCTGGCACGAAAATGCTAATCATAATGCCGGAATGTGCGGTGAGGATGAGGGCCTCAATCGTTTTGAGCCCAAATATTTCCTCGCCAATGGTGTGTTCAACAACCGCACCACCACCGATCCGCGCGTTGTGATCAATGCAAAGCTGGGCCAGACAATCCTGATCCGCCTGCTGAATGCCAGCTATTCGGTTTTGGAAACGACTATTGGCCTGCCCGGTGTATGCCACGCAATGGACGGCTGTGCCCTGGGTACTGAACCCTGGTGTTCTCCGTTGCCGCTGCCTGCAAACCGGCCCTTCATCATGTCGACGGCGCAACGCCGCGATATCATCATCCGCCCGACCGCGCGCGGCACGTTCCCCATTCGCCACCGTTTCCTCCATTGGGTCAATGGCCAAGTGCAGGATGGCGGCCGCGGCATCGTTGACACAAGGATCATCGTAACATGACAACCCCTACAATCTTCCTCGCCCGTGGTTTCACGCTTGCCGGTGACGGCGGACTTGAAACAGCACAGCTGGTAACCGCTGACGATCGCGCTGTTGATAAACATTATGGACATCTGCCGCCCAATCCAGACCAACTGGGCGGGATGTTCAACTTCTCGAACCTGGCTGGAAAGCCGGTTGGTGATACCGATTTTAAGGGGCAGTGGACATTGCTCTATTTCGGCTATGCCCGCTGCACCGACAGCTGCCCGATGGCGATCCCGGTGATCGCGACGGCTGCTAAGGAATTGAGCAAGGTTGGCATCAATACCAATGCTGTCTTTGTCGATATCGAAGCGCCTGCTGTCGGCAATGTCCGTCGTCGCGGAGATGAAAGCGCCGACCATGATGGCCATGTCCATCTGGTTGACCGCAAGGCGGCGCTGCGTTCGTTGCAGCAAAGCTTTGGTTCGGACATGCAAATCCTGACCGGGACGCGGGGCCAACTCTCGGCTGCGACAGTTGCCTTTCGGGTTGCCCGTGAACATACGCCGCCGCGTGATGGTGAGCGCGGCCACAGCATCAACCATAGCTCGCTGATCTACATCCTTGATCCGCGCGCCAAGGTGGCTGGCTATGGCTATCACACCTCTACGCCGAAGATTCTGATTGAAACCGTACGAAGGCTGAAAAAAGCAAAGTCATGAAGACAACAGCCTTTATGGCGATAGTGGCGGCGCAGCTAATTGCGTCGCCGCTATCGGCTCAGACATTTGATCGTGAAGGCCGGCTTATCGTCGCGCCTGAAGAACGCAATATTGCCGCCGCGCAAGTTGCCGTCGCACAAACACGCCTGTTCGGCAGCATGCTGGTTTCTTACCGCATTGCCCGGCCGGGCGTTGCCCGTGTCGCCGTTGCCACGCGCAAGGAGTTAAAGGTCTTTGAAATCGATTCCGAAAATTTCGAAGCACGGCTAGTCCGGCGCGTCGCCACGACGACGGCGTTGCCAAAAGGCGCGCTGGTGTGCCGCAGCTATGCCCCGATCGATGCGATTTTATCGGCAGGCAAACGGTATTTTCCCAACGCCGAACTGGAGGTTCTGCCCCCGCACAGGCCCGGCATGGCCTGGCGCACGCGCGTTGGGAGCCGTCTGCTAACGGTATCGTTCGACAATAAGGGAGTGGCGCGTTTCGGGCAGTCGGCTATCCGGTAACTGCGATGGAAAGCCTGATCCCTGTAACAATCCAGATGCTGCTGATTGCCAGCGCACTGGTGTTGATGGGGATCATGGCCTGGAGCGACGCGCGCTATTTTCGCCTGCCGCTGGCTTCCAATATTATCTTTCTGTTCGCCGGGCTGGTCGTCGGTCACCTTGCTTTTGGCATATCCAAAAGTGACGCGCTGATCGGCGCCGGTGCCGGCTATCTTGGCCTTGCCGCCGTCGCCGCTGCCTATCGACATCTGCGCGGCCGTGAAGGCCTTGGCGGCGGCGATCCAATTCTGCTGGGCGGGATCGGTGCCTGGCTTGGCTGGCAGGTGCTGCCAACGATATTGCTGTTCGCAGCTTTATCGGGCTTGGCCTATGCCGTGCTGCAGCGATTGTTCCGGCCACGGCAGACCGCCTGGCAGACCCAGCGCATTCCGCTGGGCACTTGTCTGATCTTTGCTGCAATCCTGTCCGGCGCGACGATGCTAATCGCCGGCGCGTGACCAGCTCTAGGGCGTTCAGCCGCCCTTGCCAACCGCAGCCTCGATCATCGACAGCAATTGCCCAGAATCCATCGGTTTGCGAATGAACATCCAGCCGGCACTGATATCCGAAACATCGGGCACATAACCGCTCATCAGGATGATTTTCAGATTGGGTTGCTGCGCACAGGCAAGGCGTGCCAGTTCGGTGCCGCGCTGGCCCGGCATGATGATGTCGGTCACCAATACGTCGAATTCCGCTTTCTCATTTGCCCGCAGGGCCGCTTCGCCGGTTTCGCAAGCGGTGACGCTATAGCCTTCGGCTTCCAGCATTTCGACCAGTGCTTCAAGGGCATAGGGCTCATCTTCGACCAGCAGGACGCGGCCCCGGCTATCGCTATTTGCCAATTTTTCCGTGCCATTGCCGTCCGCGGTGACGGGTTCGACATTCTGATCCACCGTGGGCAGATATAGAGAAACCTTCGCGCCCTTGCCGGGGGCGGATTCGAGCCGCGCATCGCCGCCCATTTCGCGTGCAAATTCAAGCACAGAGGCAAGGCCAAAGCCGGAGCCATTGGATTTGGTGGAAAAAAGCGGTTCAAAGGCGCGCGACAGCACCGCCTCGGTCATGCCCCTGCCATTGTCGGCAACCTCGACGACGATATATTCGGCCAGGGTGCCGGTTTCATTATCCCGTCTATCCAGCGCCAGCGTCTTTATATCGGTGCGGATCACGATTTCGCCGCCATCGGGCATGGCATCGCGTGAATTGATCAAAAGGTTGGTCAAGCAGTTGATAAACCGCACCTGACTGATCACCGATTGGGTCTGTCCTGCTTTCAGTTCGGCTGACAGCACCACGTTGGAGCCCACAACGGTGCGCAAAAATGCAATATTTTCCTCGACCAGCGGATCGACCGCCATGGGCATTTGAGTATCGGTGCGCTGGTGCGACAATTTCATCAGCGATCCGGTGATGCTGGATCCGCGCGCCGCCGTTTCGCGGATGATTGAAACCAGCCGCTCAATCCGTTCATTATTGCCGAAATCGCGCGAGAGCCGATCGCAGTTCAGCTTGATGATCGAGAGGAAATTGTTGAAATCATGGGCCATATAGCCGGCGATCCGGCTGACCCTGTCGAGCAGTTCGAGGCCGCGCTGTCGTTCAAACGACAGTTCGAGCGCGGTGTCCTGCGACTCTTCGATCATCGCCCGCTGCAGGTTGATCAGCAAAACACCTTGTACCTCTGGATCACCGGGAGCAAATTCACTGATCTGGAACTTGTTTTCCTTGAAGGCCTTTTCCGTGGGCACATGGCGGACCGCCAGCAAATAGCCGCTTTCGTCAGACAGCGGCACAGCCGTGCCGGCAAGCTTATAACCGCCACATTTCGATGTCAGGTGAATGGCGAGGCTCTTCGTCGTTCCAAGATCGAAATATTCGGGACGGCTTCCCCCGGTGAGGTCGAAGGAATCGAACAGCTGCGAACCGATTTCAAGGTCGGGGAAATGTTTCGCGATCGAGGGCCCAAAGCCGGTCAGATGCAGAGTGGAATCCAGAGAAATATGGGCGGGGTAGAGATTATCGAACAATTCTTTCTTGATGGAAATGGTCACCACTCAACTCCATCACGATAGATGATTTCGAAAATGGACGCATCATCCCGCTGTTCAATAAGGGCAACGCTGCCCGTCTGTCCGAACCTGTCCATTAAGCCATAAAACAGGCCAATGACGAATTTTTCAAGCCCTGTGCGTTCCGATCGATAACGAACCTCGATCCGGCCGGGGCTGCTTGCCATCACTGCAAAAGACGGCAGTTGTGCACGGGGCATGGCGGTCGCAACCGCCAGATGCATCCGGTCCAGGTTCGCAATGAAGCTTTCCAGACTCTGACCGGTAAAGTTCAGAAATTGTTTGAACGATCCCTGGTCAGCAAATTTGATCCAGTAACGACCAAATTCCAAAAGGCAGTCTTCCATGGGAAGGTTAAGCCGCGCGGCGGCCTCTGCGATGATCTCCAACGTCAGCGTGTCTTCATATACCATGCCGGTGATCATTTCGGTCGGGCCGATGCCGAGCTTGCGTTCGGTCGCTTGCCAGGCCTCGTCGCCCAATTGGTCGATGACCATGGCGCGGACGCCTTTATGAATCATCCCGTACACGAATATCCCACCCGATAATGCAGTCTGGTCTGCTACATTGTTAAGTTAAAATAATAATTACTCTGTTTCTTGCCGATATAATTCCCGCAGCAATTCGTTCATTCTGACAACCTGTTCCTCGATGCGCCCCAGTTTTGACGCAAGATGCTCGGCGTCGACCTCTTCAAGCTTGGCGCCAAGACGATCCCGGATGTTTCCGCAGCACAGCCTGATGATATTCAGCGGCTGCATCAACTCATGCAACGCGATGTTTCCGTCGTCTGGAACACTATTTAACGACACTGGCTTCTGCCCGTCATAATTGAAACAAGCTTTGGCACGTAGGCGATGTAAAATGTTGCATCAACTCCGACCTTCGCTGCTTCTGGCTACATCACGCTCAACCTTTGCTACCAATAGCGTCGTTCGGCTCTCCGTCGCGGCGAGAAAGACCCTGCATGTCATCATGACCCTGGGCCTGCTTCTCAGGCGCTGTTCAGGCGAATCGGTTCGCTAGCGGTTCTACCTTAACCATTTAACCAAATTTCTTATTCAGTTAACCTCTTTCTTAAACTGTATTTCGTCAGATCGAGCAACGTCAATCGGACCCGTTTTGGAGACAAATGATTGTCCCAGTCCTGCTGGCTTGTAGTGGTTAATGAATAACCGAATAATATTAACCCCACCGAATTGCTTGCATTGTGGCTGAAATGTTCTGGTTAATTTAACCATGATAATTTGCGGCCAAGTAATTTGCTTTTCATTCGCTGTCGCCATGCAGGCCATCGACCATTTCAACACGGTGTCGATCACAGCCTGACGCGAAGCATCCGAGCGGTTTCGGATGTCATAGTGAGAGTCAAAGCCATGTTGAAAGTTAACATCAACGATCTTGTCCATATCATGAAGCAGATCAAGATCGCCGAAAATCATACCGCGACCGGTCTCCTCGTCGATCATCTTGGTAACCCCCTCAACAATCTGACGCCTTATGGCCTGCGCACCGTGAGCGGTGTTGACAATAATCTTGTCAATTTGAACGCCGGCGCAGCCGACATGGGCATGCCGCGGCAGACGGCTCCGGTGTTCAACCCGGCCGAACCCAATCCGCGCACCAACGCGCCCACCAGCTACCAGCAAACGACCGGTTCGGTTTATGACAGCCAGCCGCGTATCATTTCCAACCTGATTGCAGACCAGACGCTGACCAACCCGATCGCGGTTATCACAGCGCTTAACAATGTCGGCATCACTGGCGGCGCGCAATTTGCCGAACTGGTCGATGTAACAACGACTGCCCGCTTTGCGATCAACGAATCCATTGCGGCCGACAAAGCGGCCCTGACGGCCGACGCTGCCTGGGTTGCCGCCAATAGCCCCGCAAGCGGTGAATTGTTCGACGCAAAGGAAACGGCTCTGGCCAATGCTGCTGGCGCAGGAGCGCAGCGCGACCTTGCCGTTCAGGTCGCACAGGATGCACTCGCCCTTGTTGGCGTTGAAATGCAGAATGGCAATCTGGTGATGCCGAACATCATGACCGACCTGGGCAGCACTGCGCCGCTCAATGGTTTCATGACCATTTTCGGCCAGTTTTTCGATCACGGCCTGACCATGATCAACAAGGGTGGTAGCGGCACTGTCTTCGTTCCGCTGCAGCCTGATGATCCGCTTTATGTCCCCGGCAGCCCCACCAACTTCATGGTGATGAGCCGTGCCACAAACGGCCCTGGCGCTGATGGCATCCTTGGTACCGCAGATGACGTGCGTGACGCATCCAACACCACCACCCCTTGGATCGACCTCAATCAGCTTTATGGCTCGAATGAGTCGACCCAGGTCTTCCTGCGTGAATATAAGCTGGTCGATGGCAAGCCTGTTGCAACTGGCTGGATGCTCGAAGCCCCCAATGGCGGTCCGCCGACCTGGGCCGACATCAAGTTGCAGGCACGCGACATCCTCGGCATCGAAATGAGCGATATGGACGTGCATCGCGTTCCGCTGCTTGCCACCGATCTTTATGGTAATTTCATCCCCGGCGCGAACGGCTTCCCCCAGCTCGTAACCGGCGCCAATCTGCCCGCCGATCTGGTTGAAGGCAATCCGGCTGCACCGGTTTCGACAGCCCTGGCCCTTGCCACCGGACATGTGTTCCTTGCCGACATCGCCCACAATGCCGATCCTAAAGCCGGCCAGATTGCCGACGAAGATCTGATTTCGGGCAACTCCATTCCTGTCGACGAACGCGGCAACCGCAGCGAATATGACAATGAATTGCTCGACGCGCATTATGTCGTCGGTGATGGTCGTGGTAACGAAAATATCGCACTGACCGCGATCCACCATGTGTTCCATTCCGAACACAATCATCGCGTTGATCAGATGAAGGATGAAATCATTGCCAATGGCGATGTGAAATTTTTGAACGAATGGCTCAATGTCACAGTGGATGCCATTCCGGCTGATGTGACCACGCTGCAATGGAATGGCGAGCGCCTTTTCCAGGCCGCGCGCTGGTCCACCGAACAGGTCTATCAGCATCTGGTCTTTGAAGAATTCGCACGCCTTGTCAGCCCCAATATCGATCCGTTCCTTGTCTCGAACACGGTCGATATTGATCCGGCAATCACGGCCGAATTCGCCCATGCCGTTTATCGGTTCGGCCATTCGCAGTTGAACGAAACGGTCGATATCCTTGCGGCTGACGGCCAGACCGACACCAGCATGACGCTGGTCGAAGCCTTCCTCAACCCGGGGGCCTTTGCTGGTGCCGGCGCAACGGTAGAGGAAGCAGCGGGCGCCATCTTCCGTGGCATGACGCGCCAGGTTGGCAATGAAATCGATGAATTCGTCACCGATGCATTGCGTAACGATCTGGTCGGCCTGCCGCTCGATCTTGCAACGCTCAATATCGCCCGCGGCCGCGAAACCGGCATGGCTTCGCTGAACCTCGTCCGCGCCGATTTCTATGCCCAGACTGGCGATACCCAGTTGAAGCCGTATGACAGCTGGTATGATTTCGCTTTGGCGATCAAGAACCCGGCGTCGGTGATCAACTTCATTGCAGCCTATGGCCAGCACGAAACGATCCTGGCGGCGACCACTGTTGAAGAAAAGCGTGACGCAGCCTTTGCATTGGTCCTTGGCGGACCCGGCGCTCCGGCTGACCGCATCGAGTACCTGACCAGCACAGGCACATGGAATGCAGCGAATAGCGGCCTGAACGCTATCGATTTCTGGATTGGCGGCCTCGCCGAAAAGAAAATGGCCTTTGGTGGCCTGTTGGGCACCACGTTCAACTTCGTCTTCGAAGTGCAGATGGAAAATCTGCAGGCAGGCGACCGCTTCTATTATCTCAGCCGGTCGCAGGGCATGAACATGCTCACCCAGCTGGAAGGTGATAGCTGGGCCAAGCTTGCCATGCGCAACACCGATTTGGGCAATGATGGCGGTACGCACCTGCCCAGCTCAATGTTCCTGACCGCGTCGTACATCTTGGAGCTCAATCAGAGCGTTCAGGGTATGGCTGATCCGGTTCATGACAATATGATCCTGCAGGCGATTAGCCCGATGGTCATGCGCAAGGATACCAATGGCGATGGCACCGATGACTATCTCCGTTACAATGGCGTCGACCATGTCGTGCTCGGCGGAACCGTCGGCAATGACACGCTGATCGGCGGCGAAGGCGATGACACCCTGTGGGGTGGCAAAGGCGATGACAATCTCGAAGGTGGTCAGGGCGTCGATCACATCTCTGGCGGTTATGGCGACGATGTCATCACCGACGGCGGCGTTCCCGTTGGAGCAGGCGACGTCTTGAACGGCGAAGAAGGCAATGACGTGATCAGCGCCGGTGAAGGCCTTGACCTGATCTTCGGCGGCAGCGGCCAGGATTTCATCCTTGGCGGCCGCGACATTAAGAACATCAGGTCAGGCGAAGACAATGACTTTGTCGTGGGCGGCAATGACGCAAGCATAGTCCTCGGCAATGAGGGCGATGACTGGCTCGAAGGCGGCGACGGTCTTGACGATATGGCTGGCGATAATGCGGAACTGTTCTTGGACAGCCGTATCATCGGCCATGACGTCCTCAACGGCCGCCGCAACGATAGCGTTTACATGGGCGAATCCGGCGACGATATCATGATCCAGGGCCTTGGCCAGCAGCGCAGCGAAGGCATGTCCGGGTTTGACTGGGCGATCAACAAAGACAATCCGGTCGGCGCCGTTTCGGACCTCGGCGTGCCGATTTTCACAAACGTTGCAGACGAAGCGCTTGCTGACCGTTTCGACAATGTCGAAGGTCTTTCAGGCTGGAAACTGGATGACATGCTGAGCGGCCGCGAAGACGGAACCGGTCTGCCTGACGCCGCGATCGTGTTTGATGCAGCTACATCGTTCCTGTCCTATTCGAATGCACTGACGGCGGAAGGCGTTGCCCGCATCGACGGACTGGCCGATCTGGTAAGCCATCTTGGCCGTGAAACAATCACTGCGGCAAGCGGTGAGCAGCATGAGGTGGTTGTGTTCAACCAGGCTGATCTGGTGCGCAATCTTGATGGCGTTGCAACCGACATTGTCAACCAGCCGCACGACATCATCCTTGGCGGTGGCGGTAACGACCGGATCGAAGGCATGGCTGGCGATGACATCATCGATGGCGACCGTTGGCTGAATGTCCGCATCTCGATCAACGATGCCAATGGCGTTTCGATTGCCACGGCAGAACATATGACCAGCCAGGTCTGGGATCTGCAGGGCACTTTGCTCTATGGTGGCCGTAAGCTCGATCAGTTGATGCTCGATCGCACGATCAACCCCGGCCAATTGTCGATCGTTCGCGAAGTCCTCGACGGCGGCGTGGCGGGCGATTTGGATACAGCAGTCTATCGCGGTCAGTTGAGCGACTATACATTTGTTCGCAATGCTGACGGTTCGACAACGGTAACCCATGTGCCTGCGGACAATGTGTTCGACGATGGCAGTGACCGCCTGTTCAACATCGAGAAGCTAACCTTTGCAGACGGCCTTGGCGGCACAGTGACTTATGACATCAATGCCATTGTCCCAGTTGCCGCAACTGGTGAACCGACCATAAGTAATATCACCCCGACCGAGCGTGAGGTGTTGAGCGTTGATCTATCGACGATCGTAGAACTCAACACCATCATCAACCCCACCTATCAGTGGCAGGTTTCATTTGATGGCGGTGCTAGCTGGACGGATATTGTGGGGGCCGTTGACGCGACCTTCACCCCCGGCCAGGATGAGGTTGGTGGCCAGTTGCGCGTCAATGTTGCCTGGTTCGACCTGACCGGTACCTTTGAAAATCTGAACTCGGCCCCAACCGCAATGGTTGCAGACTTTGCAGAAGCGGCAACCGGTGCGGCAATCATCAGCGACATGACCCCCTATTCGGGTCAGGTTCTGACGATTGACACGGCGTCGATCGCCGATGCCAATGGCGTTGGACCGCTGTCGCATCAGTGGCAGATTTCGACCGATAATGGTGTAAGCTGGACTGACATTGCCGGTGCCAATGGCGATAGCTATGTGCCTGCAGATACGCAGCTCGGTGCCCAGTTGCGGGTGATGACGACCTTTACGGACGTCACCACTGCAACGGTCGAAACGCTTTACTCGGAAGCGACAGCCGGTCTGATCCAGGGCCCTGTTGCCGCACGCGGTGCGCCGGTGATCCTCGACAGCACGCCGATGGAAGGCGAAGTGATGACGGCCGATATTTCGGGCATCATCGACCCCAATGGCGTGATCGATCCGGCCTATCAGTGGCAGGTTTCGACCGACAATGGCGCGACCTGGACGAATATCGACGGCGCAACGGCAAACACCTTCACGCCGACACAGGCACAGGTGAGCGGTCAGCTGCGCGTTCAGGTGTCCTGGACCGACGGTCTGGGTACGCAGGAACAGCTGGTATCGGCTGCCTCTGTAGCCGTGGCTGACATGCCCGAAGCGGCAACCGGCGCGGCTGTCATCAGCGACATGACACCTTTCTCGGGTGAAGTGTTGACCATTGACACGGCGTCGATCGCCGATGCCAATGGCGTCGGACCGCTGTCGCATCAGTGGCAGATTTCGACCGACGCCGGTGCAAGCTGGGCCGATATCGACGGCGCCAATGGCGACAGCTATGTGGCTTCGGATGCGCAGCTCGGTGCCCAGTTGCGGGTGAAGACGACCTTTACCGATTTGACCACTGCAACGGTTGAGACGGTTTACTCGGAAGCGACCGCCGGCCTGATATACGGCCCTGTTGCCGCACGCGGAGCACCGGTGATCCTCGACAGCACGCCGATAGAAGGCGAAGTGATGACAGCCGATATTTCGGGCATCATCGACCCCAATGGCGTGATCGATCCGGCCTATCAGTGGCAGGTTTCGACCGACAATGGTTCGACCTGGACGAATATCGACGGCGCAACGGCCAACACCTTCACGCCGACACAGGCACAGGTGAGCGGTCAGCTGCGTGTTCAAGTGTCCTGGACCGACGGTCTGGGTACGCAGGAACAGCTGGTATCGGCTGCCTCTGTAGCCGTGGCTGATCTGCCCGAAGCGGCAACCGGTTCGGCGATCATCGACGACACCACGCCTTATTCGACCCAGGTTCTGACCATTGACACGGCATCTATTGCCGATGCCAATGGCGTCGGACCGCTGTCGCATCAGTGGCAGATCTCGACCGATAACGGTGCAAGCTGGACCGATATCGCTGGGGCTACCGACACGAGCTATACAACGTCGCACGCACAGGTTGGTGCATCGCTGCGGGTCAAGTCGACCTTTACCGATGTCACCACGGGGACGGTGGAAACGCTCTACTCGCCCGCCACCTCGGCCATCAGCCAAGGGCCCGCGGCTGCAACAGGTGCGCCGGTAATCAACGATCTGACGCCGACGGAAACTCAAACGCTGACCATTGATACCAGCAGCATCGCTGACATTAATGGCCTCGGGACATTTTCCTACCAGTGGCAGCAATCGGCTGACAATGGAACGACCTGGACCAACATTAACGGTGCGACTGCAGCAAGCTTTACGCCTGCTCAGGCCCAGGTCGGAAGCATCCTGCGTGTTGCTGCAAGCTTCACCGACGGCTTCGGCACGGTTGAAACGCTGAACTCGACTGCGACAGCTGAGGTTGGTGACAACTTCACCGGCGCTACCTCCACCTTGACGACCTTCACCGGTACCCAAGGCGATGACATTGCATTGGGTGCACAGTCCAACCTTGGTCTTGGCGGCAATGACACGATGGACGGCCGTGGCGGTAGCGACCGCTTGGATGGTCAGTCGGGTAACGACGCCATCACCGGCGGTGCAGGCAATGATACGATCATCGGTGGTGCTGGCACGGATGCGGCAGTCTATGCCGGGTCGAGCCAGAACTTCACGCTCAACTCGAACGGCACGACGATCACTGTCACCGACAATACGGGTGCAGAAGGTGTTGACACCTTGACCGGGATTGAAACGCTGCGCTTCAATGGTGCCAACCACACCATTGCAAATGGCACGGCTGCGGCCAACACCGTCAATGGCGGTGCAGGCAGCGAGGTGATCTTTGCTCAGGGCGGAAATGACTCGATCAATGGTGGTGCGGGCAATGACGTAATTTATGCCGGTACCGGTGTGGATACGATCACCCAGGCAAGTGCCACTGGCGGTCGTGACTTTGCTGACGGCGGTACGGGTGAAGACACCTTCATCGTTACCAGCGATACGACGACGGCAGAAACCTTCGTAATCTATACCCGTGCAGCTGCACAGGAGGCGATTGCCGGCCTTACGCTGAACGCCAACACTGAAATCGTCATCACTCGCAATGGCAACGTCATGACCGAACTGGACAATATCGAGGAAATCATTGTCAGCACCCTGCGGGTCACCTCGCCGGGTGGGGCCAATGGTGGAGCCGCGTCGGGCGACACAATCAGTGTCGTCGGTGACTTCAACCAGACCAGCCTTAACTTCAACACGATCACCATCGATGGTAACACCGGTAACGACGTGGTCGACATTTCGGCGCTCCAATCGGCGCACCGTATTGTCTTCACCTCGAACGGCGGTCAGGACACCATCGTCGGTGCGCTTCGTCCGCAGGACATTGTGAACCTCGATACAGCTGCGGCGGCTCCGGTTGCTGCACATGTGACCCAGGTTGATGCCCCTGTCGCAGTGGACGCACCGGCCCCTGTCGCAATCGAGGCAGTAGCTATGGCAGTTGAGCCGGCAGTATTGATCGCCGACATGGTCCTCACCGGCAGCAGCAGCGATGACTATCTGGCAGGCGATGCCGGCGACGATAGCATCACTGGTGGTTCGGGTTATGACTATCTCGATGGCGGCCTCGGCGACGATCGCCTCTCGGGTGGATCGGGCAACGACTCGCTTGTTGGCGGCGATGGCGATGACACTCTGTCGGGTGGTTCGGGTAACGACTATCTCGACGGCGGTCTCGGCGACGACGAACTGATCGGCGGAACGGGTATCGATGCCTTTGCCTTTGGAAATGGCGACACGATCGCTGACTTCATGGCTGGCGACGTGATCGATCTGCGTGAGATGGGTGTCACGGCGGGTAACTTCGCTGAAAAGGTCTTGATCGAAACGGTTCGTGGTGGCTCGCGGATTACCATCGACGGTCAGTCGATGATGGTCGTTAACGCTACTCCGGCAGCGATAGAGGCAGCGAGCCTTGTCCTGGCTGACCCTGTTGCACCGGCACCAGCACCTGTAGTCGACGCTCCGGCAGCACCTGCTGCGGATGCACCGGCACCGGCACCTGTGGTCGATGCTCCGGCTCCTGTGGTTGATGCGCCTGCCGCTCCGGCTGAGGAACCTGCACCGGCACCTGTGGTCGATGCTCCGGCTCCTGTGGTTGATGCGCCTGCCGCACCGGCTGAGGAACCCGCTCCGGCACCTGTGGTCGATGCTCCGGCTCCTGTGGTTGATGCGCCTGCCGCACCTGCTGAGGAACCTGCACCGGCACCTGTGGTCGACGCTCCGGCTCCTGTAGTTGATGCGCCTGCCGCTCCGGCTGAGGAACCTGCACCGGCACCTGTGGTCGATGCTCCGGCTCCTGTAGTTGATGCGCCTGCCGCTCCGGCTGAGGAACCTGCACCGGCACCTGTGGTCGATGCTCCGGCTCCTGTGGTTGATGCGCCTGCCGCACCGGCTGAGGAACCCGCTCCGGCACCT
>Ga0315903_10000373_pt1 | contig 67010 bp, 60 predicted proteins | sample LakEriMetagenome_7_FD_203524 | JGI IMG/M metagenome (GOLD analysis project Ga0315903, IMG submission 203524) | Freshwater fungal communities from buoy surface, Lake Erie, Ohio, United States - Buoy 2 MA119 | ecosystem: Environmental > Aquatic > Freshwater > Lake | place: USA: Lake Erie, Ohio... | reverse complement strand
TTTCCGACATCGCAGGTACAGAGACTGCAACGCCTGGAAGATTAATTCCTTTGTTGTTAGAAACTGGACCAGGCTCGATGCACTTGGTGACGACATCATTACCCTTCACCTCGACAACTTCGACCGTTACCTTTCCATCATCGATCAGGATGCGATCACCTTTCTTGCAATCACCCGGTAGGCCTTTGTATGTCGTGCCGACGCGCTCTTTTGTTCCTGAAACATCATCCGTCGTAATTGTGAAAATATCTCCGCGGCTTAACTCGTGAGGTCCGTTTGAGAATCGTCCTAAACGAATCTTTGGTCCTTGAAGATCCACCAGGATTGCTACTGGTTTTCCAGCATCTGCGGCAGCCTTGCGAATCAAATTAAGGCGATTTTGGTGTTCTTCATAACCACCATGAGAAAGATTGAGTCGAGCCACATTCATTCCAGCGGCGATAAGTTCTGCAGCTTTCTCGGGGCTTTCGACGGCTGGACCCATAGTGCAGACTATTTTCGCGCGGCGCATTTTCGTATTTTATTCCATCTCTCTTTGTTTAATGAAATTACACCGTCAAAGGACGCGCAGTTGGTTCGATAGGCGCAGGAAGTTGCGTATCCCCCATTAGATATCGATCAAGAGCTGATGCAGCGCTGCGACCTTCTGCAATTGCCCAGACGATAAGAGATTGCCCACGTCCAGCGTCTCCGCAAACGAAAACTCCATCGACATTTGTGTGATAGTTCTGATCACGTGCGATATTTCCACGCTGATCGAGAGTCAAATTCAAATCGGTCACAAGTTGATTCTTCTCAATTCCGGTAAAACCCATAGCTAAGAAGACTAGATCTGCTGGAATCTCGCGCTCAGTTCCAGGAACTTTTTCAAATTTTCCATCAACAAACTTAGTCTCAACGATCTTGAGCGCTTTCAGATTTCCTGATGCATCTCCGATAAACGCCTCAGTTGAAATTGAATAAAGTCGCTCGCCAGATTCTTCGTGTGCGCTGCTCACGCGATAAACCATCGGATACGTCGGCCAAGGCTGAGAGCTAGGACGCTCTTCTGTTGGGCGCGGCATGATTTCAATTTGTGTGATGCTCGCGGCTCCTTGACGAATTGCTGTTCCAAGACAATCTGCACCAGTATCTCCACCGCCAAGAATAATTACATGTTTGCCATGGGCATTGATTGGTGGCTCTTCTTTTAATTCATTGAGCGCCTGCTGATTGCCCCAAGGCAAATACTCCATCGCCTGATGAACACCATTGAAGTTTCTGCCGGGGATATCAAGATCGCGCCATTGAGTTGCACCGACCGCAAGAACAACCGCATCGTATTTGGCCTTAATTTCTGCCGCCGTAATATCTACGCCAACATTTACTCCAGCTCGAAAACGAGTACCTTCACGTTGCATCTGATTAAGCCTGCGATCCAAAATTGATTTCTCCATCTTGAATTCAGGAATTCCATATCGGAGTAATCCGCCGATCTTTGGAGCTCTCTCATAAACCACAACAGTATGTCCCGCACGAGTAAGTTGTTGGGCAGCGGCAAGACCAGCAGGTCCTGATCCAATAACCGCAACAGTCTTACCAGTCATGCGATCTGGCTGCATGGGCTTCACATTCCCCGATTGGAAAGCTTCTTCAATAGTGCGTAGTTCAACCTGTTTGATGGTGACTGGGTCTTGATTGATACCCAGTACACAAGCAGTTTCACAGGGAGCAGGACAAAGTCGGCCAGTAAATTCAGGAAAGTTGTTTGTGGCATGGAGACGATCAATTGCATCAACCTTCTCATTTCGCCAAATCAAATCGTTCCACTCTGGAATTAAATTACCTAGTGGGCAACCTTGATGGCAGAAAGGAATACCGCAATCCATACAACGACCAGCTTGCTTTTGCAGCGCTCCAAATTCTTGCTCTTCATAAACTTCTTTCCAGTCGCGAATGCGCACATCAACAGGGCGACGCTTTGGAGTCTCACGGCCAGTATTGAGGAATCCACGGGGATCAGCCATTGAGCACCTCCATGATTGCTTGTTCTGGTGATTTTCCTTCACGTTCTGCTTTATCAATAACATTGAGAACTTTTGCGTAGTCGCGCGGCATCACCATTGAGAAACGTTTAACTTCTGCGGTCCAATTTTCGAGGAGTTTCTGGGCAACGTCAGATCCAGTTTCGGCGTGGAACTTCGAGACGATACTTTGCAGTCTCTCGCTCTGATCACGAGGTACAGGTAATACATCAACCATCTCTGTATTCACCAGATCTGGATTAAGGTCGAGAATAAATGCGCGACCACCCGACATACCAGCAGCAAGATTGCGCCCCGTGATTCCAAGAATTACCACCGTTCCACCCGTCATGTATTCACAGGCATGATCTCCAACGCCTTCCACAACTGCAGTGGCGCCAGAATTTCTCACGCAGAATCGCTCACCTACAACCCCTCTGACGAAAATCTCACCCAAGGTTGCGCCGTAACCAATCACATTTCCAGCAATCACATTCTTCTCTGAAGGGAATGTTGCTCTCTCATCAGGACGGACAATGAGACGACCGCCTGAAAGTCCCTTGCCTAAATAGTCATTGGTATCGCCATAGAGACGAAGCGTTAAACCACGCGGAATAAAGGCACCTAGTGATTGGCCAGCAGAGCCATGGAAAGTAATGTCAATTGTGTCATCGGGAAGTCCTGCACCACCGAAACGACGAGTTATCTCCGAACCCAACATAGTTCCAACTGTGCGATTTCCATTCTTGATAGGCAATTGAATGCGAACTTCCTCGCGCTGTTCTAGAGCTGCTGAGGCAAGTTCAATGAGTTTGTTATCAAGCGCTCCTTCAAGCCCGTGTTCTTGTTTTGTTGTATTGCGACGTGGCGCATCTGCAGAAACCTTTGGGAAGCTAAGAATTGGCGAGAGATCAAGGCCGCTTGCTTTCCAGTGATCAATCGCTGCAGCAGTATCTAGAAGTTCGACTTGGCCAATTGCTTCATTGAGCGTTCTGAAACCAAGCATGGCGAGAAGTTCGCGGACCTCTTCGGCGATATATTCAAAGAATGTCTCGACAAATTCTGGTTTTCCAGTAAAGCGTTTGCGAAGTTCTGGGTTTTGAGTAGCAACGCCAACAGGACAAGTATCAAGGTGGCAGACGCGCATCATTACGCAGCCTGAGACAACCAAGGGAGCGGTAGCAAATCCAAATTCTTCTGCTCCAAGAAGCGCCGCAATAATTACATCCCGCCCAGTTTTCATCTGACCATCGGTTTGAACGACAATGCGATCACGTAATCCATTGAGAATGAGAGTCTGTTGCGTTTCAGCAAGACCCAACTCCCACGGCGCACCGGCATGTTTCAATGATGTAAGTGGCGAAGCTCCGGTACCACCGTCATGTCCGGAAATCAAAACCACATCAGCATGCGCTTTGCTCACACCTGCGGCAACCGTTCCTACGCCAACTTCGGCAACAAGTTTGACGTGGATACGCGCGTCCTTGTTGGAGTTCTTCAAATCATGAATGAGCTGCGCCAAATCCTCGATGGAATAAATGTCGTGATGAGGAGGTGGAGAAATTAATCCCACGCCTGGAGTGGAGTGACGCACTTTTGCAATCCAGGGATAGACCTTGTTTCCTGGGAGCTGGCCACCTTCACCTGGCTTTGCGCCTTGGGCCATCTTGATCTGAATATCATCGGAATTAACAAGATATTCACTGGTTACTCCGAAACGCCCTGAAGCAACTTGCTTAATTGCAGAGCGTTTGGAATCTCCATTAGGAAGTGCTGTAAAGCGTTCAGGATCTTCTCCACCTTCACCGGTATTTGATTTCGCGCCAATGCGATTCATCGCAATTGCTAAAGTTTCATGTGCTTCCTGTGAGATCGAACCGTAGGACATCGCGCCAGTTGAAAAGCGCTTCAGGATAGATTCCACTGGCTCTACCTCTTCAAGCGGTACTGCAGGTCGCACACCATCTTTAAAAGTGAAGAGTCCGCGTAGCGTCATCAGCGCACGCGATTGATTATCAATTCGTGTCGTATAGCGCTTGAAAATGTCATAACGCTTAGAGCGAGTTGCATGTTGCAGAGCAAAAACCGTCTCAGGATCGAAGAGATGAGGTTCGCCTTCACGACGCCATTGATATTCGCCACCAATTGGCAAACGCTTTGAACCAGGAACTTCTCCACCGGGTGGATAGGCGATGTGGTGACGAGCAATCGTTTCTTCAGCGATGACATCTAAATCCACGCCGCCTAGACGTGAAGTGGTGCCAACAAAATACTCATCGATAAGGTTCTGCGAAAGACCAATTGCTTCGAAGACTTGAGCGCCTGTGTATGAGGCGATGGTGGAAATTCCCATCTTTGACATAACTTTGAGCACACCTTTACCAAGGGACTTGATGAGATTCTTAACCGCTTTTTCAGGGGAAATATCTGTGATGACACCTTGGAGTACGAGGTCTTCGGCAGTTTCCATCGCAAGATATGGATTGACTGCAGCTGCTCCGTAACCGATAAGTAGAGCGACATGATGCACTTCGCGAACCTCGCCAGTCTCTACAACAAGCCCCACTTTGGTCCGGGTTTTTTCGCGAATCAAATGATGATGAACTGCCGAAGTAAGAAGGAGTGAAGGAATAGGAGCGTTTTCAGCATCGCCATCGCGATCCGAAAGGACAATGATGCGCGCTCCATCAGTAATAGCCTGTGAGACTTCAGCGCGAATCTCTTCAATCCTTTCGCGTAATCCATCTCCCCCTTCAGCAATCGGAAATAGCCCGCGTACGACATGGGCAGATAAACCTGGGAGATTGTTATCCGCATTAACGTGAATGATCTTGGCTAATTCATCATTATCGATAACAGGAAATGCGAGCGAAATCTGGCGACAGGAAGCTGGACCGGGATCAAGAAGGTTATGTTCTGGCCCAATCGAGCCACCTAGTGAAGTAACGAGCTCCTCACGTATCGCATCAAGTGGAGGATTTGTGACTTGCGCGAAGAGTTGCGAGAAGTAATCAAATAGTAGACGTGATTTCGCCGAGAGCGCAGCAATCGGCGTATCAGTTCCCATTGAACCGATCGGTTCTGCACCAGACTTTGCCATGGGCGTGATGATGACTCGTAACTCTTCTTCGGTATAACCAAATGCTCGTTGTCTACGAAGAACAGAAGAGTGCGGATAAATAATGTGCTCGCGGGCAGGTAATTCTGAGAGTCGGACAATTCCAGCGTGCAGCCACTCACCATATGGCGCACCATCAGCAAGTGAATTCTTAATCTCTTCATCTTCAATAATGCGACCTGCATCGATATCAACCAAGAACATACGACCTGGCTGGAGGCGACCTTTTCTTACTACCCGCTCTTGAGGGATGTCTAGCACTCCCACTTCACTTGCTAAGACAACAAGTCCATCGTCTGTAACCCAATAACGTGAAGGCCTCAATCCATTTCGATCGAGAACTGCGCCAATTTGTTTTCCATCCGTGAATGTGACGCATGCGGGACCATCCCACGGCTCCATTAGTGACGCATGGAAACGATAGAAATCTCGTAACTTTGGTGACATTGTTTCGTGGTTCTCCCACGCTTCCGGGATCATCATCAAAACTGAGTGCGGCAATGAACGTCCACCGAGATAGAGAAGTTCGAGCACTTCATCAAATGAAGCTGAGTCGCTGCCTGCAGGATCTACGATGGGGAAAAGTCGCTTCATATCCCCCGGAATGATCTCGCTTTCCAAGAGCGCTTCACGTGCGGCCATCCAATTTCTATTTCCACGGACGGTATTGATTTCACCGTTGTGCGCAATAAAGCGATATGGATGTGCCAATGGCCATGATGGAAATGTGTTCGTTGAGAAACGGGAATGAACTAAAGCAAGTGGTGATACGAAGTGCTCATCGGAGAGATCCGGGAAGAACTCTTCAAGCTGTCCGGTAGTGAGCATGCCTTTGTAGACAATGGTTCGCGATGAGAGTGACGGGAAATAAACCGAAAGTTCATGTTCAACGCGTTTTCTAAAACAGAAGGCGCGTCTATCTAGATCAAGATCTGAGACTAAATCCTTTGATGAGATGAAGAGTTGTTCAAATTCCGGCATAACAGAGAGTGCAGTTGCGCCAAGTGAGCTGGAATTGATTGGAAGTTTTCGCCAACCCAGGATGATGAGATTTTCTTCTTCTGCGATCTGTTCGATACGTTTCTTTCCGTTGAAGCCTTCTGGAAGAAAGGCGATTCCCGCTGCGTATGTATTTGCTGTAGGTAATTCAAAGTCCACTACAGCGCGGAAAAATTGATCCGGAATTCTGGTGAGAATGCCTGCTCCATCGCCACTATTTACTTCTGCACCTGAAGCGCCGCGATGTTCGAGATTCCGAAGAGCAGTTAAACCTTGTTGAACAATCTCATGTGTTGCAACTTTGTTGAGCGTAGCCACCATCGCAACGCCGCATGCGTCATGTTCATGAGCAGGGTTATACAAACCCTGCGCTTGCGGAACTGCGGAGAACAAAGCCACCAATCGCCCTCGAGATTTCTATAGATGAAGATGGGACGGCAGTGGCCCGATGAAGAGGGGAAATCTACCAACAAGAAGGCGTTTTGGGAGAGTTAAATGCCAGAGATATGGGCGACTTGTCCAACTAAGGCTGTGATCGCCATTCCGAGCGCGCCTCCAAAGACGATGCGCCCAGTCGTTCTAATGATGCTTGAACCAGCGGTCTTGGCACTGATGATTCCCGCAATGATCAAGCCGATAAATGTAATTCCAACAATGGAGAAGGCTTTCTGTCCAAGGCTTGGCGCAAGAGCTCCTAGAAGTGGAATAGCGCCGCCCGCTGTAAAACTTATGGCAGAAGCAAGAGCTGCTTGCATTGGTCTGGCCTTCGTCGAATCATGTTGACCAAGTTCATCACGTAAGTGCGCGCCCAATGCATCATGAGCATGAAGCTCTTGAGCGACTTTTTCTGCGGTGGCGCGAGAAATTCCTCGCTCTTGGTAAATCTGTGTGAGTTCTTCTAATTCGCCTTGTGGATCAATCGCGAGGTGTTCAATCTCCAATTGCTTATCTGACTCTTCAATGTCGTTCTGGGAACGCACGGAGACATATTCCCCGACTGCCATCGACATAGCCCCCGCGGCAATTCCAGCAAGACCCGCAGTGACAACAAAATCATTTTTCTGCGCTGACACAACGCCAATCATGAGCGATGCAGTGGAAACTAATCCATCATTCACGCCCAAGACTGCGGCTCGAAGCCACCCAGCGCGATGAGCGCGATGATCCTCGTTGCGTCTGTGAATCTCAGCTAAACCCATATCTCTATTCTATTCCAGTCTTGGACCGAAGATTGAGATTTCGTAGGTAGATCAATGAACCTATGAGTAGCAGCACGCTAGTCCAAATATTGAGTCGCAAACCAAGAATGAGATTAGCGTCATCAATGCGGATAGTTTCGATAACTCCTCTACCAAGTGAATAAAGCGAGACGTAGAGGGCGAAAATTGAACCTGGTTTGAGTTTTTTGCTTTTCACATACGTCACAAGTATCAACGCAACAACCAGGCACCAGAGCGATTCATAGAGAAAGACAGGATGAAAGGTCTCGCTCGATGAATATCCAATGGGTCGATATTGAATAGGAATCTCAAGGCCCCATGGTGCATCGAGCGGCCTTCCAAATAGCTCTTTATTAAACCAATTCCCCCATCGACCAATTGCTTGTGCGACGAGTAATCCAGGCGCCAGTGCATCTGCGAAAACCGCAAAGGGAATTTTTTCTGTGCGTAAATTGCGTTTATAGGCAAAGTAAGCGCCAGCAAAACCTAGAGAAATTGCGCCCCAGATACCCAGTCCACCTTGCCAGATATAAAAAGCTTCAACCCAATTTCGATTCGTGCCAAAGTATTGTTCAGGCGAAGTAATCACATGGTAAAGCCGACCACCAATTATCCCCGCTGGCACAGCAATGACAGCAACATCACTTACGACACCAGATTTACCACCAGCAGCTATATACCGCTTATTGCCTATGTATACGGCAGCAATCACTCCCGCAATTATCGAGAGCGCATAAAAATGAAAAGTTAGAGGTCCAATCTCGATGAGAGATTGGGATGGTGAAGGGATAGAAGCGAATATCACTTCTTCGCTGCTTCGACCGCCGCCTTAAACTCATCAAGAACAAATTCAGAACCAGATCGACTCCATAGCTTTCCATTGATAAAGACAGTGGGCGTTCCTTCTACTTTGTTCTTCGCCATCGAGGCATAGACCTTTTCGACATTGTCGCCGTACTTATTGTCGTTAACGCAACTCTCAAAGGTCGGGCTATTTATACCTAATCGTTTACCAATTTCGATCAAATTCTTATTGGAGAAGATTCCGCTATTTTCTGCGCCTTGGACCGCATAGATTGCCTTGTGGAATTCGATGAAGCGGCTTTCATCAGCTGCGCAATACGCTGCATTTGTCGCACGTTTTGATTCCATTCCTAAGAAAGATGTCATGTGGTACGTGACATTGGCTTCCTTGTTTCTTATAAGACTTTCGATGTACTCGTCCATTTCATCCTCAAAGAACTTACAGAATGGGCATTGGAAGTCTTCCCAAATATTGATCGAGACTGGAGCATCGGCATTGAAGGTAATTCCGTAATCGTTTTCTGGGAGAACTTCACCTTTCAGGGGCGCACCGTTATTTGATGCATCTATCTTCTCAATCGAGGCTGGTAACGCAGTTTCGGAACCTGAGCGCTTATCAAGGACAGTGAAGATGACGCCGGATAACACAACAAGAGCGACCATGCCGATCACAATGTTGCGCGTGACCGTATCGCCTGATTTCTTCGCTCCGCGGTTATCTCTCTGACGAGGTTCCTTTGGCACAGTTACTCCTTCTTCCCTGAACTTTTCCTTTGTGTGCTGATTTTCAAAAATTTACGTTGACCTTCTGCGTCATCGTGCGTGAAGTCTAAACCAGAGTCTGGATTTACAACACTTAAGAGCGGCGCACGCCCGCTGCCAATTCACTGGCCAAAGTCTTGACCCGCTCTAAAGCCTCGTGATCGGACTTTGACTCCAATACCAACTTAATAAATGCTGAGCCAACAATGACTCCGTCGGCGTAAGCAGCGACCTGCTTAGCCTGGTCAGCGTTGGAGACTCCGAGTCCAACAGCGACCGGTAATTGAGAAACTTTTCGTATTCTCCCGACAAGCTCTCCTGCTGAGCCCGAAATTGAAGCGCGTGCACCAGTAACGCCCATCAAGCTTGCTGCGTAGATGAAACCGGAACATGCTTTTGTTACCTCGGCGAGGCGTGCATCGGAAGTGCTCGGTGCGACAACATAGACGCGATTGATGTGATGGGCATCGGTTGCAGCAACCCAAGGAGCAGACTCTTCGATTGTGAGATCTGGAGTAATGACTCCAACTCCACCAGATTTCGATAGCTCTATTGCGAATTTCTCAACACCAAATTTCTCTATCGGATTCCAGTACGACATAACTAATGTCGGAACTTTTGTTTGCGAGACGATTGCTAAAACATCATTTGCACTCGTACCGTTTCGTAAGGAAATCTCAGCGGCTTGCTGAATTACGGGACCATCCATAACAGGATCGCTGTAAGGAAAACCTACTTCGACAATATCGACGCCACCATCCACCATTGCATCAATAAGGCGGGCAGATAATTCGCTGGAGGGAAAACCCGCCGGCATATATCCAATTAGTGCAGCGCGATTTTCACTTTTGGCACGTTCGAAAACTTCTTTCAGATTCTTCATATATCGGTGGTGCTCTTACAGCGGAATTCCAAAGTATTGAGCCGCAGTTTGAACATCCTTGTCGCCACGACCCGAAAGATTGATGAGCAAGATTGCATCTTTACCTAGTTCATTCCCCACTTGAAGGGCGCCCGCTAACGCATGTGCAGTTTCAATCGCCGGAATAATCCCCTCAGTTTGAGAGAGAAGTGCAAAGGCATGCATCGCTTGATCATCAGTTATCGCGCGATATTCAGCGCGGCCAATGTCATGTAAATAAGCATGTTCGGGTCCAACGCCCGGATAATCTAATCCTGCAGATATTGAGTGAGATTCAACGGTTTGACCATTCTCATCTTGGAGAACATAGGAGCGCGTTCCGTGTAAAACACCAGGTGTGCCGCCGACAATGGTGGCAGCATGTTTACCGGATTCAACGCCATTTCCACCAGCTTCTAAGCCAATCAATCTGACTGATGCATCATCGATAAAGGGATGGAAAATACCGATTGCATTTGAACCACCACCGACGCATGCCAGAACTGCATCAGGCAAACGTCCCGTTAATTCCAAAACTTGAGCGCGCGCCTCTACGCCAATTATCCGATGGAAGTCACGGACCATTGTTGGGAATGGATGTGGCCCTGCGACTGTGCCAAGCAAATAATGAGTGGTTTCAACATTCGTAACCCAATCACGCATCGCTTCATTAATAGCATCTTTCAAAGTTCGTGAGCCGGTTGTTACAGGAACAACGCTGGCACCCAGTAACTTCATACGCGCAACATTGAGAGATTGACGCTTGGTATCTTCTTCGCCCATGTAAACAACGCATTCCAAACCAAGCAATGCCGCAGCGGTTGCTGAAGCAACGCCATGTTGTCCCGCTCCAGTTTCTGCGATGATACGTTTCTTGCCCATTCGCTTTGTGAGAAGTGCTTGCCCAAGAACGTTATTAATTTTGTGGCTACCGGTGTGATTCAGGTCTTCACGCTTGAGGAGTATTCGCGCTCCCCCAGCATGTGCCGCAAAACGGGGCGCTTCAGTAATAATGGAAGGGCGACCCGTGTAAGTGCGATGAAGCGCTTCTAGTTCGCGCTGAAACTCTGGATCATCGAGAGCCGCTTTATGGGCGCTATCAAGTTCATCAAGCGCCTGGATTAAAGCTTCAGGAACAAATCGTCCACCATAAGGACCAAAATGTCCGAGTATCGATTTCCGCTCCATATCGAAAGTCTACTTTTCCTAATCTATTTCCGACACTTAAGAATTCTTCACGCTGAGAAACTCAGCAATGGTCGCAGCTGGATCTCCTGATTTCACCAACGTCTCCCCTACGAGAATGGCGTTGGCCCCTGACTGCATTGCAAGCTTTACATCATCAATCGTTGCGATTCCCGATTCGGCGACGCGATAGATCTCGGTCGGTATTCGAGGGAGTAATGAGCCGAAGTTATTAAGGTCGATTTCTAATGTTTTCAAGTTCCGAGCATTAACGCCGATAATTTCAGGGCTTATTCGCATGGCGCGCTCAAGTTCTTCAAGATTGTGAACCTCAACAAGAACCTTCATTCCCAACTCTTGAGCTAGCGTATAGAAATCTTGGAGTTGAGCGTTATCAAGCGCTGCAACAATAAGCAGTAGTAAATCGGCGCCATAGGCCCGAGACTCTCGCACCAAGTATTCGTTAACAATGAAATCTTTGCGCAACATAGGAATCGATATGCGCGAGCGAACTTCAGAAAAATCCTGTAACGAACCACCAAATCTGCGTTGCTCGGTAAGAACGCTGATGACTGACGCTCCGCCATCTTCGTAAAGATCAGCTAACTGAGATGGATCAGAGATTTCAGCTAGCGCACCTTTCGATGGTGAAGAGCGCTTTACCTCAGCGATGACCGAGAAATTTTGTGACTTAAGCGATTGCAATGGATCGCGAACCTCACCGATACTTGCTATCCGATCCGCGAGTTCCGCTTGCGAAAGTTGACGAGATTTCTGATCTTCAAGAACTCCAGCGATAATTGAATCGAGAACGCTCATTTCAATTCTTGCCTAACGATTGAAGAGCGTTAGCCGCAGCGATGGCGCCGAGAACAGCAGCAGCTTTGTTGAGACACTCCTCATTCTCACTTTCTGGAATTGAATCAGCAACAATGCCTGCACCGGCTTGCACATGCGCAGTTTTATCTTTTATGACTGCAGTACGAATAGCGATACATGTATCGAGGTTGCCCGTGAAATCCACATAACCAATTGCACCCCCATAAATTCCGCGACGTGACGGTTCAAGGTTTTCAATAATCTCCATCGCTCGAGGCTTTGGAGCTCCCGATAAAGTTCCGGCTGGAAAGACTGCGTAAAGCGCATCAACGGGGCTCTTCTGTGCGGCTAATTCGCCAATGACAGTTGAGACGATATGCATGACGTGGGAATACCGCTCCAAATGCATGAACTCAACAACGCTGACAGTTCCTGGAGCGCAAACTCTTCCTAAATCATTTCTTCCTAAATCAACCAGCATTAGATGCTCAGCTCGTTCTTTTGGATCTGCAAGAAGTTCTTCTCCAAGACGATGATCTTCTTCGGGGTTGCTTGAGCGTTTCCGCGTTCCTGCAATCGGATGCACAAGAACTTCTCGGCCCGTCACTTTTACCAGCGCTTCTGGAGATGACCCGACGACCGACAAACCATCTGCGAATCTAAAGAGATACATATAGGGGCTTGGGTTATGAAGGCGGAGCATGCGATAAACATCAAGTGCATCGGCCTGACATGGCATCGAGAAACGCTGAGAGAGAACAACTTGAAATGCTTCCCCGCTCCGTATCTCTTCTTTTACCGACTCGATACTTTCTAGGAATTTAGAAGTTGTGAAGTTTCTGGTGAATTCAGGGATTGGTTTCTCACCGATAAGCGCAACAGAACTCGGAATACTCGCCTTTAGTGATTCACTCATCTTCTTGAGACGGGCAATTGCAGATGAATACGCTTGATCAACTCTCTCATCAGAACCATCCCAGTTAATTGCATTAGCAATAAGCGTGACGGTGCCTTGCAAATGGTCATACACCGCAAGGTCAGTAGTTAACATAAAAGCAATCTCAGGGAGTTTCATCTGGTCGGGAGCAGTATTTGAGAGTTTCTCCAAGCGACGAACTGCGTCATAGCCCATATAGCCCACAAGTCCCCCGGTGAGCGGAGGCATTCCTGCAATCTTTGGTGAACGCAGATGTTTACTTGCAATCTTTAAGGCTTCAAGTGGATCAATTTCAACGGGCGCGCCAGCTGGCATCGTTCCCAACCAATGCGCAAGACCTTCTCTCTCAGTCAAAGTCGCCTCACTTGAGACACCAATAAATGAATATCGCGACCATGCGCCACCATGCTCGGCCGACTCCAACAGGAAGGTATTCTCTTGATTAGCAGATAACTTTGAGTACAAAGTCAGCGGAGTTTCGTTATCGGCTAAGAAACTTTCAGCAACGGGTACCACATTGAATTCACGGGCAAAAGTACGGAACTCCTCGAGTGAAATTGGCTTCATAGGTATTTCACCATCGTCACTGTGATGCCACCCCTAACGCCTCAGAGAATGTGAATGCCTGAGCGTAGAGTGCCTTTCCAATGATTGCGCCCTCCACTCCAATATCGGTTAAGGAACGGAGTGCGACCACATCATCGATACTTGAAACTCCACCTGATGCTATTACGGGCGCCGTCGTTGCAGCACAGAGATCACGGAGTAAAGAGAAATTTGGCCCTTGCATGGCTCCATCAGTATTGACATCAGTTAGTACGTAACGCGAACAGCCTTCTTTATCGAGCAGAGAGAGCGTTTCAAAGAGATCTTCACTTGATTTATTTGCATCGGGACGGCCTCGACCACGTGCCGACAAAGTACGTCCTTCAACATCAAGGCCAACGGCGATGCGATCTCCGAATTCTGAAATTACTTTTGCAGTCCAATCTAGATCATTTAAAGCCGAAGTACTCAGATTGATTCGTGCACATCCACTATCAAGGGCTAGCTCGAGTGAAGATTGATCTCTAATTCCACCAGACAGCTGGACCTTTATTTCTAATGTCTCAATGACTTTTGAAATGAGCTCATAGTTTGATCCGGTTCCAAAAGCGGCATCAAGGTCAACCAAGTGAATCCATTCTGCGCCCGACTTTTGAAACTCCAGAGCAGTTTCGAGAGGCGATCCATATTTCTGCTCATTAGCGAGTACTCCCTTTACCAAACGCACCGCTTGCCCAGCGCGGACATCAACTGCTGGTAGCAGCGTGAGCGGCTTCATAAGACCTCCCTCGTGGCAATCGCAAGTTTCGCGTTCAATCCTTAGTGAGTCTAACGGGGTAGAGAAATTCTGGTCGGTTATTTTTTGAATAGCTGAGATTAATAGCTAGACAAGACAATCGGGGCCGAGAATAGATTTCAAATCTGCACTCAAACTTGGAGAGGCGGTGATCTTTAAACCATCATCAAGTCGAAGAACTGTGTTCTTACTTCCACCTTCGATTTTGAGATGCACTTCTCTGGTTCCAGGATGAGAGCGGAGAATTTCTTTCATGCGATCAACAATCGGCGGTGTGCAACGCTCTGCTTCGAGTTTAATAACAAAGGGACCAATCGGTGCTTGATTAACATCAGGAATCGATAGATCAAGAGCTGTAACTTGGGGAGTTTCTTCCTTCTTATCAATTCTTCCACGTACAACAACGATTCGATCTTCAATCAGATTAAGTGCATGTTGTTGGTAGGAATTTGAGAAGAAGCGCACGTCGATGCCACCTTCTAAATCTTCAATGGTGACAATCGCCCATGGTTGGCCTTGGCGACTTACTTTTCTCTGAACGCTCGTAATGAGTCCAGCGATTGTTACGACTTGTTCGTGTCCAACACCATCATCAAAGATCTGACTTATCGAAATATCGGTCGCGCCTCGAAGTACGTGCTCTACTCCCAGCAATGGATGATCAGAAACATAGAGCCCTAACATTTCGCGTTCGTAAGAGAGCAATAAAGGCTTCTCCCATTCAGCGCTATCGATATCAAGTGCAATTCCTGAGATACCAGCGCTTACATTAAGACCATTGCCGCCAAAGAGATCGAATTGGCCGATCGATTCCGCGCGCTTAGTCTCCATAACTGAATCAATTGCTTCGAGATATATGCCCATCAAACCTTTACGGGAGTGTCCTAATGAATCAAAGGCACCTGCTTTTATCAGAGACTCGATGGTTTTCTTATTGCAGACCTGGACATCAACCTTGGCAAGAAAATCACCGAAGGATTGGTAGCGACCTTTCTCAGTTCGATTGCGAGCGATCGATGCAACAACATTTTCGCCAACATTACGAATAGCTGCGAGTCCAAAGCGAATATCGGTTCCTTTTGGTGTGTATTCGCCATTGGAATCGTTGACATCAGGTGGAAGAACTTTGATGCCCATTCGTCGGCATTCATTGAGATACAGCGCAGATTTATCTTTATCGTCACGCACGCTAGTGAGAAGCGCGGCCATATATTCGGTGGGGAAATTGGCTTTCAAATAGGCGGTCCAGAATGAAACCACACCATAACCCGCGCTATGTGCTCGATTGAACGCATAATCAGAGAACGGGATGAGCGTCTTCCACAATTCTTCAATTGCAACACTAGAGAATCCATTGGCCCGCATTCCTTCTTCGAAATGCACATACTCTTTATCAAGAATCTCTTTATTCTTCTTACCCATCGCTTTACGGAGAAGATCTGCTCGGCCAAGCGAGAAACCTGCAAGTTTCTGAGCGATTGCCATTACTTGTTCCTGATACACGATAAGGCCGTATGTATCACCCAAAATATCTTTCAGGGCCTCACTCAGTTCCGGATGAATAGGTTCAATCCGCTTTCGTCCATTCTTGCGATCAGCGTAATCATTGTGCGCATTAACTCCCATCGGTCCTGGTCGATACAGAGCGATAACAGCGGAGATATCTTCAAAAGAATCGGGCGCCATGGAACGAAGTAGCGCGCGAATCGGGGCGCTATCAAGCTGGAAGACTCCCAGCGTTTCTCCACGAGAGAGCAGCTCAAAGGTTTTCTTATCCTTGAGAGGTAGTTCTTCAAGAACGACAGTTTTGCCTTGATTTGATTTGATGTTAGTGATGCAATCATCGAGGACAGAGAGATTTCGTAATCCCAGAAAGTCCATCTTGAGAAGCCCCGTCGCTTCGCATGCGACCATATCGAACTGAGTAATAATGGCGCCATCTGCATCGCGACGATGAATAGGAATTACATCGAGTAGTGGTTCACGACTGAGAATCACTCCAGCTGCATGCACACCCCATTGGCGCTTGAGACCTTCCAAACCTGTGGCCATCTCAACCACAGTTTTTGCATCAGGATCAGTTTCAAAGAGATTTCTAAATTCCTGGGCCTCGCCATATCGCTCGTTCTCTTTATCGAAAATTCCATGTAACGAAATGTCTTTACCCATAATGGCGGGAGGAAGTGCTTTGGTGAGCTTCTCGCCAAGCGCGTATGGATAGCCCAACACTCGGGTGGAATCTTTAATTGCTTGCTTTGACTTAATAGTTCCGTAAGTAATGATCTGAGCGACTCGATCTTCACCATATTTATTGGTGGCATATCGGATCATTTCGCCACGGCGTCTTTCATCGAAATCTAGATCGATATCTGGCATCGAAATACGTTCCGGATTGAGGAAGCGCTCAAAGAGCAGGCCATGAGCAATCGGATCAAGAGCAGTAATTCCCAAGACATATGAAACTAGTGATCCTGCGGCAGAACCACGTCCAGGACCAACGCGAATTCCTTGACTCTTGGCATAAGCAACAAGGTCGGCGACAACAAGAAAGTAACCAGCAAAGCCCATCTTCGTCATCACGCCAAGTTCGTAATGTAAACGCGATTTATGTTCCTCAGTTATACCATCAGGAAATTTCGCCGCCAGACCGCGTTCGGCCTCTTTCACTAACCAGGAATCTTCAGTTTCGCCCGTGGGAACCGGGAATTTAGGAAGCAGGTTTTCATTCTCTCTCAATGTGACATTGCAGCGCTCGGCAATGAGGAGCGTGTTGTCGCAGGCGCTCTCAATATCTTTAAAGATACGGCGCATAGTTGCGGCATCTTTTAAGTAATACTCATTGCTATCAAATTTGAACCGTTTTCCTTCAGCCAGAGTCGAACCAGTCTGAATACATAACAACGCTTCATGATGCTTGGAGTCTGCGGCATATGTGTAATGCAAGTCGTTGGTCGCAAGAAGCGGCAAACCTAACTCTTTAGCTAATTTGAGCAGGTCATCTTTGACTCGTTGTTCAATTTCTATTCCATGATCCATAATCTCAACGAAGTAATTGTCAGCACCAAATATGTCTCTATATGCAGCAGCTGCGGCTCGCGCTTCGTTATAAGCACCCATGCGAATGCGCGTTTGAATCTCTCCACCTGGACATCCCGTTGTAGCAATCAATCCTTGAGAGTATTGAGCAAGAATCTCTTTATCCATACGCGGCTTGTAGTAAAAGCCTTCGAGAGATGCCAATGATGAGAGCTTAAATAAATTTGATAGTCCTACATTATTCTCCGCAAGAATGGTCATATGTGTATATGCACCGCCAGCAGAGACATCATCTTCTCCGCCTTCGGCCCACTTCACCCGCTTCTTATCAAAACGAGATTCAGGCGCTACGTAGGCCTCAATTCCAATGATGGGCTTTACGCCCGCCTTCTTCATGGTTTTATAAAAATCAAAAGCGCCAAAAACATTTCCGTGATCTGTCATGGCGATCGCGCCATCGCCTGATTGAGCTACTTCTTGGGCAAGTTTTTCAACGCGCGCAGCTCCATCGAGCATCGAATACTCGGTGTGGACATGGAGATGAACGAAACCCTTACTCACGGTCGGCGAGATTACTCCCCCGCACTCACTTGACCGAGAGCAACTCGAGGGCGCGTTTGAGGTCGTCGGGAAGTGGCGCGCTCAGTGTGATGAGCTCATCAGTTGAGGGCTGATTGAATGTGAGTTCGATTGCATGGAGCCACGGCCGCTTGAGTTCAAGTTTTGCAGCCAAGACTGGGTCTCCTCCGTACGCCAGATCTCCTACAAGAGGATGGCGAAGCGCATTGAAGTGCACTCGAATTTGGTGGGTGCGACCCGTCTCTAACTCAACGCGTAGCAATGAGGCGCTCGAGTAATACTCAATCAGCGAATAGTGGGTAACGCTCGGCTTTCCATCTGCAACAACAGCAAATCGATAATCCTCTCGCGGATGTCTTCCGATTGGAGCATCAATTGTTCCTTCGCTTGGATCGATATGACCTTGAATTAGAGTGTGATAAACCTTTTTTACAGTGCGATTGCGAAATTGATTCTTCATTGCGACATATGAATTCTCATTCTTGGCGAGCAACATTAAACCTGATGTTCCTGCATCAAGTCGCTGAACAATTCCTTGACGCTCTTGCGGTCCAGAAGTTGAGATGCGATATCCGCGCGCGATTAAGGCACCCACAACTGTCGGCCCGGTCCAACCAGGGCTGGCATGAGCTGCACATCCGACTGGTTTATTCACCACAACGACATCGGCATCATCGTAAACAATATCGAGCTCTTCAATCGGGGTTGGCTTAAGTTCCAAAGGATCATAAGGAGCTGGCATGATCACGGTAAGACGATCTCCTACTTGAAGGCGATCTGACTTTGATAAAGGTTTTTTGCCTTGCAGGACATCTCCTGCATTTAATAAATCAGCAACAACGCTCCGTGAAAGTTCAAGAATCTTAGCGAGTGCGCTATCTACGCGTTCACCGTTGAACTCTTCAGAGATAAGAATGGCGCGACGTTCGCGCTCACCACTCATTTCTTATCCTCGTTATGGACGTTGTTATTTTCGTCGTGACGAATGGGCTGGATATTGCGCATGGCCAGCCAGGTCATGAATATTCCGGAGCAAACAATCGCGGAGTCTGCGATGTTAAATACCGGCCAATTTGGTAGTTCGATCCAATCGATGACCTCACCACGCCAATTTCCAGGCTCACGGGTCGCGCGATCCCAGAGATTTCCCACTACGCCACCAAGAAGTGCGCCCAAGGCCATCGCCCATTGTGAATTGGTGACCTTACGCATGTAATAAATAAGGAAAGCAGCAACGCAGAGTTTGAGCGAAGAGAGTATGAGGGTTGCATCTGTTGCAAAGTTAAACGCTGCCCCGGGATTCGTTGCAAAAGTTAGCTTGAGAAAGTCGCCAATAACGCGAATTGGTTCGCGAAATTGAAGATAGGAAACTGCCCAATTCTTCGTGATCAGATCGAGGGCGAAAATTACTGTCGCGAATATGATGAAAAGTCGTCGCGCGCGATGTGCACGTGACGACGTTATCGGCGCTCTTCCTTCTGTTTGCATAACATGCAAAGAGTTGCGCGCGGAAATACTTGGAGACGCGCTTTGCCGATTGCGCTGCCGCAATCTTCACAACGGCCATACGTCTTTGTATCAATGCGATCGAGAGCGCGCTCTGTTTGCAGGACCATATCTCGAGCGTTATAGACCAACGAGATTTCATGTTCGCGCTCGAAAGTCTTGGCACCAGCATCGGCCTGGTCATCGCCAGCGCCCACGCCTGAGGCTTCGATCAGATCATCCATCTCAGATTCGATCTCTTCTAACTCCTTCTTGAGTCGCACCAGATCCTTAGCAAGTTCGCTTCGAATTGCTTTCAATTCAGTGGCAGTCCACGTCTCTTCGCCTTCACTCACAAATGGCGCAGGGGCAGCTTTAATTGGCTTAAGCGCTGGCGCTTTCTTTCCAGGTTTTGGTTTACGAACTGGAGGAGGTAGAACTAAACGCTTCTCTTCAACAACGACAATGTCACTTGCTTCAACTTCTGGTTTGTAAACCGAGATAGTTGTAGCGCCGCCTTTGGCGGTGGAGCTGGTGAGCGCGGTTTTGTGTGCGCCTTTGATAATTTCAGTGGGCTTCTTGGCTGGAGCTTTCTTTGCAAGAACTGGCTTTACAGGAGCCTTTTTTACCGGCGCTTTTTTAGCGGGAGCCTTTTTGACGGGGGCTTTCTTCGCAACAACTTTCTTTGCAGGTGATTTCTTCGCACTCGACTTCTTGGGAGTGGCCTTCTTCGCAGGCGTCTTCTTTGCGGTTACCTTTGTTGCGGGCTTCTTCTTGAATTTCGCCACAGCGGAGGAGAGTTTCTTTTTCAATGCCACAACGGCGAAGGCTAAGGGTTGGCAGGGATAAATGCCACTCGCCCCGCGATGCGTTAGACTTTCCGCCTTACATAAATATTCGCAGAGACCAGGCAATCACCTGAGAGCGAGTTGGAAGAAGTGGGCCAAGGCTCATGTAGAACCAACGGTAAGAAAGTTAAGTGGCAGCTAACGCTGCAAGGCGGGTGGTACCGCGGTCAATCACGATCGCCCCTCCATAAGTTCACATTATGGGAGGGATTTTTTTATGGCCGAAAAGTCGCCGTATGTTGCTCTTGCTCCAGCAATTGATCTCCCCGCAATCGAGCGCGACATTCTTTCCTTCTGGCAAACCCAAGATGTATTTCATTCCAGCGTTCGCATGAGAGCGGGCGGCGAATCATGGACTTTTTATGAAGGTCCTCCCACAGCAAATGGAATGCCCGGAACGCACCACATTGAAGCGCGGGTATTTAAAGATGTCTTTCCACGTTTTCACACCATGAAAGGCAAGCATGTCATCCGCAAAGCTGGATGGGATTGCCATGGACTTCCTGTTGAGATTGCAGTTGAAAAAGAACTTGGATTTTCGGGCAAAGGCGATATTGAAAAATATGGCATCGCAGCCTTCAACGACAAATGTCGCGAATCAGTACAACGTCACGTTGATGCATTTACCGCCATGACAGAGCGCATGGGATTCTGGGTTGATTTTGATGAAGCGTATTGGACTATGTCTGATGAATACATTGAAAGCGTTTGGTGGTCACTTGCAGAGATTCATAAGAAAGGTCTCCTGGTTCAAGACCATCGCGTTGCACCATATTGCCCGCGTTGTGGAACGGGACTTTCCGATCATGAATTAGCGCAAGGCTATGAGACTGTTAAAGATCCTTCGGTCTATGTCCGCTTCCCTATTACCTCGGGTGAATTAGAGAAGCTGGGCGCCTCTCTACTTGTCTGGACCACAACTCCATGGACGCTAGTTTCCAACACCGCGATTGCGGTACATCCTGAAGTTGATTATGTAGCAGCGCGCACTAAAGAAACTGAGGATGTAAAAAGTGAAGTTCTTGTCGTCGCTGAACCACTTCTCTCCGTTCTTGGAGATGGCTATGAAGTAATCAAGAAAATGAAAGGCAGCGATCTAGAACGCACCTCGTACGCACGTCCTTTTGACTATGTAGAGATCCCAGATTCTCACTTTGTGATTCTTGCTGATTACGTCACCACAGAAGATGGAACTGGTTTAGTCCATCAATCCCCTGCATTTGGCGCAGATGACTTGGCGAGCTGCCGTCGTTACAACCTTCCTGTTGTGAATCCCATCTTGCCCAATGGTCACTTTGACGAAAACGTGAAGCTTGTTGGAGGTCTCTTCTTCAAAGAGGCCGATAAGCCGCTTGTTAAGGAACTGAAAAACTCTGGTCGCCTCTACCGCCATCAGCAATACGAACATACCTATCCGCATTGCTGGAGATGTCACACACCTCTTATCTATTACGCACAACCATCCTGGTATATCCGCACCACGAAGATTAAAGATGCGCTCTTGCGGGAAAATGCTGCCACTGATTGGCATCCAGAAACCATCAAGACGGGACGCTTTGGTGATTGGCTCAACAACAACATCGATTGGGCCCTCTCTCGCAATCGTTACTGGGGAACTCCACTCCCAATCTGGCGCTGTGAGAATGCACATGAAGAATCTTTTGGTTCGCGAAAAGAATTACAGGAGCGCGCTGGACGTGATCTCACCGACCTTGAACTTCATCGACCATATGTTGATGACATAACTTTCGCGTGTAGAGAATGTTCCGCAACAATGCTTCGCACTCCCGAGGTCATTGATTGTTGGTATGACTCTGGAGCTATGCCTTTTGCACAATGGGGCTACCCACACAAACCAGGTTCAGTTGAGAAATTCAATGAGGCTTATCCTGCGGACTTCATCTGCGAAGCGATTGACCAGACGCGCGGTTGGTTCTACACGCTGATGGCAATTGGCACCCTGGTCTTTGATAAATCTTCATATAAGACCGTGCTCTGCCTGGGCCACATCCTTGATAAAGATGGTCGCAAGATGAGCAAGCACCTGGGAAATGTTCTCGAACCTATGGCGCTGATGGATCAACATGGTGCAGATGCGGTGCGTTGGTACATGCTCGCAGCTGGCTCTCCATGGAGCGCTCGCCGCGTAGGTCATGATGCAATCTCAGAAGTAGTACGTAAAACGCTCCTCACTTATTGGAACACCGTCTCTTTCCTCTCTCTATATGCATCGGCTGCAAATTACAGCCCTCAACCAATTTCTGATTCATCCCAACTCTCCACGATGGATCGCTGGATCATCAGCGAACTCAATCAACTCATCGCCACCGTTGATGCAGCCCTCAACGATTTCGACTCTCAAGCCGCTGGCACAGCGTTAGCTACTTTTGTTGATGACTTATCCAATTGGTATGTCCGCCGCTCGCGTCGCCGATTCTGGGATGGTGATAGCGCCGCTTTATCGACCTTGCATCACTGCCTCAAGACTGTAACTCTTTTAATGGCGCCGATGGTTCCATTTATCACCGAACATGTCTGGCAAAAATTAATCCGCGTTGTCGAACCCAACTCCCCTGCCTCAGTTCACCTCGCAGATTTCCCAGTCGCGGAGAAGAAATCGATTGATGAGCAGCTATCAAAAGATGTTGCACTTACCCGCAGACTTGTGGAACTTGGTCGCGCCTCCCGCGCTCAATCACAAGTGAAGATTCGTCAGCCTCTTTCTCGCGCCCTTATCGCTGCACCTGCATGGAAGTCACTCTCTACCGAACTTCGCGATCAAATTGCAGATGAACTCAATGTTGAAAACCTTGATGATCTATCAAGCGCCGGATCAGGACTTGTTGATATTTCTATTAAGGCTAATTTCCGCAGCCTTGGTGCGAAATTCGGCGGCGATGTCCAAGCGATTGCAAAAGTAATCTCTTCCTCAGATGCCGCGGCACTTGTAGCTGAAGTCAGAACTCACAGCGCATTCTCACTTCCTTACGGAGACGGTTCAGTCGCTGACGTAACTGAAGAAGATCTTGTCATCACTGAAACGCCCCGAACTGGTTGGGCTGTCACTTCTCACTCTGGTGAGAGCGTTGCACTCGACCTCACTCTTACTCCGGAACTCATCTCAAAAGGAATTGTCCGAGAAGCCATTCGCGCAATCCAAGATGCTCGCAAAGCTTCAGGATTCGATGTCAGCGATCGCATTCACGTGAGATGGAATTCTGATGCTGCATCAGCCTCCGCTATTGAAAACGGCAAGGCATGGATTAGTGAAGAAGTCCTAGCGCTTTCCTTTGAAAGAGACAGTTCGCTTCAATCTGGCGATGAAGAGCTTGGATTAGCACTCAAGCTTTCAAAGGTTTAAAACTTACTTCTAATCTCCCAAAGATCTGGAAATACTGGCTTAAACAGAGTGGAAGCCAAGTAGTCAGCGCCGCTAGATCCACCCGTTCCTGATTTATGGCCAATGGTGCGTTCGACCATCTTTACATGTCGATAACGCCACTCTTGTAGACCTTCGTCGATATCAACCAGGCGTTCACAGATAAGTGAACCTTCTGGGTCATTGCGATGCATGTCAAGCAATGAGGATTGCACATCAGAGTTGGGTTCATAATGTTTCGAAGAGTCGCGATTAAGAATCTGGTCCGGAATCGCAAAGCCACGTGAGTGCACATATCTAAGTGCGCTTTCCCAAATTGATCGTGTCTTCATAAGTGCTTCAACTCGAGCTTTATCTTCGGGCATTAAATGTGCAGCAGCTTTGCCATCACGTCTGCCAAGAATTGCTTCGACTTCTCGGAATTGGGCTGATTGAAATCCGCTTGAGGCACCTAAACGATCTCGGAAAGAGTTGAATTGAAGTGGAGTCATCGTTTCAAGAATGTCGATTTGAGCTACACATATCTTCATGATGGTTCGAATGCGCCCCAAGATAGAAAGCGAGTAATGGGTATCCCCCGCTTCCAGCGAGCGCTGAGCAGCTTTAAATTCATGGATCAACTCTTTAAACCAGAGTTCATACGTTTGGTGAATGACTATGAAGAGAAGTTCGTCATGTTCGGGGCCATCTGAGAGTGGTTGTTGAAGTTTTAAAAGTTCATCCACTTTGAGATAGGAGCTGTAGGTAAGGGCGGCATCGTGGTTGTCGGTCATGTGACTCGGGAGCCTCCCGTAGTGACTTTCTCATACTGACGAGTGCTCACTAGATCGCGGATACGTTGGAAGCCGTCATAGACCTCAACATAGGACGTGGCTAGCGGAGAGATTGCTACGCGTATGGAATTAGGAACGCGGTAGTCAGGAATTACGTTGGCGAATTTGCGAAGTGCGATAGCAATTTTCTCTGCTTCGGGGTGTACGAGAGAAATATGTCCACCGCGCTGGTTGTGATTGCGTGGTGTGTTGAGAGTAAAACCAAGCGGAGCGAGCCATTGCTCATAAAGCTCAATCATCATCGCAGTACCTTGAGCGGCCTTCTTTTCTATCTGAGTAATCCCCGCCTCTTCAATCATCTCAAAGGAAGTCTTGATGCAGCGCAAGCCCATCAATGAAGGGCTTGCGATTTGAAACCCACGGATGCTTTCGTCTCGCTCAAAGGTCGGGCCCATAGCGAATTGATCGCGCTGGGCAAACCAACCTTGAATCGGAACTCGCAGTTCATTCTGCATCTGTTTTGATACATAGAGCCAGGCCGGAGCTCCGGGGCCAGAGTTTCCGTATTTATATGTACAGCCAACAGCAAGTTCAACGCCATTGCTATCAAAGTCCATGACGACAGAGCCAACAGCGTGGGCAGCATCCCAGAGCATCAGTGCGCCGTAACTCTTCACCAAATCATTGATGGCCTTAATGTCCTGTCGCGCACCAGAGCGATATTGCACAACTTCAAGACTCACGAGGGCAACATCATCGGACATGTACTTCTTTAGAATCTCGGGAGTAATCAATTCATGATCAGAGATTGTTGAATCTTCGTTATCAATAGTGATGAGTTTCAAACCGAGCTGATCGGCAAGGCCCTGCATGATGTATCGATCGGTAGGAAAATTTGCCGCATCAATAATGATGGTTTTGCGATCAGGCCGTGCGCGGATTGCGGCAGAAGCGAGTTGATAGAAATTGACCGAGGTTGTGTCACAGGCAAGAACTTGGCCAGGCCCTGCTCCAAGCGCACTTCGACCAATCAAATCACCAACAGATTGGGCTTCATCCACCCAATGGCCCCAGCCCGCTACTACTTCAGGGCCCCATTCTTGGGTAAGGAAATCATTGATTGCTTTGACTGTTGCGTGAGGTAAACGACCAAGTGAATTTCCATCGAGGTAGCAGGTATCAGGATCTGTAATGACGAAACGATTCTTGAATTCGCGAAGCGGATCTTGTGCATCAAGTTCAAGCGCCGCAGTACGTTCCATGATTGCAGTCTATGTGAAGACTTACAACAGGTGGAATAGCGTGAGAGAAATTAACCGATAAATGCGATGAGAATCTGTGTGCCGAAGAAGAGGACGATGAAAGAGAGATCGAGCGCTACTGGACCCATGCGTAAGGGCGGGATAAAGCGACGTACAAAACTCAAGGGCTTATCGGTGATCATGTAGATGATCTCAGCGAGCGGGAGAATGATTCCGCGTGGACGCCAGGATGGGCGGAACATACGGACATAATCCAAAATCAATCGTGCAAAAAGCGCGATAAGGAAAAGATTGAGAGCAAGAACTACCCAATCGCTGAGATTAATCACAGAAAGTTTTTACTAGCTCTGATTAAAGAGGCTCGCGTTAGCAGCGGCAGTTTTATCTTCAGAGCTCACCATCACATTTGGCGGTGAGAGAAGAAATACCTTGGAGGTTACGCGCTCAATTGTTCCGGCATGTCCAAAGACAAGGCCAGAAGCAAAATCGATGAGACGCTTTCTTTCAGACTCTTCCATATCGCTGAGATTCATGATGACAGGATTACCTTCACGGTAATACTCACCAATAGCGCGAGCTTCGCTATAAAAACGAGGAGTGATCGTCACGATGCGATCAATGGGTGCGGCATCCTGAACTTGCGGTGCATGTGCAACAGGAAGTTGAGGAGCAACACTTAACGTTGGGGTTGGACGCTTGACCGGAGCAACCTTGGGACGAACAGCGACAGCTTCTTGAGTCGTGCCGTCATCTTCTGTGAGACCGAGGTAGTTGGTCATTCTTCTCAATGCATTAGACATGGAGAAATTTTAGAGTGGGGGCTAGCGAGAGCCGAGTATTGAACTGCCAATACGAACATGTGTCGCGCCATATTCCATAGCAATATGAAAGTCCCCACTCATTCCCCCTGAGATAAAAGTGGCCCCTTGAACCACTTCTTGAAGTTCATGGCTGGCGCTCTGTAGTTCAACAAATGCAGGCCTTGGATCACTGTTCAGTGGCCCCACCCCCATTACTCCAACAATGTTGATTCCTGAGAACGGGGAAATTTGATCGACAAATCTCGCGAGCTCTGTTCGCTCAATTCCGCTGCGAGTTTCATTTCTTTGGTCAGAATCCAAGTTGATTTGGATAAAACAATTCTGTTTCTTATTCATTTCTAGCGCGAGAGTCGAGATCTTCTCTGCATGGCTAACTTCATCGAGGGAATGTATGTAATCACTCCAAGTCACAATGGAACGTAATTTGTTGCTCTGTATTCCCCCTTGAAAATGCCATTGAGCGTCATCTGGAAGGAGCGCTGATTTCTCCGCGCCTTCTGAATCGCGGTTCTCTCCGAAGTTCCTCTCCCCTAGCCCATAGAGAATCTCTACATCGCTGGCAGGAAATGTCTTGGTTACAACAATGAGAGTGACGTGTTGTGGAATCTCTGCACGCACCGATGCCAAAGCATCAGCAATCTCTTTTTTCCGTTCGTTACTCATAGCGTTATAACTCCGGCCTGGCGACCTGTGACCCGATCACGGCGATATGAAAAATATGCATTGTTATGGGCGGTGCATTCTCCTAGTGAGCTCCACGCAATTCCTTTTTCCTCAAGGAGCGATACCAACCCTGCTTCAATATTGAGACATGAATCGGTGCTCGCTGTTGCAGGAATCTGCTTGGTAATGTCGTCATACATTGCGCCACCTACTTCATAGCACTGGCCACAAATAGAAGGGCCTAGTTCGGCGCGCATCTCACTTGATGTAATGCCATGAGATTGAAAGAGATCCAAGGTTGCTTGAAATACCCCTTTCACTAATCCTTGTCTGCCAACATGAACCGCGGCCACCGCTCGTTCTGAGTGGAGAAGTAACGGGATGCAATCAGCAATCAAAACCACCAGGGCAACACCTTTTCGAGTAGTGAAGAGGGCATCCACACGAGGCAGTTCAGAAGATTGTGAGTCTTCATTAATGACCGCGACATCTCGGCCGTGAACTTGGTTCATGAAAAAGATATCTTCTAGACCCATTCCAAAGCGCTGGGCAAGAATCTCTCTATTCTCAATAACTTTAATTGGTTCATCGCCTACATGTGTAGCAAGATTGAAACTCTCATAAGGAGCAGAGCTCACGCCACCTTCGCGCGAGGTAAAGAGCGACCTCGACATGAATGTGGGAATTACTTCATGAAGTCTGGAATATCAATCTCGTCTTCTGCGACGAGCTCTTCAAAAGTAATTCGGCGGCGAGTCGGAGCAGCAGGAGCTTCCATCGCAACTGCAATCGGATCATTGGATGGAATGGGATCTGCCTGTCCATTAAGTGTTGCAGTTGAGATGACGGGAACCGAAAGCTTCTTGGGAGCTCCGCCATCAAATCCAGCAGCAATGACGGTGACGCGAACTTCATCTCCGAGAGCATCGTCAATCACGGTACCAAAGATGATGTTGGCATCTGGATGGGCACACTTTGCAACGAGTTCTGCGGCTTCACTGATTTCAAAGAGGCCGAGATCTGAGCCTCCTGCAATAGAAAGGAGAACTCCGTGAGCGCCATCGATGGACGCCTCTAGAAGTGGAGAAGAGATTGCAAGTTCCGCAGCGCGAGTAGCGCGCGCTTCACCGCGGGCAGATCCAATTCCCATGAGGGCTGAACCTGCGCCATCCATCACGCTCTTTACATCCGCAAAATCTAGATTGATAAGACCTGGAGTTGTAATGAGATCTGTGATGCCTTGAACTCCCGAGAGGAGAACTTGGTCTGCAGTCTTAAATGCTTCCGGTGCAGAGATAGAGCGATCGGAGATTGACAGCAGTCGATCATTTGGAATCACAATCAAGGTATCTACTTCTTTGCGGAGATTTTCAATTCCTTCCTCCGCTTGTGTTGCACGACGTTTTCCTTCAAAGCTAAATGGGCGAGTTACAACACCAACGGTCAGGGCACCAAGTTCTTTTGCAATCTTTGCAACGATTGGTGCGCCACCGGTACCAGTTCCGCCACCTTCTCCAGCGGTAACGAAGACCATGTCAGAACCGCGAAGAACTTCTTCAATTTCTTCAGTGTGATCAATGGCGGCTTGCTTTCCAATTTCAGGTGCAGCGCCAGCGCCAAGTCCGCGAGTTAACTTTCTTCCAATATCTAATTTCACATCAGCATCACTCATGAGAAGCGCTTGTGCATCGGTGTTAATTGCAATGAATTCAACGCCTTTTAATCCAGCGTCAATCATTCGATTAACTGCATTAACTCCACCGCCACCAATTCCAACTACTTTGATGACTGCTAAATAATTCTGTGGTGTTGCCACTTTTTCGCCTCTCTTCGAACCCTAATTCTCAACTTTAGACTTAGAGTTTCCTTAATCTGTGCGCGCAAAAGTATGCGCGGGTGGGGGTCGTGGCAAACACCGACACGATTTATATTTTTACTTAAGTATTGATTTTTACTTCACAATCGGAGCGATTGGATTTGCAAGATTCACACTCTTGATTCGTTTATTTTCCTTTAACTCCAAGAGTCGCTCCATCACTTCAATCTTTAACTCGAGTTCTTTGACACTTCCCCAGTAAATATCCAACTTCTTACTATCTCTCACGATCGAGCTGCTGAATTCCGTGGGGCTCTTCACATCGATTGCGCGGATTCCATAGCCCTGGGTGGACAGAGTCGTGATGAGTTCTCGGATATCACTTCGAATGGCGCTAGTAGAGCTTTGGATCTCACCGGAGAATCTCAACTCTGGGATATCTCCCCAATTTGTCTCCCCTGTGGCTATTGCTTGCTGGACCGCTTGACGAGGCAGATAGAAGAAATCTAGCTCTCTACTCATAAATCCAACGCTCTCCACATTAGCGCTATTGGTTGAAACTAATCGAGCGATAGGACTACGTGGCAGAACTTTTATCTTCACTTCCCCGGAGAAGATGTTTCGATTGAGCTCGACATTGTCAACCCATAGCAATTCACGTAATCGTGAGGCAATCTCTCGACGATCAACTCGTGCCAGCGGTTCACCGATCTGCACCACGGCAGGAGGTTGCGCCATCTTCATCGTAATCTCTTTGACGACATCCTTATCTTGCGATGCAACTACTATTTTCTCAACAACAAAAATCTTGCTCCATCCGAGCAGATAGGCCGCCCCTACTAAGACGAGAGCGCTGATGAGAAGGAGAGGCTTTGGAAGAAACGCGCTATTTAACCTTCTCATGCCGGATTTTTCATTCCCAATTTCTCATAGGAGTAGTTAACCGCTCAACGCTTCAATTATGAGTTTGCCCAAAGCACTTACATCGCCTGCGCCTAAAGTGATGATGACATCTCCGCTGCGAGCTTCCTTGGCAACCATCTCCACAACTGTTGGCATCGATGGTTCATAAGTAACGCTCTCGCTCTTCATCTTGGAGGAGATCAAGCTCGATGTAATTCCAGGAATCGCGCTTTCGCTCGCGGGATAGATTTCAAGAAGATAGGTGTGATCCGAGGCTGATAATGAGGCGGCAAATCCCTCCGAAAAAGCTTGGGTTCGCGAATAGCGATGCGGTTGAAAGATTGTAAGCACCCGACCTTGACCTGCAAAGGTTCTCGCCATGTCAAGGGTGGCGTGAATTTCGGTGGGATGATGGCCGTAATCATCGACAACTGTGATGCCATTTACGACACCTTTGACTTCGAATCTACGACGAGCGCCGGTAAATAACTTCAAGCCGGCCAGGACTTCTGCGGGATTTGCACCTAACGTGATGGCAGCCGCTAAGGCCGCTGCGGCATTAAGTAGATTGTGTCGACCTGAAATTGCTAATTCCATCTCACCTAATACTCGACCTTTATATGTCGCGCGGGCAGTTGCGCTCTTCGCGGCAACAAATATGCGATCCAACTTCACATCGGCCAACGCATCGCACCCATACGTAATAATTTCAAGATTATTTTTGGCGCTCTCCGATAGAGAACTCAGTAGCCGCTGTACTCCTGGATCGTCGATACAAAGAACGAGAAATCCTTTAGGTTGAATGGTTGCGACGAAATTCTTAAAGAGTTGGTCGATTTCGCCAATACTTTTGAAGTTATCGACATGATCCAATTCAATATTGGTGACGACCGCCCCAAAAGGTTTATAGGCAATGAATGAGCCATCGGACTCATCCGCCTCAACCACAAAGGTATCCCCCGCACCGTGATGGGCATTGGTACCTGAATTTCTAACGGTCGCACCGATGGCAAAAGAAGGATCAAAGCCACAATGTTGAAGGGCCACTGTCAACATAGAAGTAGTGGTTGTTTTGCCATGTGTTCCGGCGATTGCAACAGAGCGCTTATCTACTAGTAACTCAGCCAGAGCCGCAGCTCGCTCCAAAATAGGTAGTCCACGACGTAGAGCTTCTTGAATTTCTACATTCGTCTCAGGAATCGCACTGGAACGAATCACCATGGTGGCATCAGCAATATGCGAAGCAGCATGACCAACATAAGTGGTGATACCTAACGTACGTAAGCCCGTCAGACTTGATGAATCATTGAGATCGGAGCCCGAAACTGCAGCGCCTTTTGCCGACATAATGCGCGCAATACCGCTCATTCCAGAGCCACCAATACCGACAAAGTGGGCCTTTACTTGAGACCAATCCCGGCTCACTTTCTAGCCCCTTTCTCCAGCACCGAAAGAGCCAGATCTGCGATGCGATCGGCAGCGTGGATATTCAAACCAGTGTCGAGAGATTGGAAAGCCTTCGCCTTCTCAAGAGCAGAGTTGAGATTGCTACGCAACCAATCCGCATCAAATTCATCATTAGCAATTGCTATGGCTGCACCGTGTTCCACTAACGCTCGTGCATTATCGAATTGCTCTCCATTTCCATGTGGCAATGGAACCAAAATTGAGAACTTTCCAACTGTTGCTAATTCTGAACAGGTCACAGCCCCACTTCGCGTAATGAGTAGATCTGCAGAGCCGTAAATAGCTGCCATGTCATGAAAGTAAGGAAGTGGAAGATACCCAGCCCGCTTTTCGGGTAGTGGATTATTAACGCCAACTGCATGGATTATCTGGAGATCGCTTCCTTGGGGCTTGAATTGGGAATTGAATTCAGCGATAACGTCATTGATATGACGTGAGCCTTGGGAGCCACCAAAGACTGCAACAACTGGTTTTGCAGGATCAAATCCCCAGGTATCACAATGAAGTTTTCGAAAACTATCTTTATCGCGCAATTGCGCCAGACTGGCTATTGATTGACGAATCGGCATTCCCGTAAGCACCGCGCTCGGCCATTGGCGACGTACCCCTTCGAAATTAACCGCAACGACCTCTGCAAAATGTCTACCTAGACGATTAGCCCAACCAGGCTTGGCATTGGCCTCGTGAATGACAATAGGAATTTTCTTGATGGTTGCCGCAAGATAAGCAGGGGCTGAAACATATCCACCGAAACCGATAAGTGCATCGACTCCTTTGAGTTGTCGAAGCGCTGCAAGGAAAGCTCGAACTAGTTGAATCGGAAAGAAAATTGATTGGATTCGAAGTTGGCGCGGTAGTACAACTTTGGGAATAGTTCGTAAGCGATATCCACGTTTTGGAACTAGTAGCGTTTCCAGGGCTCCATTTGTACCCAGAAACTCACAACTCAGATCCTTGCGTTTTGCGACGAGCGCATCAGCGACAGCGAGCGCAGGCTCTATATGTCCTGCCGTTCCGCCCCCGGCCAAGACGACCCTGTAAGTCATACGACTTATCCTCTCGCACTCCGCACCGCTTTACGCTCGCGTATTTCTGCGGCAATAGCGGGATCGCGTCGCAATACACCTAAAACAAAACCTATTGCGATAAATGTAGCTAGAAGTGATGAGCCTCCATAAGAAATAAAAGGCAAGGTAACTCCTACAACGGGAATGACGCTAATGACGGTGCCAATGTTGAGAATTACTTGAACAGCAAACCAGCAGCCGATTCCAGCACAGGCATATCTTTCAAAAGAGTTATCAGCGCGCAAAGCAACACGGAAGATTCCTAAAATCAGGAGACCGAAAAGCGTTAGAACGGCAAGTGTTCCAAGCAATCCAAATTCCTCACCAATGACGGAAAAAATGAAATCAGTATGCGCTTCTGGAAGGTTGCCCCATTTTTGTTTACTACTTCCAAGGCCGGTACCAAGCGGTCCTCCTGAAGCAAGACCCATAATGCTGTGAGCCTGTTGCCAACCAACGCCTTTGTAATTCTCTTCTGCAAAAGGATCGAAGAACGCTGAGAAACGATTCATGCGATTAGAGGAGGTAAAGATCAGAATTGCAAAAGCCGTACCAATTCCTAGCCCTAAAATTCCAAAGACTCGTAAAGGAATTCCTGCGATGAATAGCGTTCCGCCAACAATGCCAGCAACCACCACGGCAGTTCCAAGATCACGGCCTAAGAGAATCAAGGCCATCACAAGTGCAATTCCAGGAACTACTAGTTTTGCAGCGTTACTTGGTTCGCCTTGGCTAGCGGCCTGATCATGAATCCGAAGTCGAAGGGCACACCACAAGATGATGCCAATTTTGGCAAATTCACTAGGTTGAATTGTGAAGCTACCAATCCCGATCCAGTTGGTATTTCCTCCAACTGTTTTTCCAATACCTGGAATTTGAGGAAGGACTAGAAGCGCACACGAAAATAAGAGCGCGGTGCCAGCAATCGGCTTCCACAATTGGGAACGTAACTTCATTGCGACCCATGCGATAAAAATCGAAAGCGACAAGAAAAGTGCCTGACGAAGAACATAAGCAAATGAGTTTCCAGATTCATTGAGCGCTTTTACTGATGAGGCGCTCAAGACCATGACAAGTCCAAGAGCAGATAGCGCAACAACTGAGCCCAAAATCAAGTAATACGCCGATGCTGGTCTGGCAAAGAGCGCCTTGGAATTACTCACCTAACTTCTCCTTAACCGCTTGCGCGAAGAAATCTCCACGCTCGGCATAGTTCTTAAATTGATCCATTGAGGCACAGGCCGGAGCCAAAAGTACGGTGTCTCCTGAATTGGCTTGCATATGTGCCAGTGCAACGGCGCGTTGCATAACTTCAAGTCCCTTAAGTCCAGGGTCAATCGAAGCGATCTGAATTTCAGGCGCATACTTACGTAACGCTGCTTCAATGATGGGAGCATCTGTACCAATCAAAATGGCCACTTTGATTCGATCTTTACAACGTTGAATCAAGTCATCCATTGCGGCGCCTTTTGCTAGACCACCAGCAATCCAAATTGCACTTAATTGGGATTGTAGGGCTGCCATTGCAGCATGGGGATTTGTTGCTTTGGAATCATCAATCCACGTGACGCCGTCGCGCTCGGCAACAATTTCTAATCTGTGGTGATCTAGTTTAAATCTCTTCATAGCTTCTGCGATAGCGCTCGCGTCTGACCCAATCGAACGAGCTAGAGCTGCGGCGGCCATCGCATTTAGAACATTGTGCGGAACTGCTGGAGTGACATCCGATAATTCGAAGAGCGCTTCTGCTTCATCGCTGATAAATGCACGATCGACAATCAAGTTTTCGACCAACCCGATTTCATGTGGAGCAGGCGTATCGAGCGAGAACCAGATAATTCGATGCGTGAGAGATTTAGCGCGTTGGGTAATTACTCCGTCATGGTGATTGAGAATTACTGTCTTCGCACGATCTGTGATTTTGAACTTTGCACGCGCATAGTTCTCGAAGCTCTGATGCCAATCGATATGGTCTTCTGCAATATTTAATATTGCGACGCTTTCAAATTCCGCTTCTTTGCTCCATTCCAATTGGAAGGATGAAAGCTCCAGCACCAAGACGTCAACTTTTGAGGTGGTGACCGCTTCAATTGCGGTAAAACCTACATTCCCGCACGCTAGGGCTTGGATTCCAGATTCCACCATCATCGCTTCCGCCATCTGCACTGTGGTGGTCTTGCCATTAGTTCCGGTAAGCGCGAGCCAGCGTTGATCTGGCGCCTTTTCTTGCTTTACCCGCCACGCTAAATCTATTTCACTCAACAATTCGATACCGGCTGTGCGCGCGACAGAGATAAGTGGATTATCGATACGCCATCCGGGTGAAACCACTGCAAAAGAAATTTCAGAGAGATTTAATGAATCCAAAGAGTTGAGAACACCTGATTCTTCTATCTTTTCATCAATAACAGAAACGCGAGCACCGCTATCTTTCAGAAATGAAATCGTAGGAGCGCCAGTAACGCCAGCGCCAAAAACGATGCAATGTGCGCCCCGAAGTGATGAGATAAAGGAATCCGTCACGCAACCACCCATTGGGCATAGAAGAGTCCAAGACCTGCGGCCACACAGAGTCCAGCAATAATCCAGAAGCGGATCACAATCGTGACTTCTCCCCAACCGAGTAACTCAAAGTGATGTTGCAGCGGCGCCATTTTGAATACTCGTTTTCCACCACTGATTTTGAAGTAGGTAGTTTGAATAATGACCGAGAGTGTGATGATGACAAATAGTCCACCAAGCGGTATCAAGAGAAGTTCGGTGCGCAACGTCATCGCTAGTCCTGCAAGTCCGCCACCGAGAGCGAGTGAGCCAGTATCGCCCATGAAGATTCGAGCAGGTGAAGCGTTCCACCATAAGAAGCCACCACATGCGCCCGCTAAGGCCGCAGCAAGTACCGCAAGATCAAGCGGATCTCGTACCGTGTAGCAGTTTGTCGTTGCAGCAACTTCGCAACGTTGACCGAATTTCCAAACACCAATCAATACGAAGGCGAGAAATGACATCACAGCAGCGCCCGTAGCTAATCCATCGAGACCATCAGTGAGATTAACTCCATTACTTGTTCCAAGAACCATGACTATCGCCCAGACCACGACGATTCCGACACCTAATTTGATCGAGGTATCGCGGACTGTGGAGAGATATTCCGACATTGGAGTAAGCCCTAAATCATCAGGGAAACGAGTAGCGAGCACTCCAAATGCTCCAGCCACGATGGCCTGCCCCAACAACTTTTCGCGCGCTCGCAAACCAAGTGAGCGTTGTTTGACGACTTTTAGCCAATCATCGAGATACCCAACAAAGCCAAGTCCAACGATAAGACCAATCACTAAGAGCGCCGAGGTTGTCATCACAACGCCTGTGACAAGATGTGAGGTCAAATAACCAATCACCGTAGCAAGAATCAAGATGATTCCACCCATGGTCGGCGTTCCGCGCTTTACATGATGGGTCTTTGGACCATCATCACGTATCTGTTGGCCATATCCACGACGTGCAAGGAATTTGATGAATGCAGGAGTCGCAAAGAAACTAAAGAGAAATGCCATTGCACCCGATATCAATATGCCTCTCACGCGTTCTCTCCTTCATCTTTTTCTGATTGCAATACGGACCAACGATCTTCAATTTCTTTCGCTAAATCTTCCAAGTGTTCAGCTCGCGAAGCTTTAACGAGAATTACATCGCCAGCTTCAAGTTCACTCAACAATGGAAGTGTTGCGCTCACAGAGTCAAAGTAATGCGTTGTTGTGCTCGATCTTGGTAAATCACTCAAGTAATCGGGAGCACCGATAGATACCAAGTGATCAACTCCCAGTTCGGTAGCAAGCGCTCCTATGCCGCGGTGCATTGCGGGTGAATTAGCTCCCAACTCATGCATCATTCCAAGAAAGGCCCATGAGCGACCACCGCGTTCTTGGGTTAGTAGAACCAAAGTGCGAAGCGCTGATTCCATACTTTCTGGGTTAGCGTTATAGGCATCGTTAATCAATAACATCCCGCTACCTTCATGGATCTCCATACGCCATTTGCTCGCACTTTCGTGGGTAGAGAGAGCTGAGGAAATATGGCTCGTGGAAACACCAAGTGCGTAAGCGATCGCCGCTGCTGCTAACGCATTAGCAATTTGATGAAGTCCAATTACTCGAAGTTCGACAGCCTCTCGCGCCTCTGGCGTGACGAGATCAAAGTGGGCGTATCCCCCTCGAAATTCAATATCTGCTGCGCGCACAGTGCAATCATGGCTCTCGCCAAAAGTAAATTTCTTGACACCGCTTGGAATCTGCATCGCCGGAGTGAAGCGATCGTAAGTCCCCAGGATTGCAGTTGCACCAGATTTAAGTCCTGCGATCAGTTCACCTTTTGTGGCCGCAATTTTCTCCTGCGAGCCAAATTCACCGATATGTGCATTTCCTACTTTCAAGACAGCTCCTACATCAGGGGATGCGATCTTGGTGAGCGCCAAGATATCTCCACCATGTCGCGCGCCCATCTCAGCTATACAGAACTTTGTGGTTTCGCTGCAACGCAAAATGGTGAGCGGAACACCTAAATCATTATTAAATGAACCCTGCGCGGCAACTGTTTCACCCTCAGCCTTAAGAATCGAATACAACATATCTTTAGTTGTTGTCTTTCCCTGAGACCCTGTGATGCCAATGACTCTCAAACCAGGAATTGCATTTCGCACGTGGTGTGCAAGGTTGCCCAGAGAACTCAAGACATCCTTGACAAGAATATGTGGGCCTTGGACCTCTTTGGTGACGATTGAAAGTGCCGCCCCATTCTTAAGAGCATCGCCCACAAAATCATGGCCATCTGCTTTCTCTCCCAATAGGGCGATGAAAACATCCCCCTTCACTATCTGGCGAGAATCAAAATGAAATTGAGCTGATGCGCTGAGGGTGGCTGACTCATTCAGATCACCGTGAATCTCACCCGACATAACTTTGGCAATTTCACCAAGGGTCATCGCAATCATGACTTAACCTCGATGGCACGGCGCAACTCTTCTTGATCGCTAAAAGGAAGCTTCTCGCCCTTAATCTCTTGGCCCTTTTCATGACCTTTGCCTAGGACGATGACCACATCGCCAGGTTGTGCGAGAGAGACAGCATGAGCAATTGCTGCTCTGCGATCAGTAAGTACTTTGGTCTTTGCATCAAGAGAGATGCTCGACGTCATCTCTTTGAGAATTGCCTCTGGATCTTCAGAACGAGGGTTGTCGCTAGTAAATATCGCAATATCGCATCCCTCGTACAGCGCTCTGCCCATGAGTGGACGCTTGGAAGCGTCACGATCTCCGCCACATCCAAGAACTCCAATAACGCGCTTGATCGTTGGATTTCGCAGTGAACTCAATACTTTTTCTACCGCATCAGGGGTATGTGCGTAATCAACAAGAGCTATGAAATCTTGGCTGCACTCAACACTTTCTAGTCGTCCGGGCGCTCCCGTCAATCGAAGTAATTCATTCCCAATGACGTGTGGATCGACGCCGCTATGTACCGCCATCGCAACAGCGAGTAATAAATTATCAAGATTATGCTCACCTTTGAGATGGGTGATGCCTTCAATAAGAACTCCACCCTCTCCCCTAATACTGACCTCAAATCCACGTGCTTGTGGGGTGATTGATTCGTAATGCCAATGAGCTTTCTTATTGGTTCGAGAGAGAAATGATGAAGGTATTGAAACTTCTTCATTGAGACGTTTCCCATACGCATCATCAATATTGATAAAAGCATGATCTGCAAATTCCGCTGTGAAAAGTTCTCGTTTTGCTTGGTAGTAATCCTCCATAGTCTTATGGAAGTCAAGATGATCTTGAGTCAGATTGGTGAATCCGACAGCCTTGAAATGTGTCCCATCCACTCGATGAAGCGCAAGAGCGTGGCTGCTAACTTCCATTGCAACAGCGCGCATATGTCGTTCTTGCATGACCGAGAGGATATTTTGCAATGCATCAGCTTCAGGAGTTGTATGTTGTGCTGCGTAGTGATCGCTTCCGACAGTGATACCGACGGTGCCAATAAGGCCTGAATTGAAATGCGCCAACTGCCAGATTTGATTCAGTAGATAGGTTGTCGTGGTTTTGCCATTAGTTCCCGTTATGCCCGCAAGATAGAAATCAGAGCTTGGAGAATTATGAAACCAACTTGCGAGATATCCGGCCTGGGAGCGTGGATTCGGAACTACCAACACGGGGATTGCAGAATCGTGACGGGAGGAAAGATCACGGCCTGCGTTGTCGGTGAGTACCGCCCTCGCACCACGCTCCACAGCGGATGTAAGGAAAGCGCTGCCGTGGGTCTTCGCCCCTGGAAACGCTAGAAAAATATCGCCTTCTTTAACACTTAAGGAATTGCTCGTCATCCCCGTGATGAGAGTTGATGACGATGCCTCATCAACTCTTATTCCTAAAAAAGCAGCAATCTCACCTAAAGACTTTTGATGTGGCTCAGATCTGCGAAGTTCAATCATTGCTCTGTACTCGAGTTTGGTCCTGATTTTTCTTTTCTGCAGCTTCTTGTGCCTGTCGAGCTTTGAGCTGTTTCTCATTGAGTACATACATAAACTCAGCTGGTTTCGTTGGTGGAATATGTTGATCCTTAAGAACGAAGCTCATGACTTTTTTGAAAACTGGTCCACCAAGAAATCCGCCCCAGTGGAATCCCTTTGGATCTTGAATTGTCACTGACATAACAAATTCAGGTTTATCTGCGGGAGCAAAACCAATAAATGAAGCGGTGTATCCCCGATAGCAACCGCACGAATCATCTACTCGTTGCGCAGTTCCAGTCTTGCCCGCAACGCGGTAGCCAGGGATCGCCGCTGCTGGAGCGGTTCCAGATGAAGAAACCACGCTCTCCATCATCAATCTCATCTTCTGTGCCGTAACAGGACTAATGACTCGTACTGACTTCTGCTTGTTTGCAGGTGTATATCGTCCAGCTGCATCACTTACGCCCGCAACAACTGTGGGAGTTACCCGCACGCCATCATTTGCAATCGTGGCAAACACCGATGTGGCCTGCATTGCCGTGACTGAATATCCTTGTCCAAATGCAACTGTTGGTGCAGTAGTTCCCGACCAATCTTTCACATCAAGTAACTTGCCGCCCTCTTCTCCTGGCAATCCAGAGCCAGGTTTTTCTGCAATTCCAAATTTCTTCAAATAAGAGTGGAGCTTGTCATTGGAGAGCATCTCTCCAACTTTGATTGCGCCGGTATTACTGGATACCGCCAAAGCTCCAGAGAGAGTTAGGCGTTGAGTGGGGTGAGGCTCATGATCGCTAAAAACCTTATTAGAACGCTTCAATTTGTAAGGGATAGTCATCACTGTTTCTGGTGCAATTTTTCCCTCTTCAATGGCTGAGGCAATCGTGATTACTTTTCCAGTTGAACCTGGTTCATACACTTCTTGTACCGAAGGGTTCTTCCAACGATAAGGATCGACGCCCTTGGTATTTCCGGGTTGGAAAGATGGATAGGTGGCGTGCGCAAGAATCTGTCCAGTTTTCGGATCCATGACAATGACAGTCCCTGAGAGCGCTCGCGAGTTTTTCACGGCTGTGCGAATTGCTTCTTGAGCAACCCATTGGACATCTCGATCAATAGTGAGCCGGACTGTATTTCCTCGTATTGCTTCTGCAGTTATTTTTTGTGTGCCCGGAATGATGGTTCCACCGGCGTTGGCGTATGTATATGCGCCATCAACTCCCGAGAGAGTGGAGTTCATGCTGTACTCCAACCCCGCCGCACCGGCTCCTGCGCGATTGATAAATCCAATAACGGCCGCGCCTAATTCACCTTCAGGATATTCACGGACATAAATACGTTCTGCGAAGAAACCTGCAAGTCTTTTGGCATATCCATTTTTTTCTTGTGAAACTTCTCTGTTGTAGCTCTCAATCGCAGCTTCTAGTTTTCTCCAGACAGCAGGTCTCACTGATTGACTGATGACAACATATCTACGAGTTCCCGTGAGTTCTTGCTCGAGCAAATCTTGGTTAAGGTCGAGAATTGGAGCAGCAATCTCTGCCAACTGCTTTGGATAATCGATAATTGCCTGATCTGCGAGGATGCGATATGCCGTAACGCTTCTGGCGAATTCCACTCCATTAATGTCAGTAATGGCACCTCGTGGCGCCATGATGATCGATTTCTTCGCCAATTCCATATCTGCTCTATTTGCATATCCAGCAGCTCGCACAGCTTGTACATCAACTAATCGCACCGCAAAGGCCACAAGTAGTACAAGTGAAATCGCCACTACGTAGCGAATACGGCGTTCTACCAATGAAAAATGGGTCATGGTTTATTGGCCTCTTTATTAGCCACTTCATTAGCAATGGAGATATCAACGAATTGTGGAGTTCCGCTTGGCACCATTCCTAATGAGATCGCTCTTTCGGCCAGTGTCTCCGATGTCGACAACGTTGCTACCTCTCGAAGAGCAGCTTCGCGCTCTTCATTGATTGCGATTGCTTCGAGCTTTAATTCGCGGATACGCACTGCATCATTTCCCAGAAGGATATTGATGCCTAGTAAACCTAATAATCCAGCAATCAAGATTGCGGCAATTACGCCGTAGAAAGTGCGATCACTGGCTTGCTCACCAGGAACGGGGCGAAGTTCGGGAACGAGTCGTAGGACAGCTTGTGTCGATTTGCGTACAACCGTTTTTCGCGAACGCTCAAAGGCGGGTGCGAGAGCGGATAGGGCCATTAGCTTGCCATCCGCTCTATCGCACGTAGCCTGACGGATTGCGCACGTGAATTCTCTTGTATTTCTACATCGCTAGCTTTCTCACTGCCGCGGAAAACCAACTCAAACTTCGCCGCCAGTGATGCGATTTCAACTGGTAATCCAAGTGGAGTCTTTGATTCTGTTGCAGCGGTGAAGTAACGCTTAACGATTTTGTCTTCCAAAGATTGGAAGGACATCACTACGAGTCGACCTCCCACATTAAGTCGATCCATCGCTCGAGGAATAGCGCGCTCCAAAACTGAGAGTTCTTGATTAACTTCGATGCGGAGGGCTTGGAAAGTTCTTTTCGCTGGGTTTCCACCTACACGACGGGCCGGGGCCGGGATACTTTCTTTGACGATATCCGCAAGATCCGTGGTCGTTTTAAGTCGTCCAGATTCGCGAGCGGTAATGATGTTATCGACAATGCGCGAGGCAAAACGCTCTTCGCCGTATTCACGAATCACACGAACCAAGTCATGACGCGAGTAGGTATCAAGAACTTCTTGCGCGGATAAACCTTGCGATTGATCCATCCGCATATCAAGTGGAGCGCTCTGAGAGTAGGAGAAGCCACGCTCAGAGTTATCCAATTGCATAGAGGAGACGCCAAGATCAAAGAGAATTCCATCGACATTTGAAATACCAAGGGAATCAAGGACTTTTGGCATCTCGTCGTAAACGGCATGAATAACAGTGATGCGATCTGAAAACTTCGAGAGTCTCTGACTGGCTTTATCAATCGCTTTCAAATCTCGATCCAAACCGACAATGCGCAGTTGCGGGAACTTCTCTAGGAGTGCAAAGGAATGTCCACCGAGACCTAAAGTGGCATCAACAACGATTGGAGATTGTGATTTTTCAATGGAAGGGGTCAGAAGGGTGACACAACGTTCAAGTAACACTGATGAGTGCTCTGCTTGCATCTTCCCCTCTTTCTCTTTATCGCCAATCAATCTGAACTTCTCTTCAACTCCTGCTCTCTGCTCTGGTCACCGCCGGCCGACGGATCTGGGGGATAAACGGCACCGGGGAAGGGGCGCCGTTTAAGTGAAGGTCGGCGGTGGCCACAGAAGAGAGTTTTTTTCGGCCCTTTTAGAACAGGCCTGGGAATACCTCCTCTGAAACATCGGCAAAACCTTTTTCGCGATCTTTGAGGTAGCTCTTCCACGCTTTTGCATCCCAGATTTCAACGCGGGTATTTGCACCAATAACAACGCACTCTTTTTCTAAATCTGCATACTCGCGAAGTCCACTTGGAATTGTTACGCGACCTTGCTTATCTGGAATTTCATCGTGCGCACCTGCAAACATCACGCGCATGTAATCGCGTGCTGCTTTTGCAGTGAGTGGCGCTTGTTTTAGCTGTTCTGTAATGCGAGCAAATTCCGTTGCAGGGAAAACAAATAAACATCTTTCTTGTCCTTTTGTAATAACGAGACCAGATGCCAATTCATCACGGAATTTCGCTGGAAGTATTAATCGACCTTTGTCATCGAGACGAGGTTCATGGGTACCGAGAAACATGTGAACCTCCCCCTGAAAATTTCTTTCACTTGCCGCAGAACCCCCGTTCTGCTTAATTCCCCACTTTACTCCCTTTTACTCCATTTTCAACCACCCCTCCCCATTTCTACGGAGCAGACAAAGCGGGGCCCTCCACTCGAGAAGGTCTGGGTTTAGGCATAAAAAAACCCGCCTTGTGGGCGGGGGCGGGTTAGGTGTTACTTACTCTTCGAGGTTACGACGATCCCAACGCTCTTCAAATTTGGAGCTCCACTTGCTGTTCTTGGGACCCTTGGGGGTATTCATTTTGGAGATAGCGCCGTTCATGAGGCCACCCAGATTCGAGATTGCTAGGACTGCGCCAATCAGCGCCAGGACAAAACCCGCGATACCGAGGGGCGGGGTCTGGGAGATGAGGCCCGCGAAGAGAACGAAGATTCCGAGCACAATGAGGCCAAAGCCAGCAACAACGCGTGAGCGACTAGGAGTCTTGCCACTAAAAGTTGAGATCAGGCGTGGGTCATCAGCGGCAAGAGCTTCTTCCATCTCCGCCAAAAGACGCTTTTCATGCTCTGAAAGTGGCATAGCGCCCACAATAGTAGAGCGGGAGTGAAGTGGAAAGTCGAGAGGCAGATAAAGCGCTAGTAATTGCCTGAGGTTTCGCTCGGCGCTTCATCTTCACTTTCATCCTCACCCGATTCCTCAACAAGTCGAGCCGGTCGAACCGAACCTCTCCCAAACCTCTCGATGGCACGATCGATGGCGTTCTGGGCTTCGCGCCAGCCCACCTCGCGCTCCCCAAGTTCGAGCTGCTCTACCGCACCTGATTCATCTGAGAGATTTTCTAATGAGACGCCGAGAAGGCGGATTCGAGAACCATCAATTTTCAACGCCAGATACAGCTCTTTAGCGATCTCATAAATTTCATGGGTGCCATTGATGGGAAGTGAAACAGTCTTAGAACGAGTCACATTTGAGAAATCAGAGAAGCGAACTTTTAAGCCAATGGTTTTACTGCGCAAATCTCGTTTCCTCAATCGATGCGATGCCCGCTCCGTCAGGCGCAATAACTCACGGAAGATTTCCTCTCGATCCTCCAAGTCGTATGAGAAAGTTTCGGCAGCGCTAATACTTTTTTCTGGAGCGTCAGGTACTACTTCTCGATAATCACGAGCCCACGCCAATTCATAGAGCGAGACGCCAGCATTCTCCCCTAACGCTCGCTTCAAAGTCTCGAGTGGAGTGTGTGCGATATCTGCGACCGTTCGCAAACCCAAGCGCTGTAGTTCTTCATTTGTTTTAGGACCTACTCCCCAGATTTCACTTACCGGAAGTGGATGGAGAAAAGTCAGCACTCGATCGTGTGCAATTTCCAACATCCCATCTGGCTTACATCGACCAGAGGCAAGTTTGGCGATGAACTTTGTGGTGGCTATCCCTACAGAGCAAGTTATTTTCTCTTGTTCAAAGACTCTCTTACGAATAGATGTTGCAATCTCACGGCCAGTTCCAAAAAGTCGACGCGATCCCGTGACATCTAAAAATGCTTCATCGAGTGATAAAGGTTCAACATAAGGAGTGAACTCAAAGAAAATTTCCATCACGCGTCGAGAGACCTCGGAATAACGTTCATGATCAGGGTGGATAAATACTGCGCTCGGTGCCATACGTTGTGCTCGCGAGACGGGCATTGCAGCTCTGATTCCAAATTTTCGTGCGGCGTAATTGGCAGATAAGACAACACCGCGCGCGCCTGCTCCAACAACCAATGGCTTGCCGCGATATTGAGGGTAATCAAGCTCCGATACCGATGCATAGAAAGCATCCATATCTACATGCAGGATTGTGGAGTGTTCGCTCATCTCTTCACTCACAGACCGCGACATTACGCCACTTCTCATACGCAGTTGATAATTCCCATGCCCCTGTGGCGCGTATCGAAACACCGCGTGGTCCGGTTCTGCGAATCTCGCCGCGGACCAGTAAGAGCCAAGAGTTGTAGAGGGTCTCGGCACACGAGCGTTGCATATCTTCAAAGAACGTTGCATCGCTACAGCCATATCCATCATCCAGGGTTAAGAACATAACTCTCTTTCCAGAACGAACTGGTGGAGTTTGGAGAGCAACCTTTACTCCAGCAACAAGAACTGAAGATCGCGAGCGTTGTAAAAGTAGATCACTCGATCGCACAGCGCCGATCTGATTTAAGAATTCGGAGTAAAACTCAATCATGTGATGCGAGATATCCATTCCTAAAAAATCAATCTCATTCTTTACTCGCTCATGAGCTTTTAAATCAGGTAACCCAGTCTTGGATAGCGGCGGGGTAAAACCGAAGGTGAGTTGGGAGCCACTTACAGTGGAGAGCGCCTTTGTGGAAGAGCGTGACCATTTATATACATCGTTGAGATGAAGAAGTAAGTCGCGATGATTGAGGTCTGGTGCAGAGATTGAATCAAAGGCGCCGACCATCAGAAGGGCTTCACAGGTAGGTCTACTTACCCCGCTGCGATGTACGAAATCAGCGAGATCGATATAAGGGCGATGCGCGATGATGGCATCGACTTCGCTCTCACTAATGCCGTTTATATCCGTGAGAGAGAGTCGGATTTTTTCTTGGCTATCCCCCTCAACTCGGTATGTGCGATCAGAGAGATTGATATCAAGAGGCGCAATTGAAAGATCAAGGCGGCGGGCTTCATCAAGGAGTAACCGCTTTGGATACATGCCAGGTTCGTGGGTAAGAACTCCAGCAAGAAAGGCTGCGGGGTAATGAGTTTTCAGCCATGCCGATTGGTAGGTAGGAAGGGCGAAAGCTGCAGCGTGGGCTTTGCAGAATCCAAAGGATGCAAAAGCTCGCAGCACATCCCAGACTTTGGTGATGATTTCGATTGAATATCCGCGCGAGGTAGCGGCGGGAAAGAACCAGTCACAGACTTCTTGTTGGCCTTCTTTACTTCCGAGTGCGCGACGTTTTTCATCTGCTTCAGCGAGTGAGACTCCGCCTAAGGTTGCGATAATTTCAATGACCTGTTCATGAAAGACAACGACGCCTTCCGTATCATCGAGAATCTCGTAGAGATCAGGGTGAAATATCTCGCGTGATTTCCAGCCTTGGCGAGCGTTGAGAAATGGCGTGATCATGTCGCTTTTAACTGGGCCTGGCCTAAAGAGTGAGATGTCGATAATTAGATCGGTAAATGTCTCGGGAGCAAACTTTCCAACTAATTCACGTTGGCCCGGGCTTTCGATTTGGAAGAGTCCTAAAGTCTGGGTGGATTGAATTAATTCAAATGTCTTGGGGTCGTCAAGAGCGATTGAATCAAGATTGATCTCACTTCCCGTTGTGCGTTCGATTTCGGATGTGGCATATGCCAGAGCAGATTGCATGCGAACACCAAGGATGTCGAGCTTTAAAAGCCCAATTGCTTCTACATCATCCTTATCCCACTGGACCATCGGATAGTTGCTGGCATTGTTTTCGATGGGTGCGCGGTTATATAAACCACCATCAGAGATCACAACAGCGCAAGGATGCATCGCTAAATTTCGTGGCAGTCCATCAAGGCGTTGAGCAAGGCCAATCGCCATTTTCCAGGTCGGTGATGTGAGATTGAGGCTACGTAATTCGGGAAGGTTCTCAAGAGATTGAGCGATATTACGAGCGCGAATGTGTGGCAGGGATTTCGCAACAAGATCAATCTCCATTGGTGGGAGGGATAACGCAGCGCCAACATCACGAATCGCATGGCGTGCGCGATAAGTATCAAACATCGCAACTGTTGCGCATCGCTCTTGATAAGCAGCGAAGACTTGGTCGTAAATTTCTAAACGACGAGCAGATTCAACATCGATATCAATATCAGGGAGCGCTTTACGAAGTGGTGAGCAGAAACGCTCCATCAATAAACCAAGTGAGAGCGGTTCTACCCCGGAGATTCCCAAGAGATGGCAGACCAGCGAACCTGCACCGCTACCTCGAGCTGCAACGCGAATACCGCTGGCGCGAGCGCGATCGGTGATGTCAGCAACGGTTAGAAAATATGACTCATAACCAAGGCTCTCGATAATGGAGAGTTCTTTATCAAGACGTTCTTGAACATCGCTACGAAATTCTCCGTATCGCCAATGCACTCCTGATATCGCACGTTGACGAAGTTGGGAGGTGAGTTCGTGGTGTGATGTCGCGCCAACGACATGAGGTTCTGGGAGATGGATAGATCCAATCCCAATATCGTGGGTCGGCGATAAAGCAGCCCGGTCTGCCCATTCGCGAGTAGTTGCAAGTAAACGATGAGCATGGCGCTCACCAGCAGCCAGCGCTATTTTTTCGGCTAGCGCCTCCATCTCATCTGAAGATTTGAGAAATGCTTCCGCATTTTTCCGCTCAACAACGCTCTTGTGGAGTGGGAGAAGATGGCGCGTAGCATCGAGAATATCTGCGATAGGAGCATCCTCTCGAAAACGCATGCGGGCTGCATTTGTGAGGAGGGCCGGTAGATCATGATCGCGAGCAAAACCCAACATCCGAGCGGCATGGATGGTAGATCGTGGACCATCTCCATAGACCAGATGAGAGACGCACTCGATAGCTTGATCTAAAAAGAACTCTCGAGTGGAGTTAAAAATAAATAGCGCTTTGTCATAGCGTCGAGAAGTAAGGGCTCGCGCTATTTCGGAATCAGGGCCATGTAACGCCAGGAGATTTTTTGTGAGGTGAGAGTTATTTTGTAGAAAAGTGAGATCACAAGCCCGTCCATATTTTTTCAACTCAGTCACGACTCGGACCAATGAAGACCAACCGCGACCAGGAGTGGCGAGCAGAGTAATTCGTGATTGATTGTCATAACTAATATCAACTCCAAGAATCGGAGTAATTTCATTTTCTAAACAACTCTGGGTGAAACGAATTGCGCCAGATAATCCGTCACGATCAGTGAGGGCAAGAGAGCTCATTCCTAATTCGCGAGCTTGCTCGACAAGGAGATGAGGAAGGGTGGTTCCATATTTAAATGAGAAACCACTAGATAGATGTAGGTGAGTAAAGCTCATGAGCGTTAAGAAATTTATGCTGGTCGAGAGGTAGGACGAATCCGCCAGTGACCGAACTCTTCGATGCGTTCGATTTCAAAAGTTTTCATTACGCCGATAGGGGCTGCTTCAACGCGCCAGAGCGCACGTGATCCATCGTCAGGACGGAAGAGTCCATCGCTAGCGCGATTCCACCATCCGCCAGATTCACGCCATGAAGAAAGCACAGTGTGAATTCGAAAGCGCTGGCCGTTATAGGTGAACTCAATAGGTTCACCACCGGCGAGGAAGATCTCGGGCCGCTGGTTAGTAGGACTATCGGGGTTATCTGATTTTTCGAACATTTGTTCGAACTCTAGCGAGCGCCCCTGACAGACACAAGCGGCTCGGTCTGGTCCGTTATCAAAACGACACCCGCGCCACACGCGTCTGTCGCAATCCCGTAACCGATCGTGTGTGAGTATCCGCCCGTGATCACTCATACATCCACCCCGAACGCCCAGGGTCGCTCCCTCCGCGTTCGTCTATCCGCTGTTGTCAGCGCCCTCGCGCTTACGACATCCGCACTCGTGGTGCTCACTTCCCCGCAGGCCACTGCAAATACTTATGCAGTTCCTGCAGCTCCCGTCATCAAAAAAGCAACGGTTACTCCACAAGGTGTGCGCGTTGTCTTTAACACGGTAACTGCATCGCCAGCCGTTACTGGTTATGTTCTATCTGGCGGAGCAGGTTCATGCCCCATCACAGTTCCTGCAGCCACAAAAGGCGTTGTCACACTACCTATTATTGAAGGACAAACCAGCGCAACCATCAGCATCAAAGCTGTCAATGCGTATGGATTCTCTCCTGCAGCAACATGGAGCAAAACATTTAGTGCAACTGATCTAGCCGGAGTTGCAAAGAGCACATGGCAAGCAGTTCAGATTCTGCAGCTCAGCGATCTGCATGGTGCAATAGAAGGAACTTCAGCTAACGCTGGCACTGCACTTTTGATGAGCGCATTTGCCGCAGAGCGTGCAAAGAATGCTGCAACATTTACAGTTTCTGCTGGTGACAACATTGGTGCTGCTCCCCCAATTTCAAGTCAATTTGAAGAGCTACCAACAATCGAATCCATGAACTTGCTGAAGTTCGATGTATCAGGATTTGGAAATCACGAACATGATCGAAATCTCGCCCATGTTCAGAAGATTATTGGCGCCTCTGATTTCCAATGGGTTGCCTCTAATTACAGCTCACTTGAGCCACTCAAGAGCGGTTCCAAGGCAGCAAAGAACTACACCATTGTTGATCGTGGTGGCGTGAAAGTTGGCTTTGTGGCTGGAAATACTGAGGATACAAAAGAGCAAATCTTCCCAGGCAATCTCACATTCAATGGCAAAGATCTTGTCATTGCTTCTGATGCGCAAGGAATCAACTCTGCAATCGTTGAAGCCAAGGCCGCAGGTGCGCAATTAGTAGTTGCAATCTTGCACCAAGGTTGGCAAGAAAATCGCGATGGTGAAGCAAAAGGTCGACTCATCGAGTTGGCTAAGCAAATCCGCGGTGCAGCAGTCATTTTCGGTGGTCATAGCCACCAGACTTATTCATCGGTCCTTGCCGGTGATTTCTTTAGACAAGGTTCTCTGATTGCCATGACGAGAAATGCTGGTCAGGAATACAACAGAGTAAATGTCTGCATGGATGGAAGCGGTCGCGTACGTGGATCAATGGTCGATGTCGTAACTCGCTCTAGCTTTGCAACATTGACTCCAAATGCTGATGGCGCAGCGTTGGTTAAGAAATATAAAGATCAACTCAATGCCAAACTTGATGTAAAGATCGGCAAAGTAAATGGCATATTCCCGCAAGGCGGAACTCCTCAAGTTCAGCGCGCTGGTGAAGCAGCTCTTGGTAACTTCACGACCGATGCGATGCGAAAGAAGTATGGAACTGACTTCGCATATATCAACGGTGGCGGTATTCGCGATAAGTTCCCAGCAGCAACGTACGTTCCTGCTGATAAGACTTATAACCGTCCTGGCGCAGACAAAGTTGCTCCATATGACGTAACTCTTGGCGATGCGCTAGCGGTGTATCCATTTGGTAACACTGTGGGCATATCTGTTATCACTGGTGAAAATCTATGGAAGGCGCTCGAAAACGGTGTCAGCAACTGGCCCGGCGATGGACGATTCCCACAGGTATCTGGATTGAAATTCACCTTTGACACGAGCAAGGCTGTTGGATCGCGCATTCAAAGCGTTACTAAATCTGACGGCACCGCTATTGCTAAGGATGGAAAGGAATACACAATCGCTGTGCCTGACTTCATGATTTACGGTGGAGACGGCTACGTTGGATTCTTCACTCCATCAAAGGCGAAACTACGTGGACTTCTTGTCGATGTATTTATCGAAGCAGTTCAAGAAGCTTCTGCAGGTGGCAAGGTCATCCAGATCCCTGCCCTCGACGGACGTATTACTAAGGTAAATCCTTAATCCGTAAATAGCAGTACTGAAAGAACCGCGCTTTGCATTCGCAGGGCGCGGTTTTTTCTTGCTCCGACACGCCGATTTAGTTGAAATTTCAATAAAATTGGTTTACCCTTCAACTAAATCTTGACCCTCTATGAAAGGAAACTATGGATATCCTCCTTGTGATTGGTCGCGTGTTATTCGCGCTGCTCTTCATCAACTCAGGTATCGCCCACCTCACCAAGCTCGAGGCAATGACGGGCTACGCACAATTCAAGAAAGTCCCCGCTGCCAAACTCTCGGTCATCGTTACCGGCCTCATGCTCGTAGTGGGCGGGCTCTACGTGGCTTTGGGCGTATACGCAGATCTTGGCGGTCTTCTCCTAGCCATCTTCCTCGTCTTCTCGGCATTCATGATGCATAACTTCTGGTCCATCCAAGATGCGCAAGCAAAACAAGGAGAGATGATTAACTTCTTTAAGAATCTCTCACTTGCAGGAGCGGCGCTCATCATCTTCGTCCTTGTCGGATCAGGCGTTGATTTTGGTCCTTCCATCACAGATGGGTTCTTTAACCTTTAATTGAACCGCTAGTTAATTCTGGGTGAAACCCCCGCAGTTGCCTTAAATCTGCGGGGGTTTTCGCTTTCCGAGCGATAGCGTGAGTATGTGGAAATTCTGCTAGCGATTATTTGTGGCGTTGGAATTGGTTCAGTTCTTGGTTATGTCGGCGCTGGCGGTTCCATGTTGGCAGTTCCTGCATTTATCTACATATTTGGTCTCAATCCTGTGGCTGCGACAACCGCCTCGCTGATAGTTGTCTTTGTGGGCGCAGCTTCTGGCGCACTTCCAAAATTACGGCGCAATGAGATTCTTGTAAAAGAAGCTCTTGTCATCTGGGCCATTGGATTAACCACTAACTTAACCGGCGCTTACTATCTGCCGCAGATTCCCGAGAATGTCATTCTCACGGGCTTTGCTCTTGTTCTCATCACTGCCGGAATTTCGATGTTAATCCCAACACCCATAGGATCAGCCGAGCGCAAGGTTTCACCATTAGCGCTGGTTGCTATATCCCTTGTGATTGGGGCCTTAACTGGGCTCTTTGGAATTGGTGGCGGATTCCTAGCTATTCCTATTCTCATTCTCTTTTACAACGTTGCGCCCGCTCGAGCCGCAGGAACCTCACTATTCATCATCACCATCAATACGTTGACGGGCTTCTTCGCGCACTTCCGTCATTGGGATGAAGTTAATTGGCTCATTCCAGCGCTCATGGCGTTGTTGGCGCTCATCGTTTCGCGCTACGCATCGCACCATAGCTCAAAGCTCTCGCCGATCACTCTCAAGCGTGCATTTGCGATTTTTGTCTTTGCTATCGCCCTATTCACACTAGTAGATACCTGGGTAATCTCATGAACATAAAGAAACTCGTCAATGAACTGGTCGGTACAGCAGTTCTCTTGATTGCGGTTGTGGGCTCTTCCTACATGGCGGCAAGCCTCACATCAGATAAAGCTCTATCGCTGCTTATTGTTGCTGCTGTCACGGCGGCTGCACTGGCAATCATCATTAAGTCAGGTGCTGCAATCAGCGGAGCTCACTACAACCCTGCTGTGACTATTTCATCTCTGCTCACGGGCGGAATAAAAGTCATGGAGGCCGTTGCTTACATCGTCACCCAAATCATCGGTGCAATCTTCGGCGTTCTGATTGCAAATGCGATGTTTAGTGAAGCTCTTATTGGTTCTAGTTCTATCGTGAGATCGGGAAGTGGCCAATTCATTGGCGAAGTCGTTGCAACCGCTGGCTTGGTTTATCTAGCGCTTACCGCTACTGAAAAAAGTGTGTGGAAGATGATTCCGCTTTGGATCTTTGCAGCCTACTTCTTTACTGCTTCCACTTCATTTGCAAATCCGGCCGTAACAATTTCACGCATCTTCACAGACGCGCCTACCGGAATTAGCGGTGAATCAGTTATCGGATTTATCTCTGCCCAGATTGTCGGTGCTCTGCTCTCAGTTCTGGCTCTCAAATCAAAGGTCATGAAATGAGCAAAAAGGCATCAGTTCTCTTCGTCTGCGTTCATAACGCAGGACGTTCCCAGATGGCTGCTGCATATCTCACGCACTTTGCGGGAGATTGGGTTGAAGTTCGAAGCGCTGGTTCTGCGCCCGCCAACTCAATTAACCCCGCTGTTGTTGCTGCCATGCTGGAAGAAGGAATAGATATCAGCGCAGAGGTGCCGAAAGTTCTCACAACCTCCGCGGTTGAAAGTTCTGATGTCGTGATCACTATGGGATGTGGCGATGCCTGTCCATTCTTTCCCGGCAAGCGTTACCTAGATTGGAAACTCGATGATCCAGCAGGCCAAGGCGTAGATGCAGTTCGGCCAATTCGTAATCAGATTAAGTCGCTCGTAAAGGAATTGATCGAAACTCTCTAGAATCGTCAACATGGAAGGCGTTCTCGAAAAAGCTGCTGTTCAACGCGCGCAGGCTGCCCTCACTCACAACCAGATGCCAGGTCAGATCAAAGTCTTATCCGATAGCGCACGTACCGCAGCAGAAGCTGCAGCAGCTCTGGGAATTGACGTTGGTCAGATTGCTTCGTCGATCGTATTTAAGCTTCCCGATGATCGACCACTACTTGTCATTACCTCAGGTCGCCATCGCGTTGATACTCACCTTGTTGCCCAAATACTTAATGTTGAAAAACTTGGTCGCGCTGATGCTGATTACGTAAAAGAAGTTTCGGGTTACTCAGTTGGTGGCGTAGCTCCTGTTGGCTGGATTAATTCTCCGGCCACCATTTTGTTAGATGAAGCGCTCAACGACTACGACGTGGTCTGGGCAGCTGCTGGACATCCGCACGCAGTTTTCCCGACATCGTTTGCTGAGTTACTTCAAGCAACCGCTGCAACTCCCGCACGAGTTGGTGATTGATGACCTACACACTTCATACTGAAATTTCTGGAGCCGGTGAACCACTGGTTTTGATTCATGGAATGGGTTCTGCGAGTACGGCGTGGAAACCGATTCGTCCACTGCTCAATCCACACTTCAAAGTAATTACCCTTGATCTGCCCGGACATGGCAAGACTCCGTACCTCAAAGGTCAACCGATGGATCCACACTCCTTAGGTCTTGCTGTTCTCGAAGAACTGAGCACCCAAGGAATCGAGAGATTTCATCTTGCCGGAAATTCTTTGGGCGGATGGATATCTCTTGAAATTGCTAGTGCCGCACCTGACCGAGTGCGTTCTCTTATCGGAATTGCACCTGCAGGTCTCTGGCTTAATCCTTATAACGCGCGATATCCAGGCACCGCAATAGCTCGCTTTTTGGCGCGGTACACCAGCAAGATCGCACCTTCAGCTTTACATTTTGAAAAGGCTCGACAACTAGGTTTCGCAGATGTGAGTCCGCGCTGGAAAGAATTTAGTTATGAAATCTGTCTTGATGCTGCACTTGCGATGGCCAACGCGGAAGGTTATTACCCTGCGTGGGATGGAATGTTAATGAAGCGTTTTGATAGTTACATACCTCCTTCAATACCGGTGACGATAATTTTTGGCGATACAGATCGCACCCTGCCTGCGACGACTTGTCAGGAAAAATCTGTTGCGCCTGCACACGCAAAGTGGATCTTCTTCTCGGAGACGGGACATGCTCCTATGTGGGACTCTCCGCTTGATGTTGTCGATGAGATCAAAAAAACAACAGCGTTGGCTTCATGATTCGAATTTATTTCTGGAAGATTCCTCGTCGCTATATTCCTTGGGCGTTACTTCACATGGGACTTGATCGTATTTCGCTCTGGCGTATGAATGGAATCTCTTTTTGGAAATTACTTGGTGCAGGAAAAGGCGAGACCTTTACGCCGCGCGATGCGGATCCACGTCGTTGGGGGCTGCTTGTTGTACTAGAACAAGATCAATTAGAGACTCTCGAGACTTCCCCGCTCATCCGTCGCTGGCGAGCCAAAAGTATCGCTGAATTCTCTGCAGACCTCTCCCCGATTTCCGTGCACGGAAAGTGGTCCAAGAAAGAACCATTTCAATCTATTAACGGTGTTGATAAGAACTGGAATGGACAAGTTGCTGCAATCACGCGAGCTCGCATCAAGTGGCGTAAGAATCTGATTTTCTGGCGCTCTGTTCCGCCGGTCACCCAGAGTTTACGAAGTTCACCAGGGTTGGTTTCAGCAATTGGAATTGGTGAGGCTCCGATCGGACTACAAGGAACCTTTTCGTTATGGGAATCCGGTGACGCAGTCCGCAATTTCGCCTATAGGGGTGAGGCTCACAAAGCAGCGATTGCCGCTACACACCGCGAAGATTGGTATGCCGAGGAGCTCTTTGCCCGCTTTGCTGTCACCCGAAGCAACGGAGATATATAAGGCACAATTGCCTTATGTCGATTCGCAATTATCGCCCGCGGCGAGATTCGCGACGTACCATCACTCCAAGTAAGAACTTTCTTTTAATTGCAGTCTTAACTGTTGCACTTGGATTACAAATCGCATACCCACTCGTAGAGGGCGAAACCCTGCGTCTTGTCACAATTGCTACGGTGTATTGGGCGGCTGGCGCGATGTTGCTCCACGCGCTCTTTGCGTACGGTTGGAATTACGCGCTCCGATTCCTCTTCATTACATTCTTCTATGCACTTATTGTTGAGCAAATTGGAATGCGCACCGCATGGCCATTTGGAAGTTATGAATATTCACCCACTCTGGGATACCAAATCTTTGGCGTGCCTCTCGTTGTTCCCTTTGCTTGGATCATGATGGCCCACCCAATCTTTATTGCGGCACGACGCCTTGCACCGCATTGGGTTTTTCTCGTTGGCGGTTATGGATTAATGGCATGGGATCTATTCCTCGACCCACAAATGGTTTCTGCGGGAAGGTGGACATGGGAAATTACCGGACGAACAGTTCCATTCCAGCCCGAGATTCCGCTATCAAATGCATTTGGTTGGTTATTGACTGGCATGGGTTTAATGGCGCTACTCCACTTACTTCTTCCGAGCGAGCGACGCTCACTTGGATCAAGTCGCGCTGTCCCCGAATTCTTCTTGGCATGGACGTGGATTGGCGGGGTTATCGCCAACCTCTTTTATTTTGATCGACCTGGCGTAGCTTTCTTGGGTGGGTTAGCGCTCGGCGTTGTTGTGGTGAGTTATTTTCTCTCTGTTAAATATGGTCGTCGAGATTAGAGATGGATGTATTGCTCGATATCTCGTGGATTCTCATCGCTCTCACGGGTTTTTTCACCCTTCTTAACTTCTTTACGGTTCGTGTGCCGCGCTACTCTCCCAGTGTTTTCATAAGTGAGAAAGTCTCCATTCTTGTTCCACTTCGTAATGAAGCAGAAAATGTTGAGGGCGTCATTCATAGCCTTATTGCTCAAGAAGGACTTGAAAACTTTGAGATTCTCGCACTTGATGATTTCTCGAACGATCAAACTCTGACGCTATTACAAGATATCTCTGCGCCAAATCTCACGGTGCTTAATGGTCAAACTCTGCCAACTGGTTGGTTGGGAAAGAATTTCGCTTGCCACCAACTCGCCTCTCATGCAAACGGGGAATACTTTGTATTTGTCGATGCTGATGTACGACTAGCGCCCACTGCAATCGCTGCAGCGCTTCAATCTATGAAGAAATGGAGATGGGATTTCATATCTCCTTATCCACGACAAATTGCAATCACTTTCCTGGAACGACTGACTCAGCCACTCTTACAGTGGTCGTGGTTTGCATCTCTTCCTCTCAGGCTTGCCGAGATACTGCAGAAAGCGTCGATGGTCGTCGCAAATGGTCAGTTTTTTGCTATCAATCGCCGCGCATATTTCGAAACTGGTGGGCATGAAGCGATAAAGACCCATGTTCTCGATGATTTGGAACTGGGACGTTCGATGGTGCGTCAAGGGTTTCGTGGTGGAGTTGCGGAAGCTTCCGCGCTTGCTGAATGCCGTATGTATTCAAACTCTCGGGAACTTATCGAGGGCTACACCAAATCTCAATGGCGAGCCTTTGGTAATCCTTTTGGTGCGCTCATAGCTTCGGCAATCCTCTTTCTACTGTCGATCTATCCATTTGTTATGGGCCTTACTGGAAACATCTCGGGATGGTTGGGCTACTTTGCTGTCGCACTCTCCCGAGCGCTGGTAGGAGTAAAGACACGATCGGTTGTAAGCAGCGCCCTTTTGCATCCCGTCAGCACTGCGTTCTGGATTTATCTCATTCTTCTATCGTGGATTCGAAAATCTAGAGGTCAACTCGCGTGGCGCGGAAGGCAACTATGAGCCATCATCGCGTCACAACATCACCGAAGAAAGTAATTGTGATTGGCGCTGGTATGGCTGGGTTGGCATGCGCAGCTCGCTTGGCAAAACGAGGGCACGATGTCACCATCTTTGAAGCCACCGGATTTGCAGGAGGAAAGTGCCGCACCGAGTGGATTGATGGATACGCATTTGATACCGGCCCTTCACTTCTTACTCTTCCTGCTGTCTACAGAGACTTGTTTCTCAAAACTGGGAAACGCCTAGAACATCTTCTCGAGTTACAACCTGTCGATCCCTCTTTTACTTACATCTTCCATGATGGCAAGAAGGTTACATTTCCAAATCTCTCCCACAATGCAACAGTCACTGCTATCTCGAGCGCTTTCGGAGAGAGCGCGGGGCGCGAGTGGCATGAGCTACTCCTTCGCGCTGAAGCAATGTGGGAGTCATCCCGTGAATCTTTTATTGAAGGTGAGTTGAAGAGTCCGCTCCAATTGCTGAAGCGACGTAGCTTTATGAGAGATCTGCGAACAATCGCGCCATGGAAATCACTTAGCTCTCTTACTGATTCTTATACAAATAATCCATATCTCAAGAAAATCATCAGTCGTTATGCCACATATACCGGCTCAGATCCACGGCAAGTACCTGCTGTACTTCTGACTATTGCCTTTGTTGAAGAGGCTTTCGGTGCCTGGCATGTTAAGGGCGGGCTTGGGTCTCTCGCATCAACGTTGGAATCTCGAGTGAGGGATCTTGGAGTCGATATCCGCTTCAACGCGCCCGTGCACAGTATTGATCTTGATAATGGAATCGCCCGTGGAGTCACATTGAAGAGTGGAGAGAGAATTCAATCTGATGTCGTGGTTGCTAACGCCGATGCATCGATTATCTACAACTCTCTACTTCCACCCATTCGCAAAACTCGCGGCCCGCGCGCTGCACTTCGCCAAGCTACGCCATCTCTCTCTGGATTTAGCCTCTTGCTAGGAATGCGCGGAACTTCATCGCTTGGTCACCACACTGTCTATTTTCCAGAGAACTATGCTGATGAATTTGATGCAATTTTTAAGCGTAAAGAACCAGTTCCTGATCCTGCGATCTATATCTGTAATCCTCAGGACGAAACTATGAAGAAGAATCCTGACAGCGAAAGTTGGTTCGTGCTCATTAATGCACCCCGTCATGAACCGGGCTCTGGTTGTGACTGGAATGAACCAGGGCTGAAAGAACGCTACGCATCGCACATCATCGATCTCATGGAAGCAAAAGGACTTGATATCCGTTCGCGATTAGAAGTTATGGAGATTCGAACTCCTGCTGATCTCGAAGTTCGCACAAATGCCCCTGGTGGATCTATCTATGGAACTTCAAGTAATGGCGCTCGTTCCGCATTTCTTCGTGCGAAAAATCGCTCGCCTATCAAGAATCTCTATTGCGTCGGCGGTTCAGCACATCCTGGAGGCGGTTTACCTCTTGTTGGAATTAGCGCGGAGATTGTCGCAGAAGCGGTCGAAGAAACTTCAGAACAGTAAGCGCGGAAATAGTCTGGAGGAAGGCCCACATAATTGCTCCGCTGGTGGCAAGGTTAAGATCAATCACGCGCGCTACGAGAACTATGAAAATAATGCTGGCGCGAATTGGGCGTTCACAAATGGTCACAACACCAATCTCATGAACACCAAGTCCACCCGCACGAGCGCGCATATATTCTTGAGCATAAGCGGCGAGCCAGGCCAATAAAACCCACTCCCACGGCGCACCGAGTTGAAATAATCCAAGCGCCCACAAAGTTTCAACGACTCGATCAACAATGGAATCAAGAGCAGCGCCCCATTTGCTTACTTTTTTACTCATAATGGCGAGCGTTCCATCAACGCCATCTGCCATGAGGGAAAGCACGAGAAAGGCGATCGCCCAATGGGTTTCGATTGTGTAGAGATAAGCCAGAGCGAGAACTAAGGAGAAATATGTAAGTGCATTCGGAGTGATTCGAAGCGCTCGTAGCGGTTTACATACTGCAAAACTGATGCTCAGCCAAGCCTTAACAATTCCCTTTATTTCCGCTCCACCATGAAGGGAGCTCCACTCCAAAAAGAATTCTTCCCGCTTCATCGCAGTCCAATCCGCTTAACAATTTCAAGGGTTGATGCAGCCGAATTCATCGTGTAGAAGTGAAGACCTGGAACTCCTCGCGAGAGAAGTTCAGCGCAGATTTCACTTGCGATATCGATGCCTGCTTTTCGCACCTCTCCAGCATCGGATTCAACCGCCTCAATTCTTTCTCTTACAGATTGCGGTATTGGAGTTCCCGAGAGTTCAGCCATGCGACGTAATTGTGCGGCATTTGTGATCGGTAAGATTCCTGGATAGATATCAAGTTGTGAGCCGGCGCTTCGCAACGCCTCCACAAGAACGAAATACCGATCTACATCAAAGAAGAATTGTGTTGTAGCAAAAGTTGCTCCGCGACGTTCTTTCTCCAAGAGCACTGTGATATCTCTACTGAAATCTCCATGCGATGCAGGGTGTCCATCAGGAAATGCTGCAACCCCAACTTCGAAACCCTTGTCATGTGCTAATGACACAAGTTGGTCTGCGTGATCAAATCCGCCAGGAGTTGTGATCCACTGAGCGCTCGGTCCACCTTGAGGATCTCCGCGTAGCGCAAGAATCGATTTAATTCCCGCTCTTCTATATTGCTCCAAAATAGAGATTAACTCTGCTTCCGTTGAGCCCACACATGTTAGATGTGCAATCGTTGGAATACCGGTTCTCGCCGTAACTTCCGAGGTAATTCGAACTGTTCTATCTCGCGTTGATCCACCCGCCCCATACGTCACCGATACAAAGTCTGGACGGGCTTTCTCTAATTCTGAAAGGGCGCTCCAGAGTCGAGCCTCCCCTGCCTCATCCTTGGGAGGAAAGAACTCAATCGAGAAAGAAGCGCTAGACATATAGCGGGAGGGTACCGTTGCGCCGTGGCTTCCCAGGAACTTACGCAACTTCGCGACGAGATTAATTTAATTTTGGCCGATTTTACCGATGCGCGTAGCCGTTCATTAACCGATATCGGTTCAGAGCTCCAGCCCGTTGCTCATGCAATGAAGGAATTCATTACCGATAGCGGCAAGAGATTCCGACCTATCTTTGCCTACCTTGGCTATTTGGGTACAGGGGCTGATCCTCGACCTGAAATCTTACGAGCATGCACTGCTCTTGAACTCGTACATGTCTGTGCGCTCATTCACGATGATGTGATGGATGGTTCTGACACGCGACGTAATAAGCCAGCAATACATAAACTCTTTCAATCACTCCATGACGACTCTTCCTACCAAGGTAATTCGGAACGATTTGGATTGGCATCAGCAATTCTCTTGGGCGATTTGGCTCTGGTGTGGGCTGATCGATTATTGGTTGAATCTGGAGTTACGCGCGAAGAATTTATCAATGCCCAGAGCGTCTTCTCCGATATGCGCGATGAGTTAATGGCTGGCCAATATCTCGATGTTCTTGAGGGCGCACTTGCGACAACAAGCGTTGAACGCTCTCTCAAGGTTGCTCGCTTTAAATCTGGAAAATATTCAATCGAGCGACCACTACATTTTGGCGCATCTCTTGCAGGGCGATCCGATTTTTACGAGAGCTATTCGAAGTTTGGACTTCCACTCGGTGAAGCGTTTCAACTTCGTGATGATGTACTTGGTGTTTTCGGAGATCCCAAAACTACTGGTAAGCCAGCTGGTGATGATTTGCGTGAAGGAAAGCGCACTGTGCTGATTGCTGTGACCATGGAAAATGCCACTCCAGATGAGCGCCAACTCATCACTTCTTCACTTGGAAAACCAGATTTGAGCGCAGAAAGTGTTGCGGCGCTACAGGAAATCATCGTCAGAAGTGGTGCGCTCAATGAAGTTGAGAAGCTCATCACAGAGCTCACCCACACAGCTATTTCTGCGTTGCAGGATTCACCAGTCAACGGAAAGATAGTCAAGGTGCTAGAAGAAATGGCAATCATCGCAACCCAGCGGAGCGTCTAGTTTGCGCACCGTTAAAGGCAAAACTGATCACGTTGTGGTCGTTGGTGCAGGTCTTGCTGGCCTAAGCACAGCTCTTCGCCTTGCCGGCGCTGGAAGAAAAGTCACGGTCATTGAACGCGAATCCGTACCTGGTGGACGTAATGGCTTACTCAACAAAGAGGGTTACGCCTTTGATACGGGGCCAACTGTTCTTACGATGCCCGATCTCATTGCAGATGCACTTAATTGCGTTGGCGAAAAACTCGAAGATTGGCTGGAGTTAATCCCATTACAACCTCTCTACCGCGCCTTTTATGCAGATGGCTCACAACTAGATGTTCATGCCAATACCGCCCAAATGGAAGCAGAAATTGAAAAGGTAATTGGTGCGGACGAAGCTGCTGGTTATCGTCGCTATGTAGATTTTGTTACTAAACTTTATAAATATGAGATGAATGATTTCATCGATCGAAATATCGATACGCCATTCAACCTTCTCACTCCAAATCTTGCTCGCCTTGTTGCGTTGGGTGGATTTCGTAGGCTGGCGCCAAAAGTTTCACAATTCCTCAAAGATCCCCGTACTCAGAAGGTGTACTCCTTCCAAGCTATGTACGCTGGAGTTTCACCACAACAAGCGCTCGCAATTTACGCTGTCATTGCCTATATGGATTCCGTTAACGGGGTTTTCTTCCCCAAAGGTGGCATGCACGCAGTTCCACGCGCACTTGCTGGAGCTGCAGAGAAACATGGTGTGACTTTCAAGTACAACACCACTGTTGAGAAAATTGAAAAACAGGGTTCACGTGCATCAGCAGTTGTGACCAATAATGGCGAACGAATTGAATGCGATGTCGTTGTGCTCAACCCAGATCTACCTGTCGCATGGCGTGATCTGCTTGGAAAGACTCCCCTATCCATTAAGCGCCTCAATTACTCACCTTCATGCGTCACCATCTTGGCGGGTTCTTCAAAGAGTTACGACCATCTTGCTCATCACAATATTCACTTTGGTGAATCATGGGATGGAGTCTTCGATGAGCTCATCAAGAAACGCACCTTGATGACCGATCCAAGTTTGCTCGTCACGCTTCCTTCTAAAGATGATCCAGCGCTTGCTCCTAAAGGAAAACATAGTTATTACATCCTCTTTCCAACTCCTAATCTTGATGCTGATATTGATTGGAAGAAGATGAAGAATGTGTATCGCGACCAGATGTACGCCACCATGGAAGAACGTGGTTACACAGACTTTGCAGATTCCGTTGAGGTAGAGCACATCACCACACCATTAGAGTGGGAGGCCATGGGTATGGAACGCGGCGCACCATTTGCAAGCGCACATACTTTCTTTCAAACTGGCCCCTTTAGGCCACGGAACATGGCTAAAGGTTTTGATAACGTCGTCTTCACGGGTAGTGGAACCCAACCTGGAGTTGGAGTTCCAATGGTTCTCATCTCCGGAAGACTTGCTGCAGAAAGAATTGTCGGACCCGTTAAGTAGCCATGGATGAGTTAACCGCAGCTGGAATTACCGATCCAGCCCTTCGCGAGTCATATCAAGAATGCAAGCGACTGAACTCGTTACATGGGAAGACTTACTACTTGGCAACGCTCTTACTTCCCAAAGCCAAACGTCCTCATGTGCATGCACTTTATGGTTTTGCTCGCTATGCCGATGAGATTGTCGATGATTTAACTTCTACTCTCTCTCATCAAGAGAAAGTCGATACCTTGCAAAGATGGAGTGAACAACTCCTCCAAGATATCGCCAACGGTCGAAGTAATGATCACGTGGGGCGTGCTTTAGTAGATACGGTTCAGCGTTTTGATATTCCTATTGCGTATTTCGAAGCATTCCTGCACTCCATGGCTATGGATCTCACAGTTACTCACTATGAAACCTTTGAAGATCTTATGGAGTATGTATATGGATCTGCTGCCGTGATTGGCTTGCAGATGGTTCACGTGCTTGGAACAGTCGATGGAAAGAGATCCGAAGCTCTAGTCCCTGCTGAGAAACTTGGAATAGCTTTCCAACTCGCGAATTTCATCCGAGATGTTGGCGAAGATCTTGAGCGAGGTCGGGTCTACCTGCCATTAACCGAACTTCGCAAAGCTGGCGTATCTCGAGAGATGCTAGAGAAGCGAGTTCTTACCCCTCAGATCATCGAAGCTTTGAAGTACCAAATCGAACGGGTCCGCCAATTACAGCGTGAGGCAGACCTAGGCATCGCATTGCTCAGTCCGGACTCACGTCCATGCATTCGTGCAGCGAGCGAGCTTTATTGTGGCATCGTTGATGAAGTTGAAAAAATTGATTATCAAGTCTTCACCAAGCGAGCCAAGACATCTACTTTGCGCAGAGCAACAGTCGCGCTCCCGGCGTGGATGCAAGCCCTTGCGGCTCGCTAAGTTCTTTGAATACCTTTTCTTCCCCAGTAAATCCAGAGTGAAATAACCATCGTGATCATCGAGAATCCAAAGAGCAGGTCTTCTGCGGGTGCTGATGCGATACGCAATCCAATGATGACATCTTCATCGTAGGTAAGAATTCCCCGCGAAGTAAGCCACCAATTTGTGATGAGTTGGAAGAAGAGCATGATGCCGTATGCATTCCAGAAGCTCTTACGAGTAAGCATTCGCGATTTTGTAATATAGAGATCGAAAATAATTACTAGAACGACGGAGAGCAGCGCAATCTGTGTGTAGGTCATTGCTCATCTCCAAATTCCCAATGTTTCTTTACAGCTCGCACTGCTTCAATTGTCATAAGTCCAGCTAATGGAACGATTACGAAAAAAAGAAACTCTTCAAGTGGGATGCCAGCAAACAAGTAGATTCCAACAACTTGTTCCTCGTCAAAGAACCAATGGCCGCGAGAAACTGCATAGTAATCCCAAATCAAAAAGACTAATGCTGTGGGCAGAATGCTCAGAGCTGCCCTCTTAATCCTGCGAAGAACGCCAACTTTAAAAATGAATTCAAGCCAGAACGATCCAACGACTGTAAAGGTAAGCATCGCGAAGTAACCGAACTTGAGCACGCCTTATGCTAATCTCTATTCCAATCGGGAGCCAAAAGTTGGCTGAGAGGACCTTTCAGGGTCGACCGTTAGACCAGTTCGGTAATGCGAATTGGAAGGGAGAAAATCATGTCTGTTGCATTCACTGCTTGGGGTTATGGCGTTACATATCTTGAATTAGCCTCGGTTATCACATCACTTATCGCGGTTTTTCTTGGCGCTCTCGGTGTGCGTATGACCTGGCCTTGGTGGTTTCTCAGTAGCGCTCTCTACGCGCTCTTCTTCTACCAAGTTGAGTTATATGCCAGTGCCATACTGCAATTTGTTTTTATCGCCGCCGCTGCATGGGGTTGGTTTGGGTGGAAACCTACTGGCGCTGAACCTCGGTACATGTCAAAGAAAGAACGCTTCCTATGGATTCTGGCGCTTCTCTCAGTCTGGGTTGTAAGCGCGCCAGCATTAGCTGATATCGGAGCTGCAGCGACGTGGCCAGATTCATTTTTATTAGTTTCCAGCACTGTGGCTCAAGTTGTGATGGTCTTACAGCGCAATGAAACGTGGATTCTCTGGCTCATCATCGATGCATTTGGTACATACCATTACGCAAACCAGGGATATTGGTTTACATCAGTTCTCTACGCGGTCTTTACTGTGATCGCAGGATTTGGTTGGTATCGCTGGTTGAAATTACCTCAGAAAGCATAAAGAGATTCCAGTGATATCGCGGCTTTCACTTTCGGAGATCATCGATTCCATTCTTACTGGGGAACGCAGAAATTCATTCACCAGAATCATTGCAATCGATGGTCCTGCAGGAGCTGGCAAAACAACCCTTGCTAATCGAGTTGCAGGGAGATTTCCCGAAAATCCAGTCTCAGTCATTCACATGGATGATCTTTATGCTGGTTGGGATGATGCCTTAACTCCAACACTCACAAGGACCTTAGAACAGAATATTGCTAGACCTGCTTCACAGGGTAAAGGTATTGAGTATCGCAAGTTTGATTGGCTTGCGAAATCCTTCGGAGATTTTGTAAAGCTTCCACTCCCATCACTTCTGATCCTTGAAGGAGTAGGTTCTGGTCAAAAAGAAATCAGAAAATATCTCGACCAACTCATTTGGATTGATATTGAATCAGAAATTGGATTGAACCGAGTTCTCCAGAGAGATGGCGATTATCTGGAGACTGAGATGAGAATCTGGCAAATGCGTGAAAGTGAACACTTTAAGCAAGACAACACTCGCGATTGCGCCACTATCCGCGTTGATGGGAAGCAATTCATCTAAAATTCTGACGTGTCAGATTTAACCGGCGAAGTCATCGATGGGCGTTATCAGCTCACTCGTGTAGTGGCTTCGGGCGGTATGGCCACGATCTATGCAGCTCTTGACCTTCGACTAGATCGCCAAGTCGCAGTAAAAGTTATGCACCCGCATCTTGCCCAAGATGAGCAATTTGTCACTCGTTTCATTAGAGAAGCAAAGGCGGCCGCATCGCTATCGCATCCCAACATTGTTTCCGTTCTTGATCAAGGTTGGAATCAAGGTGGAGTTCCATGCGTATTCATAGTGATGGAATTAGTTGAGGGTGCAACCCTCCGAGATTACCTGCATGAACAAGGCGCACTTTCTGTCGAACGTGCCCTACAGATTATGTCACCGGTAGCGAGCGCATTGGCCGCAGCCCACAAACTTGGAATTGTTCATCGAGATATTAAGCCCGAAAATATTCTTGTTTCAAAAGAAGGTCGAATCAAGATTGCAGACTTTGGCTTAGCGCGTGGTGCATTACTGGGAAATACGATGACTGCCGAGTCCAGTGTGATCTTGGGAAGCGTTTCTTATCTCTCTCCAGAACAAGTTCAGCGTGGAGTAGCAGATGCGCGTAGCGATGTTTATTCACTTGGAATCGTTCTCTTTGAAGTGCTTACTGGACAGAAGCCATATCAAGGTGAAGACCCTGTTCAAATTGCTATACGACATGTCAATGAACGTGTCCCAGCGCCATCGACCATTAATCCAGCTCTCAGCCCTGATGTTGATGCGCTCGTCTTAAGTGCCACTGATATTGATCCAGATAAGCGACCTCGAGATGCGGGAGTTCTACTTGAGAAAATTAGAGAGCTTTCCGAGAAGTTAGATCCGCGTAAGCGCCAGCTAAGTTTGGAATTAGATCTTCCTCCACTCCCCATCAAACAACCTGTACGAGAGAGAAAAGCAAAGAATTCCAGCCCTGCCAAGAAAGAGGAGACGCCCGTGAAGAAAGAAAAGACTGCGCCGACCAAGAAGAAGCAGCTCTCTTCGCGCGTTAGGCGAAACCGTCGCATTGCAGCATCGATAGCAATATTTCTTGGTATCGGAGTTTGGTATGTATTCCTAGGGCCTGGATCCAAAGTTGTTGTGCCCTCACTTGCTGGGCTCACAGTAAAAGAAGCAAAAAGTACGTTAGAGGATCTAGGACTCAATCTAGATATCGCACAAGAAGAGTTCAGTGAAGATATTCCCGATGGAAAGATCATTACTTCTGATCCAGCCGGTGGAGGTCGCGTCTCCCCTAACGGCACAGTCGGCGTCATTATTTCTAAAGGCCAAGAGAGATATTCCGTTCCTACTGTTCAAGGACTTAAGTTAGAAGTAGCAGAGCAGTTATTGAAAGAGAATAAGTTGGTCTTGGGAGAAGTCAAAGAAGAATTTTCGAATGAATTCCCACAAGGTTTCATCATGCGATCTACTCCTGCTGCTGGTGAAAGAATTAAGCGCAACAGTCAGGTCACTCTCTTTGTATCAAAGGGAATCGAGCGGATCGCCTTATCAAATTACAAAGGCAAGAGTGGGGAGCAGGCGCTCAATGAACTCACTGAAGCTGGATTCGACGTTAAGACTAAGTATGTATTTAGCGAAGACCTTCCAGTCGGCGCTGTCATCAGCCAAACCCCAGGTGCAGGCGAAGCTGACAAAGGAAGTGCAATCACCTTGCTCGTTTCTAAGGGTTCAGAGTTTGTCTTCATCCCTAATATCTTCTCGGTAAGTGAGACGAAGGCGATTGCAGCCTTGAAGGATCAAGATCTCAAAGTTGTTGTTAAGAAAGTTGGAAATAAGAAGAATAAAGTCGTTACAAATGTCTCACCCAAGGTCGGCACGAAGGTTAAGCGTGGCTCTACGGTAACAATCACTGTAGGGTGATTGAGTGCCGAAGCAGAACAAACCTCGTTTAGGAGCTCACGTTCCCACCTCTGGTGGAATGGCTAAACGCTCCATCGAGTACGCGCAGACCATCAGGGCTGAGGCAATACAAGTCTTTGCATCGAACCCACGCGGATGGGCGATGCCAGAAGCTAATCGTGATGCTGATCAAGCATTTCTTGAAAAAACCAAAGCGCTAGATATCGAGACATATGTTCACGCTCCATTTCTTATCAATTTAGGTTCACCGACCCAAGGTACATACAAGAATTCACTTGCATCGACGCAATACTCCCTTAAACGTGGTCGCGAGATTGGTGCGCTCGGAGTTGTGATTCACACCGGTTCGGCCGTTGATGAAGGACATGTCAAGCAAGCCTGGAAACAAATTCATGATGGCATGATGCCAATTTTGGAGAAGCTGACTGATGAGGATCCGTGGTTACTTCTCGAACCAACAGCAGGTCAAGGGCAATCATTGGTGAAAAAATTGGATGACCTCACACATTACTTTGAAGCTTTGGAGTGGCATCCCAAAGTTGGAGTCTG
>Ga0315903_10000371_pt1 | contig 67098 bp, 52 predicted proteins | sample LakEriMetagenome_7_FD_203524 | JGI IMG/M metagenome (GOLD analysis project Ga0315903, IMG submission 203524) | Freshwater fungal communities from buoy surface, Lake Erie, Ohio, United States - Buoy 2 MA119 | ecosystem: Environmental > Aquatic > Freshwater > Lake | place: USA: Lake Erie, Ohio... | reverse complement strand
ACCGACAAGGCTGGCACTGACAAGGCTGGCACTGACAAGGCTGGCACTGACAAGACTGGCACTGACAAGACTGGTACCGACAAGACAGGCACCGACAAGGCTGGCTCCGACAAGGCTGGCTCCGACAAGGCTGGCTCCGACAAGGCTGGCTCCGAGGCTGGCACTGACAAGGCTGGCACCGACAAGGCTGGCTCCGACAAGGCTGGCTCCGACAAGGCTGGCACCGACAAGGCTGGCTCCGACAAGGCTGGCTCCGACAAGGCTGGCACCGACAAGGCTGGCTCCGACAAGGCTGGCTCCGACAAGGCTGGCTCCGACAAGGCTGGCTCCGACAAGGCTGGCACTGACAAGTCTGGCTCTGACAAGGCTGATGAATCAGGGAAGGACGGGAAAGGGCAAAAGTCCAATGGAAATCCGGACCAGGGCCCTGAATCGATGCCAAATCAGGAACAAGGAGATGGGCAAGGATCAGGCGACGAGCAGGGAGACAAGCAGGGGCCACCGAAGTCCAGTGCTCCGAGCAGCGCGGGATCTGGCATGAATACGAGCGGCAAAACCCCTCAAGCGGGTGGATCGAGTGCTACTAAAGGGGGCCAATCGGATACGTTCGGGGCGGACCGAGCGAACGAAGTGTATTCGAGCAAGGCAGCCGACATGCTATTGGAGTATATCGATCGGCAGAAAGACCAACCGGATCCGGAGTTGCTCAAAAAGTTGGACTGGAATGCGGAGGATTTTCGGAAATTCGCCGACCGATGGCAAGCGGCCAAAGAGCAAGCGAAATCGGATCCAGCCAAGCGTGCAGAGCTTGAAGAAACGCTCCGGAACCTTGGGCTTGGGGGAACGGGACGCAAGATCAATCGTCTTAAGGACCGCAACGATGGGATACGAGGCATGCAGGAGGAGGGGGGTAGGTTGCGTCCACCTGAATCTCTGAGAGAGCAGTTCGAAGCGTTCCGTAAGGCGGCTGGAAAACTGGGAAAATAGCACTGGCGGTCGACTCTTCGACTTGCTATTCCCTAGATTGAAATGAGTCCTGCGCCATGGAAATAGGTGCAGGCATGGCCGTTATTTCGAAGCAAGGACGTCTGCGATGATACACAAACCCTTCTCTGATTTTCTCAGGCGCTGGATCGCTTTAGTGATCATTGCATTGGTATGCACACAGGAAGCATCCGCGCAGTCGGCACTAGGCAATCCTTTTAAAAGGGCCGTCAAGGAAGTCCAAGAGGTTCCGATTCTCAAGGCCGAGCATGGTCCGTGGATGATTTTTGCTTACTCCTTCGAGGGTGAAAAATCCAAAGCCGAAGCGACGAGTCTTGCTAAAGAGATACAGCGGGACCTTGGATTACCGACATTCATCATGGAGAAGAAGTTCGATTACTCGACGAAAGTGTTGGGTTCTGGATATCGTGAAGATGGTAGTCAAAAGGTGATGAAATACCGCGATTCGCGGGTCGTCAACGGCTATGCGGTTTTAGCGGGCGAATTCGATTCGATCGATCATCCATCGGTCGCTGGAGCTTTGGAAAAGATCAAGACTTATCAGTCGCGGAGCCTGGAACCTGAGGGAGCGGATAAAAGCGGTGGGGCAGACGAACAGGCCAAGCAAGACAGCGTTCGGAGCGCCAAGAAGTGGTTGAGTGGATTGTCGAAGGATAAGCCAAAAGGCCCCCTGGAACATGCTTTCATGACCCGTAACCCTTTGCTCCCAGCGGATTTTTTTCAATCGCCGGATTTGGAGAAGTTCGTATACGACATGAATCGGCAACCGGGTTACAACGAACATTCGTTGATCGATTGCAAGCGAAAGTACACCGTGAGGGTCTTAACCTTTCGTGGGGACAGCGCGTTTGTATCTTGGGGTAAGTCAGCAGCAGACCAAGAGGGACAGGGTGCAAGTGCCTTGGAGCAAGCGGCCGAGCGTGCTTACATTGCCATGAAGGCGCTGCGAACGGCAGGTTACGAGGCTTATCAGTACCACGATCGCGAGCAGAGCATTGTGACTGTTGGTAGTTTTGAGCAATTGGGAACAGCCGATGCGAACAATCGTTTCGAATATGCTCCGGATATTCGGGCTGTTATGGAGCGATTTTCCACCGATGGCCAGATCGCCGACACATCGAAATTCGATTTAAATTTTGGTAAGGTTCCGCAGCCTCGTTTGCTCTTGGACTTGGTCGATCAGCGTAAAATCCCTGAGTTGTACCAAGGGACTCGGCAGGAGCAGTTGGCTTATTACAGCAAGCTCTCGATTGGATTTGATTTACGTCCGAGTCCTATGGCGGTTCCTCGCTACAACGCATCGCGGATCTATGCCGGCTCGAGGCTTGGGGGCAAGTAACCTTATTTCGGGGTAATTACCGTAACGAGTTAGGGATTCGGATCCTAGTGCCTTGTTTTTCGGTCTGATGAAGATGACGAACAATCGCGACGTACTCGCGCATGGAGTGGTCGCAAAGGTAGTCAATTTTTCCTCGACGGAGTCCGTAGAGGAAGCCACGGACACGATCGTGGAATCGGAGCCAGTTGTGGATTCGACTGATTTTGCCTTTTCGGTTGACGTAGATCTCTCGTCCCATATGGTGGTAGCCCAAGAATCTTGGTGGAAACCTTGGGACGATATCGTTGTTGTTGACCCATCGATAGTGTCGAATCTTGAGGAAGGATGCGTATTGTCGGTTTCCGACGCGAGGTGCTCCGAACGAAAAGATCGCTTGAGGGTTGGAGGGAATTGGAGAGAGTTTGCACCGAACGGCGCAGACAGCGGCCATAGCGCCCCCTAAGGAGTGTCCACCGAACCAAACTGGGCGTTGGTTTTCTCGGAGTCGGTTTTCGATATCGGGCCAAAGCATTTGCACGTGGCTATCGAAACCGCTGTGGACTCGACCGATATCGCAAGCGACTGTCCAGGCTTTGGCATCGGCGGCGATATCCTCAAGCTTGGTCGGTTCGGTTCCACGCGATACGATCATGCAATCGTATTTGGTGCCGAACACATAGGCTTCGGAACCGGCTTGCTGAACAAAATCGCATTGGTCGATGCCCGCTTCATAGACCACTTTAGAGATCAGCTCGGGTGGACCGTAGGCGAGCCTAGAAAGTTCGGCCATGACCAGAGACTTATCTAACCAAGAGAGTTGATGGAAAGGGCGATCCAAACGGATGCTGAGTGGTTCGGCTGGAAAGCAAGCAATTGGCGGGGATTCTTGAGTCATGGATCCAAAGAGTTTTGTGGGCGGTAATTCAAGGATCAAGGATATTGGTGCTTAAGAGATCAACTTGCTGTTTGACGCTCGGGGTACTTGATCCGTCCATGGTGGATTGCATTGAGATTCTTGATCAACGATTGCTTGATCGTTGCGATTTCGACCAAGGTCAGTTCGCAATCATCGAATTGACCATCGAGCAATTTCTTCATGGTGATTTGATCGACTAGATGCTGGATGCGTGAGGAGGTGGGTTCTCGGAGGGCTCGCGTAGCGCTTTCGACTGCATCTGCGATCATCAGAATGGCCGCTTCTTTGGTTTGCGGTTTTGGGCCGGGGTAGCGGAAGGTGACTTCAGAAACCTCCTCAAGGTCTTCATTTCCTTCATTCTCTTTGATGGCCTGTTGGTAGAAGTACTCGACGAGTGTTGTGCCGTGGTGCTGTTCGATAAAGTCGATAATTCGCTGGGGAATTTTGTGCTGCCGAGCCAAGTCAGCGCCGTCTTTGACGTGTGCGATGATGACTAGGGTGCTCAGTTCTGGCTGGAGCGTATCGTGCCGATTCGCTCCGGGCATCTGGTTCTCGACGAAGTAATTGGGCTTGAACATTTTCCCGATGTCGTGGAAGCAAGCCCCGACTCGGACCAAAAGGCCATGGGCACCGATGCTTTCGGCGGCCGACTCGGCAAGAGAAGCGACCGAGATGCTATGGTTATAAGTTCCGGGTGCACGCTGCGCAAGTTGTCGCAACAGCTCGTGGCTCATGTCTCCGAGTTCCAGGAGACTCAGATCGGTCTCGATATCGAAAAGTTTTTCGATGAATGGCAATATTCCAACCATGAGAGGACCGCACAGGGCCACGAAGGCAAACTGCTTGAAAGCCTCAACGATCAAGCGACTTGCGTAGAGGGGAACCGATGTCGACTGACCGTTCCCAAAAGGATCGCTTGAAAACTCCAGGGATTGGCCTGTCAGGACGCCGAGCCCTAAGCAGGTTGCAAGTACGATCAGGGCCACCCCAAAACCTACGTACACCAGTCTAGTTCGATTACGAATCCTACCGCTCAGCAGAATTGCTCCTGCCGCTGCGCTGAACGTGAGGATGAATTCCGAGAGATCTCCTCCGGTGCTGAAGGCGATGACCAAAGAGACTGCCGCTAGGAGCATCAGTGCAGTCGGTCTGCCGTAGACTAGCGCTGCGGTGATCGCGCAGAGGGTCACCGGGATGATCTCCACGTGAAAGGGGTCGCGAGAGGCGAAAACCGAGGCGACGATCGCGATGCTGGCGAGGCCTACCAAACGGATCAATTTCGAGGTCTTGGTAATCGGAGACCGATCGCGGGACTGATGGATAAAAAATCCGCACAAGAGAGTAACAGCCGCAAGAAGTCCCCAGGTGGCCGCAAGGCGTTGGATTTTCTGACCGATGCTCATTTGCTCAACGAACGCTTCGTGCTCGGTCCTCAGGAGCCGAATCTCTTTGGGGCCGAGCAACTTCCCCATCGGGACCAATGCACCGTAGGTTGTTTCGTAGGATACCATCGCCGGCTTGACGGCGTTGACCGCTTCGATGCGAGCGACATTGCTAAGGTCCTCTCGGAAAGTCAGAGTGGTCGGGAGTTTGGCCGAGATGAAGCGATGGACCATTTGCGCAAGCAATTCTGAAGAGCCTTCTCCGAATTGGTTTTTGAATTCCCGTTCGAGCGACCCCCGAAGGGTCACCAGGACTTCGGCAGTTCGAACTCGAGAAACATCGACGTCGAGTTTGTGCTGGTCATCCCCTAATTGAAAGACTTTAATGAATCGCTGGTTCCCCTTTTGCGGATCATGGCGAAGCGAATGGAGAATTCCGAACTCTTCCCATGGATCGAAGATCTTGCGGATCGCTGAATCGAACTTTGAAAGATCCGCGTCGGTTGCAAGTGTCTTTTTGATGCAATCGATCAGTTCGGATTTCTCCAGAGCGATTGTGCTTGAACCTTCGGGTTGGGATCCGAAGAGTTCCAAGCTAGCCAGTTGCAGTTCGGAGAAGTCTTCTTGGTTTTGGTGATCCCGAAGTGCAAAAAGAGCATCTTGGAGTGAACCTCGCAATTGAACCAAAGGTTCTTTACGGTTTTCATAAACGCAGAGAACTTCACGGGCCGCTTGGACTCGAAGCCCATCGGTCTGAACTTCATCCTCGATCTGGAATGGGATCCGAGCCGGGATAGCGCGTTGGGGGACGTAGCCGATTCGGTAGGGGAATGGGGGTTCCCAGCCTCGCAGGACCAGCGACAAAAGCACACCGGCAGCTAAGAGCACCGAGGCCTTAGTCAGTAGGTCCAGGCTTGTTGCTTGGTCGATCCAGCGCTGCCAGTCAAATCGGCTGGTTTTCAGGGAAGCAGCCCGTTCGCTGCGGCTTTTTCTAGGAGAGTTTTGCATAGGAATAGGTTCCAAACCTATCAGGTCCGATCGGGCCTTTTGAGAGGCCGGGGTGCTGCGGCAAGCGGCTGATCATAGGCCGCGACGATACGTTGGACCAACGGATGGCGAACAATGTCGTTGGCTTGAAGTTGCACGATGGATACTCCATCGATGCCGCTCAGTCGCTGAATCGCATCCCGAAGCCCACTGGTAACCCCCGAGGGCAAATCGACTTGGGAGGTATCTCCGGAGACAACCACCTTGGAGCCCTCACCCATGCGGGTAAGGAACATCTTCATTTGAGCGACCGTTGCATTTTGAGCCTCATCCAAAATGATGAATGCTTGGTTGAGCGTCCTGCCTCTCATGTAAGCCAACGGGATGACTTCGATGACCTCTTGTTCCATGAGGAATTTGACTTGATCGAAATCCACCATCTCATTGATCGCATCGAGCAGTGGACGCAGATAAGGATTGAGCTTTTCCTTGAGGTCACCTGGCAGGTAGCCAAGACTCTCACCTGCTTCGACCGCCGGACGAACCAATACGATTTTCCGAATGGCTTTGGCGCGATAGGCTTCGACGGCCGTGGCGACGGCCAAGTAGGTTTTTCCGCAGCCTGCCGGGCCTGAGCAGAGTGTCAGGTCATGTGTGCGAATTGCTTCGATGTAATAGGCTTGTCCCTGAGTCCGTGGCTTGACCCGTCTGGCGGTATTTCCGATCGCCACTTCCTTGGACTCACCTCGCAGGTCGATTGCGATGTTTTTGGTCGCAGGGACCATCGCTTGATGGAGCAGCGCGTCGATCTCCTCGGGCAGGACCTCTCCGCCGCGTATGAGCTTTTCTTTGAGCTTTTCGAGGATGCCCGTAGCGATGTCGACCGAATGGCTCGGGCCGGCAACTTTGACCGTCCCATTGCGATGGGTGATTGCAACCCCGAGTTGATTGCGCACTTTGCGCAAGTGGGTATCTTGAGGTCCAAACAATTGGATCGCCAATTGCGGATCGCCCAGGGCTAGGGTTGATTCTGACATGGGGGCATTTTCTTTCATTAAGCGATGGTCTTCATGTCTTTATTGGACGGATCTTGGTGTGGTTCTTTTTTCGCCACGGCTATTCTCGCAGGATTCGTCTTAAATCCAACCTAGGACGACCGCAATTAATCCTACAACTCCCGCTGGAATCAATGAATCCGTGACGTCCCAAATTCCTCCGAGCCCGGCCAAAGTCCCGCCGCTGTCTTTGACACGACCGGACCTTTTCATCATCGATTCGATCAAATCCCCGAGCAGTCCGAACCAAGTCAATGCGGTACCTAGGAGCAATGCACCGACGAGGGGCCACCAGGTGGATCGCGGCGGGTGGCTATTTCCAAGCGAACTGAAGTAGATCACGGCGGCCAAAGAGGCCACGATCCACCCTCCCAAGAGTCCCTCCCATGTTTTCTTCGGGCTCAGGACAGGTGCTAGGGGCGTGCGACCGAGGTTCTTGCCTGCGAAGTACGCCCCTGAATCAGCGATTTTGGTCACCATAGCAATGCCAACCACATTGAACATCGCCGCGTCGGGATCTCCGACTTGGCGCAGGATCCACCATAGGCTTGTCGCTACAGAGATGTACATCAACAATCCAAGACTAGTCAACCAGCCGATAGCCTCTTGGCGATCTTGGTAAACGGCAAGAGCACGCACCCCAAGGTAGCTTGCAAGTATCCAATTGCCGATGCAGACGATGGCCAATCTGCCTTGGACACCGGTCCAGGATGGATCGAGCAGGTCGGCGGCCCCGAGGGCTCTGAGGAGTTCTGGAACGGCAGGAAGTGCCGCCGAGAGCAGAACCACAGAGGGCGACCAAAAGACTGGCAATTGCCAAGCCGAGCGTACGATCGAGGTCGCTTCGCGGGCCGTTCCCAAGCATAGAACAAGGTAAATCGGAAGCATCCAGAGTCCTGGAACTCCTGCCAGCGGGGCCTTGACGTCAAGATAAATAAAGCCAAAGACGATCGCTAGTACGATCGCGGCGGTGCGCAAACGACTGACTAACACGTTCCTGCCCGAGTTCTTCTCATCAGATTTCCTAACGACTTCCGTAAATCGGCCTTCCTGTGATTTCCAGGTCAATCACCGAGGCTCGCCGCCCCGACGGGCTTCGATTCGGCTTGGTAAAGATAGTCGACTGTTTCCCACTCGGCCCGAACCCTCGCGGGTAGAGCATCGCGGATCAGGCGTTGCTTTTCGGGGATCATGGTTGACATTTCCCGCATAGCGCGAGCGTAATTTTCGTTTCGGATTTCTTCCCCAGAGGGTTGCCTTTGGCCCCGTTGCTGAATCCAGCCCAACTCGATTCGGGCAATGCACCGGAGTAGTTCGTCGGAATAAGGCGACTCGATTACGGTCCGAAGATTCGGTTCAGCACCTGCGAGGTCATCACCTTCGATCCTCAATCGAGCGATTTGGATTTGCGATTTAAGGTAATAATTTCTGCTGAGCGCATCGGTCGGTGGGAAAAACTCCGAGACCGCGTTCCAGTGCTTGAGATTGTTTTCCACCAAAGCCAAAGCGAACTGTCGTTGAACCGATGTCTCTCGGACGACACCGGCTGTGCTGGTCGATTGGTGCGCAAAAGGATCGACGCGAGCAAGAGTAAATGACAGAGCCGAGCTCAACACCAATGGCAAGCCGAACCAGAGGATCGCGTTTTGGATCGATGTGGATCGCCGTTGCTTTTTCTTGGTGGAGGCATCCTTGAGACCTGAGTCGCGTCCCATCATTAGGATCTGCAACTCCTCGGTCGCGACACTCGAGGTGACGGCTTGATGTTCTATGACCAAACCCGAAAAGGGGATCATTTTATCCCCTCTTCCTTCGAGATGGACTTCGATGAAACTGCGCAACTCTCTAGCCAATTCCATGGCCGATCCAAATCGATCCTCAGGGCTCTTCTTGAGAAGTTGATGGACGATCCCGACGAGTTGCTCTGGAAGATCTGGACGCAACTGATCCAGTCGGACCGCTTCGGCTTGGATGTGTTGCATCGCTAGAGCAAGGGCTGTCTCGCCGGAAAAAGGAGGCCGGCCCGAGAGCATGTGGTAGGCCGTTGCACCGAGCGAGTAAAGATCGCTGCGAGAATCGACCGTAAGGCCCTGGACTTGCTCTGGACTCATGTACAAAGGAGTCCCGAGCGCGACCCCCACGGCAGTCAAATTTTGATTCTTACCCCTGGCTCTTGCCAACCCGAAGTCCGCGACTTTGACTTCGCCATCAGGGGTCAAGAGCAAGTTATCTGGCTTGATGTCTCGATGCACCAGGCCGATCGAGGCGGCCTTTTGAAGGGCCGAGGTCGCTTGCCACAGAATCGACACGGCCTCTTCGAGTGGCAAGGCACCTCGGCGTTGAATGAAGGAATTCAAATTGCTTCCAGGAACGTACTCCTGGGCGATGTACAAGGTCGAATCGAATTTGCCAACGTCGTAGACCTGTACAATATTCGGATGGATCAACGAAGCGACCGAGCGGGCCTCCTGCAAGAATCGTTGCTCATGCTCCTCGGAACCGACAAAATCGGCCCGAAGCACCTTGAGCGCCACGTGCCGATGAAGCGAGTTTTGGAATGCGAGATAAACCTCCGACATCCCTCCAACTCCCAAGCGATGCAGGACGCTGTAGCCCGCGATCACCTGGTTTGTCAGATCGTTGCCTTCGGTGGGCCGATTCATAAAGTCGATTCGTCGAAGGGTTAATAAAAACGGGATCTACAAGGGCAAGCACTCGGGAGGGGCCATCAGGGTGATCCGAAAACCACCGCGATCGCACACTTTTCCCACGCCGAGTAGGGCACGGTAAGGGACTCACCGTCGGACGCTATTTTATCCAATAACTGACCGCAAAAGTCGACTTTCCACGCCTGACGGACCGATTTAGGCAAGCTAATTTTTGCCGTCGAGGCTTTCCCCATGCCTTCGCAAACCCAAAGCAAAGCATCGGCATGGACGACTTCCTGCCCGTTGGTATAGACCCCTGGGAGACGGTTTAAGACCTTGCCTTGTTCGGCAATCCCCCCTGAGGTCGGCAGTTCTTGATGCAAAACCGGCAAAAACGAGAACCGCAAATTCGAATGATTGCACTGGGCCAACCAACCGCTTTTTTGGTGGTTAGGCCGCCTTTGCACGTCTCGAGCCCCGAATCCTGACTCGATCTCTGGGAGCATCGTCCAAGCTTCCTGGAACAGGTCGATGGCCGTCTCCCAAGGTCGTTGCCAGTGGATCCCAAGATACAGTTTGGCACGGATCGAGCCGTCGGGATGGATGGGAAGCAAGCTCTGGATCTGATTGCTCGTCGGCCTTTGATGGTAGCTAAGGCCGCCGGTCGCATAGTAGACCTTGTGCTGCGCATCGTCGATTTCGATCAGCTCGACGCAACCTTGAAGCGGCCCGAGCCATTTGGTCCGATTGCCATGCGACCACATTCCCAAAGTCGCAGCTTGGCTAGGCCATATCATTCGCCAAACCGGTGCATGAGCGGCGCGATCGAAACCGCCCCCTGAAAAAGCGATCTCGACCCACTTGCAGCCTCTGTCCAAGCGGACCGTTTGCTCAATCCAAGGTAAACTCTGGCCAGTCTCTCCCTGAGCGATACTCCTTGGGTTCGCCAGCACTGGCCTCTGGGTAGGATCGGTGTCAAAAACGCCACGCGTAACGATCTGCGATTGATGATCGCTCAGGTTCCTGTGCTCAAGACGGACTTGACTCAGAGCCAGCGAGTCTGATTCCTTTGAACGATGGTGCTCTCCGGCAGGCTTTGGAACAAGACAGACCATACCGCTTAGGCGATTGCCTCTTTGGTCGCGAATGAACAGCGAGCGGAGATGGCCTTTCTTAGGATCGATTTGGACTTCCATGAACTCGTTTGCCAACGATCCGTCAGATTGCGCAATCGAATCAGAATGCCCGAGCAACTTCGAGAAAAACCCTTTCTTGCGGGTCGACAAAACCGACTTGTTATCCCCAGGACTAGCGACCTCTACGGCGCAGAATCCAAAAGGAGGAACATCCAGGATCACTTGGGATTTCGTGGAATCGGAGTGCAGCTGGCCATGGTGCAAGATACGCTCGGAGTCGGCTCGAGTGTGCCCAACGACGGAACCATCCAAAAGAACGCTCAATCGCCTGGGATGGCTCGCTGGATTAAGGACCATCGGGGTCGATGGATTGCCTAGCCAGGGGCGGATCGATTCGGTAGCTCTGCGGTAAAGGGCAACAACTTTGGAATCGAGTTCCGCAGACCACTGCTCGGGAGAATCGATCCTAGAATCGCCGTGGCTCGCAAGGCTATCGATTTGGCAAAGGAGATCCTGGATGTCGCTTCGGAGCGAATCGTCCTTGGGATGATTCCCCGTCGATGACCAGCAAGCCAATGCATCCCCGAGTCGTTCCAATCGGTAGAGGTTTCTATGGATCTGGAGCAAACTGATTTGGAGCGAGTGGATTCGATCAGGTTGCTGGGGAAGGGAGAAAGGAAACTGATGGGTTCCCAACGTATCGGACCAATAGGGTTGTGAGGTGGAATCGAAATAGTCGTCGGCTAGAACCCATTTCCCAAGCGCGGGAGTTCGACGCATGCAACGCACAAGGTCGTCGAATACCACCGAAGTTCGGTCCGGCCAGTGAGCGATCAGAAGCGTCGGGACTTGATGGTAATCCAACTGCTTGGCCATGGCCGTGCCGACCTCGAGCAGAGCTGCCGTGTCGGCCGCGTCGAGCAAATGCCCGAGGATGGTATCGATCGCGGGCGTGTCGGCCGATGCTTGCCATTTGAGCTTTGCGTGCTCTTTCTCAGGAACCATTCCATCGAGAAACTTGGCTAGAATCGCACCCTGGAAGCCGTGTAGGCGGGCAAGGGTCGGTAGATGCCCAGGAATGCTCGGAAAAAACGGCAGCAGGACCGTTGGAAAAGCGATCCCCAATCGATCCGCTTGGGTTCTAGCTCGATGAAAACTCCGATGCAGCGATTGCTCGCTAAGATAAGTGTGCTTGAGCTCCTTGGTAAATCCTCCGACTAACGTGATTGATTTTTCCGCCAGGCGTTGGCTCATGCGACCAAAGGCTTGGGGATTTGATTCGGCTAGCAGCGCTAGAGATTCGGTCGTTACAAGAAGGCTTGTCGGGATTTCACTTTGCATTTCCTTGGAGAATCGCTCTCCCAAGGTGCTCCGAGCCGTTAGGACCAAATGCAACAAGTAGCCTTGCTGCGAGCAATATCGATCCCGTTCCTGGGACAAAGAATCATAAGCCGCATCGAGCCACCTTTGAGTTTCCTCGAAGTTGCCTTGATGGAATTGTTCGGAGGCTTGCAGCAATTGGTCCGAGACAATCATCCAGTCTAGGTTGAACGAGTAACGGAGTTTTCTGGCCATTTGCTGGACTTGCATGACGGCATATCCGAAGGCGAAAAAATCCTCCTCGATCCCATCGGTCATCGGGGATCTGGCAGGATCCTCTCGCTGGGAATCCACGAGTCGACATATTTCATCGACGATTTCTTTGCGAGTCCGCGATTGACTGTACAAGAGGTGGTTGCCTGCGAGCACAAGGCGTTCTTCGAGCGGCTGATCGATCTTGTTTTGGACCAAGCTCGGGATGACCAGCAGCGCGTTTTCAACATCAAGTCCCGAAGAATCACACCTTCGCGATTCTGGGAGAAACCCGAGTCTCCCAAGGATCCTAGGCGACCATAGCGCCGTAGAGCAAATATGATAATCTTGGAGCTCTTCGGCGGTGCAGCCAGGAGGAACCTCTTCGGGCGACGAAGCTCCCATTGCGAATATCAAGCGGTTTAACTTAGATTCGGATACCATGACGTGAAAGTATGAAGCATAATGCGTGTTCGAGAAGCCGAAATTGACGGAGCATATACAACATGATTCAAAAACCGTCAGAAAAAGACTTGGCCCTAGCTCGACTTCGCCGCTTGCCGATGCTGGGTATTTTTGTTGCGTTTTTGATGGTCGTTGGGGTGTGCATCGCTGGTTTGTGGAACGACCTAGAAAGGCAACATCGACTGATTTTGGCCTCCGAAATCGCCAACCTACAATCCCACGTCGAACGAACGATTTTGCGGATTGAAAGCGATTTGAGGCAAGGAAAGAGCCTCGAGGACTTCTCTGCTCCCAACGTTACCGATTGGCTGGTCGAACACTGGGCGCGGATGATCGCTTCGAAACCCGATCGCCTCTACGCGTTGATCGAGGACTCTTCTGGCTCGGTTTTAGCCTTTTCCTCCAAAACCGATCTAAGCTTCCTGTCGGATGGAAATTCGGTTTCCATCGATGGGTTCCCGAAATCCATAAGACGCATCATCCTAGGTCAGGGCGCCCACTCGGCGACGGCCGTGGAGGTCGGACTTCCGATCGAGCTGAATGATCACCGGATTGCAACCTACCGTACGGCGATTCCCGGTCAATGGCTCGAGGAACGAGTCAGCGCATCGACGCGCAATCGTTGGCTCGTTTGGCTAGCGATCCTTTTTGCCATGAGCTTGATCGTTTCGACCACCGCCATTTTTCTTTTCCGACTCGGAACCCATACCCAGGAACTCGAACAAGCCCTCAAAACATCCGAGACCAGAAGGTTAGCTGACTTGAGCAAATTGGTCGTCAGTATGGCTCATGAATTGAGAAATCCCCTGAACTCGATTCGGCTAAACCTTTTCACTTCTGAAAAACTCATCCGAGGAGATTCACCGATCGACCAGGAAGAAGCATTGGTAATGATCCACGAATCGGTCAGCGAGATCGAACGCGTCAATGAGCTGATCGGGCAACTGCTAGGGTTCGTCAAAGCCGATGAAAACCAAGAAACTTGGCTGAATCTCGATAACGAAATCCAATCGATCCTGAATTTCATGAAATCGACGCATGACTTGCACCAGATCCATATCGACTACCGCTTCGATGAACGAAACGCGGTCGGAAAAGTGTCCAAAAAGTACTTCCGACAGATCCTGATCAATCTTCTGCAAAACGCCAGACAAGCCATGCCCGAAGGTGGCTTGATCCATCTTCATCTGCACACCAGTTCTCAATCCGTAATCCTGGCCGTCGAAGACACCGGGCCCGGTGTTGCTTCGAACCTGTTCGAAACGATATTTGAGCCGTTTTTCAGCACCCATCAAGACGGCGCAGGGTTGGGCTTGGCCGTCGTGAAAAACCTGATCGAAGCCACCGGCGGTAGTATTTCATGCCAAAGAAGCAGTCGTTTCGGAGGCATGCGATTTACCCTCCGATTTCAATCCAAATTTCAGGCAGGCTCTATTCTTGAGGCCAAGAGTTAGACCTATTTTTTACCCCACCCCCCACCCAACAAGATTTATGCACAGCGCACTGACAATTCTGGTGGTCGAAGACCAAATTCGGGAGCGAGAAGCGCTTTCTCGATTGCTCAAATCCGAAGGCTACAACACTGTCCCGGCGAGCAACCGGCCCGAAGCCATCGATGCATTCAAAGCCCCGGTCGACTTGGTCGTTTGCGATTTGAGACTCGGAGCCGATGACGGCATGGCGGTGCTCAAGGAATGGCGTCAGACCAAACCCTCCGTCCCGGTACTCATGATGACCGCCTACGGGGACATTCATTCGGCCGTTGAAGCTATGAAACTCGGTGCTTCGGATTATCTCACCAAACCACTAAAGCCCGATGAACTGCTGCTACTTTTGAATCGCTACTTGCCCATGAGGGCTAGGGTACAGCAACAAAACGCCCTCGATGAAGGAGGGATCGGCCGGATGATCGGGCACTCGGCGGAAATGCGACAAGTGTTTGATCAAATCCGGAAAGTATCGGTATCCGATGCGTCCGTTCTGATCGTAGGCGAATCCGGCACAGGCAAGGAACTCGTCGCTTCGGCAATCCACGACAACAGTCGCCGTCGAAAAAAGCCATTTATTGCCGTCAATGTAACCGCACTTCCAGATTCCCTGATCGAGTCGGAATTGTTCGGGTATGTTCGTGGAGCATTCACTGGCGCAACCGAACCCCGAGAAGGAAGGTTCCGAGCAGCCGATCAAGGAACTTTGTTTATGGACGAGATCGGCGACCTGCCTCAAACCCTACAACCCAAACTCCTGCGGGTCCTGGAAACCTATTCGTTCGCCCCGGTAGGCTCAAGCGTCGAGTCGAACGTCGATATTCGACTCATTGCTGCAACCAGCCGCGAACTTCCAGATATGGTCAAAGACGGAGAATTTCGCATCGACCTTTACCACCGACTCAATGTCCTTACCATCGAACTTCCACCCCTTAGAAAACGTCCCGACGATATCCCGATCCTGGTCAATCACTTCCTAGCCGATTGCGCCAAAAGACACCTGCGCCCATGCCCGCAAGTCGCCCCTGAACTGCTCGATTACCTCCAAAACTACGAGTGGCCAGGCAATGTTCGGCAACTTCGCAACGTCATCGAAAATATGCTTGTCATGGGGGACGAGGGCATCTTGACCCTGAGAAATCTCCCAAAATACCTCAGCGGAAACCCCTCGAGCGAACAACACCATTCCAACCAAGGATCCTTCAACCTCCACGACCTAGAAAAAGAAGCGATCCTATCGGCCTTGAAAAAATCCTTGGGAAACCGAACCCACGCCGCCCACACCTTGGGTATCTCCGTGCGCACTCTCCAGAGGAAGCTCAAACTCTGGGACATCGAATAAAAAAACTCCAGGTCCGCACCTGTAGTCGATTCTCGCCATCAAAACCGGTTGGGAGGTTTATGATGCCCGGAGCAAGGATCGAGGTGTGTTGGACCTGGAGTTCTTTTACCTACCAACCAGCAGTTTCCGCGCCAAAACTGACAAATCACAAAAAATGAGATTTGGCCTGGGTTTCAACCCGGGCACTCTAAACCAGTCGGAAAAAACGAACACACGAACGCGACATTGCGTCGCATAAAACGCCAAAATGTCGCACTTAAAGTGGGGGCTGATCAAGTCTCCGGCAAGAAATCGGGCCGGTTCGTAGCGAATCCCAGCTCGTTGCGAATCTCCGTTCGACCTTTTTTCCGTCTAATGCTATAGTTTTGCTCCAGGTAGCTTTCGGGTGATCCAAAATCCCCGTTCTCGCAAATCGATCGACAAAAACAACGAACTTCCTACGGAGAGCCTCCATGACGATCCCAGCACCCACCGAACGAAAAAACCCCGTAATGACGGGAGCCGACATCGTCGTGAAGTCACTGGTCGATCATGGAGTCGAGATCGTGTTTGCCTATCCAGGGGGGTGCTCGATGCCCATGCACCAATCGCTGACGAAATACGAAGGGAAACTTCGGACCATTTTGCCTCGGCACGAGCAAGGTGGCGCGTTTGCATCCCAAGGGATCGCACGCTCGACGGGTAAAGTCGGGGTCGTGATGGCAACGAGCGGGCCAGGTGCTACCAACCTCGTTACAGCCATCGCCGATGCAAAGCTCGATAGCATCCCCCTGATTGCTATCACCGGCCAAGTCCCGACGGCGGTAATCGGGACCGACGCTTTTCAGGAAACTCCAATCGTCGAAATCTGCCGTGGCATTACCAAGCACCATTACTTGGTTACCAAAGTCGAAGATGTCGCGCGTGTGATGAAGGAAGCTTTCTTCATCGCCACAACAGGCCGCCCGGGTCCGGTCCTGATCGACATGCCAAAAGACGTGCAACTGGATTCTTGCGAAGTTGACTGGGGTGTTCCTATGAACCTACCGGGATACTCTCCGACCAAACACCCGAATGCCCCCCCCGAACAAATCCGTCAAATCGCAGCTGCAATTCGCCACAGCAAAAAGCCTGTGATCTATTGTGGGGGTGGGATCGTGACTGGCGAAGCTTCGGAGGAGCTTCGAGAATTCGCCAAGAAAACAGGCATCCCCGTCGTTATGACGGTCATGGGCTTGGGCGTTTTTCCTGCCGAGGACCCCCTGTGCTTGGACATGCTGGGAATGCACGGTGCTGCCTATGCCAATTACGCAGTCCGTGATTGCGATTTGCTCCTTGCACTGGGCGTACGTTTCGACGATCGCGTTACTGGGCACTTGGCCTCGTTTGCCAAAAATGCGAAAATCGTCCACGTCGATGTCGACGCGTCGGAACTGAACAAAAACAAAGTGGCCCACATCGCAGTACGGAGCGACATCCGCTTCGCTCTCGGTGAACTGAACAAAATCATCGAGCCCCCCGAAAACATCCAGCCTTGGGTCGATCATTGCAAGGACCTCAAGGCCAAGTTTCCCTTCCAATACGACCAGGACTTCGATGGCATCTTGCAACAACATGCGATCCGAACCCTCTCGGATATAACCAAAGACCGGGAAACCTACGTCACCGTTGGAGTGGGCCAACATCAAATGTGGGCAGCACAGTTCTTCAAGTTCCGCAAGCCCCGAACCTGGCTCAGCAGCAGCGGATTAGGAACCATGGGCTTCGGGCTACCTGCGGCGATGGGAGTCCAAGCAGCCCACAAGGATGCTCTCGTTATCGATATCGACGGCGATGGATCCTTCCAAATGAATATCCAAGAACTCGCAACGCTCCATTGCGAAAAACTTCCTGTCAAGGTCCTCCTGCTCAACAATCAACACCTTGGTATGGTCGTCCAATGGGAAGACCGATTCATGGGCTCGAACCGCGCACACACCTACTTGGGACCGATCGACCACGAGGAAGCCCGAGGAGAAGGCTCGACCGTCGCCCACACCTACGCCGAAAACCGATACCCAGACTTCGTCGGAATTGCAAAAGGCTTCGGTTGCGGGGCGGCCACAGTTCGGAATAAATCCGATCTCGAATCGGCATTGCTCGAAATGATCCAATACCCTGGACCCTTCGTCCTAGACGTCCAAGTCCCCTACCAAGAACATGTCTTGCCGATGATCCCATCGGGTCGAACCGTCGACGACATGATCCTTCGCTAAAAGGCACATCATGCTCGACCTATACGATAAAGTCCAAGAGGCTTGTGCTCTGATTCGCAAATCTTGGGATTGCAAGCCCCATGCGGGTATCATTCTTGGGACCGGACTTGGGCCCTTGGTCTCAAAGATCGATGTTCAAGCCGAGTTCGATTACGCGCAGATCCCCCACTTCCTGAAATCTACGGCCACGAGCCACCGCGGAAGATTGATATGCGGTCGACTCGGCCAAGTCCCCGTTGTGGCCATGGAAGGTCGCTTCCACATGTACGAAGGCTACCGATTAGACCAAATCACCCTACCGGTGCGCGTCATGAAAGCCCTCGGCGCAGAACTACTGATGGTCTCGAATGCCTGCGGGGGGATGAACCCAAACTTCCAAGCCGGCGATATCATGCTCATTGAAGACCACATCAATCTCATGGGGGCAAACCCCTTGATCGGAATCAACGACGATCGACTCGGTCCGCGTTTCCCCGATATGAGCCAACCCTACGATCCGGTGCTGATCAAAGATGCTTTGAGCATCGCTCGAAGTGCCGATATCGTGGCCCACCAAGGTGTCTTCGTCGCCGTCTCGGGGCCAAATCTCGAAACCCGAGCCGAATACCGCTTCTTAAGGCAAATCGGGGCCGATGTCGTCGGCATGTCCACTGTCCCCGAAGTGATCGTCGCGGTCCATAGCCAAATGCGAACCGTCGGATTCTCCGTGATCACCGATATGTGCCTGCCCGATGCACTCGAAGCGGCCGATGTCCAAAAAATCATCGCCGTTGCCAACGATGCTGAACCGCGCTTGACAACCCTCCTGAGCGGTGTCCTCGATCGCGATGCGAAACGCAACGCACAACGCCGCTGAACTCCTTGAGCGACACCCTAGGGAGCCTCCAACCATCTCTCCTCGATTGCCAGTCCGTCCGACCACTACATCGGAACCTTGCGCCGCGACCCAATGGATCCAGAATCGTCATCGGTTCTTCCGCCCGCGTATCGGTATCGTCCTCGGAAGCGGCCTAGGTGATCTCGCAGAGGCCATCGAACAGCCCATTCGGATCGCTTATCGAGATATCCCCGATTTCCCCGAACCGAAAGTCCCTGGTCACTCCGGCCAACTTGTCCTCGGACTCCTCGAAGGAGCCCAAGTGGCCGTCCTCCAGGGCCGATGCCATCTGTACGAAGGCTGGTCGCTCGAAGAATCCCTAAGACCCCTGCGGACCGTTTTGGAATTAGGCATCGAACTGCTTATCCTCTCGAACGCCTCAGGCGGGATCAACCCAAGATTCCACAGCGGACAGGTCGTCGCGATCGATTCGCACATCAATTGGCTTTTCCAATCGACAAAGCCACCGAATCCCCACGAATCGTCCACCCCTATCCTCATGAGGCATGAGAGAACCTACGATGCTCGATGGTTGGCCAAAGCTCAGGAAACCGCCGAGGAACTGGGATTTTCCCTGCCTTGCGCGACCTACCTTGCTACCCTCGGCCCCAACTACGAAACCCGAGCCGAGTACCGCGCCTTCGGACGCTTAGGCGCCGATATCGTCGGAATGAGCACCGTCCCCGAATCGATCTTAGCGATGCAACTCGGCACGCCCGTCCTAGCCTTCTCCGTCGTGACCAACGTCGCCAACCCGGATATCCCCACCGCTACCGAACACAACGATGTACTAGCCTGGTCCTCCCTGGCTCGGTCCAGACTCGAACCCCTAGTCTCTAGAATCGCATCGAAGTACTTTTCAACCACCAACCGTAATCATTAAACGATCCACAATGGACCATACAACCAAGGGAATCGAGGAGGACTCCGTAGCCGACTCCATCGGTTCGATCGATAATGCCCCTACCCTTGAGCTCCATCACGATGGATTAACCATCGACGGCTACTCCCGAGCTGCCGTCCAAACGTACTGGCGTGTAGCCGAACTCAAAATAGGATTCGACCTTGGAGCCCAACCCTGGGACTTTATGTCCCTTCCAAGGACCTTCATCAGCCACTCTCACCTCGATCATATCGCCGCAATCCCAGCCTACGTCGCTCGACGGCGGATGATGAAAATGGAACGGCCCACGCTCTACTTACCCGATTACGCAATGGCCACCGTCGACCAAATGCTCAAAGTCTTCACAAGACTCGACCGAGGGCGAATGCCATGCGACCTTGTCCCGCTTCGAGAAAACCAAGAGATCGAACTTTCCCGAGAACTCGTCGTGACGACCCATGCGATGAAGCACTCGATCCCCGCATTGGGGTTCATCGTTTGGGAAAAACGCCGCAAACTCAAAACCGAATTCGCCAACTGGACCGGAGACCAAATCCGAGACGCGCGCCTATCGGGCGTCGAGGTGACCTCCGAGACGCGAATCCCTCTTGTCGCCTACACCGGCGATACCGCACCTGCAGGACTCGACCGCAATCCCGATATGCTACGAGCCAAAATCCTGATCACGGAAATGACCTTCCTGGCCCCCGACCACCGTAAAGACAAAATCCACAAAGATGGACACATGCACTTGGATGACTTCGTCGAACGCAAGGACCTGTTTCAAAATGAACAAATCATCTGCGGTCACTTCAGCGTCCGCTACAACAAACCCCAAATCCACCGCTGGGTCGACAAAGCCCTCCCAGGACGCTTGCAAGGCCGCCTGAAACTGTGGGTCTGATAGCTAACAGTCAGGAAACCGGCAGTGGCATCATCCGCCACGCCAAGGCCAGGAAACTCACCCCGAGGCCCAATCCTCCGGTAAACCCAACGACCAAGGCAAACCACAAACCTACCTTCACATCAAACCTCATCCGCATCAATGGACCTAGGTGGAGATAAATCAACCACCCAACCAATAGCACAATCGCCGCGGAACACAGTGTGTGGATCGTCGATACCATCGATGAGGAACCAAAATTCAAGGAAATCACCGAATCACCAATGGCCTGTACCACGGCCCAAAACATCCCCACCAAAGCAATCCACCAACCCCATCGTTCATCAGCCAACAGTCCAAAACAAACTGCCAAGTTGAACGCGGCGAACAGAATGCAGATCAATGCCCCTGAGGCACCGATTTGGATCTCCACGGGCATCAATGCGACCGCCAAATCACTGGCTCGGTACACCTGCGTACACAGAACACATAAGGCCCGGACGAACACCCACGCCAAAAAAACACCCACGAGCACGTAATGTTGCATCTGCATCTGGCGGTAGGCTCTCTCGGGTGTATCCCTCGGGACGTAATTCCTTAAAACCACCTCCGCTGGACCTTTGTCCGGCTCCATCCTCATCCCCCCCCATTTCGCACCGTGATACGTCATTTCGAACCGCATACGATACTATGTCGCAGTTGTCGTCGAATTGTCTCTCAAGGCTCTTTTTTTTCAAGAGCCACAAAGGGGACTTGAAGGGCGTTTACAAAAGATAACCTAATAGTAATCTAGGCGGGCTTGATGACAAAGTTGACCATTTTCCCTGGGACCACCACCGCTTTGATCACGGTTTGCCCTTCCAAGAGCTCCGATATCCGAGGATGGGATTTCGCCAATCGCTCAGCTTCCTCAGAGCCGATCCCCACAGGCATGACCACCTTGGTCCGCACCTTGCCGTTGACCTGCACGGGAACCTCCAGCGATGCGATCTTCATCTTCTCAGGATCCGCTTTGGGCCACGGGGCATAAGCCAATGACTCAGGGTTCCCTAGGATACGCCAGAGCTCCTCGGAAACGTGAGGCGCAAACGGCGCCAAAAGCAACGTCAAGGTCTCCATGGCTGACTTGGGGCGAACCGACTCTTTTGTGAAGTGATTGACGAACTCCATCATCCGTGCAATCGCTGTATTGAACGATAAATTCTCTACGTCCTGCGTGACCGCTGCAATCGTGCTGTGGACGACCAAGTCTTGCTGGCTGCTCGTTGCGATGTCTTGGACCGCCTCAGAGAGTCGACTTTCCTCGGCCTTAGAATCGACGATCAAACGCCAAACCCGATCCAAGAAGTTCCTTACTCCATTGACTCCTTGCATGCTCCAAGGCTTGGTCGCCTCCAAAGGCCCCATGAACATTTCGTAGAGCCGCAGCGCGTCGGCTCCATACTCTTTGACCACTCCCTCCGGATCGACCACATTCTTCAACGCCTTGGACATCTTGGCAACAATCCGCTGAAGGGTCTCTCCGGTCTGAACATGCTTGGCAACCCCCTCGGCATCCTCTTGGACCAAATCGACCGAGACCAATGCACCGCGTTGGTCTTTAAAAGCGTACGAAAGGATCATCCCTTGATTGACAAGTTTTTGAAACGGTTCTGGTTGAGAAACATATCCTCGATCGTACAAGACCTTATGCCAGAACCTCGCATACAACAAATGAAGGACTGCATGTTCGGCTCCACCTATGTAAAGATCTACCGGCATCCAGGCGGCCTCCTGCTGCCGATCGACAAATGCACTGGAACATCCCGGACTGATGAATCTCAAGTAATACCAACACGATCCTGCCCATTGGGGCATCGTGTTGGTCTCGCGTCGATATCGCTTGCCATCGAGCTCAACATAGAGCCACGACGCATCGGCCTTACCCAACGGTGGTTCTGGCCGACCATGGGGCTTGTAATCCTCCAAATAAGGGAGATCAACGGGTAGATCCTCCATCGGCACGGCTCGGATCTGTCCGTTGGGTTGCCCGTCAGGTCCGAGCTCATGAAGGATCGGAAACGGCTCACCCCAAAACCTCTGCCGACTAAAGAGCCAATCGCGAAGCTTGTAATTGATCGCTTCGCGCCCTAGCCCAAGTTTAGACAATTCCTCGATAGCCAAGGCCTTGGCCTGCTTGGTCCTGAGGCCATTGAGCTGGCGACTCCCCACGGCGATTCCCTCGCCTGCAAAACAGACTCGGCCACTTCGAATCTCGGCGAGTTCCTCGGCCGTCGCATCGAGCGGCTCGACAACCTGGACGATCGGTAGCTGGTACTTCACCGCAAACTCATGGTCTCGCACATCGTGCGCAGGGACAGCCATGATTGCCCCAGTTCCGTAATTGCCCAACACATAATCGGCCACCCAAACCGCAACGGGCTCCTGTGTCAGAGGGTTGATCGCATAAGCTCCCGTAAAAACCCCGGTTTTCTGCTTATCGCCCTCGGTTCGATCCCGGTCGCTCTTGAACGACGCAGCTTGGCAGTACTCTTGTACCTCGGCAGATCGCTCGGCTGAGGTGATCTTCGATACGATCGGATGCTCTGGTGCGAGCACCAAATAAGTCGCTCCATAGAGGGTATCGGGTCGGGTCGTGTAAACACGAATCGCCTTGGGATTTAAGCCCTCGGTCCCTTGGGAAGAAACCACCGGGAAATCGACCTCGGCACCAGTGCTCTTTCCTATCCAATCGGCTTGCAACTTCTTGATCCCTGTAGACCAGTCCAGAGAGTCCAAGTCGGCCAACAACCGATCCGCATACGAGGTAATTCGTAGCATCCACTGCTTGAGCGGGATCCTTTGAACCGGATGGTCTCCACGCTCGGAGCGACCATCGATGACCTCTTCATTGGCAAGGACCGTGCCCAATCCAGGACACCAATTGACCAAAGCCTCGTCCTGATAAGCCAACCGAAAACCGTCGCGGTAAATTGCAACTGCTTCGGGCCCTTTCGAGGCAATCGCCTCAGGTATGGGCAACTCGCTGATCGGACGCCCTCTTTGCCCTTGAACGTCATACCAGGTATCAAAAAGGACCAGAAAAATCCACTGAGTCCATCGAAAATACTCGACATCGGTCGTCGATAAGCAACGATCCCAATCGTAAGAGAAACCCAGCATCTTTAGCTGCCGGGTGAAATTGGCGATGTTCGCCTCAGTGCTCTGCCTCGGAGGTGTATTCGTGCGTATCGCATACTCCTCGGCAGGCAAACCAAAGGCATCGTAGCCCATCGGATGCAAGACCGTCTTGCCCTGCATCCGCCAATAGCGGCAATAGATGTCCGTCGCTGTATACCCCTCGGGATGCCCCACATGCAACCCAGCCCCACTCGGGTATGGGAACATGTCGAGCACATAAAGCTTGCCCTTGCCCGCCGGATCCGGAAATTCCGGACATCGAAAGGTCTTGTTGTGTTCCCAATAAGCTTGCCACTTGGGCTCGATTTCCGCAGGGTTGTATCGGGGCATCTGTCTTACTTGATATGGATTGTCTCGTGGCAAAAAACCTACCCTCAAGGCCCATGAAGGTCAGAGCCATCATGTCCCGGGACTCGACGGCATCTAGCCGCATGAACGCGACTAAGCCGCGATGAACGAACTAAGCCGAATGGATCGCTCGAGAGTCGACGGCCAAGGCCGCCTCGTGCATCGTCTCGGCGAGCGTCGGGTGCGCATGGCAACTGCGTGCAATATCCTCACTGCTTGCCCCAAACTCCATCGCAATCGAAGCCTCGGCGATCAAATCGCCCGCACGGTTTCCTATGATGTGAACCCCCAAGACCCGATCGGTCTTGGCGTCGGCCAAAATCTTGACGCGGCCCTCGGTTTCTCCCAAAGTCCTTGCTCTTCCATTGGCACCATAGTTACCGACCCCTTTCTTGTAAGCCACAGAGGCTTCTTTGAGTTGCTCCTCCGTCTTACCCACCGTCGCAATCTCCGGGTGGGTGTAAACGATCGCAGGAATGCAGTCGTAATTGAAGTGAGCATGGATCCCCTGCATACGCTCGACGCACACGACACCCTCCTCCATCGCTTTGTGTGCCAACATCGCCCCACCGATGACGTCGCCGACGGCAAAGATTCCAGGCACCTTGGTCTGATAGCTCCCGTCGACCTGGATGAATCCCCGTTTGTCGGTCTCGATGCCGACATTCTCCAAACCGATGTTTTGACTCAATGGTACCCGACCGGCTGCCAACAAAACCCGATCGCTCGCGATGGGCTCGGCCCCCTTGCAACGCACAACACACTTGCCCGATTCTACCTTCGCCGATTCGACCCAAGACTGCAATCGAAACTCCATTCCCTGACGCGCGAAGACTCTCTGCGCAAGCTGGCTTAGCTCCTGATCCATCCCAGGCAAAATTCGATCCAGAGCCTCAAGCACAGTGACTTTGGAACCCAAACGACTCCAAACACTTCCTAACTCCAGGCCGATGTAGCCACCCCCGATGACGGTCAACTTTTCGGGCACCTGGTCGAACGCCAAGGCCATCGTCGAGTTCCCAATCCTCACCCCATCCTCCTCGACTCCCCGCATCGAAGCGGGCTTCGAGCCGGTAGCCACAAGGATCCGCTTGGCCTTGAGCTCCACGGGCTTGCCCTCAACGATCGCTTGGACCAAATTCGGGCCCATGATCATCCCTCGGCCCCGATACCCCACGACCTTGTTCTTTTTGAAAAGCAGGTCGATCCCGCCTGTAAGCGTCTGGACAATCTGATCCTTGCGCTTCATCATCGCCGCCAAATCCAGTTGCACTTGGCTGACTTGAATTCCATGACTCGAAAGGGAAGATTTCGTATCGTGGTACAAATGACTCGATTCGAGCAACGCCTTGCTCGGAATGCAGCCGACCCGCAAACACGTACCACCGAACTTGTCGTTCTCATCGATACACGCTACGTTGAGTCCAAGCTGTGCGGCTCGAATCGCCGCTACATAACCACCAGGACCACCGCCCAAAACCACTAAATCGTATTCTGCAATTGCCATCGGTTCACTCGCAACGGAAAATCCTTACAAAAGGGATGTGTAAAGCTTAACCGCCCGAAGGTAAAATCCAAGGTCCGTTCGGATAGGCCGCAGGAGTTTCTGCAGGTAGTCCAAAGTTACAAAGGCCAATGTTTCAAGTGATTGCCAAGCACATCGATCGCACCGTCCGGGGACTCCAGTGGCCAATTGCCTACGGCATGGCTGCCCTGAGCCCGTTGATCCTCACTGCCCTTGCACTGTGGCTCGGCCGATCGACCTCCTACCCCCTCTACGCGACGATGTTCTGGCTAGGGGCCGCCGGGACATTTGCCCTCTCGCGATCGAGTTGGATATCCTCAAAAATTCTCCATAAAGCGATCGGCTACGAACGTCGATTCACCCAAGCCATCCTTTCGTTCCTGCTCCTTCAGCCCACCTCGGCAATCCTCGGCTGGGTCCGAACCCGCTTAGGCATCCAAAAACCAGCCAATGCCTCCCAAACCGCGAAACCTCTCCCCCCCCCTACCCCATGGCTCGCCGAAGACAATTGGCTCATCGCAACAAGCCCCTACTTCCTGCCGACGGCCTCGATCGTCCTTTGGCTCCTGAGCGCTCTTCTACTGCCTGCCTTCCTTCGGAGCTTCATCCTCGGAGTCGGGGTCGCTTACCACCTCCTGAGCGTCTACTTTCAGATCCGACACTCCGTCGCGTCGATGCCCGATAGCCAATACCCCAAACGATTTCTTTGGCTGTTCCTCATCCCGATGAACCTCTTGGTCTTCATCGCAGGTTACGCATTTGCACTCGATGGATTCTCGGGACTGCAAAAACTACCCTCAGATCTGATGACCCCAATCTGGCTGCTCATGCCCAAGTCGAAGCCTAGCTAAACAAGTACCTCGCATGGGATTTCGTCGTACTCGTACTCAGTGAAACGGTACTCAGTGAAACGGTACTCGTACTCGATGGCTGTTTGAACTGCGGCGATCCCGATCGTCACATCGAGGCGGATTGGGGGATCTTGCGGAACTATCGGCCGAATCGCTATACCAGAACGCTTCGATTACGATTACGAGCACCGTTTCACTGAGCACGAGCACGATGTTCTTACTCCATGCCCGATCGTTTGCGATCCGCTAGGCCGAGGAGTTGACTCTCGCAGAAGTCAAAAACGAACGATCGAAGACTTCGGTGCAATGCTTGGTTCTGGCTGTTCGTCGTGCTCGTGCTCAGGCTCGAAAGGCGATAAGCGTCAAGTCGATCATGGTCAAACAAGTACTCGTGCCTCGCATCGGATTTCGTCGTACTCGTACTCAGTGAAACGGTACTCAGTGAAACGTTACTCGTACTCGATGGCTGTTTGAACTGCGGCGATGCCGATCGTTGATCGGGGCAGCTCGCGGGATCTTGCGGACCTAGGGATCGAGTTACATGACTAGATCGCTTCGAGTACGAGCACGAGAAGAAGTACGAGCAAAGTGGAGCTAGAACGACCCCTCAATCCGTTGGAATCAATGCCTCGGGTTGCACCAAATGAAAGTAATGGCCATGGTCGGCCGTGACGATCACCAACGACTCGTCCCAAACACCCTTGGTCTCGATCCAGCGAAATATCGACTCGACAGCTCGCTCTCCACTAAAAACTGCGCCGATCGAACTGTCGATGTCATTGGCGTGATTTGCCCAGTCGACATCCCCGGATTCGACCATCAACCAAAACCTCTCGCTGCGACTGGCCAAGACCTCGATGGCCGCCTCGGTCAATTCGCTGAGCTTCGGGTTCTCTAGGAGATCCTCGGCTGTGTACTGCTCAATCCCCTTGAGCGTCTCGACGGGTCGATAATCCCCATTGGCAGTCTGAAATGGCAAATGCCCATTCTTGGCCCCAAAAAAGCCCAACATGCGATGCTTGCCCTCGACGGCCTGACGCACCGCCCCTGCGAGCACATCCTTACCCGATACGCCCGCAGTCCGTTCGGCGACGACATACCGTGCCTCAGACCCACCCTTGGACACATCGACCGCATCGCGATCCACATCGGCCAAATAACGGTTGCCCGGGATAAAGTTCTCACCCTGGCCTACATTGGATTGGGTCTTCTCTCCATAGCCAGCGCCGAGCACCACATCCAAACCCGGGTAAGGCTTACTCTTGTGACTGGCCGAGACGAGTCCGAGCATGTCTCGGGTGATATCCTGATAGTCATCGCGGCTGACGTTGACCGCATAAGCCGCCGCTGGGGTCGCATGGCATATAGGAACACTCGTGACGGTCCCGACCGCAAAACCCATCTCCCTCTGCGCCCAGTGCGCTATGGTCTCGACTTGGGTCCGATCCGGCCGAATGTTGATCGCCCCGTTGAGGATCTTGACCCCGGCTGTCATGGAACTTGCCGATGAAGACGAATCGGTCACCACATGCGGAGATTGCTGATTTCTACCGATCAAATACTGAATGTCGCTCGGGGTATCCCAAGGCGTTCGACCTCCGAACCTCGGGTCGTACCCACCGAATTTCGCCGTGGACTTTTTATCCATCTGCGCATCGACGTCAGTCTCGACTTCATCGCCCAACGAGGAGCTGACAAAGTATCCAAAGTCCTTCGGACACCGATCGTAATCCTGAAATACCAACCCGCTACCAGGCCCCTGCGTATAGGCCACGCGGCGGTTCTTGTAGATCGATGCGGCCCAACTCGTCTGCCAATCCATTCCATCAAAGACCACCAAAAACACGTACTTCTTCTTGCCGCTCTCGATCGCCTGGCGCTGCAAGCGGTACACATCGGTCTGGTCGGCATACTCCGCATCGGGCTGTACGGTGTTCTCAGGGACCCTTCCATACAACTCTCGGACCCTGGCCTCATCTCGATAAAGACTCCTTGCACCGACAAAAGGCTCAAGGCTCTCCCCGAATACATAGACTGGGATCAAGCGATTCGAATGATTCGTCCAACTGCTGAAACTTTCGGGACGATAGCCCCAAAATCCCCACGGACAGATGCGCGATTGCACGGCGATATGCTGCTTGGCCGCCAAGGTGTCAAGCCCCTCGGGGATCTCCACCTCCTCAGGCTTCGGACGCACAACCTCTGCTTTTTCGGTGCTCTTTGCCGGCTTTTCCTGGCCAAAAATCCGAGGGTTTTCCAATCCTAGATCCCCAAGAAACATCAGTCCGGTCCCTAGACCCATGACTCTTACACGCCAATTGAGCCAACGACTGGAACTTCTATTCTTACGCATCGATAGTCTGTCTTGGGTGGGGAAACATAGGGAGATCGACCGAGTCGTTAGTGTGAGCACTTTCCTCGATAGAGCAAGCACCCGCAGGTGGCGATTTCATGAGAACTTCACCTGCGGCGAAGGCCTAAGTCAATAGCGGGGAACCGATGGGTCAATCTCCAAGCTCCAGCGATCGATCCCCCCGGACATGCTCACCGCATCGGGGTAACCATTTGAGCGAAGCCATTGAGTGACCCGCAAAGAACGGCCTCCATGATGGCACATGACCACTACCCGCTTGGATTGCATCAAACCGATAACCCCTTGGTTCGGCGGCCATTGGCTCATCGGCACCAATGTCACCCCCGGCACGTTGGCGACCTGGTGCTCATTGGGCTCTCTACAATCCAGAAAAAAGACCTCCCGCCCCTGATCGTCCTGAGTTCTGTCCATCCATCGCTTGGCCGTCGCTGTATCAATCTCCATGGGCTACTTTCGTTGTGTGATCAATTCATTGGTTCAGGAATGATCTGGCTGAAACCAAAAAAGACCTGCGTTTTCCTATAAAAAAAGACGACCGGGAGGCTAGCCCGGTCGTCCTTCTAGATTGTTATAAATCCCAACGGGTTTGGCAACTACTCGATGGTAGCTGCATCCCACAAATCGCCAGCATCCTTGGTTCCCATCGCCCCCCAAGCACCGTAAGGACTCGGCTCGTTGGAACGTGCGCCGTCATTGCCCTCGGGAGCCAATCGGCCCGCATCGCCCGCATCGACCGAATTGGGGATGAAGCGGACATTGTTGTCGGCAAAGACCACGTGAGCCCCAGGCCCGTGATAGCTCGAGGCCGAGGAAATTCCCCAATCCCACAATGACCGATTGCAAGAGGCGGAGTTCGGCGGCAAAACCGTCTGGATCGAACCGTGGTTGTAATCCCCATCGTGCCACCTTAGCCCCTGCGAATGCCATAGATCTCCGTTGGCCACAACAGCAGGGTTGTAACGGTCTCCAAGTTTCGCATTCCGACAACCGATCGGGGTCTCTAGGTTCGCCGCTCCGGCGGCCTGCCAACGCGTTCCTTGAATCCGCAACTTGCCTTGGCCGGCTCCAAGGTTCGACGATGGACTGGTTCCGATTTCACCCAAAAGGATCGTGTAAGCCGCCCCATCGGTGATCTCTGCTAGCCGACGCGCGTAACGCCCTTGAAAAGCGCCACGGCTGGCCGCAGGGTGCCCTGCATTGCTCACATTCACCACGGTGTCCCCATAGCAGGCCGCGTAGTTGACACGGCCCGCACCATCGATGTCCCAGTTCGCATCCGGATTCATCTTACCAGGGTCCGATGGGCATCGAAACGATGGGATCTGAGTTCGCCAAGGTGTAAAATTGCCTTGCATATCCCAAGTCGACCTGAAGAAAGGCCGCTGGTCCTGGATCTGGGTATACAACTGCTGCTGCTCGATCATCGGCAGGATCGAAACGAACACCGAATATCGGTTGATAGGCATCCGACCGACGCCCAAATTCTCATCATGAACACTCCAAGGATTGTACGAACAAGGTCCACTGGCTCCCGCAGGAAGTCGCTTGTAGGCCGATTCGTAATTCAATATCCCCAAACCGAGCTGTCGAATGTTGTTTCCACAAGACATCCGACGTGCAGCCTCACGTGCAGCTTGGACCGCCGGAAGTAACAAACCGACCAAAACCCCAATGATGGCAATAACCACCAAGAGCTCCACGAGCGTGAAGCCGTTCTGTTTGTGATTCCGCATAACAATCTCCTGAAAAGCGGAAAAGAAGAATAAACACGAAAAACTGAAACACCATAGGTTACCAGAAACAGTATATCGGTCAATTTTTCGTGAAGAAGTACGGTAAAAAAAATCGATTATCTCGAAATTAGGCCCGATTTACCGTATTTTGGCGCCAATTACCCCCCCCTGGTGGGTAGGCCATCAATTGCGACTCGCTGCAATCGGTGTCAGCCACACCTTGAGCCGAACCCTGGCGCGTTCCCTCAAAACCTCCAACTCCACAGACTTGCCCGATGCGGTCAGACCCACCATCTGTACCAAATGTTCGTCGTCTTCAACCGCGACCCCATCGAACTCCAAGATGATGTCACCGTACCGCAAACCAGCCGACTCGGCCGGACTGTTGGGCTTGACCACCTTGACCAATGCACCATGCGCCCGATAGCTCTGCAATCGGTTGCTCGTTAATCCTGAGTCTTGCGAGCCAGAATTTTGCAAGCCAGACTGAGGATCGACATGAAAAGCCCGCTCGACGCTCACTCCAAGATACGATCGCTGCAGTTCCCCCTTCTCGATCAACTGGGTCGCGACTGCCATCGCCAATTGGATCGGGATCGCAAAACCGATCCCTTCATTGACCCCTGAATTGCTCGCGATCGCCGTGTTGATCCCTACGACCTCCCCCCGGAGATTCATCAAAGGCCCGCCGCTGTTGCCCGGATTGATCGCCGCATCGGTCTGGATGAAATCTTGATAAACTATCGACTTATTGCCAAGCTCCAGATTTCTCCGCCCTTTGGCGCTGACGATCCCTAAGCTCACCGAGTGGTTCAACCCAAAAGGACTGCCGACGGCAAATACGTGTTCGCCGACTTCCAACGTTCGGCTGTCGCCCAATCGGCATGCGGCAAGATCGCTTCGACCGACATCGATCACCGCCAAATCGGTGGAAGGATCCTCGGTGATCTTGACAATCTGCAGAGGGACACCGTCGTAGGTTTCGACTCGGATGTCGGGGATCTGGGCCGACTGGATGACATGCCGGTTGGTCAACACAAAGTGACGCCCCTGAACATCGATGACCACGCCAGCTCCAGCTTCCTCGACCCGCTTGGTGCGAATCCTGGATTTCTCGAGCCGAGAGTCCAAACTGACCTCTTGAATCGGCTCCTCTTTGGTCGCTTCGATATGGACCACTGTCGGCGATACCAATCGGACTGCCTTACGGAGCAATCGATTCTGCTCCTCCCAAGGTCGCATCTGACTGGCAAGCAATTCGTACTCCTGCTGGCGATTCGACAACACGCTGGCTTGGTCGAGCCCCTGACTGCTAGGGGACTGAGAATAGCTCCATTGGCTCGACAAAAGAGCGATTCCAAGTGCGACGGTTCGATCGATGCGTTTGAATCGCATGTGGCTTCGATGAGAAAAAGGTACACTCGTGCCCGATAGCCGCCATCCCCTAGCAGCACCGATGTGCTTGTCTCTCGACTCACGAGCCCTGCGGCTTACACCCTAGCCTTACGCTTCTTTCAAGATTGCCCTGGTACGCGTTGGACCTTTCCAAACTCTCTGGAAGTATCGGATGTGACGATTCCTCGGGGACCTTAGGAAACCGGGCTCCGGGGCTCCGAGGCGCGCGGTCCGAGATTCCCATACCGATGGTAGTCAAACGAGATGCTCTGCTCGACGACATACCACAAGAGCTCTAAGTCCTGACAGCTTACGACCGCATCGGCGATATAGGCGTAGTGCTTGGGCGCCAAACGCCGAATCGGCTCGGGTACTTCCTCGGGACCATCGTACCGCAATCGCGCTAGATGACCGGCTATGATTTCCTCGCCAAGCATCGCTTCGGATTGCTCGATCCACTCGATCTTGCCTGCCCAGGCCAACGTCGCTCGCTCGAGGGCTTCGATCTTCGAATCCTCGATCCTGGGATCGTAACTGACAATCGCTCTGGCCCCGACTGCCAAGCTCGCAGCGCACCGTGCCAAAATCCCCCAGAGCCTATCCCCGGGCATAACACGAATGCATATCGGATTTACAGGCAAGTACCGCCTATGATTGTCTTGTCCAACCAACCGGAAATGATCGTGCTCTTGGTGGATCTCCTCGCGCGCAAATCGATCGTACGCCAAAATCGCATGGCGGAGTTTGCTCAAGTCCCCCCCGACCGCCGGATCGAACCTCAATAGCTCCTTGGCAATCCCATCGAACTTCCCCCAAACCTTGTGCAGCAAGGGATGCTGAGGCTCGGATGGAATTTGGCTTGCGTGCAACTCTTGGGGCTCCTGCCAGCGGTGCATCATCGTCACGTAATTCGGCCCCCCGGCCTTGACCCCTGGACCAAAGGCACTCTTGGCTAAACCACCAAATGGCTGCCTCAGAACGACCGCCCCGGTCGTGGGTCTATTGATATACAAATTGCCAGCACGAATCTTCTTTTTCCAAACTTGCTGCTCGCGATCGTCGAGCGATTCTAAACCGCTGGTCAGACCATATCCGGTCGCATTGACAGTCTCGATGGCCTTCTCGATCCGGTCGTATTCCATAACTCCTAAAACCGGACCAAACAACTCAGTGCCATGGGTGAAACTACCTGCCTGCACGTTCCATTTGACTCCCGGGCTATAGAGACACGGGTTATCCCCAAGCTGGGTTGGCATAACCAACCACTTCTCGCCACGTTCGAGTTCCTTCAATCCTCGAAGCAGATCCCCCGAAGGTGGCCGGATCAACGGACCGACTTTGGTGGATAGATCCCAAGCAGATCCGACACGAAGACTCGTCACCGCGTCTGCAAATTGCTCTTGGAATTCTTTGCTCTGGAATACCTCTTGCTCGAGCAATGCTAGACTCGTCGCAGAGCATTTCTGCCCAGCGTGGGAAAATGCACTGTGCAAGAGATTCTTCATCGCCAAGTCGCGATCGCTCAGACCACTGACAATCGTAGCGTTCTTACCACCTGTCTCGGCAAATAACGGCAACCTGGGATTCGCCTCGAGAATCGTAAGAGCCGTTTCTGTACCTCCCGTAAGGATCACTCGAGCGATCGAGGCGTCGGCAAGCAGGATCTTGCTGATCGAACTACCGCTGGCTGGCGCAAACTGCAGCGCCTCTCTGGGCACCCCCGCTCTCCAAAAACACTGGCACAAGACGTAGGCTGGCAAGGCCGTATCGCTTGCAGGTTTGAGCAATACTGTGTTTCCGGCGGCTAATGCTGCCGCGATTCCTCCACAAGGGATGGCGATCGGGAAGTTCCATGGACTGATAACCACTACGGGCCCGGCTGGACGAAACCCACCTCGGGCCTGGAGTTGCAGGTCCAGAGCGCACCGAGCGTAGAACTCAACAAAATCGATCGCCTCGCTGACCTCTGGGTCACTCTCGGACAACGTCTTACCAGCATCCAAGATCGCTGCACCCATCAATTCGCCCCTAGCGATCCGCAGTTCCTGGGCGACTTTTCGCAAAATATCGTAGCGTTCTTGCGGTCGGGTCGCTCCCCAACCCGAGGGATCTTCCTTGAGACAATCCAAGGCCGCTTTCAACTGACTCTCATCGGCCTGAAAATACCTCGCAGAGACAACCCCAGGCCTCGAAGGATCATTCGAGGTGAACGATACGCCCCTGCCCTGCTGCTCCTGGTCCCGGATCGAAACGAGAATTTCCGGCGCATTGGCATCGCACTTTGGCATCCATCGCTGGACGATTTTTTGGGCCCAATCGGCGTTTTGTGGAAGCGAAAAATCGGTATCTGGCTCGTTGGAAAATCTTCGCCAATTCAATGGTGCAAGCGGTTCTTTGGTTTCCAAATTCCGGTCCTGGGTCCGGCGAGGCCCTACAGGGACTTGGTCCATCCTCTGAATCGATTCGATGAACCCGTTTTCCAGGCGTTGCCACGTCGAACTGCCAACTTGGATCTTGAACGCATGCCGGAGAAAATTATCCGGTCCTGTATTCTCATCCAAACGTCGAATCAGATAACCGATCGCATTGATGAACTCCTCGCGATAACAAGCAGGAGCGTAGAGCAAGAGTCGTTGGGACAACTCCAGAATCGCTCGCCGCTGATGATTGGCCATCCCCTCGAGCATCTCAAACTGAACCCGATCCAACGAACGCGTGGCGACCGACAAAACAATCGCATACGCCAAATCGAAAAGATTGTGCGAAGCGACTCCAAGCTGCACGGCTTTCAAGCGATCCGGATCCATCCCATAGCGGAGCATCCGTTTGTAATTTGCATCCGTCTCAAGTTTCGAACGATAGGGTGCCTGTGGCCAACCGCGAAGCGATGCCTCCATACGCTCCATCTCCATGTTGGCTCCCTTGACGATGCGAATCGTCACCGGTTCCCCCCCACGGCTCAATCGACCTTGTGCCCAACGTGTGATCGACTCCTGGACCAGCGCCGAATCGGGCACGTAAGCCTGCAAGGCGATCCCAGCCCTTACCTTTTGCATACCAGGTCGCTCAAGGGTCCTTTGGAAGATCTCAGCCGTAAGGCTCAGGTCCCGATACTCCTCCATGTCCAAATAGACGAACTTCGAAACCGATGTGCCATCGGGCCGGACGAACTTCTCCTTGGCCGCCGCACGGTAGAGCAACTCGAGCCGGTCCGATACCATCTTGATCGTATGCTCGCGAGCCAAGGCGGAGATTTGAGAATATAGCGTCGATATTTTGATCGATACACATTCGATCTCTGGCAGTTGAAGTGCTGCCAAATAACGGTCGAGCCTCTTGCGGCACTCCTGCTCGCCGAGAATCGCTTCTCCGAGGAAGTTGACGTTCATCCGCACCCCCTCGCGCGTTCGCTCCGACAAATGCCATCGCAGTTTGTCCTCCTCGGCCGGCAGAATCACATTGGCCGTTTCCTTGCGCATTTTCTCTTTGACCAACGGCACAGCTACCCCGGGAAGGTACTCCCCGAAGGACTGAAAACCCTTGAGCAATGCTTGGTCGAACATGCTGAAAAATCGCGGTACTCCCTGGACGTCCAGGATATGCACCATCTGATCGACCACGCGGCCGGGTGAATTGCTCCGAAAACTCTGGTCGGTAATCTGAGTGAGCGTCGCTTTGTCCTCGGGATGATCGAGCATTCGATCGAGCTCGGCCTGCTGGCGACGCTCCTGAGGGGTCTGCAATTTCGAGGCCCGTATCTGCAACGCCTTGGCCAACTCAATGGCTGCTTGCTCAAGCCGCTTATCATCAAGCAAGAGTGTTCCTTGGTGGTCCTCATGAGGCAGGATCCGTCGAACACTCTCTAGACTCAACGCCTGGTTGCTGGTCGATTCGCTCATAGGTCTAAGAGATCCTCCCTGGCCTGTAGGCCAATTGGCTTTCAAAACGACTCGATCGGCTCACCACCGCAATGTCAATCGAGCCAGTCGTTGTTTCGCAAACGCTCCGGAACATATTTTTCGGTCACATAGCTGATGTCTCGGCTGATCAGCGCCTCGACTTCCAACTTGAAGTCGTTGGTCAACATCTGCTTGATCTCCGCTTGCCAATGCTTCTTCTCGGAGAACCATGGATACGATGCGATCTGCTTGGCTCGCTTCTTGTCTTTGTCGTCAAGCTTGATCGTGACGTTTTGCTTCAAACCGCATCGCTCGTAATCTCCGCTTCGAAGCCCAATAAACTTCGCGTCGGGGATCGCCATCCGCATGCTCTCAAAGGCCAAATTGATCGACCCTTGTTTGATGACCGAGTAAATGTAGTATCCCCAAGGGTCATTATCGAGCAGACAAAACACCGGCAACTTGTACTCGCTGTGGAGCCTATAGAGCATCCGCCGGACTCCTCGAGCCGGCTGCCCTGCCCCGTGAGAGACGATGCAATTGTGCTTCTGCCAAAACTTGTCCTCGTTGAACCGTTGCCAAACGGTACCTTTTTCCACATGCAGGATGAACTTCGCATCGCATCGCTTAATCTTGACCCGATCCGGCTCGACAATACTCGGTATCGGATACCCTGCCGCACCCATCTTTGAGGCATCCAACTCATTTCCACCGTCGATGACCACCAAAGGTCCGGCAAGGTTCCCACGAGGCTCTGCATACAGATGCAACTCCTCGCGCATCGCTCCGGTGATGACTTCCAAATCCTCGATGATCGTATCCGATTCGCTCTGATCCTCGAACGTATTCTCCTTGGTCCCCTCAATGTTGTGCTTGAGCATGTAGTACATGCCCCGAATGCTCGTCGATTTGCCTTGGCGTATCAAACGCGAACACCCACTCCCAACCAAAATCGTCTGCATGTAAGCCCGAGCTTGGTTCAGATTGAACAACTCCCGACGGTTCGTCTTGCCACCCATCTCGATGAGCCGCTTGCGGCGGTTGTAATTCGAATTCGACAACGACCGCGATGGTACCTCCAAATAAGGATCCCGCCGCTTTTTGGCGACCTCAGCGACGGCCGTAGCAAGTCGCTGAAGCTTACCCATCGTCTCGATGTCCCGACCCTTGATCGGTACCTCCTTGTCCTCGTCCTCCAAAGACTCGTCTGCTGCTTTTCGACGCGCTCGTTTTGCCATCTTTTCCCCCATGAATGTCCATCAAGTACCCAAGTTTTACTGATCTTTCCCGTTCCTGACTAGCACCATGTGCCCCTGGTGTGATTTAATCACAACCGACAGCGAAGTCTCTATCCCCTATTTCCAAGCCTCCTATGCTCGCTAGCTCTCTGAAGTTTTACCTTGGGATCTCCCCGGCTCTGGCGATCCTGGCTCTGGGCTTTTCCATCCTGTTCGCCCAGACCCAAGACCCGCACGCCGAACGCTTCGCCCAATGGATCGAATCGGCTCCACCGGGTATCCAACGCCTGATCGATGTGGGCCAAGTCCGCTTCGAAACCAACGACCAAGAACTCGCCGCCCATAAAAAGCAAGGATTGACCAAATTCAACTTCCACTATGACTACCGATACCGCTTGACCAAGGTCAATCGGATCGAATCGAATCCCGCAGTCCTTTCCGTTACGGCGAATATTCAACTAGCAGAAATCGGCTGGACGCACCGAGTGGTCCTGATGAAATCCTACCAACCGGCCGAACCCTGGAAGTCTCGACTGCTCCAACACGAATTCGACCACGTCTCGATCAGCACCGATCCAAGGTTGAAAATCCTCGCCAAAGAATGCCTCGGAGCTCGAATCGAATTCGAATTGCCTTCGGTACCCACAACCGATACTTCTCCCGAGAACCAACCCCCTGCCCCGTTGGCGACCCGCATGGAACGACAAATTCAAAGCCTCATGGAAAAACGCGCCAAGGAAATCGAACGCATCACCCAGTTGCTCAACGACCGATTCGATCGAGAGTCCAAGGACGGGGTCCAATCCATCGGCGCTCGCGAGTCATTCTTCTCGGACTTCTTCACCCCCGATACGCTCCGCAAACTGGACTTCGAATTCCCCAAACTCCTCGATCCCTACACCTCGGCCTGCCGTCGTGCCCCCTGGAAGGAACACTACTTACTGAATTCACCCTACTGAATGCACCTTACTGAATGATTTCCCTCTTTGCACCCAAAGCCCTTTGGATTCAGACCAGCGGTGCTTTTTTCCTTCATTTTCTCTCGCTGGGCTTTGCCGTCTTTCCTCTCCAAACCCACTTGCGCCAAGTCCACCCAGTCGCAACGGCTAGCATCATCGCAAGCGTCATTCCCGTCGCAGGACTTCTGACACTCCTGTTTTTCCGATTCGCCGAACGCCGTCAATGGACGCAGCATCCAACCCGTCTACTGCTGCTTGCGGCCATCTGCGTGGCTATCTTGCAGCCCACCCTCGGATGGCAACTCTCGATGACTCGGGCCCAGGCCAACCTGCTGCCAGCGTTCCTCGAAACCTCAGTGTGCCTGCTGGCTCTGGCCTCGGCACATGCCTGCTGCATGAACCTGCTGAACCACCTTGCCGTGGCCAACCTAGCCAAGCACGCCTACTCAGCCCGCGCCGCAGGCAGCGCCGGGTATGCAGTCGCAATCCTTGCCACCGCCGCACTGCTCTCGGATGAACAAGCTGTCATCGATTACCATCTGTTTTTGGCTGCATGCTGCGCTGTAGCTCATTGCCTGTTTATCGCCGCAAGCCTCCTGCTCGCACATCGACATCGCTGCGAGGACAGCTCGCTCAGGGTATCCAACATGAACCAGCCGCTTCGAACAGCTCGAACCGCATCGGCGGGCCAGAGCCCAAAATCCCAATCCTGGCGTTGGAGAGCCTTGATCCTCCTGGTGGCTCTGACGGCGTTTTGTGAAGCTGCCTTCGGACTCTATTCGCACGAATTCTTGACAAGAACCTACGGGGATACTGGCTACTATTTGTTTGCCCTGACAATCCTCCTGGAAACAGCTCTTTTGCTCGGATTGCCATTCCTTCCAAACATTCGTAAACGACTTCTCTTTGTCGGCCCACTCGGATGGCTGGTCCTTCTGATCGGCTGCTTGCTGGCCCAAGCAGGCTGGCCAATCTTCGGGGCTCTGGCCATCGCCATGGCGCTCAACTGCCCATTCCAAGTCGCTTGCAACGAGAACGCGCACGCGATCCGTCCTCAGATTTCAGGACTGGCGACCATCGCCCTTGCTCAAGCCCTCGGGGTCTTCTGTTCGCAATGGACCTCGGCTCTGCTGAATCGTTTCATCCTCCCGATGACCTCCTTGCAGCCCTGGACTCCTCTTTGGATCTCGGCCCTCGGTGTGGCCCTCGTTGGACTGCTCCTGGCTCTGATGATTCAACCCTTAAGATCGTCGAATCGAAACGATGGATTACGTTAGATCCAAAACCTCTCAAAGCGCATCGACCTGGCAATCGAGAATCTGAACGCTGATCCCCTGCCCCATGCACCGAACCGTGATCAACAAGCGGACTTCATGCTCGCGACGGATGACCGTCCCCTCGAATCCTTTGAAAGGACCGGATTTGACCCGTACCGGATCGCCAGGCTCAAGCTTCGTTTCCGGGAACACCGGTTCGCCCGTCTGTACGGCCCTGTAGATCCGAGTGATGTCTTCGACGAATTGCTCGGTCTCGACGACCTTTATGCACTTGCTGACCGAACCGGTCGAAAAGGCTTTGTACCGCATCTCCTCATTTCCAAATACAAAAACGTAATTGGAAAACAACGGGACAAACGACGAGCGCAAGCGGCCCTGCGGACTGCGATACCGGCGCTCGATGACAGGACCGTAATAAGGCACTTGGCTCTCGAGCAACTGCCTCATGAGTTTCTTTTCGCACCTGGGCAACGTCTGCATCGCCCACCATCGCTTCCCTGCCTCCGAGGATATCGCCTCGAGCGACTCGAAAAGATTCTCCGGGTAAATATCCTGTTCTTGCTTTAGAAGCGGCATAGAACCACACATCTCCACAGTGACGTCAAATATGGGCGTCTTCCTAATGCCTCCATCGTACCGAGCCTATTGCCGTTTTGAAACCCTTTCGAATATTTCACCCGGGAGCTGCATCGATGCTACATGCAGCCAACCCAGGTGTTGAGGGTGGAAAAATCGTCAATCGCCTCAAGCCTCGGAGGAAAATCCGCCCTATTTCCATCTAGCGTCTCGGAGTTACGAGACGATACGATTGTTGGTTTGCTGGTTCGACACTCAAAACTTTAAGAACTTGCATTTTCCTCAGCCAAAGCTCTCCACAAGAGGCCCATTGGTTCCGACCATCTTTCCACAGGGGTAAGGACGCCCAGACGATGATCCGACAACGCTTAAAATCTCGCCCAATGTCACCTTGGGTTCTCACCCATTGGGTTCAGAGATCCGCATCGGCCCGGCTGCTCCTCTGGGGAGTGCTTTGCGTCGGTGCAAGCGGATGCAACGCCTCTCGCTATTCGGAACGATTCGGACTCGGAACGATCGACCGACAAAAAGCCAAAGCCGCGGAATTCGATCCCTATCCCCTCAACGATATCGGACCGAGCGTCGTCGGTGGTCGCCCCCCCGGCTTCTTCAACCCCCTTGCTGAACCTCGCCGAAACGAACTCATGGGAAGAACACCGACCTACGGCGCTAGCCCCGCGACTCGCTGATCCCAGCCCATTGGCCGCGCAAGTGAAGCGCAGAATCGATAGCCGCCTGGGGTGTCTGACCCAGTACCGTCAAATGACCCATCTTGCGACCAACCCTCGCTTGGGTCTTGCCGTACAAATGCAAATGAGCATTTTCCTGCCTCATCGCCGCCGACCAATCCGGCGCCCGCCCATCGTTCCACAAATCCCCAAGCAGATTGACCATCGCCGCCGGTCGGCACTCCGAGACGGCCCCCAAAGGCAAATTGCAAACCGCCCGCACCTGCTGCTCGAACTGACTGACCGGACTGGCCTCCATGGTCAAATGCCCTGAGTTATGGGGCCTGGGTGCAAGCTCATTGACCATCAACGCTCCATCGCGGTCGACAAACATCTCGACGCAAACCAATCCCTCAAGTCCCAACGATTCGGCAATCGTCCTTGCAATCTCAACGGCCTTTGACTCGACCCTCGCCAACTCCCCCAAGGCCGGCACACTCGTGATATCCAGTATGTGATTCCTATGGCGATTGGTGAACATGGGATAAGCCTCGACTTGCCCCGACGGATTCCTAGCCACCAAAACCGATACCTCAGCCTGATACTCGATCCACTTCTCGGCGATCAAAGGCTCGGGCCCCAAGACTTCCAAGGCATCATTCCCATGAGCCGCATTGCTGACCCGAAGCTGACCCTTGCCATCATACCCTCCTGAAGCGGTCTTGATCACCATCGGCCAACCGAGCAACTCGGCCGCGTGCAACACATCGCTGTAACTGCGAACCTCACAAAACGGCGTGACAGGGATCCCAAAATCCCTCAGCGTGGTTTTCTCCTTCAACCGATTTTGGGCGACCGCTAAGACTCTCTCACCTGGTCTGACCGGGACATACATCGAAGCGGTTTCAATGGCCACCAATGGAATGTTCTCGAACTCCAAAGTCGCCACGTCGATCCGCTTGGCAAAGGCGGCAACGGCCTCGATGTCGGTGTAATCCCCAACGACCGACTCGCGGACCACCTGTGCCGCTGGACTCTCGGCCTCATCGGTAAAAACTACCACCTGGTAGCCCATGCGCTGGGCTGCATGAGAGAACATTCGCCCGAGTTGCCCCCCGCCAAAGACCCCAATGGTCCCTCCGGGCTCAATCCCCTTATTGCTTTTGCTACTCATCGTTCGCTACTCATCGTTGCAGTTTTTCCTCTGAACCTGCCTATGAATCTGCCTAGGCCGCTCGCCTAGAAAGCCTCGATCAAATGTCACGCGGTGCGATATCGTCAAGCACACCCTGAGTCTGCTGCTGTGCGTACTCCTGGAGCTTGATGGACAGTTGTGCATCATGCAAAGCTAAAATTCGCACGGCCAACAGGGCCGCATTCTTGGCACCCGATGCGCCGATCGCAAGGGTCCCGACAGGGATCCCTGCGGGCATTTGCACAATGCTCAAGAGCGAATCGAGTCCGGATAAAGCCTTACTCTGAATCGGTACACCCAGTACCGGCAAGGGAGTGCTCGATGCGACCATCCCAGGCAAATGCGCAGCCCCCCCGGCCCCAGCGATGAGGACCTGCAAGCCCCGATCCGAAGCCCTCTGCGCATACTCGAACATCCATTGGGGGGTCCTGTGTGCCGATACGATCCATCGCTCGTGCTCGACTCCAAAATTCTCAAGAATCGCGCATGCTTCGCGCATCGTCGGCCAGTCGCTCTGGGAACCCATGATCACTCCGACCCGTGCAGTCGTCTTGCCTAGCAATTTCTCCACGCGACCTACCCCTACCCTTGATGCAACTGTTTTGACTGCTTGTGCGTCGGACTATCGATTTGACCAAGTCGCAATCAACGATCCGGCGAAATCATCGATGGACCGTCCCCGACAGTCTTCTCGTACCTGCCGTCCCCAGACTTAACATACTTGGTAAAGCCATGCTTGGCCAATTTGTTATCGCTGATCGAATTTTTCATCGCTCCATCCGACCATATCCCACCGATCGAAGTCCTTGCTGGGATACGACGAATCCGAACCCCTGTCTCAGGATGCTTATCCAAAACAGGATCGCTCATGTTTTGGAAAAACTCGAACTCCTCAGGCTCCTGGCCTTCCTCACAAATCGACTCATAAACGTAGATCGGCATACATCACCTAAAAACGCCTTTTTCCGAAAGCCAACTCACTACCTTCATCCTAAACACTGAATTCCCTTTGGGCTATAGCCGAACCCAAACTAGACTCCGATGGGTCGTTAAAGTCGTTGCGTCCGTCGAAACCGATAAACTTTTTGCGATCTTCCTACCTACCCAGCTTCCTTCGGGGATACCCAGACGCCCACCGCGAACCACACTGGGTTGACGAATCACCATGGAAATCTTCACAAGACCTTCCCACCAAAGCATCCTACGAACCGAAACCCAATGATGTCCACTTCGCGATTTCTTAACCCTTTCCAGGCCAAACCCTGGGTGCTGATCCTCGGATTCTCAATCCTTGGGCCTGCGACCCTCTGGCCGTCGAATCTCTGGGCTCAAAAAACGGATACCAAACCCGATGTCGGCATCACGGAAAACAAAGTCAACGACTTCCTGCTGACCAACGCTCGCATCACCGTCGAACCAGGTGTCGTGATCGACCAAGGCTCCCTGTGGATCCAGGACGGAAAGATCGTCGCTGTCGGGACTTCGCTCCGAGCCAACGAAGGGCTCCGTGTCATCGACCTCAAAGGCAAGTCGATCACTCCTGGATGGATCGATGCAGGGCTGGAAACCGACCTTCCGGAATTCCCGACGAACCAAGGGTCTCCGCATTGGAATTCCGAAATCACTCCCCAGCGATCCGTAGCCAATTCCGTCGAAACTCTCGCCAATCTACAAAAACTCCGACGCGCCGGTATCACCACAGCCCTGTTTGCTCCCAAAGAAGGTATCCTCAAAGGAACCAGCGCAGCGGCGATGACAGCCGATGCTCCTCTGGCCACAAATCTAATCCGCGCCGATGTCGCCATGCACGTGCGACTGACCGTCTCACGCAGCGGGGGACGAAACAACTATCCCTCGAGCCCCATGGGCGCTGTGGCACTGGCCCGCCAAACATTCCTCGATTCCCAATGGTACGACTCGGCCCTGCGCGCCCACCTTGGAGCTCCCGACTCGCTCAAACCCGAAACCAACGCTGCTCTCGAGGCGATCCAAAAACACATTCAGGCAGGAAAACCCTTCGTCTTCGATACCTTCAACGAACAATACGTCCTGCGCGCTGATTCCTTCGCCAAAGAATTCGGACTCAAAGCCCTCCTCAAAGGAACTGGTCAAGAATACCAACTCCTCGAACCCATCGCCAAAACCGGGCGCACCATCATCCTGCCCGTCAATTTCCCAAAACCGCCCAACGTCTCGACCCTCGAAGCTGCCCTCGAGACCGAACTCGAAGAACTCATGCACTGGGAACTCGCACCCGAAAACCCAGCCCGACTCGATCGCGCCGGTGTCCCCTTTGTCCTCACCTCGAGCGGCCTGAGCGATCCTGCCGAATGGCTCCCGCAGATCCGTAAAGCCATCGCTCGTGGGTTGGATCCAAACAAAGCCCTCGCTGCACTGACAACCAAACCCGCCGAACTGCTGGGCATCGCTGACCAAGTCGGCAAAATACGACCAGGACTCTGGGCGAACTTCATCGTCTCCAACAGCGATCTTTTCGCCGAGGACTCACGCATCGAAGAAGTTTGGGTACGAGGGACCCCTCCAGCAAACTCCTTCAAAAATGATCACGATATCAGCGGACTCTGGGATGTCGCAATCCTCGATGTCCGATCCCCCACCAACCCAAAACCCTCCTTCGAACCGTTCCAGCTCTCGATCAAAGACTCCACCAAAAAAATCGCAGCTTCGATCCTCTTGCCTCCTGCTCCCGTGCCCGCTGCTCCTCCCGCTCCCGAGCCTGCTGCTACTCCCGCCGCCGCGCCTGAGCCTGCTCCTGCTGCTGAGCCTTCTGCTTCGGCTCCTGAGCCCGCTGCCGCAGAAAGCAAACCCAAATCCGACACCAAACCCCAAGCGACCGAAGAGAAACTCCAATCTCCTCGCTGGGCCGAATTGACCCTCACGGCCAGCCTCAAGGCCAAAGCACTCGCAACCAAATCCACCAACGCAGAACCTCCCAAGACGGCTCCTTCGGGGGTCGCACTGCTCTCCATGGCCCTGCTGGCCGCCGCAGACACTCCACCGACTCTCCTGGGCTCGATCCGATTGGCCGATGGGACCGAACTGATCGTCCGAGGAACCCGCTCAGCCTCCCAACCCGAACCGAATCGTGAAGCAGAAGCCAAGAAGTCGGCCAAGCAAGACAGCGACAAAGAAAAGGCCAACCCAAGCCTCTCGACCCTTCGCTATCCATTTGCCTCTTTAGGATTCGAATCGACCCCCGAACAACCCAACTTGCTGGTCATCCAAAATACAACCATCTGGACCTGTGGCCCCCAAGGACTCCTGCGCGATGCAGACATGATCGTTCGGCAAGGGAAAATCGAATCCATCGGCATCGATCTTCAAGTACCCGCTGGTGCTACCATCATCGATGGATCCCAATTCGAAATCAGCCCAGGTCTCATCGACTGCCACTCCCACATGGCCACCGATAGCGGCGTCAACGAGGGAACCCAAGCCGTCACGGCCGAGGTTCGTATCGGGGATTTTATCAATGCCGAAGATGTCACACTCTACCGACAGCTTGCCGGTGGCTTGACGACCGCCAATATCCTTCACGGTTCGGCCAATCCGATCGGTGGACAAAATCAAGTCATCAAACTCCGATGGGGACACGCTTACGAAGACCTCAAGTTCCAATCAGCCCCGGCCGGCATCAAGTTCGCTTTGGGGGAAAACGTCAAGCAAAGCAACTGGACCGATGTGAACCGAACACGCTATCCGCAATCCAGGATGGGAGTCGAACAGATCTTCCGAAGCCGATTCCTGGCCGCCAAAGAATACGACCGTGACTGGAAAGCTTGGTCGGCCTCCCACAAAGGACTCCCTCCCCGCAGGGACCTTGAGCTCGAAGCCATCGCTGAAATCCTCAGTGGGCAAAGGTGGATCCATTGCCACAGCTATCGCCAAGACGAGATTCTCGCACTGATCCGAGTGTGCGATGAATTCGGCGTCAAAATCGGATCGCTCCAACACATTCTCGAAGGCTACAAGGTGGCCGATGCGATCGCCAAGCACGGTGCGACCGCCTCGACCTTCTCGGACTGGTGGGCCTACAAACTCGAAGTCTACGACGCGATTCCCCACAACGGCGCTCTGATGCATAACCAAGGGATCGTCGTGTCGTTTAACTCCGATGACGCCGAACTCGGTCGGCACATGAACCACGAGGCAGCCAAAGCCGTCAAGTACGGAGGACTCGATCCCCACACCGCCTTGCAATTTGTGACGCTTAACCCTGCCAAGCAGTTGCGGATCGACAACCGAGTCGGCTCTCTGGAAATAGGCAAGGACGCAGACTTTGTCCTCTGGAATGGCTCTCCCCTTTCGGTCCGCGCACGCTGTGAACAGACCTGGATCGATGGCCGTAAATACTTCGATCGCCAAATCGATGCCCAAATGCGAATCCGAGATGGCCAACTCCATCGCCAATTGGTTCAGAAGGTGCTCGATAGCGGTGAAACCGCAGGGGACCGCAGCTCCCTTGCCGACGACCCGTCGAGACTCTGGCCAAGCCACGATGAATACTGCCATCACCACCACGACGAAAACGAAGCGCATGAGCATCGATAAACCACAGTCTCGCCATCGCGGTTCTTCAGCAATTACCGTGGGTAAGAATCGTTATATTCGGTCGCACTCGTACTCGTACTCAATGAAATGGTACTCGTACTCGAAAGGTCTCTTCGGGACGGATCCGGTCAACGTTCCGACTGCCAATGCAATCAATCGCTTTTCAAATGGTGTTCAATGCTAGTCCATTCAAGCAGTCGAGTATGAGTACCAGTACCAGTACCGTCCGCCGCGACGGACTGAGTACGAAAAAGCAGGAAACCAGCAATTGCCCGATAAAACAACCAAATAACCCCCAAACCATACCTACCACCATGAACTTCATGACTCGAATCCAAAACTGGCTCAAAGCCACCCCGAACATCGTAGGTCTTTTGGCCCTGTCGAGCCTCAGCGCGCTCGAAGCATTCGCCTCGGACCAAATTCCAGGCGCACGGCAGTCCAAACCGATCCTGATCCAAAACGCGATCGTCCATACCGTTTCGAATGGAACTCTGGTCAACCATTGCCTTCTGATCCAAGAAGGAAAGATCGCTCAGATCCTGCCAGTCATCCTCGCCGAAGATGGTTTTGAGGTCATCGACGCCCAAGGCAAACACCTCTACCCAGGACTCTTCGATTCGCTCTCCTACATGGGACTCGTCGAAATCGATTCGATTAACGCATCGGTCGACAATGCCGAAACCGGTAGCGTCAATCCCAACGTACGGGCCAACGCTGCCTTCAACCCAGACTCCGAGGCGATCCCAGTTGCCAGAGCCAATGGAGTCCTGTTCTCATTGATCAGCCCGACAGGCGGACTGATCTCAGGCCGATCGGCCGTTATGCAACTCGACGGATGGACATGGGAAGACATGACCGTCCGATCCGATGCGACAATGACCGCTCAGTGGCCACGATTCGGAATGACTTCGGGGCGAGCACGAGGCGGACGGGGGCCCCGAGACGCCGAAGCGAGCGAAGGCGAATCGACCGACCGACTCGCACCGGTCTACGAAATCCTGCGCGAAACGCGTGCATACGCTCAAGCCAGAGCGTCGGACCCGAATTTGAACGTCGATCTACGCCTCGAGGGGATGATCCCCGTCATCGAGCGGAAAACCCCAATGATGATTGTGGCAAACAGCAGCAAGCAGATCCAAACGGCAGTCGCCTTCTGCCAACAACAAGGACTGAAAATGATCCTTTTTGGAGGTGCCGATGCGATGCACTGCGCCGATTTGCTCAAAGAGGCAAATGTCCCCGTGGTCCTCTCGGCGGTCTATCGGCTCCCTGTCCGACGCGATGCGGCTTATGATTCGATGTACGCGCTACCAGGCGAGCTCCACGCTCGCGGAATTCGGTTCAGCATCGCAAGCGACGGAAGATTCGGTTCGGCGAATGTTCGCAACCTACCATACCATGCCGCTGTCGCTTGCGGGTTCGGACTCGATCCGGAAACCGCGTTGCGATCGATCACTCTGGCCCCGGCCGAGATCTTCGGAGTCGCAGATCGAATCGGATCGATCCAGGTCGGCAAAGAAGCATCTTTGTTCCTCGCCGATGGCGATATCCTAGAGACTTCAACCCAAGTCGAAAAAGCTTGGATCCAAGGTCGAAAGGTCGATCTGAGCAGCCGACATACCGATTTGTACGACAAGTACAGAACCAAGTACGAGCAACTCAAGAACTAAATCCGAGCAGATCAACCGAGGATTTCAGCCGACTCGATCAAGACCGCATCGACGGGCACATCTCCGTGCCCGTTTTTGTTGGACGTTTTGACCACACGAATCTCCTCGACCACGTCGGTCCCAGCGGTGACCTTGCCAAAGACGCAGTAGCCAACGCCGTCCCTGGAGTTGGCTTTGTCGAGAAAGTCGTTGTCGGTAGCGTTGATGAAAAATTGGCTCGTTGCGCTGTCGGCGACATTGGTACGTGCCATGGCGATCGTGTACTTCTTGTTGCTAAGCCCGTTGGACGATTCATTGACGATCGGTGCCAAGGTTTTCTTTTGGGACATATCGGGAGTGAACCCACCACCTTGAATCATGAAGTTGGGTATCACACGGTGGAAGATGGTTCCATTGTAGTGCCCCGATCGGACGTAGCTCAGGAAGTTTTCGACGGTCTTAGGGGCCGCTTGTGCATCGAGTTCAAGTGTGATGCTGCCCTTGCTCGTCTTGATCAAAACGCTCGTGGATTTGTTGCTCATGGTGGAACCTTTCGTGAAATGGGAATCTTGAAATAGTGATCGTTGATGTGCTGAGTTTTTTAGTTGGCCAGAGCCAGCAAAGAGCGATTGGACCTCTTAGTCCTGGGTGTGCAATCCGCATTCGGTTTTCCCCGTTCCGCTCCATCGACCTGCACGCTCGTCCTCACCCAAGGAGACAGCGCGGGTGCATGGCCAGCATCCGATGCTGGTGTAGCCTTGGTCGTGGAGGGGATTGTAAGGGATATTCTTGTCGAGGATCCGGTCCCAGACTTGTTTTTTGGTCCAATTCGCAAGCGGGCTTACTTTAACAAGATGGAACTTCTTGTCCCACCCAACAATAGCAGCCTTGGCGCGATCCGGAGATTGGTCTCGACGGATAGCGCTTGCCCATGCGAGTTTTCCTACCGCAACTCTTTGGAGCACACTGAGCTTTCGGTCGCCGCAGCAACGGCTCGGATCAGACTTATAAACCGGTCCGCCATGGAGCTTCTCATAGTCAATGACGGTCAACTCCGGTCGCATCAACTCAACCTCAATTCCATAACGCTCTGCGACTTGGTCACGAAGTTTGAGCGTTTCAGGAAACTGGTATCCTGTATCGAGATTGAAAACATGGCATTTTGGATCGATCCTCGAGAGCATTTCGAGAATGACCATCCCCTCAGGGCCGAAAGCCGTCGCCATGGTAAAACGATCTCGGTAGCGAGCAAGCGCCCAGGCGAGAATCGCTTCTGGCTCGGACTGCTCAAAGGAATTGCTCAATTCCTGCAGCTCGGCTAGATACTCTGAGGTTGGCTCTTCCTTGCTATCCATGCCTAGGGCACTCGTTGCGAAGCCTCGAAATCGGCTCGCTCCTTTGAAGATTTCTGTGTAAAACTGGTAGGAATGATAGTCGCTGGGGCTCGGGGGTCAAGAATCCCCAATCAGGTACCGGGGCCGACGACAAGGGATACTTTTGAAAAGCCAGTACGATGCCAATTTACGAGTTTTACTGCCCACCTTGCCATACCATTTACAGTTTTTTGTCCCGACGTATGCAGGTCCCAAGCACCACATCGTGCCCGAAATGCGGTTGCAGAAAACTTGAGAAAAAAGTCTCACGCTTCGCAATTTCCAAAGGCTTGCTCGAAAACAGCCAGGGCGATCCCTCCGACCCTTTTGCCAACATCGATGAGTCGAAGCTCGAGCAACTCATGAGCGAGATGGCTCCGAGCATGCAGGACGAAGGCGGTCAAGAAGATCCCAAACAGATGGCCCACCTGATGAAGCGGATGTTCGAACTCACCGGCGGGGAACCGACCGGTGCGATGCTCGAAGCGATCAAGCGGATGGAAGCCGGCGAGGATCCCGACGCGATCGATGAAGAACTCGGACCGGCCATCGATGAGCAACCCGATCCGTTCTCGTCGGCAGCCGCCGCACCGACGAACAAGTCGACGGCGAGCAAACGGCTCGCGGTACGAAGGTTGCTCCAAGCCCCAAAGGTCGATCCCGAACTCTATGAACTCGAGCAATAGCGAGATTGAGCAAATAGCCTCCAGAGTTAGCCCCAATGGCTCCGCCCGACGCGCAAGCGACGGCGTCTTACAGTGTAGAGCCATTGTCCCCAATGGCTCCGCCCGACGCGCAAGCGACGGTGTCTTTCAGTGTAGAGCCATTGTCCCCAATGGCTCCGCCCGACGCGCAAGCGACGGCGTCTTACTGTGTAGAGCCATTGTCCCCAATGGCTCCGCCCGACGCGCAAGCGACGGCGTCTTACCGTGTAGAGCCATTGTCCCCAATGGCTCCGCCCGACGCGCAAGCGGAGGCGTCTTACGGCTGTTGGGCTGTTTTTCCGGTCTCGTGATCAGACAGAAAACTGGTACCTTTATCTCGTCTAAGGATTTCCAACAAACTCGACAGACGATGAAATAGCACTACTTGATTTTATCCGCGTGGCCTGCTTGGCCAAATGCGACCATTCGCGCAACACAAACTTCCTTCATCGCCGTGCGTGCTGGTTTCAAGTAATCCCGCGGATCGAACTTCTCTGGGCTTTCGGCCAAGACTTTTCGGATCGCCCCGGTAATGGCCAGTCGGCAATCGGTGTCGACGTTGATCTTCCTGACACCACTCTTGATCCCGCGTTGGATTTCCTCTACGGGTACCCCCCAAGTCTGCTTGATGCTCCCACCGTATTTGTTGATGATGTCCTGGAGTTCCTGAGGAACCGACGAGCTGCCGTGCATAACCAAATGGGTGTTGGGGACCATCTTGTGAATCGCTTCGATCCTCGACATGGCTAGGACTTCACCGTCTGGTTTGCGTGTGAACTTGTAAGCACCATGGCTCGTACCGATCGCCACGGCCAGTGCATCGACCCCGGTCTCTTGAACAAATCGTTTGGCTTCCTCAGGATCCGTCAACAGTTGGTCGTGGCTCAGTTGCCCTTCGGCACCGTGTCCATCCTCTGCCTCTCCGTGCCCGGATTCCAAGGAGCCCAAGCATCCGAGTTCGCCTTCGACCGAAACACCCTTGGCATGCGCCAGTTGAACCACGCGTCGGGTAACAGCGACATTGTATTCGTAGTCTGCCGGGGTTTTTCCATCCTCTTTAAGCGAGCCGTCCATCATCACCGATGTAAATCCGTTCTCGATCGCCGAGAGGCAGGTCTCAGGGGAGTTGCCGTGATCTTGGTGCATCACCACAGGGATGTTCGGGTAGAGTTCCACGGCCGCGAGCATCAGATGCCGAAGGTAGGCGTCTTGCGAATAGGAACGAGCCCCCCGGGACGCTTGGATAATCACGGGCGAATTGGTCTCCTTGGCCGCCTCCATGATCGACTGGATTTGCTCCATGTTGTTGACGTTAAACGCAGCCACGCCGTAATGATTTTCAGCGGCGTGATCCAAGACCTTGCGAAGAGGTACCAAAGCCATATCAGGGCTCCCGATGGAGGAATTTTAAACGGACGAAACGGATGGAGGGTTTCCAGCGAAAAACCAGCCTAACGACTTGTGGTCTATCGCACCAGATCGGATAGGATTATGTTGACTCAGTCCCGTTTCTTCAATGCGTAAAGTGACCAATAGCCCATGCAGATCATTCAACGGAGTCGGGGCGATGGATGAATACCAGCCCGTTAGAAAATCGGTAACCGGACTCAACCCCGTCGATAATTTCCTCAGCGGCAGTTGGGAAGCACTCGGAGCAGGAGCCCCGGTTCTAGTCGCCTTGGCCCAATTGTGCAGCCAAGCGATGGTGGTAAGAGCACCCCATAACACGACCCTTGCGGAAGGATTGTTGCCCGAAGCCAAAGCGGTCTTGGTCGCGGCCCGAAAACGCGGTGTCATCGAAGTCCGAGGCGTCAATACCGCCTTCGATCCAGCAGCCCGTCTGCTAGCCGTCTACGTCGAGATCGATGAGAGCCAAACCATCGCATTTCGGGACCCCGAACGCCCGGAAATCACCGTTTTGTTTTTGGAAGGTTTTCGGCAACTTTGCGAACTCGGACTGGTCATGCATCATCTCCATCGCGATTTTTCCCTGACGGCTCTGGGCTTCGAATTAGCAAGATCGATTTCGCAAGAAGAGGTGCAGCCATGGCTGGACAAAGGTACCGAGTTTGGCCTGCACGATTGACCCCATGGCTGATCCTGCTGATCGGTTTAGGTCTTTTCGTCACCTTGGGAATTCGACACCTGATCGACAACTGGCTCATCGAAACACCCGTCGGGTCGATCCAGGCTCAAAACAGACCAGGCGATGCAAGTGGGCCAGGGGCTCAGCCCGATACGCTCCGAGACGCTCACCCATTGGACGAAGTTTTGAGCTTGGCGAACACCATGATGCAAACGCATCGACTCGAACATCAAACGTATCGAGCCGTGATTCGGAAACGCGAACGGATCGGCAAACAACTCGGGCCCGAATCGAAAATGGCCATCAAACTTCGATACCGAGAACCGCAGACCGACGATGGCCTACGTGCCATCGATGTGTACTTGAAGTTCCTCGAACCTAAGTCGCTCTCGGGCCGCGAGGTGATCTGGCGACAAGGGATCCACGACGACCTGATGGTGGTCCATGAATCGGGCCTGCTGAACATCACACGCGTGGAATTATCGCCAACGAGTCGCTTGGCCATGCTCGGCAACCGGTATCCTATCAGCCAGATCGGCATCGAACGATTGCTTGCAAAACTCCTAGCCAAGGGGAATCGCGATCGGGGTTTGGGCGATTGCAAAGTCAACCTGACCGAACCGGTAGAGGTTGCAGGACGAGCCTGCAAGCGGATCGAAGTATGCCATCCGGACCGCGAAGTGATCGTGGGGGATCAAACCTTCGAGCATGAATTCCACAAGGCGATCATCGACATCGATCTGGAGCTTGGGATCCCGATACGATACGCCAGTTATATGTGGCCAGAAATCTCCGGTGGGGATCCTGTGCTCGACGAGGAATTCGTCTACGAAAACCTCGAGCTCGATGTGGCTCTGGACGATCAGGATTTCGACCCCGACAATCCAGCCTACAATTATCCCTAGAGTTCCTGAGTCGTTTCCGACGGGTCACAACATGCCTAATGCCATCGAATTCATGGACTGCCAGGGATGTGGCAAACGGGTGCGAACCACTGCCCGACGATGCCATCATTGCAGTCGAGAATTCCAACCCGAGTTGCTCGAGAGTCCTCGTGAGATTCGCGAAGAGGAGGATTTCGACTACGAAGATTTTCTCGAACGGGAATTCGGACACAAACCACGCCATCGCCCTAGGGCCTGGTGGTGGTATGTCGCTTGGGTCGTCCTTGCCGTGATGATCTTGGGGATCGCATTCGATACTCTGCGATTGATTCCAACTCAAAACCCTTAGCGAGATCTCTCCCACCGAGGCATCGACGACTTGAAATCCGCGCAATGTTGCTCATTTGTTGTGCTGGGCCACGATTAAGCGACAAACCCAATGAAATCCAGGGCCACAGTTCCTAAAAGAATTATGGCATTGCATCGCATCCCCTAAGCCGACCGAGCAGGTAGGATTCTGCGCCCTAGAGGTCAGGCTCCATAGGAAACCGTACCGAGCCTGCCCCTGGAAATCGGCCCTCGGATTCTTTGGCACAGTAGTTGCGACACACGATTTGCGACATGGTGGTTTCGATTTGAGAATTCGAATCGAGAAACCGCCGCTCTTTGCCGTCAAGCAATCTGCTTTTGCAACAGAGCTTTGAATTCCAAAACAACCAGCGAGAGCCGACGATGCCAGGATACTTGATCGATATGGATGGTGTGATTTACCGAGGTGGAGAGTTGATTGAGGGTGCGGATCGGTTCATCGCCGAGTTGCAATCGCAGGACGTCCCTTTTTTGTTCCTGACCAACAATTCGCAACGCACTCGCAGAGATGTTGCCAAAAAAATCGAACGGCTTGGGATCCGTGTTTCGGAGTCCCATGTCTACACCTGTGCGATGGCCACAGCCCGCTTCTTAGCATCCCAAAAACCCAACGGAACGGCCTACGTCATCGGAGAAGGAGGCTTGCTGACGGCGCTGCACAAAAACGGATTTTCGATCGTCGATAAGGATCCGGATTATGTGGTTGTCGGCGAGGGCCGGAGCTTGAACTTCGAGATGGCCGAGCAGGCGCTCCGGATGATCCTCGGAGGGGCCAAGCTGGTGGCGACGAACATGGATCCGAATTGCCCTACCCAAAACGGCTTGCGACCCGGTTGCGGCGCCGTCGTGGCGATGCTCGAGGCGGCCTCGGGGGTCAAAGCCTTCAGCGTTGGAAAACCCAGCCCGATCATGCTTCGAGCGGCTCGAAAAGAACTGGGTCTTTCGACCGACGAGACCGTGGTTGTCGGGGACACCATGGAGACCGATATCCTGGGAGGAACGCAACTGGAATACAAAACCATCTTGGTCCTTTCGGGTTCGACAAGCGAAAGGGACCTTCGCAATTACGCTTACCAGCCCGATCTGATCGTTCCCTCGCTCGGAGAACTCTCCCACGCTCAGGTCCAATCAAGGCTGTTTGGATTTAGCCCGGAGGGCGGCACTTCACTGCCGGTGTGCGTTAGCCACCGGACCTGAGCGACCCACCGCTCCGCTCTACTTCGGCTCCGGCGACTTGGGGAGCCCGGAAGAAATCAGGGCAACCCGAAAGCCGCTGTAGTAGTAGCCAAGCGACGGACCGGACCTGCTCCGGTACGCCGACCGACAATCCGCGGCCTCGAAGCTCCAACAGCCGCCACGGTTCACGCGGAGCAAGCCCCATGATGGTCCAACCGGATCCGTCAACGATCCGGCTGAATACTTGCTGGCATAATAGTCGGAACACCACTCCCAGACCGACCCATGTCCGTCATGGATCCCCCAATCGTTGGGTTTCCTTGTTCCCACCGGGTGATTTTTGTTGCCGGAGTTGCCAGAGTACCACGCGTAGTCACCCAGTTTCCCTGCATCATCTCCGAAACAATACGCTGTCTTGCTGCCTGCTCGAACCGCATATTCCCACTGCGCTTCGGTTGGCAAACGAACTTCGTAACCTGCAAGTACACCCCCGGCCTCCAAAAGCTGATTCAGTTTCCTAGCGAACTTTGTCGCTTCATCATGCGAAATGTTGTAAGCCGGATACGGATCTCCGACGCCGTCTTGGTTCGTCCATTCCGAACTCTTCGAGGACCCCATCACCGCTACCCATAACTCCTGCCAGCATTCCGTTTCCATCATCCAGAATCCCTCTGAATGGGTCACCATGACGATATCCCCATCCACTTGACCATCCTTCTCTGAGCTGGGACTTCCCATTCGAAATGTCCCCGCGGGACACCAACGGAATCGGACATCGATGCCCTTGACGTTGACAACCAGCAGTTCACCTGCGACTCTCCCGGGCGTCGATGTTTTTGAGGTAAACTCGTCCATGATTGCCGCGACATCGAGCTGCTGCTTGCCGATCGCACGCTCATGGCCAGCGGTGTATTTGACCTGACTGGCAAGGAGACTGGAGATCTGATTGTCCATTTCCACCACAGGTCCAGAGGTCGGTAAACGCCCTACCTTTTCAATCAAATCCGTGCGGCCAGCACGCTTGGTCACAAGCTGCTGCTCTAACTCCATAAACATCTGATGGTCGGCTTGATCCCGAAGCTGCAACGCTTTCCTTACAACGGACTCCTGGATTGCCAATTCCGCATCGATCATTCGGATTACAGGGCTTGTCTTGTTGAAATCCTGCAACTGCTTCATGCGATTCTTAGATATCTCAAGGTACTTGCGCTTCGCCTCGGCCAACGCCTTGTCGGTAGCGGTCCAATCTTTTGAATCGATCGATTCGATCTTCAGAATCTCCTGCTCGGACATCTTGACCAAATCGACGGGATTTCTGGGGTCGCTCGACGCTAAAAGATTTGCCAATCGATCCGCTTTGTCCTTGGCCTTGTCTCGTTCTTTAGCAAGCTTCACCGCCTGAGCTTGTCCCTCTTCCCATGCCGAAACGCGCTCGGCAATCTGCTGTTGGATTTGAATCACGTCTCCATCGATGCGGAGTTTCTCACGCAAGGTTGCTTTAAGGTGATTCAAGTCCAATTCGGCTTCAGACTGCTTGGCCATGAGTGCGCTGGTTTGGCTTTCGGCAGACTCCCTGGCCAAGCGGTCTTTTTGATTGAGTTCGGCTTGCTTGGCTATTTGCGATTTGAGCGTATCGATTTCTGCAGCCAATTCGCTATTGCGCACCTGGGATTGTTGCAACTGCTGGGCAATGCGGGTTGCTTCGGACTGGCTCTGGCTGAGTCGATCGGACTTCTCGCTTGGGCTTTCCTCCTTTTCCAACCACTCAACAAGCCGCTGTTGCAAATTGCTGTAGGTCTTCTCTGCCAAGTCGAAGGCGGTTATCGTGTCGGCGCTTTGCCATTGTTCATCGGCACGCGAAGCATCCTGCTGGAGATCGGTGAAGCGAGGGGTTTCGGCAAGTCGCGTTGGAACGGATGTGTGCAATCGACTTAATTCGGATCTTAGCGACGCTGCCGATCGGGCTCCTTCGTTGGCTTCCCATGCAGAGATCAGGCGACTAGCGAATATTTCGATCCTGGATTCCGCTTCGTTGACGTTTCCTTGGTCTAACAGCTTACCGAGCGCGAGGAATTCGTTTTGCAATCCGGTGCTAAGCGTACTCAATGCCTGGGCATCAGGCTGCCAGCGGATCTTCTCTCGCATCGTTCCGAGCGTATTGTATCGAGGCAGGATCGCCTCGAGTTTACGTCCTGTCTCGAGCGCCTTTCGCAGAGCGTCTGCAGCAATATCGAGTCGCTGACGGCGCTGCGATGGGGACATTTCACGCTCCCTTTGATGGACCGCACGCAGCTCTTCGTCGGCTTGGTCAATGAGTTGCTTGGTGGCCTGATGCGGCCCAAACGCATCGACTTGTTCGCGCAGCACCCGAGCCGTTTCGCTATATCGGTTGGCCACTTCGGATTCCAGACGCCACCAAGCCATGGCCAAGAGCACGCAAGCTGCTGCCAAAAGGGGGCCAAAAACGAGAACTTGTTTTAGCCGCGACCTTTGCAATTCCCAACCATCCAGCGCCTTGACCACCTCCTCGGCGCGAGCAAAGACTTTCGGATCGTTGGCTGTTCGCTTATCTGGCTGGCGCAGCCCCTTCAGAATGATTCTTTGAATTCCCGCAGGCACGTCGGCATTTTTGAGGTTCTTACGTTTTTCGGCCAGCGTCAACGTATCGTCATGCAATGTCCCCGTAAGTGCATCGTAGGCGACCGCTGCCATCGCACGCAGATCGGTATGGATCGATGCCTGCTCCTCACCGGTCAGTTGCGATTGCGGCGCGTAACCGGCCGTACCGCCTACGGCCATGGCGGATTGGGCCGAATATCCAGCCTTGAGGATGTCACGCCCACCGCCGAAGTCCACAAACCGAACTTGATCATCCGCTTCGATCAACAAATTTCTTGGCGAAATATCTCCATGGACAACCCCCGATTTATGGAGTCGTTGGAGCGCCTCGAAAAGTTTTCGAACCAACACGATTCGATGCTGCATCGTGGTATAGCGTTCGCCCAAATAGGTGTGGACCTCTTTGCCATCGATCCTCGACATCACGAGGTAGGGCTGGACACCATCGGCTGCATCCTTGGCAAGTTCTTCGTCTTTAGGTGCGGTGACCTTGTGTGCCAAATGGCAGTAGGGACGCAAGTCGGTCGGTATTTTATCCCAACTGAGAATCTCGGATTCCCGCTGATGCCGTTTGCGTGACTGCCGATCCGAAGGTCGAAGGACGACTTTCACAGCCAGCGGTCGTTGCATGGCATCGGTTGCGGCCAGGACGATGCCGTAGGCACCGGGTTTTCCGAGCGGATCTTTGAGTGTGATCCCCTGTTGCTTAAGATGGTCGCGGGTGGCCTGCGTGACGGCACTAGCCGCCTTGGCACCGTCCAATCCCAAACCATCATGAATATTCGGAATGTTGCTTGAGGGGGGAACATGGATGGACATGATGAAAACTCGATTTAGCTTCTATTTGCAATGTTTCTGAGGCGTTCTTTACCTTCTGCCAGAGTCCGCTTGACTTGATCTCGCGACAACTCCAAGGTCTCGGCGATTTGGTCATAAGTCATCCCGTCGATGTATCGGAGCCTAAGAGCCTTACCACGCTTTTCGCCGGCATTTTCCCATTCGTCAACCTTCTCTAGCAGAAGCTCGATGTCGATGTCGTAGTTTTCCTTGAGGTAGCGTTCTCTCTGTTCGACGAGCGGTTTGATCGCATCGTCAAGAATTTCACCAAAACGTTTTCTGCGTTTCAGATAGTTTCTTGCTTGATTTGCAAGCGCGGTTGAGAAATAGGAGGTTAGGCTATGGATAACATCCCCTTCGGGAGCCTTGAGCCTCCCGCTGCTAAGCATTTTGAAAAGCACATCGTTCCACAGCACAGTAAACCGCAAGCTTCCTTCTTTGGCGATTTGCGGACCGAATGCTCGGAACATGATCGCTTTGAGATTGTTTTTCAGGTGTCCTTCGCACCAAAGGACCAATTCATTACGAGCATCCCTTAATGAATCGTTGATTGATTCAGGGACCTGCTTATCCGACGAAGCATAAGGCTTGAGAGCTTCTGTCGCTGAATAAAGAGCATTCAGGATCTTGATCAATCGCTCAACTGCCCGTTGTTCTGGGTCGGAATCGGTGTTGCCTCCGTTTCCGTTTTGAGAATCATGGGTTGCCATCAGCAGACGTTCCTAAGCGAAGCGACTTTGTGTGCGTTGAGTGTATTTGCTAGTCTAAGCAATATGGAATCGCGATGCTTTTGACCTGACAAGGATTTGGTTATTTCTCGACTTGATCGTTCGACTCGGGATTGCGGACCGATCGGCTTTCTTCTTGGTACTTGCGAAGCGATTCCAGGCGATTCCATTGGCGAGCGAGTGGGTTGGTAGAGGCTCGGGAATTCACGGGAGCCAGCCCCCGCTTGGCGTCGTTCATGGCCTCCTCTCGGGTGACATTGTCGCGCAATCGGTCCAGACTACGGCCGACCCCTTCGGTGGCCGTGTGAACCCCATCGGCGACGGCACTGACCATATCGAGCGTCTTGGACTCGACCTGAGCTTGTTCGCGTCGGCTCTTGAGAACCGCAACTTCATGTTCAGCACCATCGAGAGCATGCCGCATGTCGGCCAGCGCCAATTCGGCTTCCTTCTCGCTTTTCTCCAAGCGACTAAGTCCCGCCTTCTTGATTTCAAGCTGCTTGGTCTCGGACTCTTGCGAGGCCATCAATTCATCGATTTCGCGTTGGAAATCAACCAATCGGTAGTCGGCCTTGGCGAATCGCACTTTCTGCAATTCCTCTTCTTCGGCGGACTGAAGGATCGGGAAGGCTTCGGTCAGCAGACGCTTACGGGCGGCCAGAGTCTTTTCGAGTTTGCTCACGTCCTCTCTTAGTTGAGCGATCTGAGTCTTCGACTGGCTGAGTTGGACTTGTCGCTCGATGACTTCTTTGCGTACCGAGGTCAATTCGTTGGCAAGCTTGCGATCGTGAACTTCCTCGGGGATATGGTCTTCCAATTGGCTGACCGTTTCGCCTGCGGAGGCTCGGAAGTAACCGGTCAAATCCCCCAGGCTACGACCGGCAACCAAAAACAGAAGCCCCAGACCAAGCACGGAGCCAGCAGCGATTTCCAGGGACTTTTTCATCGTAGAGTACCTTTTCGTAACGAGAACCAAACTTCCGAGTAGCAACGTCGCTGCGTCGGTTATGAAAGATTCACCGTTGGGCAAGAGAACTCGGGCGGGGAATTTCGGAAAAATTTTGAATTCACACAAAAACCAAGGGGCAGTCCCTGGTTTTTATTAAGTGAGCACCTTTCAACGAATAAGAACAACCTCGCTTTCTGCCGCACCTGAGGACCCAAAGAGAACCAGAGCATTTCACTCTGTGGCCTCTGTGCCTCTGTGTTTCCCTGCTTTTTCTTTGGAGGAAGAGATTCTTCTGGAGTGGGTCCGATCCCAATGGCCCCTTACAGGGTTCCGGGAAACGAGACGGTAACGCCCGATCCGAGCGCGTAGAGGACGCTTGCAGGTTGGACTTCTTTGAGAAAACCGAACTCCTTCCCGTAAACGCTCGCAAAGTCGACCTCGATCTGATATTGACTGACGGGGCAACTGATCCATTGCGGATGCTCAACACGATACTCCCTAGTCCGAGTGCGGCCTTTGGAATACCCCCAGTAATGCTCGGTGATGAATTCCCCCAACGAGCCACCGGTGGGGAGTGCAAGCGGCAGATCGATTTGTGCGGCGATGCGGTGCTCAAGTCGTTTTCCCCAGCGGTATTCGAGCCTCTGAAGAGGCCCCGAATCGAGCCCGGCAGGCTCGAAGCGATGGCTCATCGTTGTGGCGACATAGCTTTCCTCGAAAAGCGTGTTGGCGATCATCGCGATCGCCCGTTTCGGGACGATCTCCCGCACAAAGGTCACGGCCCTAAGGCTTGTGTCCCGTTGCGGTACCACGTAAAAGCGAAGATTCACTTCTTCGAATCGACGATGGAATGGGATCGGTATCCCCAAAACTCGCGTTTGATCAAACAGAAAACCTACAAGACTGACGAAACACTGGCCCTGGAAAAAATCCAATCGAGTCTTGGCCGGCACCAAGGGCTCGAGCAACGAGGGCTCGACGGCGTAATTTGCAAGTATCAGATGCTTCCAGTGCGCAGATAAAAACTTCATCGCAACCCCAGCTAAACCCTTGGAATTCCAGAACCCCAGACCTTGAGCCATCCGAATACCTTGTGGAAACCGGCTCGAGCAGCCAAAACCCTGTCGATTGGTTTCAGTATACTAAACCGACGTACTTGCCGTGGCCGTGGATTCGATTTGCCACGGGGCGGATTGGCTGGTTTTTAGGAAACGCGATCGAATGCTCAACGACCCACACACTACCTTTTCGAATCCATCGGTCAGCGTCGTCGGTTTGGGACTCATGGGTACGGCGATGACCGAGCGACTTTTGGATGCGGGCGTTAAGACCTTCGTTTGGAATCGCACCCGGGATAAAGCAGACCACTTGATCGCCCGAGGTGCGCATTGGACGGATCGCCCAATGGCCGAGTCTCCTCGGGTGATCCTGAGTCTCTACTCAAGCGACATTGTCGGTGAAGTTCTGGCCCGTTGGAAGCACGACCTAGTCGGCCCGAAGATCCTCATCGACACGACCACAGGCGACCCTCAGGCGAGTATCGAATTTGCATCGTCGTTAGAGGCTCAAGGTGTAGCCTATCTTGAAGCTCCGATTTCCGGATCGAGCGAACAGACCAGGAAAGGGCTCGCGACGCTGATCGCATCGGGGAATCGCCAAATCTTTGACTCCTGCAGCGACCTTTGGGATATCCTCGGCACAAAGAGATTTTTTGTAGGGCCATCAGGCTCTGCGGCGAGGATGAAACTCGTGACCAATTTGGTCTTGGGATTGAACCGGGCGGCGTTGGCCGAAGGACTCGCATTGGCCGAATCGATGGACATCGATCTTGCAAGTGCCCTGGAGGTTCTCCGAGGTAGCGGCGCATATTCGCTTCAAATGGATACCAAAGGAGGCAAGATGGTCGCAGGGGACTATGCGCCTCAAGCCCGTCTTTCGCAGCACCTCAAGGACGTGCGATTGATGCTCCAAAGCGCCGAGGGATCCGAGTTGGCATTGCCATTGACCCAAGCGCACCGAAGACTCCTCGAGTTGGCCGAATCGCTTGGCTTAGGTGAACACGACAACAGCGCAGTCTTCGAGGCGATCCGCCCGAGGAGGACTCGATGAACAGACCAGTTCTCGAATTGTCCGCTCCGATGCGTTGGCTGGTTCTCGCCTCGGCGAGCCTTGGACTTCTCTTCGACGGGATTGAACTGGGCCTGATGCCCGTAGCTTCCTTGTCGGTTTCTCAAAGTTTATTGGCCGAGGGATACACCAAAGGGCTTGGAGCCGAATGGTTTGCATGGTTTACCGCTTCGTTGATGTTGGGGGCCGCCATTGGCGGGATCGCACTGGGGAATCTCGGGGATCGCATCGGGCGAACCAAGGCCATGGGGATCAGCATCTTGTTCTATTCGGTCTTCGCGCTTCTCGGGGCGTGGGCCAAGACGCAAGAGCAGATGCTCCTGCTTCGATTCCTTGTCGGTTTGGGGGTCGGTGGGATGTGGCCCAACGGCATGGCACTGGTCGCCGAATGCTGGCCCACGGCGTCGAGGGCCTGGGTCGCCGGGGTCATGAGCGCTGGGCTCAATGCTGGGGTCTTGTTGATTTCACAGCTCACACGACTTTTTCCGATCACCCCGGATTCATGGCGGTGGCTCTTTCTCCTTGCCGGCATACCGGGATTGCTAGGGCTCTTTGTGCTGTGGGTCCTTCCTGAGTCTCCGACTTGGCTTGCCAAACAAATCGACTCAAGGGAGTCCCCAGGGCTACCGAGCGGGTCTGGAGGAGAACCGAAATCTTTGTTTTCCGAGAGCCTTTGGAGGACGACCGTCCTAGCGATGGTCCTTTCAGCAATCCCACTAGTTTCGGCTTGGTCGGCCAGCAAGTGGATGATTCCTTGGGCCGATTCACTGGCCGGTCCGAGCGATGCGAGCTACAAATCAGTGACCCAGGGTTGGTGGGCTCTGGGCGCGACGATTGGAAGTTTTCTCGGTGCTCAAACCGCGATTCGTATGGGTCCAAGACAGAGCTATCTTTGGATCAGCTTCGGCTCGATCGTATCGACCCTGTGCATGTTTTTGGCGACGGGTCCATTGCAGTCGGGATTTCATCCGACGGTGTTTGTCCAAGGTCTCTTGTCGACCCTTTTCTTCGGATGGCTTGCGGTGTATCTACCGGTTCTTTTTCCGACCAATGTGCGAGCATCTGGATGCGGGTTGGCATACAACGTCGGAAGGTTTGCAACAGCCCTAGGCGTTTTCGTGGCCGGGAGTCTTCTGCCTTGGTTTGATAACAGCTATCCGAAGATCGGAGCGACCTGTGCGTTGCTTTACGGTTTAGGCTTGATTGCCGCCTGGTTCATCCCCAGGAAGCTTTGAGATCACTTCCCAGGGGATAACCGTTCGAAGGTTCGACGAGCCTTATTTGTTTTTAAGGCCTTCGATCATTTTCATCACCCCTGGGCGTTGTTCGTCGATCGTTTTCTTTGGGCCGGTCATTTTGACGAAGACCAGTTCGCCCCCTTCGAGTTCGAGGATCACTCCGATCATGGCATGATTTTCCATCTTCTTGACCGGGCCGGGAGCAAATGGGCCGCCCCCCATCGAATCCTTGAAGGTCCCTTGGAGCTCGACGATGTGCGCGGTGGTCTTTTGGACCGTTTTCTTTTCGATCTTTGCATCCGCTTTGGAGAGACCCTCGAACTGTCCGATCCAGCGAGTGATGTTCGCATCGATTCCACCGGTCGCGCCCATGACCGTGACCCGAGCGGTCTGATCGCCTTCGGCAGGTGCACGGAATTCATACTGAACGATATTGGACTTCGGTGGAACGGTTTTCCAGCTCTCTGGTTTCTCGACAGTGACTTTTCCACCGGCGAAGCTGAGCGTTTCAGTTTTGGCAGCAGCCTCCTGGGCCATGGCTGTGCCGATCAGGCCTACCGATGGGAACCCCAATGCACCAAGGGCAATCGATAGGGTGGTAGCAGCCAGAGAGTTCCTTTGAAAAATACGCATCGCGATGCTCCGTGGGTTGGAAATAGGGGCTAAAAACCGGCTTGAGAATGTTACACTATATGCGGGCAGTTGCACTCTACAAGCCCATGGACAGGACCGAATTTGGAACTTGGAAAGGCCTTGAGAAAACCCATGGATTACCGTTCGCAGACGATCGACACGTCTTTGCTGGAGGATTTAACCGAGATCTTGCGACTGGCGATTCGCGAGGACCTGGATCGAAGCGTCGATTTGACCACCATGGCAATCGTCCCGCCGGGGGTCACAGGCTCGGCCGCCCTGATCTCTCGGAGCCACGGCGTGGCAGCCGGAATCGACTTGATCGACGAGATGCTCGAAGAACTCGATGCAAAGATCCACTGGGACCAACGCGTCGGAGACGGCCAGTGCATCGAGCCGGGCCAGGTCTTGTCGGTTCTCAGCGGCGATGCCAGGGATTTGCTGACCTGCGAGCGCACGATTCTCAACGTCATCTGTCGACTCAGCGGGGTCGCTTCGCTGACCCATCGGTATGTCCAAGCCGTCGCGGGGAGCTCGGCACGGGTCTACGATACTCGCAAGACCACACCAGGCTGGCGTCGTTTAGAGAAGTACGCCGTTCGATGCGGTGGGGGCCATAACCACCGGCTCGGCCTCTACGACGGGATCTTGATCAAAGACAATCATCTTGCCTGCAGGGCTGCTGCCAACGGGGAGTTATTGGATCCTGGCCAAGCCGTGGCGCTTGCCAAAGCCTTCGTAGCTGCCGGCTCGGTCAAATTCGCGAATCCGCCGATGATAGAAATCGAGATCGACCGTATCGATCAGTTGGAATCAGCCCTTGCGGCCCGCCCAAACATCGTTCTGCTCGACAACATGAGTTGCGATCTGCTCCGCGAAGGGGTCGCGATTCGAGATCGGCTCGCACCCGAGGTCGAGCTCGAGGCCTCCGGTGGGGTGAATCTCTCGACCATAGGTGGTATTGCCGCAACCGGGGTCAACCGCATCAGTGTCGGGGCCTTGACCCATTCGGCACCCGTCCACGACATCGGATTGGATTGGAAGATCGGCTAGTGAGGCGCGTGCCTCGAATTTCTAAACAACCCAGGAAATGCATCCATGAACACGCATCGATTTGACCACAAAAAATTTCGCGTCAAGGAGGCAGAGACGCTGCAACTGTCCAAGATCGCCACGAAGGCTGGCGATGAGCTCGAGGGCAAAAACCAAGGGCTCGACGCCTTAGAGAAGGATCTGGCACAACTTCAAGAGGCCCAAGAACGCCTCTTTGCGAGCGGCCAGCGATCGCTCCTGGTGATCTTGCAAGGGATGGATACCTCAGGCAAAGACGGAATCATTCGGCATGTTTTTCGAGGCTTGAATCCCCAAGGATGCCGGGTGATCGGTTTCCGAGCGCCCAACAGCGAGGAAATCGGCCACCATTTCCTCTGGAGGCCCATGCGTTACCTACCCCCCAAGGGTCTTGTTTCGATCTTCAATCGCTCCTACTACGAGGAAGTCCTAGTCGTTCGCGTCCATCCGAAGTTTCTCGATGCACAGAATCTGATGCCTTACAAGAAACTATCGGAACTTTGGAAGCGACGCTTCGAAGAGATCCGCATGTTCGAACGGACCCTTGTCGAAAGCGGAACGAGCGTCTTGAAGTTCTACCTGCACATCTCCCGCGACGAACAGCGCAAACGCCTTCTCGAGCGTCTTGAGACCCCGGAGAAACATTGGAAGTTCAACGCAGGGGACTTGCAAGAACGCAAACTCTGGAAGGAGTACGAGGAAGCCTTCGAGGAAGCGCTCCCTGCGACCTCGACCAAGCAAGCACCCTGGTATGTCATTCCCGCCGACGACAAGTGGTATGCCAGGGCCGCCGTCGCAGATTTGATCGCCGCCCACCTAGACAACCTGGACCTTGCGTACCCGAAGGTCAGCCCCGAAGAGCTCTCCAAGTACGCTAGCTACATCGAAGAGCTTAAGAAGGAATAGCAACCGATGATCGATTTTGTGCGTGAGCCAATCGACTTGAATCGAGTCTCAAACGTCTGCAACATCGATCGCGTCGGTGCTGTTTCTCTGTTTGTCGGCATCACCCGACGCTTTACCGGCGATGTCCAAACCGAATGCCTCGAATACGAAGCTTATGAATCGATGGCCGTTCAAAAAATGATCGAGTTGATCGCGATCGCAAGCCAGCAATTTCGCATCGAACGTGTCGCCTTCGTCCATCGCTTGGGCAAAGTCCACGTAGGTGAAACGAGTATGGTCGTGGCCGTCGGGTCGGCCCATCGAGCCAGCGCGATCGAGGCCTGCGCATGGCTCGTCGAGCGGATCAAAGCCGATGTTCCAATTTGGAAGAAAGAGCACTACCCGCAAGGTTCCTCGCAATGGATCCATCCTGAGTAACTACTCAGTGAAACGGTACTCGTACTTGATGGCTGTTCGAAACTGCGGCGATCCCAGTCGTAGATCGACCCGGTTCGCGGGAACTTGCCGACCTATGGATCAAATTGCTTTACAAGATCGATTCGAGTACGAGTACCGTCCGCCGCGGCGGACTGAGTACGAGTACGAGAAGAAGCACAAGCAATGCATCGCCTCGGATTTCGTCGTACTCGTACTCGTACTCAGTGAAACGGTACTCGTACTCGATGGCTGTTCGAAACTGCGGCGATCCCAATCGTAGATCGACCCGGTTCGCGGGAACTTACCGACCTATTCGTCCTTGGCTTTCTTCCTCGCAAGCCGATGATGCTTCTCGGGCCGGGTGTGAATCCCCCATCGCAACGACTCGTCTTGCTCATAGCGTTTGTTGAGCGTCAATGCAGTCAGGGCCTTTGAGAGCTCGAACCCCAAATAAAACGCATGCGATGGATCCACATTTCGCGACTCGGGAAGCTTGAGCAACTCCTGCATGATCTCAAAAGGATCGGTTCCTTGAAGATGGACATTGGCACTCATGAGGTGGATGTTCTGGCCATCGATTGCAATCCGATAGTTGTTATCCTTGATTTGCTCGGCCAGAGCGATCAAGGTCGATGGGCTCGGGTGGATGCTGCTCGTATCGCGAAGCATCACCAGTCGCTCTTCAAGATGCTTAGGGGGAACCCCATGTCGGACTGAGTATTCGACCAAACGTCGTGCAAGGTCACATTCTTTAACGCTCGATTGAGCCCATGAGATGACTTGGGTTGTCAGGACGCTGTGGATTTCCAACTCGGCGCAGAAGCCCAAGAGCAAGGTGTTGATCGCCGCTGAATCCGCATCGGTCAACTCGGTGATGTTCCCAATCCCCATCATGATCGCAGCCTCGGGGAAAAGGGCTCGGGTCTGCAAGTACCTTCCTAGCGAATTGGCGAATCCACAGCCGATAGGCTCGAGGATTGGGTCCAATCGAAAGGGGATCCTGTTCTCCGAGAGGAACGCTGCGGTCTGGACCATCGAGGTCTGGAAATCCGCGGGATCATCAGGGATCGCCACTACCTCAACTCCCCAGTTTAAAGCCTCTTTGCGATTGCTCGAATTGACCGATAGGACCAGCGTCGCTCCGTTGCGGACGGCTTGCTCGACCTCCCATGCATCGAACGAATCGATCGAGACGGCGATGCCCTGGTCGGTGATTTCTCGAACCGAATCGGCGACGTCCGACCAACGCATTCCCGGTTCGCACCCCAAATCGATGCGATTGGCACCATGCTCGATCAAACGTTGAGCCTCAGCGACCAAGGTGCGGCGAAGAAGTCTCGGTGCGTAAT
>Ga0315903_10000368_pt1 | contig 67399 bp, 96 predicted proteins | sample LakEriMetagenome_7_FD_203524 | JGI IMG/M metagenome (GOLD analysis project Ga0315903, IMG submission 203524) | Freshwater fungal communities from buoy surface, Lake Erie, Ohio, United States - Buoy 2 MA119 | ecosystem: Environmental > Aquatic > Freshwater > Lake | place: USA: Lake Erie, Ohio... | reverse complement strand
AGCCCCTACTTACTTCATATTCTCTTAAGATTTACGAGTGTAATTCTCGGTGTTGATTCCATGCAGCAGTGTGCATTTCATCAGCAGTCATAGGTGGTTCACCACCCATATCGTCAGTTGGATCATAATTCAGTTCGTTTTCAAGAACTGGAATGATTTCTTCTTCAAGAAGAGCACGCATTGATGGAGTGAGGTGTTCATCCATCTCATGACGTTTATCCTCTCGTGCTAAAACTTCTTTCAGTTCTTTGACGATACGTTGAAGGTGAGTGAACTCACTGATTGGAAATTCAGGGTAGGTAGTTGGAGTTGTCATGGTGATGAGATGGTAGGTAAGTAGAGAAGACTACTACTAATAAAAGGATTACCTGCTGGTACTCCTTTGCGGGGGTCTGGGGGGAATGCTTGGTATTTATCCAAGAGTTCCCCTGTATCGGTTATAAGTAAAACTTATATGTGTAGGTTAGATCAATCCAGGAATGCTGAGCCAGCTATCTGGATGATCAGAATTACAATGTTAAAAACTAATAAAATGATGTCGCCTTTTCTAAGTAAACTTGCAGGTAGGTTAAAAGAACCAGTGCAAGATGCACTATTGAATTATCAACTGTATAACCCAACAAGTCCTAATGAAGTTCAAAAATTAGGTAATGTGTTTGGCAGTTTAATAGGTAAAGGACCTTTGAATGTATCAGATGATACAGGATCTTTTTCAGTTAATCCGTTAACTGGCCAGTTTAATTTAATGGGTAAAAATTTTGGAATAGGTGTTAACGCAAATGTTTTTGATCCAAGTGCCGAAGTTAACTTCCGTTTCGGCAAAGCTGCAGAACCTGGAAGTAATCCAGTAATGATGTCATCTTTCTTAAATGAAAGTATGCCAACACAAAGTTTGTCTGCAGGCAGAGCCGAGATGGAAGAGTATTTAAATAGGTATAAAACTAATAATCCTTATTACTATAGGCCTTGAATGGACTGCAGTTGTACAAAGAAGTGTACTTAATGCAGTAATAAGTTTGCGTTTTAGTTGTAAGAATAAGTTCGTTTTGAGATTGATAAAGTAATGTGCCTAGCCCAAGGTATTGAGTTAAGCACACTACTGTTGAACACATAAGTTGAAGCATTTAAATAATGTTAAAGATGTTTAGAGCTGTTATGGATCTTGAATGATCCAAGACGTGTAGTGTTTGTCGGTCTTGTTAAGTTTGATCCAGCCGTGTTTATCCAAATACTCAAGAGCTTTCGGATAATCAGGAGCTTTGCAGCCAATGACTGTTACGTGGGGTGCATAACAGTCGGTGTCTGGATGGGTCTTCTTGTACCAGTTGTAATACCTAAGAATGTTTCGATGATTAATTCTTAAGCTGGCAGTTTGTGTAGTCATTGTCCTTAAATACTGTTGAGAAGAGTTCTCAATTAAATAAGGCCAAGAATACTTAGCCAGCTATCTGGATGATCAGGTTCTACTTCGTCGTCACCTGGGGTAAAACAGACGCTGTCGAATGTCCATTCTTCAATGTCTTCGAGGCAGGGTACGTCGTACCAGCCTGTGAGTTCGTCCTTCTCCTCTGACGAGTAGTTGCCACCGGCTGGAATCCAGTAGCAGCGAAGGACTCCTCGTTTGTTTCGGAAGACGTTTCCGGTGCAGGGGATTGCACCTTTGGGCGCGTCTTGGAAGTCAGCTTCGGCTGGGTATTGTTCCGAACCTTCTTCTGTGGTGAGAGGTTCGTAGCCAAAGGCTGAGGCGATTTCTTGAGTGATGGGGTGAAGCATGAGATGAATTCTGTAATGAGGATTGAGATGAGTGTAATAATGACGATGATTATGTCGTCAGTTGTGTCGGGTTGTTGGCTATTAGCCGTCTTCATCGTCATAAATGACGCCCTCCCATTCAATTCGTTGGTTAACGAGATCAATTGATGCGATTCCATCGGTGCGATCAACGTAACTCCAATCGCTTTGCGATGATTCACGCATGGCTTGCTCTTGTTCTGTTGCCATATCGGCCATGGCATCAAGCAAGTCAGCGTTGTAATTGTTGTCAAGCTGAGGTTGAGTCATGAGTTGAATGAAGTAAAGATTGTATTCGCTATTCGGAAATAGCGAATGGAGGAATTAGGCAGTTTAACGTCATACCCAGGACGTAAGTAATACCACCCTAGATTTGAATGGTGGTATATATGTACTACGTCTGTTGTTACTTAACGCTCCTCCAAGCGATGCCACGGGCAATGTTGGAGATGCTGCAGCCAGTAACACCGAACTTACGTCCGATGACGTTGTAAAAGTTTGTGACAGTACCGCAGGATTTACGGAGGTTTTCGTCTGCAAGATACATCCGAATCTCCTTGACCTGCTTTGTATCAAGTTTGGATGGACCATTCCAATAACGGAAATTTCTTTTGGAAGACTTCCTAGGAATGTTCTGGTCTTTAGCAGCCATTTTTTCAAGAAGAGCTAAAGCTGCTTGTTGTTGATACTTGGATTGAATTTCAGTATCTTCAACAGCCTTCATCTGTGGTGCTGGCTGTTGGAGCGGGGGACGGGGGGTTGTGTTAAAGATGTCTTCCTTAGTTTGGAAACCAAGGGTTACAGAAGTTCCGTCCTTTATAACAGAGACGGTAACTCTGCCATCCCTGGTAATCACTGAAACGTGATCAGGGTTGGCGACATCTAGTTGACTAATAGATTCCATGAGTTGGGTAGTAGTTAGGTTTAGTTGAATACCAATGAGAGTGCATTGGTTGGAGTGTGTGGTGCCCCTGCTGTGCAGGGTGCATGTAGAGGATAGCCGGTACCTGCAAGAGTGCAAGTACCAGCTGTGGTGTCGAGACTTTTTAGGACACTAGTTGTGGGGTACGAAGTCAGAATCGTGTATGAGCTGGTGAACTGACAAACAGTCAGCTTGGATCTCTTCGTTGGTGTAGCCGTCCCAGTCTTCAGTTTGCTCTTCAATCACCTCGCAGCCAATGTCTTCGAGTTGATTTACGAACTGATTCCAGGAATAAGGACTGCCCCAGACGTGGGCATAACGCCCAGTACGATCAGCGACTAATGCGATGCGCATCTTGGTTACTCCAGGTTTTAGGATCTGTGATGTCGACACCGACCATTGCTGCTGCTGTCATGGAAGCAATAGCTGCCACGACAAGAGATAGCAGAAAGGTCTTGAAGTTGATAGGGTGCGTCTCATGATTCTCAGGATAAGAATCCATATGAACGTACCCTTTGTCGCGAAAGCGATAGATGTGTTTCATGTAGGTTGAGATGTTAGATAACAGGATGTTAAGTCCTGCAGAAAACCCACCGTCTGATACGTTCGCGTATCAAACGGAAGGATTAAGTGCAGGAGTCAGAAAGCAACTTCTTCCAGCGTGGGCTGGGCACTGACAGCTTGAGGCTCCATCTTAGGTGCAGGCTTACGACCGAACTCGTAATCCTTTACGATCAGCTGGATCTCAGGTCGCTTGAGTACCTGAAGATTGCTTTCGTTATCCATGTAGGTTGTACGGATACCGTTGATACGGCCGTAGACACGAAGCTCTTGTCCAATGACAAGATTGCCATTGCCAAAAGCTGTGTTGAGACCGTTGTTGTTGGTAAAGGTAAGTGTGACGCTGACCATGGAGTTCAAGTTGTGAATCATCTTCACAGCAATGAACTCACTGTTATCTTCCTCGTTAACGAACTGCTTGATAAAAGCAATCCGTCCTTGGAATTGAACGTGAGATGAGTCAGCGTACTGCTTGAGATCAGTAGTGTTGGAGACAGGAGTAGTCATTTGAATTAAGTTGAGTTGAACTGTGAACAGGATGTTGAGTCCTGCAGAAACCCATCGTCACCTTTGGTGATGATGGGAAAGTGCAGAAATCAAATCAATCACACATCAATTCCTCTTCCCACATTTGCTCAAGTTCATGCTGAAGCTGAGCAGTGTGATGAGCGAGGTGAATGTAGTGAGAGGCATAGCGTCGGCTCTCGCACTCACGCTTGAGTTCCTCTTGCATGCCTCGATTGCTAGTACAGATGTACCAAAGATCTAAGTTCTTGTACTGGATCATTTGAGGTAGCTCTTGTGGATGCAGTAGTACGCATCACCCAAGAAACTATGGGTGTGTATAAGATTGTGGCTGGGCTTGTTCTGGCATGTGGCCTGGTAATGCTTGTTCAGCATCTTCTGTCCAAATACGGACAGCAGCAGTCCTATGCCAGTGCCCATCACAATGGCGAGCGTTGCATCCAACATGTAATGTTTGGTCATGATCTAAGTTGAAGTTGAGGTGATTAGTTAGCAAGTTGGTGTTGACGCATCTGAACCAGAACGTCAACTAAAACTTGGTTGTAGGATTTGCCAAGATCCTGGTGGGCATGCTCGGCAATGATCTGTGCATCATCCAACTCTTGGTTGGTGAAGGTGCCCATAAACTTAAACAGTTGAGCGTAAGTAAGTTTCATGGTGTTGAGTTGACCACCCTCGGTGGGTGGTAATACTGAGTGGGAGGTTCGACCTCCCGGCTCACGCCTGGTACTCAGTGTTTGATTGGTGAAATCTTTGGCATAATCGCATTGGCTAGACCAACGCGTACTGCAAAGATGGTTGCGCCAATCTTCTCCTTGCTCTTGTCTGATTCCAACGCTTTAGCTGCGTTGGTTAGTTGCTGTGCAATGGACTTACGGATAGCCATGGTGTGCTGCGATGTGCGGTGCCTATCTCCGCTGAAGGCAATGTTGGGTGGGGGATTCGATCCCCCGGCTCACGCCTGTTACCCAACGATGTCTTCTGGATCCAGTAGATACAAGTGACACATTGTCACGTATATCTTGTCTTCGTCCCATGCTGCTGCCTCCGGCTTCAGCCTGATGACTTCCTGGAATTGATCAACAAACCATTGTGCGTCAACTCCGTGGACTGGAATGGAACCAACTTCGTCTGTTCCAAGAACAATGTTTGCGATGTCAAGTAGCTTCATTGAAATGAATTGAATAATTGATTCGTGAGAATCAAGGCTGTTAAGTGTAAGGTCTCTGAACGTTCAGTGCTTCACTGTTGCGTTACAGTTCTATACCGCGTACTCGGCGCGGGGGAGCGAAACCTAATTGCGAGCGCGATATGAATTCGTATCACGGCAGATTTAGGTGTGGAATGTGGGGGTTCCATGACATTTCCTGGTATATAAAATGTACTCACCCCGCAATTCTTTTTTTTCTTCCCATATTCCGCGGCGCGTAGCGTATGTGAGAAGAGTCAGGTAATTTTGAACCCTATTGGGGCTCTATAGGAGGCCCCCTTAAACAAAAAATGGGTATATAAAATGCGTTTTTGTAATTATTTTCCCCAATTAGCCCAAGAAATTGGACAAAAAAGCCGGGGTAGTTAGCCCCGGCATTTAAGTTGAATCAGGTTTAGCTTTAGTCCTGGGTTAATTAATCCTTTTTGCGTTTATATGCAATCACTGCACGCGCTGCTTTTGTAAATGCGTCCTCATCTGGAAGCTCATAAGCCAAATTTATTTTCGCATCAGTGATAAAACTGCGTACGTCACCGGAATCGGCGCCGTTTGCAGCCATACCCATTGCCTTCTTTTTAATCGCCTCTAACGCTTCGACCCGTTTTTGGCGTGTGCCAGCGTCCATAGGAAGCTAAAACCTGATCAATTACAAATATACATCCAGTAGTCCTTGAGTTACAAGCAATAGAATGTGTGAAGGTAAAAATACAAGCAATAAACGTAAATGGCGATTTCTCAAGCCGACTTTTACGCCTTTAGTCAAGCCACTGGTGCCCCAGTGCCTGAAGATCCGGAAACTAGGGCCAGGATTGCGCCTCAAGTAATGGAGTGGCGGCGTAATCAGCTTAAGCAACCCAAGGAAGAAGGAGGATTTGTCGATACTCTGGGTAAAATTGCCCTTGGTGCCGGCACCTTGGCCGCAGGCATCGCGGGATTCCGTGCTTTACGCGGTAGACAGGCCGTAACCCCGGTCAACGTGCCGGTGCAGGAGGATGTGGTGCGGCGTGCAGCCCAGCCCGTGCCTCAGTTCAGGGGTGTCACCCAGCAGTCCGGAGCCCAAACCGCGCGGCCGCCCACTCCCCGGCCTCCCACCCAACCGATTCCAGTTGTAGTTCGCGACATCACGCCGCCGTCTGCACCTCCGCGAGGTAAAACAGGCCCGGGTGTTGTTGATCCCTGGAGCGGTCCAGCCCCCACTTCTTATCGCGGTCCGTTATTTGAGCCGGATCAGGAAACAACTTCTTCTCTTCAGGACCTTCGTGGATTTCTTGGGGCAAAAGGACGTTTTCCTGAAACCGTTAATGAGTTTGAAGAATATGCCGCTTACGGTGGACGCCTTAATCGGGGGCTTCCGGCAGCAGAAGAGGAGTTTGTTGCTTACCGCCCCGATCCTAAGGAGATGGTGGCAAAGCAAGTAGCAGATGCTCGCCGTCAAGCAGCCACTGAAGGTTTATTGCAGGCAGCAGCATCACGTCGTGGCGTAACCCAACCAGAAATCCCTGGTGTCAAGGCAACTTTGATGGAATTGCGTGCACCTGCCGCAGTTTCAGCCGAAGAAGCAGGTGAATTGGTAGCACAGGCTGAATCTCGGCCATTATCGGCAGCACCTGCGCAACAAAACTTATTTAAATACGTACAACAGGCAGCAGAACCGGAAGGCGATATAGCTGATCGACTGCTCCTGGAATATAATCAACTCGTGGAGCGGCAAGCGCGTACTGATCAGCGCGTTCGTTCTTCTGTCCGTGAATATCAAATGGAGTTGCAGGGTAAAGCTCTGCGAATCATGGACGAACTCCGTGGTGATTCTTTGGTTGAAACACAACAAACCAAACGTCCGTTCAATGTTGATCAAGCAATCAATGCCTTGGAATCAGGCGAAGATCAGACGACTGGCCGAATGCGGCAACAGTTGCAACGCAACGAACACCTCAACATTGGTGTTATTGACCAATTAGAAGATCAAACCGGCAGTATTGATGTTGCGGCATCAATGACACCTGATGGTATTCCGGTAGATCAAGCTGAATCTGCAGGACGCCTTGGTCAACTTCTAGATCAAGGTAAGCGTTATTTGCGTGCACAGGAAGTTGATTTGGATTACGACTACGGCCCTGAGAACCGTCGTCAAACTGCTCAAGTGAATGAGCGTATTGCCCGCGCCATGGAGCTGAAGAACACAGCTGAGCGTATCATTCGTGAAGAGCAGGGTGAGATCGATCCAGTTGACGTGGCACGTACCCGCAGTGGTGATGAGCGCCGTCGCTTAGCTGCTGAAGGATTCGCGGGCCAAGCACTGGAGAAGCAACTTCTGGAGAACATGCGGGCAAACTTCCCCGAAGGCCGGGAAGTGATGGCGCCATTACAGGAAGAAACCCGTCGCATTGAACGTGTGGGTATGCCAAGCGCACTTTCGGTTGTTGAGAATATTGGTTCCGTCGAACCCATGAGGCAGGGCGATGTTGAACGCGTTGGAAAACCTGCTTCTCAGCAAGCCGGATACGAAGGTGGTATTCGTGGCATGGGTCGCATCACCCGTGAGGATATTGAAGAAGAAGGTGGTGGCATGGGCGTTTATGGCCTGGAGCGTAAGTACGCATCTGGCGCCGTACGTAAACAAGGTGAGTTTGGTGAATCTGATTATGGTGATCTTGGTTATGAATATTCGGCTGCCGCAGAACGTCGTCCTACCGATTTAACGGGTAAACCTAGGTTAGAAGATCTGCCCAATCCTTATTCCAAACTTTCAAATGAACAGCTTGGTGAACTCAGCATGTACGGTAGTGATGTTGATAAATACAACGCTGAACAACAACTGAAGAGACGTGCTTCTGCAGATGTTTCAACCAGGTTGCGGACGCTACAATTATCGAATGAGCCTGGCGCGGCTGAAAGTTTCCTCACTCGTTTTAAGCAAGGTTTGATCTAATGGCTGAAGAAAAAAAGAAAAAGGACAAGAAGTGGATTCAAGGCACAGAAATGAAAGAAGGTGCCTTTACTGCTAAAGCCAAGAAGAAGGGGATTACTACTGCGCAGTTACAAGAGAATGTTCTTTCTAACCCGGACAAGTACGACGAAAAAACCGTCAAACAAGCTCGGTTGCGACAGACGTTGGTAGGATTGCACGGTAAGAAGAAAAAGGCTAAAAGCTAATGGCAAAGGACCATAGGCTAGACCTGGGCCGCTATATAACCAACCCATTTAATAACAATGGCAAGATCCGAGCCAACTTGGATTTTGATGAATTATTTCGCACTAAACCCAACACGGGTGAATATCCTTGGAATCCATCACGGTTTAAAGAAAGTGATTTAACTAAACGGATGATGACGCGAAAGCGTACATTGAATCCAGATCTTAATTTTGTTTCTAACTCACCGTTTTTTGGCACCAATACCGATGATTCAACTAACTACGAACTGTTTGAAGGTTTAGGGCGCTTTAACCGCCCAACAGCGTATGACTTCAACGAAGGTAGGGCTCTTACGGAGCAACGTCCCCAAGATCAACCAGATTTTAATCCAGTGTGGGTAGATGCATATCGTTTAAGTCCAACGGTCCGCCCTGATAAAGTTTCTAAAAATCCGATGCCTCGTATGAGGAATCCAGATCCAAACGGATATCTGATGTCGGCGGCGGAGAATCGTGCGGAAAACGAAATGGAAGGAAAGATGTCTATCGCACAGTTGTTGGACAGGAAGGGGGTAATGAAGCCCCTGGAGGTAAAAAAAGAAGAAAGCGCTGGTGAAACAACGGTTGAAGAAGAACCAACTGAACCTCCTGCCCCCGCAGAAACTTAAAAGATAGCGGGAATATAATAATTAAAAGGGCGTCGATAACATGAAACTTGCAGGGCAAGCATTACAACGTATCCTTGGTTCTCGTATGGGCCAAGCGATGACGGCACCTGCAACCAGGGAAGCAGCAAAAGCATCCATCCCCGGCGCTGTTTTAACAACTGGTTTTACTGCTCTTGGAGGAGGAGGCCTTGGTACTTCCTTGTTGACTGGTGGTTTAGATATTGGTTTATCAGCTGCAGGTGCACGCCTTGCAGGAAAGCTAACTCCTGAGATGCTTTCTAACCTTACTGGTAAACGTGCAGCCAATTTTCTTGCTGGTGCCAAGCCAGGAGACATGTCCGTGCTTCAGAACGTAGCCATGGGTGCCGGCAGTATTGGCGCTGCTATTGCAACGGCTCCTATGCTTGCAGCTGATCAAATTGCTGGTTTAAATCAACAGCAACTTCAGCAACTAATTGCAGAACCTGTTGCAATGGATCAAACAGCAACCGCTGAACAACAACTTATGCAACGTGATTTAATTAATAATCTTCAAGCGCAATCTTTATCTCCTGGAACAATGTTCCAAATGCAAGGGGTTGAATCTACTCTTGGAAGAGTAGACCCCTCTCTTGATCCTTACGGCATCATGCGTGGCGGTGCATTACGATGAATTTCCAGCTTAAAAATATCCTTCAAGATATTAAAACTGGAGTGCGTAAAGCTGATGCAGCTCAACGTACAAGCGCCACGACCGGTTTGGGGTATGGCCAGAGCATTTTAGATCCTCGTTTTAAACAGGAAGTTGCAAAACGTGGTGTCACTCTTAGAGATACACCTGCGCAATTTCTTGGGGCATATGTGTCCAGGCTTGTGGTGGATGCTGCAAACGACGGTAGTCGAACTTACTGGTGGCGTTTCAACCATCCCTTGTCGTTAGCTCAGAAGGGTGTGGAGGTCGGTGTTAATACGATTCCTTCTCCTACGGCGCGTGCTGCTGCTGGACTCGCAATTGCCGCACCTGCGGTAGCAGCCGCTGGTACCTACAACTTACTTAACCCCGGCGAGATGTTCCGTCCCAAGGGTTACGCCCAAACTTATTCAGAACCAGGTTCAGAAGATCGGAGGGAAACAGCTCAACCTGTACAAGAATTAGTTGACCGCTTCTTTATGGGCCGCACCGGAGAACCCCTTAAGTACGAAACTGCCAAACAAGATATTCCTTCTCTTACTCCGCAACGGTACGCCAACTACCAAAACTTCTTGTACAACGAACGTGGTCTGTTAGATCTTGGTATTGTTAAGGCAACCTCTGAAAACCTTCAAGGATACCCAGAGGCCCGGATGCTTGGGTTCCCGGTGACACTGCCGATGGTTGGTGGTTTTGCCGCAGGTTCCATTGCGGCACGTGAAGCACAGATCAAGAGCAGGGTTCAAACCCCCGGCGGTCAAACGGTTAAACAGTATTACGAACCACGGCAACGGGCTGTACGTGGAATTGTTGCAGGTGGGTTGGGTTCTTTAGCGGGCGTTGCTGCCGGCAATCTGATTAATGAAGTAATTGCTAGCGCTAATCGCCCTAAATTAGAAGAACTTCAAAATTATCAGCAAGGTATGTAGGCTGATAAAATTAATTTAAATAGGAACGTACAAGGGTATGGCTAATTATCAATTCCCAATGGAGGGGATGATGGGACCGTCGACTCCCATTGATCGCATCACTGCCGGTAGCAGTATGTTTGCCCCTGGCCAGGGAAAGTTCCCAACAGCTGGGGAACAGGTAATTGCTGATGAGGCGCGTGGTAAATACTTTGAAGAATTAATCAATAAACTTAGAGGCGCTGGCGAAGCAACTGGCAATGTTGTGGGTGGTCGTACGGGCCAACTTGTTGCTGGTCTTGGTCTTCCTGTTGCTTTTGGTTTAGGTAGCCTTGCTCAAGGCGAAATTCCTCGCGGTATTGGCGAGATTGGTGGTGGTGTTGCAGGTGCCGGTTTAGTTGGTGGCTTGGCTCAGGCTGCGCAAACAGCAATGCCAGGAACACGAGGAAAGATTGCTTCTGCTGGTATTCGTGCGGTGGGCGGCCTTATTGGTGGCGCTGTTGGTGGCGGTGTTGCTGGCCAAGCTGCGCAAGCAGTTGGCAACCTAGCTAGTGCAGTTACTGGACAACAGCGTGAAGCAGGCCAGACTCCCGGTTTGATTCCCGGCACTTCACCAGGTGGCGTTGGTCTTAGCAACCTGACTGGTGAAAAACGCGAGATGGCTGAGTTGCTGCGTTTAGCTGGTGTCAATATCCCGGTTGAGCAAGCCCAGGCCATGCTGCCTATTGCTAATCAAATGAAGAACGCTGACGTGCAACGTCAGATGCAACTGAACCAACAGTTGGGTCAATTGACTGGTGCTCTGAACCGTCAGCAGTATGCTTTCCAGCTTGCTGGTGGTGCTCAGGCCCAGGCTGGTGAAAACCTGCGGACCATGATGACCAGCAATCCGTACGCTTCTTCTGCATTCCGGGGTTGATCCATGGCTACGAGTTTTTCGGATATTGGAGTCACTAAAAACATTAACGGACTACCTTTAGCCGGTACTCGTCCGTTTACTTCTTTTGGAACATCTACTTCTCCAATGGGTCCTGATCAGCTTCAATTTGAGTTTGATGAACTCAACCGTCGGGCTGAAATGTTTAAAAATTTAGACCCTGAAGTACAAAAACTGGTTGGTCCAAGTTTCTTTAGCCAAGGTTCTGCTGATTCACAGCTTGTTAATCGTTTGATGGATATGTATCAAAAAGATATGTCTCCAGAAGAACAAGAACGCAAAGCTGAAATGTTTGATAAATACCAAACGCGTAAGGGTTGGAAATCCTTAATGTTTAATACTTTGGGTAGTGGACTTGAAAACTTAACCAAAGGTATTGCAATGTCCATGAATCCTTACGGTACACCAGAAGCTGCACGTTATGCGGCTGATATGATTGCTGGCTCTGGTGATCGCTTAGCGGCAGCGTTTGCTGCTGCACGTACTCCTATGAATATGCCTGTTGTTCAAGGCAGTCAAGCTCCAACATATTTTTGATTTAAAATAAACCCATGGAGGAATTGAGATGTCTGCCGCAGATTATCTCAGCTCTACAACGAATTCATTTTTAACGAATTCACCTTTAAAAAACAGTGGCGGTGGTATGGCATTTGATTGGGCAACTTTTGGAGGTTTTGGCATAGGTGCTATCGGCAACCTTGTCGGCGGCATATTTCAAGGTCGAGCCCAGCGGAATGCTGCTCAGATTCAAGCAAATGCCGCAAACATGGCTGCAACTGCTTCGCTGTATGGCACAGCGATGGCTATGGGGCAGAATCGCCTAGACCGTGGTTATAGATCAATTGCTGACCTTATGAATGTTAAGGCAGCTCAAGATGCACGTACTGATAATTATACTTATGGTATGAATGCCTTCTTAACTAAAAATGAAGGCGATATTCAACGCGGATTAATTGCCCAAGCCGGTGAGATACGTGGCGGGCTTGCCGGTAAATCAATGGATGCATTGAATTCCGTTATTGACACCAGTAATAATTTGCGTGTAGCAGATAATGCGTTTGCTAATAACAGTTTATTAAATACTCAAAACCAACAACTAGCCGAACGCGCTGGTAAATTTAAAGCATTTTTCCAAGATCCAATGGAAACAGCTGAGCAAGGTTATCGCCAACGTCAAGGCATTGGTATTGCCTTGTCACCAGAAGCACGTCAGCTTTCAGAAAAAGAACGTCAAGGACGCATTAAAGAAGCAGTCGCCATTAACCGTGGTGTATTAGATAAGATGTTTGGCAACTATTCTGCTGGCTTTAGCTCTTATGGATAAAGCTTGAGTTAAAATAAAAACAACAAGCATTTATTAGATATGAGTGGCGGACGAAGGGTTCAAGATAATTCAGAGAAAGTAGCCCAAATTCAAGCTGCAACTCGGGCTCAAGAACTTCAGTTTGAACGAGAAGAAGCTGCTCGTCAAGCAACATTTTATAAAACTCAACTTGAACAACAAAGAATTGCAGATGAACGTCGTAATGCTTTAGATCTTAAAGCCGACGCTCGCGCTACAGACGCTGCATCGTTTAATAGAACACTGGCGGAACAACAATTAGCATATCAAACAAAACGCGACGCCGAGCTTTATGGTCTTCAAAAACAAGGACTTGAGTATGCAGAAGCCGACCGTTTGTTTTATCGAAGTAAAGCAACCAGAGAAGAAGAACGAATTACTGCCAAAGAGCAAACTGCAGCAGCTGCAGAAGCTGCTCGTAAAGCATCTGCAGAATCTGGATATAATCCCTTTAAGGCTTCACTTGAAGGACAGTTACGTAGTGGTTTAATTGGTTTTAGTCAAGCTCAAGATTATTTGCGTGAGTACACAACCAAATATGACATGTTTGGTAAAGAAGGTGATGTTAATCAGTTTGCCAAACTGTACTCAGAAGAAATTGCACCTAAACGTTTTGAAACTGGATTGGGTGCTGCATATGAAGAAGTTTTAGGTCGTAAAGCCAGTGAAGAAGAAATGGCTTCTGGTTTGGAGAAATTTAAAGGGGGTTACTACCAAACGGTTAATGAACTTAAAGAATCCCTATACAAAGGTCAGGAGTATCAGAAAAAATTTAATCGCAGCTATCTAGACTCTTACTATGACACCATGTATGGTGACGAGCTTAAGGACGCTGAAGGCGTTGGTACTGGTAAACGCAATTTCAAATTTGATAAGAATTTGTTGCCTACTTATGGCGGGGATTTGGCAGCACGTACAAAAGTTACTCTTCCAAATTTTGCGGATCAGTTTGAAGGAACTCCTGCAGAAGTGGAACAGCAACTTCAGAACGTACGTGACTCACGTCAGTTCCTGTATGGTGCTGGGTTAACTAACCTTCAAGGTGAAATTGATAAGGAAACCCAAAAGCTTAAGAACGAAGGCGCCAAAGAAGTGCAAAAAATTGCTGCACAGGGCGACATCTATAAGAGCTTGGTTGGTTCTTTTAGTTTCTAAGAAAATACCTATTATAATTAATTAGTTAATTAGTTATGGAACTGTCATGACTGTTGCTGGCAACACCAACGACGATTATTTTGATATCAGCAAGTTTGAGCAACTGCTCGAAAGGCTGGAAGCTTCTAAACAACGTCAGCAGCGCCAAAAAAGCGTTGAAGGCCGTCGCGACATCTTTAGCACTGGTCTGGCCGGCATGATGAGTAATTTCTGATATGACGACCAACTTCTAATTTGAGTTACTAGAATGGCTGCAACAACTTCTAGCGATATCAGCGATACTTACAGCACAGATGACTGGTTTGATATCGACAAATATCGCCAGGCAGCTGGTGTAGCTTACGAGTTCTCAAAGAAGAAAATGGAGGAATCAGGTGCTCAAGAACGAGAAACCATCGGTAAAGGCGCGGCAGAACAACGAGGTTCTGCTGAGCAACAACAACGATTCCGCCAACAGGATGAAGAGCGTGACTACGGTCAGGCCCAACGAGCTTATCGATATTAAAATTTTCGACCAGTGGGTCGACGACCTTGATTCTTCTATTCAAGAATCTTTTTGTTCTTTTGTTAAAGAGAACAATTCAATTATCGAGTGCTTCCTGTATGCCCGCTTCCTTGGGTATACGGGAAGTATTGTTGCGTGTGATCTTTGGATTAACGACAATTATAAAAAAGCAGATCACCGTAAAACCCTCTTGTATGAAATTGAAAAAATGCAAGAGGACATTCACAAATTACGGGATGCTGTTGAACTAGAAGTAGTTAAGCGTGATGCAGGTGTAGCACGTATTGCTAGCATGCAAAAGGAACTACGTGGTGCTATTGCACAAATCGATCAGTTCACCGCCTCTAGAGATCGTAAAGGATTATTAATGGCTGGTGCTGATAGAGCAATTCGCGAACTAATGTTTATTTTCAAGGATGATCCTATTGAGGGTCCTTTGCAAGAAGCTTCGATGAGTGTATGGGCTAGAATGCAACTAGAAGAGTAAGGCTAATTCGCCTAAAATATTACTTAATAAAACGATAGCTATGGGCGCTACAACACAGAATCGAGGTTTAGCTAATAGTGCAGCCGAAGCGCAGATGCGTTCGCGTCAAACAGGTAAAGCTTCCATGTTCCCAAGGGAAGCCCCCGGTGGCAGTACACCACTTCCTCCCGGCCTGGAAGAATCATCTTTCCGCCGTGGTGAAATCACTCGTGAGCGGGACCGTACCGGGCGTAGAGAAGAGATTTTCCGTGATCTGCAAAGCGGCACAGGTCAGACTGCAGAAGTAACCCCAGGCGGCGCTGTGGAACGTGGTGCAACAGTTTTTGGTGCGCCCTTTGGCGGTACTGGTCAAGGTCCGGCTCGAGGTTTGCGTTCTGGCATTGCTTTTGGTCCTGGTCGCAGTACTCGTATGCCCGAACCAGGTAGCCCTGAGTATCAGCAACTCATACAACGTGCCCGTGGTCTTCGGTAGAGTTGATAAATAATGTCTAAAAATAAAATGCCTCCTGAACTTCTTGAGCACTTCAAGAAACGAGAAGCCAAAAACGAAGACGGCTCTGAGATGTCCGATAAAGAAAAACGTCGGTCAGCGTTAGATAAAGCTCGTAAATACCAAGAACAGAAACGCAAGAAGACAAAGTAAAGGGTTTAGTGAAATCCCTTTCATGATTAAAGCTTTCGGTTAGTATTTAGGAATACTCCGATTTAATCCTGTGCCCTCTTACGTTCATCTTGCGTATAGGCGTAATGCAAAAGCTGCTGCGCAAAAATACAACGTTAAGCCACAGAAAAATTTAGATTTAATTGAACGTGCTCGAGAAGATTTCAGTTACTTCTGTGAGTACATGGATGAAAAAAAGAAACCTGCTAAACATCATTTGGATTGGCACCGCCATTTCATTACAGGGGAGGACAGCAACTGTTTAATTAAAATTGCTGGTCCCAACGTTGATCTACTTGCTCCACGGGGCTCAGCCAAAAGTACAGTTCTTGGTTTGTTAACTGCGTGGGCGATTGGTGTTCACGCACAAGCCAAGCTTCCTCTACAGATTCTTTATCTTTCCTATACGGTTGATATTGCACGTTCTAAGTCCGCAACAATTAAACGGATTATTGAAAGCAAAAAATATCAAGAAATTTTCCCTACTGTTCGGTTACTAAAAAATGTCACCAGTAATGAGTATTGGTCTATTGACCATAAGTTTGCTGGTATTGACGTAACCGGTGATGAACAATTCACGCTCTGCGCTGCTGGTCTAAAAGGTTCGGTGACCTCTAAGCGTTCGCATCTGGTCATGATTGATGACGCCATCAAATCAGCTGCGGATATCTCCAACCCTGACATCCGGAAAATGATGCAGGATAATTGGAACGCGGTGATCGCACCTACCATGTTCGAAGGAGGCAGGGCTATATGCCTTGGCACCCGCTTTAGGCATGATGATATTCACTCCACTACATTTAATGAACAAAACAATTGGACACAGATTGTTCTTTCTGCCATCCAAACTGATCCGGTTACTGGTGATGAGGAATCTTACTGGCCAGAAATGTGGTCGTTGGATTATTTAAAAGAAAAGAAACGCCAAGCGCCAATCGCTTTTTCGTTTCAATATATGAATCAAGTCGTTCGACAGAACGAACTATCTCTGGCACCAGAATTAATTGTTAAAGCAGAGATCTCAACTGAATTCGATACACTTGGAATTGGTGTTGACTTATCTGCAGGCGTAAAAGAAAAAAACGATTACACGGTAATGATTTTAGGCGGTCGCATCGGAGATCGTATTCATATCATTGATTACCGTCGTATCCGGGTCATGGGTAATCTGGAAAAACTAGACGCCATGAAAGAGTTACTCAATGACTGGTCCATCATTGGTAAAGATGCTAACGATAACTATTTCCCGACTTACTCTACGTGTGATATTTGGTCAGAAGCCGTCCAGTACCAAGCATCTTTGGAAGCCGACTTTAAACGGGTTTGTTTGAATAACGAAGGTCTCTACAATTTGATTTGGCATCCCGTTAAAGGATTCCGTGCGGACAAGTTGGCACGGTTTAGGGGGATCATTGGCATGTTTGAAGATCGAAAAATCATCTTCAACCGCTTCAGGAATTTCACAAATCTCTTCGAGGAACTCACGAATTTCGGCGTCAGTAGCCATGACGATTGTGTGGATGCGTTGGTATGGTTAGTAACAGGTTTAGCTAGGAAAGGGCAACTCCATCTTGATTTTTAAATTTAGAATTAGAAGAAAAGTAAGTTTAAACCGTGGGTCCTGAATACTTGGCATTAGCTTTTACTGCTGTTGTTTCTGCGGTTAGCAGCGGGACTTGGGTTGCTAATAAAATTTTAGCTCGCCAAAACAAAGATATTCAACAAGCTTTTGATTACACAAATTCACAGAAACGGAGGATTGATATCTTGGAAGATCAAATCAATCGAATGCCTTTGGACTACGTTTTAAAGGTGGACTTCTTAAGAGAAATTCAAGAAATGCATGATAATTTTCGCGAAATTAATAACAAACTTGATAAGCTAATGGAAAAGCTTTTGACAAAATGAGCTACATTCTTGAGGTGGAAGAAGACGAAAACGGTGAGCAATTTATCACTTTCCCAGATGAGTTAATGGAAGAACTCGGTTGGAAAGAAGGAGATATTGTGAACTGGGATATGCAAGGTGATGGCATCCACATCTCAAAAGTTGCTGATCCATCTTTGTATGAAGTAGAAGAAGACGAGTAAAATAAAAAAATTGATACGGAAGTAAATGTTTTATACAACTCAACCAGGTGGGTTTTACGGCGGTGGCCTGGGTAACGAAGGTGCTATGCGTCTTCCCATGATGGCGGGCAATCCTTTTGGGTCAGCTTTTCAAATTCCTGGCAAAAAGCCAGGGGGTCAACCTGTTCTTCCTGGTGAAAGCAAGGAGGCAGTAGAAGATGTGTACGGACGCCCCGGCCCCCAACCAATGCCAGGCACTTCTCCCTTGGGCCTTCCAATGGCTATGGGTAGCAGTAATCTTCCTAATGCCATCGGCAACATGGCAGGTATGGCAAATTCACAGTTCTATCGTGGGCCACAACTTGGCCAAGCAGGGCTCTACTTTGGGGGCGTAATGTGAAAACAAAGAAGCTGATCAAACAAGCGCTTAAGCATCCGGAGCTATACACTCCGGCTGAGTTAACCTTTTTTGGTCGTTGGCTTCAGAAGAAAAAAGAAGATAAAAAAACTGCTAAGATTAAAAAAGAAACGGAGCAACAAGTGAATGGCAACTAGCTCTAGCGCCAGACTGCAAGAAATTGTCAACGCGTATATCGAGAAAGATGGTAACGCTATTGTTGACACGAGCGTTGTTGCCTCCCACCTGGCGCAAATGAAATTGTTTGGCATTCGTCAGGGTGTTGAATTTTTTCCTGGTCAAGATAACTTTGGTAATCAGCGTAAAGATTTCATTGATCGCGTACTGAAATACAACCAGCTCGATACCCGTTTGGATTCCATTTGGGATTACTTTTTATGTGACGGCAAAGGGTTGTTTTATATCCGTCCAACCAAACAGAATTACAGGCTTTATTATTTCCGTGAGCACGAATATCGCAGCTTCTACAACGTAGATGGTGAGCTGGAGGAAGTGATCATCATCTACAGCTACAAGGTGCGTCGTGGTTTTGGTTTTGGTGATAATATCAATGTCACAAACGTAACCGGCAGTGCAACGACTGCAGATCAAGGCGCTAAACGTTATATCAAACTTTCAATTAAAGCTAAACAGATTGAAGAAACGCACTCGGAAGGAGAGATGTCTTTCGAGATGCCTTCTTTTGCTAATCCTGGAAAAACCAAAACTTTTAAAAACTCCTTAGGTTTTATCCCTTGCGTTGAGATCTTCAACAACCCGAAGGGATTTGCCATGGAAGGCTATGGCGAGTTTGATGCAGTTGCCAACCATATCGTGACGCACGATGACTTGGTTCGCACCATGCGGAAGAACGTTACTTTCTTTGGTAACCCTACTCTTCTGTCGTCTCGTCCTAAGACGGACCTAATGGAGTCGGGTACTGATGGTGCGGTACAACGTCCGTCAATTGCCGCGAACTCTGGTTTTGGCAGCTTAAGTTCTTATAGTCGTTCTACGTTTAAACAAGATCCAATTACTCGGGGTGTTGACGGTCAGATTCGTGTGCCACGCGTAATTGCAAACCTGGAACCAAACGACCGTGTTGGTTATATTGTCCCTGATGCTATTACGGGTGATCAAAATGCTTTTGCCCGTCAATACAGAGAAGAAATTCGTACCGCTCTTGGTGGCGTAGATGAGCTATCTATTTCTGCTGGCGTCACTGCTACTGAATACAAATCTTTGTTTGGGCGAGTTGCAGCAACATCTAAGAAAAAAGCAAATTCTATTTATACCCACGGCATCAGTCGATGCCTGGAATTAATTATTTTTCAAGAGGAACGCATGTTCCGAGAAACATTGGCCGCTGCCGCTGGCATTGAAAAACCAATTGATCCAGCAGAAGGAGCAAGCCAAGATGAATTGGATTTGTACGAAGCCGCACTTGACGGCTTTAATGAACAAATCAAGCAGTTAATGCTTGCTTCTGTTCAAACCCAACAGATCCCACCTGGTGTTACTGGTTTGATTCCAGATGGGGACGTAACGATTCTTTGGAGATGGATGGGTCCTGTTTACGAGGATTCAACACAAGATATTTTGAACAACTCCATTGTTGTTCGAAATCTACAAGAATTAGGTGTTGATAGCATTGAAGCACTGAAGTACCTCTTTCCGTCTAAAACGGATGAGGAACGGGCCGAGATGTTATCTGGGTTCCCGTTCAGGATGGTGAACGAACTACAGAGTGCATACTCTCAGTTTGCTCGCTTAGTGGGAGGAATGATGCAGACCCCCCACCCGCAATCACCGGATCTTCCGATGGCTGCGGATCCAAGATTGGATTTAACTCCATATCTGTATCGAACTTTAGAAGCTCTACAAAAGGAGATGAGTTATGCAGGACGCTACCGTCCAATCGATCCCACAGACGAGCCAACCGTCGCCCGTAGCGGTAGCTCCAAGCAGCTACGTGGTGGCAGCACCTCAGGTGCAGGCGGCTCCAGTGGCTTATCAGGTGGGTACCAGTTACCCCCAAGCAGTGCCCCAGGCGAGCCCCAATTACCAATTCGCGCCGTCTCAGTACGCCCCCCAATCCCCCTCGGTCCAGACGGCGGAATCAATCTCGAGTCCGTGGGAATCGGCGTTCAACAAGGTGGTGAACCTTCTGAGCGCACCAGTTCAATCCCCGTTCCAGGGTCAACAGTCGGCACCGACGACCTATACCCCGGCAAACTACGGGTTGACCAGCCCCCAAGCTACGCCACAATCGGCTCCGCCGACCTCATATCCCAGCCAGGCATACTCGCCCAGCTCTTCCCAAACCTCCTCGACTCCATCATTGGAGGCAATCGCGGACCTGGTGGGAATGAGCCAGGAGTCCCGCCAGGTGATGGACGCGTTCGGGATCGAGGCCCCGTCAATCCTGAACAACTACGCACTCCAGCTGGAAACAATGCTGGACAGCGCCGTCGCATGGGGAAACCGCGCAAGTGAGGCGGTCAAGGGTTACGCTGAATTTTCTGTAAACGAGCACCAAGAGAACCTCGCTTATAACGAAATTCTGACCAACCCTGACGTGCTCAGCGATTACACGCTGAAGTTCTTTGGTCCGGAAGGTCCTTATCCTGTGTACGAAAGCGAGGCCCAATTGGAAACCCCTGGTTATCCCACCCAGCAGATTCAACAACCTGAACTGGGTTTCATGCCCGCTCCTCCGGCTGCTGCTGCTCCTCAGCAACCCGGTAATTTCTGGGGAGATTTTAACGAAACCCTGGCTCGTGATCCCCAGAATGCCTGGCGTGTTCTGAATCACGCTCAGCCCCAAGTTGTTGCGAATAAATTATTCGTAATGGAGTGATAGTTTGTCGGTAATTGAATAAATTACCGACTGCTAAAATTTGTGTTAGATAAGACATATAAATGTCTAAATCTTTCACCCGATAACCTACCTTCCTGAGACTCTGGAGGATAACAAAAAGTGTTCATTGATAACGATTTTCCAAAAATCTTGGGTGCGGAACTTTACCGTCCCCATCCTGCCTACATTGCAGAAATGGCAGTCGAGCCTGTGGTCGTTCATGACTTCACTCGTCAGCCTGGTCAAACCGTTCAGTTAGACCGCTATAAGTTCTGGGGTACCCCTGGTACCAAGGACAGCCGTGAGCGCGTGTCCGACCAGACTATTGGTACTGCTAACAGCCGTAACATCACCAAGGAGAAAGTCCTGGTGGTGCTTAAGGAATACACTGGCCCTGCAGACCCGGGTGATCCGACCCAGCCCAGCACCTTCAAGATTGCTCGCGAGACTCTGATCACTGCTCAGCGTCTGCTGCTGGACACCGGGAACCTTAACATGTTCCACCAGTCCATCGGTAGCCTGACGCTGCTCGATGACTATCGTCGTTGGCGCGACCGCGTGTTCATTGACGAACTCTCCAAAGCTGAAGCTAACGGTGCTGCATCTACTACTCAGGGTGGTTACTTCTTCCCTGGTAGCAAGACCAAGAATGCTTCTGGTCAAATCACCTACAGCAGCACTGAGTACACCGCTGACCTCCAGCAGTTCTCGGTGCGTACTGACCTGCTGAACGTGGTGAAGGATCTGCGTAAGCGCAACGTGCCGACCTTCTCTGATGGTCTGTATCGCTGCATTTGCGATCCTACTTTCATGATGCACCTGCGTCGTGACCCCGACTTCCGCGAGATCGCTCGTTACGCCGGCAACCCTGGCCAAGGCATGTACATGGGTAACCCCATGATGCCTAACAACGCCAGCTTCTACATGGGTCCCCAAGCTGGTCAGGGCTACTTCCTGGCTGGTGAGCCCGTGATGCCTACTGGCGTCCAGTTTGAAGGCGTGAAGTTCTTCGAGTCAACCAACTTCCCGATTAAGAATATCCAGGCTTCTTTCGACGCTGGCTCTAGCTACAGCGCCAAGGAAGTTGCCCAAGGTTTCTTCTTTGGTCCTCAGTCTGTGGGTGTTGGTATCGGTGGCCCGAATGCTCAGGTGTTGATCAACAACAACGACGACTTCAGCCGCTTCATCATCTTGATCTGGCAACTGTACGCTGGCTTCGAAATCCTGAACAAGGACTTCGTGACCACCGCCTACAGCTTCGTTCAAGACGACGGCACTGTTTGATAATTAAATTACATACAAACATAGGAAAAAATAAATGACCTATTTGTCCGCTAAGAAAATCTACCCAGGTAACTGGGCAGAGCCCCTGAACGGTTGGTACAAGAATATTGATACCAACGACGACGGCGTTAATAACGCTTCGAAAGGCGGCCCCACCTCTGTGTTGGCTGTTCCTGGTTACCGTTACTTCCAACAACGCGGTTATGTCGCGGTTACCCAAACTTCTGGTTCTCCTCTGGCAACCGGAAACGTAATCGTTCCTTCACCTTATCGCCAGGACGACACGCGCCCCGACATCACCGGAATGGTGATCTCTGGCACCACAACCCTGCCCGCCTATGTGTATCGCGCCGCGATCTCAGTGGCTTCTGGCTGGGGCGATGGCCGTGTTGCTTCTGGTGTGTTCGCCGCTACCGGTAACGTGATCTCCTTTGGTCGCGATTCCAGCGGTCCTACTGCTGCTTCTGGCGTGGGTGAAGGCCCCATTCAGGCCAACCTGACTTCTACTGTGTCCGGTGACGCCGCTACCAAGATTTATTTCGCTGGTGGCAGTGCTGCATATGGCACCAACCCCTTCCTTACTGCTACTGGCGCCGCTGGCGTGTCTGGCGGTACTCTTAACTACGCCGCTACCACTGGCACCACCCTGAAGGTGTTTGCTAAGGGTGCTGCTAATGACACCAGTACTTCGGGTGGCATCTACATTTCAGATGCCGATTCTGTCGCAGGCCGTGTCGGTTACCTGGTTGTGGAAGTCTGCTACATCCAACCGGATGAAGCTCCTGGTTACGAGGATATTGACGGCTATTTACTTGGCCGCACTGTCAGCTGATTGAGTTAAACTAGGACCAGAAATGCTCTGGTCCTATGTCTACCGTTGCCGCAATGCTGTATCAGCATAAAAAAACAGGTGCACGAGTAAAGGTTGTAAGTGAATGGGACAACGGTGATTGGTTCATGGTTGAAGACCAAGACGGTCTCCTTTACACCGCTTACAAAACCGAACTGATGCCCGATGAAGAGGCAACAAAAAAGGTTAAAACTCTTCAAGTTAAAGACAAGGCTGCACAGGAAGAACCCCGTTCTTTTCCTCCGGAAACACGGTTGAACATTAACGGTGCCACTGCCCAAATGATCGCTGATCACATTAAAGGCATTGGTCTTAAAACTGCCCGAGAAATTAAAGACCTTCAAATGTCCTTATCGGGTGAAAGGTTCAACAACTTAGAGCAGCTCAGGCAGATCAAACGTGTTGACTGGGATGCCGTCCTGGCAGCTAATTTAATTCGTGTGTAACTTTTTCTAACGCACAATTTCTACCCCCTGGGAAACTGGGGGGTTTTTTAGTTTTAAAATAAAAAGAAAAAGAGATGGCAGGGCCAGCGTTATTCTTGGGCAAAGTTGGTGCCACTGGAGGTACGTCCACTGGCCCTCATGCTCATTGGGAAGTCATGAAGGATGGGAAACGTTTTCCTCTTTCTAAAGCTCGTAAAGATATTGGACAGTTTCTTCAGTTTCGTTTACCTAACCAAGAGAACTGGCAGCAACTTTATAGCCCTGAGTCCCAGGGGTTCCGTTTAAATCCAGCTGCAACAATCACCAGTCCCATGGGATTAAGGACTGCTCCTTCTCCTGGCGCTTCTACAGATCATAAAGGTGAAGATTACGGCTTTCCGGAAGGAACTGCACTTCGCTTTCTTGGTCAGGGATCTGTTTCAACACATTCAGGCCAAGGCACTGCAGGTAATGTATCTGCATTACGTACTGGCCCCTACGAGCTACAAACGTTCCATTTAAGTGAGTTGCCCCAGGCGGCTACTACACGGCGCAACGAGGCCGCTACAAGCGCAACAGGAACCACAACTGACGTTACGCCAGAGGTCTGGGCTCAAGCGTATGTCCAGAATCAAATTGAAAACCAAACGCAACAAGGCAAACTGATTGATGCACTCATCAATGTGATTGGCGAAAAAGAAAAACCTAAGCCCCTGATGGAGCAGCTGAAGGAAGGATTGATTGGTGGTGCACTTCAGCAAGCATTAACACCTAGAAACTTTCTTTCTCAGTTCACGGGTTCCGACCCTTACCTTCAGGGTCAACAGTATGCGACAAGTCAATTTTTTGGATTATGATTGATTTTCTAGAACTATAATTAATTGATACTGGAAGTTAGAAGTGCAGTTATCTGACTTTGACAAAAGTAGGGTCAGGTATCACCTGGGCTATTTCACGGTTTCCGTGCCAGCGGGGGACTACGCCCGTTTGGAAGAAGCCATGAATACCGTACCAGATTCATATTTCTATGACAAAATTGTTATTCAAATCGGCCGTTGTGATACGGCTGAAAAGAAAACAGAAGTCGCAACTTCTCCTTCTACTCGGTTAGAAAGCATCATTGGCGACGTTGATCGTACAATTCGTTCTAGCAACGCCAAAGAAGCTCTTAAAGTTTGGGATGAAATTTATCTCTACGAAACTAATCGTTTAGCAAATATCTTGTACGTTCCAAACTACAAGGATCCTTTTCAGGCACGATATCGTTATGAACGATCAGGTGCAGAGTTTATTCAGGCTTTACCTGGGCCAGCTGATACTGCAGTGGGTTCTCGTATTTATCTTCATGAGGTTTGGCGCTAATGGGTAATACATTCCTGCAGATGTTCATGCGAAGCGCTCCAGCCGCTCTTCGCGCAGTAAAAGGTTTTGGTGCCAAAGCAGCACCTCAAGCTGTTAGACAGGTTGCTGATACTGTCACCAATCCGCAAACGTATCGCGCACTGGCATCCAAAGCTGAAAATGTGCTCCAGCGTGGACTACCCGGTCAGTTTGCCGGCCCCAACTTTGGTAATATTCCCGCACGTTTTACAGGGTTAATTAGCGACGTGGCTGGTATGCCAGCCGGTATTCAGCGTTCTGCTCAGGCAGGGATGGTTAACCGTGCTATCCAAGAAGCTGCAGGTGCTGTCCCACAGCTGGCGCGTGGTGCGCAACAGTACGCAACCGGTGCATTAAAAGCTCCTGTTATCGGAGATGTTATTCGCACTGGACAAGCTGTAGTTACTAGCCCTCTGCAAACCGCAATTCAAACGGGTGGTCAGTTTGCTAGAGATCCCGCTTTGCGTCGTGAGTTCCTAAAGCAATTTGGTGGAACATCTGAGAAGGCTGCGCGTACTTTAGCCGGTGGTGGTGGGATCAACTTTGGTCAGGTGGGCAGCCTGATGAGGAATCTTCAAGGGATTGGCCCTACGGCTTTGAACCCATTAGCAACCAGAACACCCACAACTTTATTGGGAAAAACAGGTAAGCTTTTTAATCCTTTAAACCCTCTTAATGCAGGAGCATATCTTGCGGGCGGTGCAATTTCTGCTTTCTTTCCTGAAAATGATGTTAATAGAGGCAATGCCGAGCTTTTTGCTTATACACCCGGCGGAGTAATTCCTAAACTTGGCGTCACAACTATATTTGGTGCAACCCCGGCAGGACCAAAAGATGAATCTGAGCTTATTCGTCAATCCAATGCTCTAAGAGATATTGGTCAAAACTATACAGTTAATGGGATTACTTATGATTACAAAACAGGCAGAGCGTTAAATCCTCCTGATAATATATTTATTCCTGCAAGCCAATCTTTTGGCGGTGGTGGTTCTCCACCGCCTCCTGCTCCTCCTCTGCCGCCACCTCCGGGTGTAAGTAGTTCTGGAGCACAAGCCGGACAACAGACACCCATTGCCTCAGATGTTCCCATTGGTGGATCATTTGCAGGTGGCCCTACCTATGGCGGGGCTGGCATGTCTACTGGGGCCGGTGTTCCCGCACAACGTCAAAATGTCCAACAACGCCAACTCTCTCAAGAAGTACTTAATGCTGCTCAGCAGTACGCTGCTCCTGCAGGTGTCTCCCTTCCTTCCTTCTATGCGGGCCAGCAGCAACTGGGTAGGAGTATGGAACAGACTGGAGAGCTACAGCGCCAGCTGAAGGATCTTGGTGGTGCTATGGGGATGCAACCAGAAGCCCTGATGCAATGGGCTCAAGCGAATCCCGGTCTTGCTTACCGCGAACTACAACGCCTGAAAGGGAGGAACCGGTAAAGATGGCTCCCGCACGCGTTGGTATTCTTCCACAAGAAGAACGCATGGCAATTATCCAAGGCGCTAGGAAACTTGGCCTGGACCCCTATGAGTTTGGTGCCTTCCTATCTTTGGAGTCTGGCGCCAATATGGACCCCAATATTGTTGGGGGTGCTGGTGGACGCCACAAAGGCCTAATTCAATTTGGACAGAATGAGCAACAGATGTATGGCATCTCAGGTCCACAGACCAGAGCTGGTCAGATGCCTGCTGTTCTCCGTTATTTTGAAGACCGTGGCTACCGGCCTGGCATGGGTATTGGTCGTGCTTATGCCACTGTCCTTGGTGGAAATCCAAATGTTTCTTTAAATCAAAAGGATTCTTTTGGAACTTCTGTTTCGGGTGCTTTGCCACGTTTCCGCAAAGGAGGTGATCTTTATAACAACGCACGTCGTGTGCTTGGGGATATACCTCCTGTTGGAACGCCGGTTGCGGCTGCTCCGGTATCTAGGCCTGCACCTGCACCTGCAATCGAACCGCAAATTTCAACAGAGGCGTTGACAACCGCTCTTCGGAAGCGGAAGGCAACCTCACTGTTGGATACGGTTAAGGCGGGTCTGATGGAAGGCTTGATGCAACGGGCATTCCCTAGTGTCCCAGATGTGTTCGGCACGATGGGCTTAGGTCCACTTGGAGGCCTTTACTGATGTCATACGCTGATTATGCGGATAAGTACAGCCCTGGCGAATACTATCGTTCAGTGTATGGATCTAATCGTTTTCGGTTTGCTCCTAATACTGAAACAACGATGGACAGTGAATCCTTTCAGCGATTCCTCAATCTTCAGAGGAATCCTGAAAGTTTATTCAATGAAGCTGTCAAATATCCAAAAGGGTTTACTGACTACATGTCTTTCATGACTGAGTTTGGTTTAACACCAAGGGCATAACAGTCCTTTATAATGAGAAAAAAGTAAAGCAAAGACGTGGCCAGCACTTCTACGAATAAGCAGCCCCTCCTGATTGACCGCCCACTGTTTGATTCTGTGCGTGTCACAACTCAAACCGTGGGTAATCAGGCCGGCAATACAATTTTTGTGCAGGGTGGTCAGGCCCCTTCCATCTTGGTGGACATGGATGCGCCCCTGGAGGAAGATAATAATAATGGTGGCGTGATTGATTCGATCAGTATTGTCCGCAACGATTATTATCGTGATGCTGATTACGTCGTCTCAAGCGGCACTTCTGGCACTGTGATTTCTTTGACCAGTGGTCAAATAGTATTTGTATCTCAAACCGGTGTTCTCGCCAATCCTTCTGCCAGTGGTTTTGGTTATTACACATATACCGGTGCAACTACCCTGACAGGAATTAATACTAACTTGGTATATTCAGGTGGCACTTCAAGCGGTTTTAACTACAACGGTGTCAGCTATGGCAATCAGCCAGAAGTTACTTTCGTGTTCTATCACACCCGTGGTACCACAACCCCCATCCCTGCGTCTGGAGATTACAGACTTTTATTCGCTAAACAAGTGCCAGCCAACACTCAACGTGTTGATTGTTCAGATGTAATGCCACAACTAACTGCTCCAACTGTGGCCGCAGGTAATACTACTGATCTGGCTAACGGTGTGCCTCTTCGTAACCGTGGTATTTACTTAGAGCGTGGCGACCGTATTTATGTTGGTGTATTTGCGGACGGTCCCAACGTTTCTGGTTATACCCCAGGCGCACACGTTTACGCACAAGGCGGTTTCTATTAAAAATGGCGCAGAAAGTTGGAGGTCAATTTGGTACCTTTAACAACCGCACAGATTACAAGCTGGGTGCCATAAAACCAATTACCACTGAATTCTCCAGGAGTTCGGTACCAAATTCTATCGTTGCCATGGACCGCGAGTCTGCCTGGGCACGATGGAGACGTGGTTATGAGATTGCTGTCGCAGTAGGTATTCAAAAATCATATAACTTTCCTTTTCGTTACACACTACCTGTACCAGCAGGAACTTCGTTGCCCCCTGGTAATGACCCAGTAATTATTGGTGTTCTACAAGGATTCCCTACATCAAACCGTGAATTTGGCATTCATTGGACAGGGTGCCGTGTAAGTGCTCTTCTTCGTTTTGATAATGTATTTGATAGCACGGGAACAAGGGCCAGCGTCGACTCTTATACAGAAGACGCCGACTACTGGTATGTAAAACTTGCGGGGAGTTGGTCTTCGGCCAACCCACTTCCCCCTCCTTTATATATACCAGGGGTTGGTGGTGGTCCCAACCTTAAACCTCTTATTGGCGAGGTTGTGGAAGATCGCGTTTTAACAGCAGAAGGTATTCCTATTACTGCGGCATCACTCAATCCTGCTACTGATACCAAATATGGGTACGTGCAGTCCCTTTTGATAGACATCGATCAGGACAATGGAATCCTGAAGCTACAGAAAAATGGATCCTTTGAGGCAACCATTGATGGAGTTTTTGTTACCCCTGCTACTAGGCCGCCTGCTTTTAATCGTTTCTTGATTCTTGGCAGTAGATACTCCTGCACTTGCCAAGATTTTAGTCGTCGTAGTTACGCTGATTTTAGTAAACGCAATGAAAATCAAACAACAAAAAGATTCCCATATACCAGGCCTGCGGGTTTGAAATTTGGTCGGCATGAAATCTTAACCGACTCTTTTGGCAACGTAAACAACAACGTTGACACAGAGCTTACTAACAATAGAAATCTTGAGCTAACCTTTGAGTCTATAGATAACCCAGGTTTATTCCGCGAGTTTGGTGGCCGCTACTTGAGGAACACAAGTTCTCCTGGCGCATCAGAAGGCCCCTCCACGTTTGTCGACTACAAAGCTAAGGACAATCAGATCATCTCCTTTAGTGACTACTGGAGTCCATTGTTAGAAGAGATGCGTTACTGCAAACACATTTACGCCCTCCGTTTCCAGGAAGGGATTCTTTTACCTGAACCATCTGACTTACCTGTAGAAATGGACGAGGGAATCGTGGCCTGGGAACAACGTTTAACAAGGGAGCTGGCAAATGTAAAAAACAATATCAACTACATGAATTCTATTAAAGGCTTGTCGTACATGGATATGCCACCCAAGAATCTACAATCGCCACAAATGTTGCCAATGCTTCAAAAACTTTTAAACATTCCAACTAGCTTTATTAGGTTGGAAAACTTTTCCCTTCAAAATAAGGATGGTTCTTTCACATGAGCGTTGAATTTGGTGACGTGGTTGAGACACGGTACGTAACATCAGAAGAACAGTTAAGCCGTAGCCAGTTTGGTTTTAGTCCCGTATTCTTTAGCGGGAGCCCCATTGTGTACACCCCAGGAGATGTTGTACACCTTCCCTATACATCAGGCGAGCTATCTACCATGGAAGCAGTTGGGTTGGCCTGGGGAGCCTTCTCAAGTGGTGTTGGACCAGAGTAATATAATGTAAACTTGTATTAGTCCAGCAGGACTGATTAAGAAATTTTTTATTACTTGCGAGTGGAAACCACGCCTTCTTAGGATTTGGTCATCCAACTCATCTCAGCCATGTCTCAAGCACCGCCTGTTGATCAGCGGATTGTAGATGAGTACTTTCAGCTGGCTTCTCATAAAAAAACAAAAGATGTAGCGTGGCTCTATGCCATGGTTGCCACCTTTGGAATCAAACCAGATCAGTTAATTGATTTCCATTGGAGTGATGACGATTCTATTTGTGTTCCCGGTAAAAAACGTATGATCCACCCACTGCATCCACAGTGGGTTTTACTTTTTGAACTCAAAAAAAAACAGCCCTGCAAACTACAGAGCCGTTGGGATTTCCTGTCTTTTTCCTTATACAGAGCCATGGCTTATCAAGAAACTCAGTTAAACATAACTGATCTTTTGCTCGCGCATCGCATCCGTAAAGATCATACTCGTCCCTTCAAACCAGAGAAGCAGCTTTCTCGTGTTTTTTCAGCTGTTGCCTGACAGCTGAAACATTCCAACGATAGGTATCGCGAGAGCGTGTTTCAGGGAAAGCGGCGTAATGCGGCCCTAGTTTTAACGTACCGTTGTCGCGGTATTTGAAAAGTGTCTTTCGATCAAGCCCAAGAAGCTCTTCGGCCTTTTGGATGGTGACCCACCCATTTGCTTTGATCATGACGCACAAAAACGTGTACACTGATAGGATAACGCTCCAGCCACAACCCACAAGCTCCTTAAGCTTTGTTTTAGATTTTTGTTACGTGTTGATACATGTAAGGGGAAATTAAAATGGTTTAACAGCTACTAAAGAGCATGTTCAATAGTGAACAGGAACCCCTCGCCCTGCTCATTGAATTAACTCCCAAACTAGCCAAGAGACGCTATCGACAATCCATTTACGAAGCTTGGGATAACCAATGCGCTTATTGCAAGGCAGAAGCAACAAGTTTGGATCACGTAATTCCAAGGTTTAAGTCTGGATCTAACAACAGAAATAATCTGGTCCCTGCGTGCAGAAGGTGTAACACAAATAAAGCAAGTACAAAGATGGAAGAGTGGTATCTACAACAAGAATTTTTTGAACAAATCCAACTGGATAGGATTAAAGCCTGGACTTCCCAAGAGTTGGTTGACCTTTTTCAAGAAAGTTATTTTAATTTGCAGCCAAATATTGCGGTTTAATTGTTGGTAAGATATTAAAAAAGGTTTGTAATAATGGCCATTCGTTACGATGCGGCACAACGTTCATGGGTTGTTACTAATGAAAAAGCAGATTACCCAACAACTTTTAAAACTGATAACGACACTTCCAGGTTTACAAAACATCCTACAAATTTAAAAACAAATTATCCTGTCCCCAATCTTTTATTTACTAATTACAAAATTGATTATCCCATACTGCGTACAGACTACCCAATAGACAATACTCCTGCACCAAACCCTGCAGACTATCCGACTGGAGTTTTTGGACAGCCGGGCGGGACTTATACAACTGATAAAATTGCTTGGGATAGAATACAAATTCAAAATGATATCAATGAAGATACGAATAAAAATAACACTAAGACAAATAAAATAAACAGAGAGTTAAACGAAACTAACTATCAAAAGAATTTAGATAACGCAGAAAAAAATATAGAAATAGAAAAAACACGACAAACAAATACAGCATTAAACGCACAAAATACTACTACAAACACAGCGAATAAAGCATTAAATGAAGAAAATTACCGCTTAAACGAAGAAGCTAGAAAATTAAACGCAAACAATATTAAGTTAAATGCTGATAATTTAAAGCAGAACACTCAAAATACTGCAATAAATAACGTTTATTCCAAAACCGTTTCTCTTGCTTCTACCACCAAAGGCGGGGATTATGTCAGCAATAGGGATCAACTTTTTACGGGAGATTTAATAAAGGCGGGTTTGAGTGCAAAAGATGCACAAACCGTAATTGACAATGCAAAAGATAACTATAAACTTTTTTATCAAACAGAAAAACTCATTCCATGGGACAGCTCTCTTGGAGCGACACCTCCTCACGGTACGTTTGATCCCGCTTATTACAAAAATCAAAACCCAACGGTCAACGCAGCCTGGAATAAAGCTGTTGCTGCTGATGATATCGATATTACTGAACGTTATGGTGAAAATAATTACTATTGGCAGCACTATACAACCACAGGCAAAGCGCAAAATCTGCGCGGTAACAAGGAAGAAGATATCATTGCGGCAAACATATATACAGAAAATGTTTTAACTGATAAAGAAATTCAAGACATTCGAGATCTTCAACTCGGGATTGATTCCGACACAATTACTGAGCGTTTATTAAATATCCCAGAAGTTTCCAATGAATGGACTAAAGCCCGCCAGGGCGATTCTTATTGGACTCAACTTGCAAAAGAAAAATATTTAGACCCAACAAAAGCAGATGAATTTGCAGCTCTTTTTCGTCTGTCAGAGCGTCCTGAAGATAAACAAATATCACTGACATACAACGTTAATACTGGCACTGGCATCACTCAACTTGAGGAAGCCATTAATGAATTAATTGGCGCCAAAGCGCAGGTTGATACGAAAAAGTTTGCAGCTCTTAATCAAACCATACTTAAAGATACAATTCAACAGATGAAAAAGGTTCGAGCTGAGCAAGAGGTAATGAGTTTTTACCGTGGCTTCTCAGGTTTTTCAGAAGTTCTGGATATTAATAAACAACTTGCCAACAGCCTTCTGGGAGACACTGGTGTTGGTGGCATCCTTTCCTATACGTCTGCTGATAAAGCAGAAGAAGATCTTTTGGGCGCCCTTCAGAATGTCACTGGTATGCGCAGTAATGTTGGTTACAACTGGCAACAGTGGTTTGACAAAGCAATTAAAGAAAAATACAGCATTGATTATTCAATATTTGAACCCCTGGAAGAAAAAAAAGATATTATTTCCGCTTTTACTTCTACTGATAAAAAGCCTTTTGATGCAACAACAGGGAAATTTAACGATGGGTTTTTAAAATCAGCTGGATTTGATACCACTGAAAAGCTTGTTACTTTTTTAGAAGCACAGGGAGAAGAAGGGAAAACAATACTTGACGCAATCAAAGGCGACCCAGGTGAAGACGCAAAATCCATACTGGTTCCAATTCAATCACGCCTAGAAGCTGACATCAGAACCCTAGATGACGCCAAAGAGCGTGGCATTGCAACTTCTTATCAAGTTGGCGATAAAACTGAAATGATGAATATTGAAGCACAATTTGCCAGAAACTATATTGATGAATACTTAATGCCACGATTTAATACAGCACGTTCAATGGATGAATTTGTTGAGTATCTCGATGTTCGTCAGGAAGAAAAAAACCCATTCCAAACACAAGATACTTATGACGCTGTCAAAACGTTAGGTAACTTGTATAGTAAAAAATATCTTGACGAAATCAAACAACAAGAGTCTCGCTCTTTTGATCCAAATTTCTACTTTAATCCAACAGGTGACGAATCACGCACCACGGATTACGCCAAACAAAAACAAACTGTAGAAGAAGATTGGGCCAAAGCAAAAGCAGGTGATCCTTATTGGAATTCCCAGATTTATCGTTTTGGCATTGACGTTAACAACAAAGCAGCATTTGCACGTATGCACTTTGAAGTTAAAGGACAAGGTCAAGGATACGATGCAGCTGATGACATTACAAATGCTAGTAAAATTAAAAACTATCTTTATGAGACCGTTGTTCCGGTCATGAAAGAAGAAGCTTTCAAATTAGATACCGTTTTTGGTCGATTTATTACACCAGAAGAATTTGCTGATGAGATACTTCAGGGTTTGGATCCTGAAAAAACACCCGAAGCATGGAAAGAAGTACTAGATCGTTACGGTATCTCTGAGGTTGACGGTACTCTTGATGACGTTAAACAGTTTATTATCGAAACTTTACGCAGCGGTTCTGCTCAAGATATTAGAGAACAGCTTAAGTACTTAAATGAAAAACGTGAAAAACCAACTCAAGAAATTCTTGGCGTAACGTACATTGATCGTCCAGAAGATTACAAAGATGACTTAGCAAAACCAACAACAGAGTTATATTCTATTTTTCAAAAATCCGGATACCAAGGAACAGAGGATGAATTTTATACCAACATGTTCCCTGACCTAGATCGAAACGAGCAGGTATTGCTTACTAAATCAGGTAAAAATGAGGCGTTGAAAACTTATGGTTTAGATCTATCAGATCCATTTGCCTCCCTTGGAACGATTGAAGGTTTCTTTCCGGAAGAGGAAAAAAAAGTTGATGAAAAAACTTCTAAAGAAACAGCAAAAGATTTTTATACAAACTATTTTAGAATTGGTAAAGATGATGACGAGGAAGAAGCGCCTAACTCCGCTACTGGCCAAGCATTTCTCGGTGAATTCGCTTCGATGTTTAAGGGCCTCTAATGTCAGATAAAAGAAAAAAAGCTGCAACAGCAGCCAAGATTGCTAAAGACAAAATGGCGTGCAACAAACCACGTCGTACCCCTGGCCATGCAACTAAATCGCATGTAGTAAAAGCATGTAAAGGCGGTGAGGAAAAGATTATCCGTTTTGGTCAGCAAGGTGTAGAAGGTGCGGGTAAGAACCCAACCACAGAAAAAGATAAAGCCAGGAAAAAGTCATATTACGCAAGGCATAATGCCCAGGATTCAAATCCAGGAATCATGTCTGCTAGGTACTGGAGTCACCGCGTGAAATGGTAGATGAGGTAAAGTGGTAACGCCAATTCAATCCCGTCATGGCTAAACCCAAAGCAGTAACAAGCGTCAAACTTGAGTCCAAGCCTAAGAAAACGCGTCAAGGACAAGGGCAAAATAGCTTGCCTAGCCATGGCCGTAAAAAAATGCGTGGCCAAGGTCGATAACAACTGTATTTTTATATGTGTAATATGGGAGTACTTGTTGTACTCCCATGTCTGATCTGCGAGAAGCTGTTGCTTTAATTCGTAAATACGAAGGATTCAATGAGAAGGCGTTTTCTGCAGATGAGGCGGGTACTTACGCGATTGGGTATGGTACCCAATATTATCCGGACGGTTCTCCCGTTAAGAAAGGGCAATGGTGCACCAAGGAAAAAGCACTGGAATACCTGTTCTGTGAAGTCAAAGCTATCCGTGGTCTTCTAGCAGATCTGGATATTCATCTGCATGGATTAACGGAACAGGGCTTGATTTCTTTTGTTCACTCGGTAGGCTGGAAACCGTTTCTTTACAGCCCCATTGTTGATTGCATCCAACAGGAAGACTGGGCTGCTGTAGCAGAAGAAATGACGCATTGGATCTTTGATGAAAGCCATAGGGTCATTGGTGGCCTTATTGATAGGCGTCGCGAGGAAGTTGAACTTTTTCTGCACGAGATCAACGAAAACCCCTGGCTTTCAACTGAAGTTTTAATGAGAGCTTTTCGTAATTACACCGCTGCTCCCAACCAAGTACGTGCCATACGACAGTTGGAAGAGAACATCAATCCATACGTTTTGGCGGAGTTTGCCAACTCCTTCGCAATCGATGAAGATCCCTGGGTATTTTCAGAAACAGATGCCATTGAATCGTTATTTGCCGGTTAGCCTTAAAATAGTTTCATCAAAGCCATGAAAAACGCAATGGAGAAATCAGTAGAGCCACGGGAGTTTGAGCTGCCCCTGGAACTCCAATTTTCAATGCGTAAGGCTGAGATCGTTGCCATGGAGATGACATGGGATGAACTTTACTCAGCCCTATTGAATCTTTATCATCAACGTTTAATGGAATGGCAAGCAGTTAAAGAAATTCTGGCGGACGAAAATATCCAACTGGATTTTGACGTACCCACCGACCTCGAACTGGAAGAACTTGCCGCCGCCTGCGCGTTTTACGAAGACGGCGACGATGATGAAGATGAGCTACAACCTTTTTAAGCGTCACCTAATTCAATTAACCGGTTGAGATACCACTGTGCCTTCTTCAGTGATTCTGTCCCGCCTTTATGGCGCTCACGCCAAATATACTTCATGCAATTTCCCTTGCAGTAACCACGAAATTCTTCGATGGTTAAAGCCGCCTCAATGGCTTCGATGCATTCAATGCCCCCATCAGTGTAATGAGAGGGATGGTTTACAGGATCTTCCTGAATCACGGGAGGCCCCTGAAGCGTAGACTCAATAGTGCTTTCTCCAAAACCTTTAGGGAATTCTGAATTCTCCAACAGGTCAACAGCTTTTGCCCAGGGTACAGGGCAAATACCGTCTTTACACTCATCAAGCCCAACAACGTCGGAGGGGATATCGTCTTCTACCGGCGCAAACCACGACGTTTGGCGGAAAGGTCCCTCTCCCCCTCCGGTACTGCTTCCAGTTCCATCACCAGAGTTTTGGGTTTCGGGCTGGCTCCCATCATTGAGCCCTCTTCCGCTGAGGGGATATAACCTGTCAGACCAGGACGTTGACCCTCTGCTAGTGAAAGATTTTGCCTCTCGTTCCCTTCCTGACATGCCGCTAATCCTCGGTTGTACATGTCATATAAGGGTACATCATTTTCTTCATTTGCGAGAGGCTGACCGAAGTCTTCTTCCGTAAGACAACGTGACTTTACTTCATCTTGTACAAACGCATCCAAGAACGATGCTGCGTTATGCATCATATTCAGTACTTGAGTTACTCCTCTTACAATAATACTATGCCAAGATTCTTTGACCCTACTTACGACCCAAGACAGGACTCAGGAAGTTCTGGTTCGGAAGTAACCGATCTTAACCCCGAACGTAATTACGATACGGACTTACGGCGTATTTCGGAAGAAGAGCGTCCTGGCGTTGCAGAAATTAATGACGATCAAACACGCATTAGGCGTTTCATTACTGCCGCCAAGGCGTCCAATAAATTTCGACAGAAAGCATCTATTGACGAACCTACGTTACGGGGTGAAACTCCACGATCAGAAGCAACGATTGGGGGTGTTGAAGTTCCCAGTATGGGTGATGAATACGGAACTGTAGGCAGTGTTGGATACGCTAAAAAACCAAGATCTCAATCAGGTGCTTTCTACGGTTTTAATTAATTCCAATTTTGGCTAAAGTCTTCAGAATCAAGGGCGTCTTGCATCTGGCCGAGTAAGTCCTGAAGCATATTCAAAACCCACTGAGTATTCTCTGGTCGGAACCGCGCCAGAGCAGAGGATAGTTCTTGGTTCTCAAGAAACACAACTTGTTTTTCCAAGATCTCAAGGACATCCATCCTCTGCTCAAGGTTATCGCGATTCATGCTCAGGCCTTGGAGTAAACGACTTCTTGTGCCTGGTTCTGGTACTTACCCTTCCGGTCTTGGTACGAGACCTCACAGGGGGTGCCACGTAGGAACAACAGCTGAATGATGCCCTCGTTGGCGTAGATGCGATTGAATTGACCCGTAGCATTACTGATTTCTAAGGTTAGATAACCTTCCCAGCCAGCCTCTGCCGGAGTAATGTTAGCGATAATGCCAGAACGTGCATAGCTGCTCTTGCCCATGGCGATCACAGTCACGTCTTGAGGCAGCTGAAGACGTTCTTCTGCTACCGCTAAACAGTAGCCATAAGGCGGCAGAAGAAAATACTGCCCCTTCTCATCTTCTAAAAGTTCAGAATCTGAAAGAATTTTGGGATTGAAATCTTTTGGATCGGACACTCCTTCCTGGATGCGCCCAAAGATTAAACACTGTTTAGGTGAAAGACGAATGTCATAACCATATGAGCTAAGTCCATAGCTCAAAATACGGCGTCCACTTTCTTCGTTTACCAAACGATCAGTAAACGGCTTGATCATTCCCTGGTTCAGGGCAAATGCTTTAATTTCAGTGTCGCAAAGGATTCCCATGGATTCCATCAATCGTCTTTAACTATACAGAACTCAGTAGATAACGCGGCCAAATTGCTCGTATGTTTCAATAAATTTCATAGTTGCAGCGCCGGAATTACTTTTTGGTTGTAGATACACCACAAATGAGCTACAGGTCTTGTGCTGTCCGATTCCTTCGCTAGTATTTTTGATTAACGTTGGTACTGTCTTCAGAAAACAGATAGGAAAATCAAAGATTTTTTGTTCGTATCGAATCATGTCAGGACAGTTGGTGAAATATATACCTTGTTCCACTTCGTCGGCTAACCACTTTCGGTACAGTTGACGAAACCACACAGCGTGAGACGATACCAGGGTCGGAGATGAAGCCCTGGTCATCTTCCATTTATCTAACTTTTTATCAAAGTAGTAGCAACCACTGGGAGGAAAGAGATACACTTTTCCAAACCACTGTTGCATGTTAAGCCCATCTTGCTGTGGGCTGAAAAACTCATCAGCTTGCACATAGTTTTGAGCTACTTTAGAGCTGGCGGGATCTAGATTGATGCTACCCATGACAATATTGGCAGCCTGTACCAACTCCGTGGGCGTTATCAATTCAAGATCTTCGCGTCTGCCGGTAACGCGACGAATGCTCATACGTCCACTACCTTGTTGTAATCGATTTCCAAATAACGAATCCCTTCATCATCATTAATGATGTAACCTGCCTTTTCTTCGGGATCAATTTTTTGGGCGGCCTCCAGAATTCGACGGAACGTTTCTACCAGATCGTGGTTGTTATCCCGCTCAAACGCTTCTTTTGCACTGTTTATTTCCTCTAACGACATATAAAACACCCCGCGTTCCTGTTTTGGTTGAAAACAAATCACACCAGGACCAGCGGCCTGCCAGAAACGGTAGTACATTTCACCCATGTCACCCAAAATAAAATCAACCGTCTGGCCAAGCATCTTGGCTTTAGTTTCATCTACATCACCCTGCAACGCAGAGTGAATCAACTTTTCTCGACGGTTCATTTGGAATCAATCCCTGCTTTGTAAGAGATTCTAGAAGTTTTGGTAATGGTTTGTAAATGACCACTAGCTTGCCTAGGTTGCCTCGTTTTTTAATAAGCTTGTTATTTTCATCACGGAGTTTATCGAATTCCCCGGAACGAATTAAGTATTCTGCAACGCATCTTAATCGGCGCTTCAGAGGAAGTTCCGCCTGTGGAAATTTACCACAAATAGTATCTGGATTCATATCAACAAAAGCAATTCGCAACCTGTTCGCCAATGTCATTCCAGAGTTGACATCTTCTTCTTCATAATTTTTAATGTTTTCTAAATAACGTCTTAAGCACCCATCATCAAAAGAACCAGAAGGCGGCAAAAATTCCTGAACCTGATTAAACAAGGATTCAGGTAAATATTCAAAACAGTTCTTAACTGTGAGATTAAATAAATCAATATCTTGGAATCGGTTAGTCATTATTCAAGTTTTTCCTGAGTACTTTTATATTTGTTTCCATAGAAATCGGACAAGCTAATTTCCTTATTCTTGGAAAAGGACATTACCAAATAGTTCCAAGGAATACGGATAACCGCTTTTTTACCTGGATCCGGAGCAATGTTGACGTAATGCAATCCTTCAGTCCAACCTTTTTCTGGTTGTTTTTTTCCGACTGCAATCCAGTTTCGAATGGTTTGATCAGAAACTGCCAGGCGACGAGAGCATTCTTCAGTGGATATGTACTCATCAGTAAAAGCCTGTGGATTTAACCTGTCTGTTTCTTCGGTTTGATACCGGCTATGCCACATGGATGCCAGGATGTTTCGCACACCCTTCAGCTCATGGGCAATGTCTTCTAATCCTTTTCTGATACCAATTGATGACATTGCTTCAAACGATCTCTTTAGATGTTAGGGTGTAAATTAGTTTTCTGCATGATTATGGAAGACCAGGTTCCTTACAGCACCCCACCTCAAATCACCACTCCGCCTCAAAACCCTCTTCCTGGGACGCTTGATCCGGCAATGCTTGAGTCCCTGAAAGAGCGGGCGCGTCAAGAAGCGATCCGGATAACCATGCTTCAACGTCAGGATCAGGCTCAAGAATTTCGTCCTGCACAAGAGGAATATTCCACTCCTCCACAAAAGGCACAAACCAGTTTTCAAGTTCCAATTCAACAAAACCCTCAAGTTGTTTATGTGCGACGCAATTTAACCATTGCAGAATTAATTTTAGTTTTTGCAATGGCCTGTGGCTTGGTTTTGGGCGCCCAAGGTACCTGGTATTTTGCAACCAATATTTTGCCCAGGGTTGAAATTAGAATGAAATAAAGCTAAACACAGGTCTTTTATAATTTACTTTATAAAGCTCGTGTTTGTGTAGTGGCTAATAGGCGTATAACAGAGCTGCCAGCAATTTTGTCGTCATCAATCAATGATGACGACTTGCTGATGGTCGTTGACGTTGCAGAAATAGACCCCGGTTTAAAGAATAAAAAATTAAATTTTGCCAATATAAAGCAATATTTAAACAATTACTACCTTAACTCCACAACCGGAGATATCACAATTGGCGGCTCCCTGGTTGTTGCCAACAATTTAACAGTTAGCGGAATTTTTAACCCCAACGTACTCAACGTTAGTGGCACTGGTACTTTTGCTCACCTAGTTGTTACTGGTAACGCACAGGTACAAAATGTTTTAAGTGGTGCGACGATAACTGGTATTCAAATTAACGGTTTAAACGTTAATGCCACAACCGGAAATATCACAACATTAACGGTCGGTACGGAAACAGTTGGTACTGGTAATTTTACCCGTGTCAATGCGGTAACAATTACTGGTACAACAGGTTTATTTAACAACATATCCGGACAAACCGTTAACAGTGCAACCGGTATTTTTTCAAATATCAGTGGTACAAACGTTACGGGTGTAAATGGGGTCTTTACGACTCAAATTTCAGGTGCCGTTGTTACCGGTGACGCAGGACGCTTTAGCAATATTACGGGGGTTAGCGGTGTCTTCACAACCCGTTTATCTGGCGCGATCATTACTGGTGACGCGATTCTTAGTACAAACACCACAGGTGTTAGTGGCACATTCACTACACGGCTCTCTGGTTTAACTATCACCGGAGCTACTGGTTTATTTGCAACATTAACTGGAGTTTCGGGTGCTTTTACATCCCAACTTTCAGGAACAACCATTACTGGCGCAACGGGTGCCTTTACGAACTTTACCGGATCTTTCGGAGCTTTCACTACTCAATTATCGGGCGCTGCAATTACTGGTACATCTGTTAACGCAACGGTTGTTACTGGCGTATCAGGTGTATTCACTAGTGACGTATCCGGCGCCATTATCACGGGTAATGTTGGAAGGTTTACTTCAATTACCGGTACAACGGGCGTCTTTACTTCTCGTGTTTCTGGTTTAACAATTACTGGAGTAAGTGGGTTATTCCAACGAATCGAAGCTCTGACTGGCGTTTTTGTTGAAACTCTTTCTATTCCAACAATCACCACGACAGGCAACATTATTGCTGGCGGAAACCTGATTATCAGCGGTAACGGAACCATTTCATCTGGCCTTACGGTCAGCGGAACACTGTCTGGCACCACAGTTACAGGTGCAACTGGTGGTTTTGCTATCTTGACTGGTAACGAAATTTACGGGCTGACCAGTATTTCTGGCGCCACAATTACAGGTGTATCTGGCTCCTTTACCAGGGTTACAGCTGTTAGTGGAGTCTTTACCACTACCCTGAGTGGTGCAACTGTCACTGGTAATACCATCAACGCAACAACTGGTAATTTTGTCACTGGCATTTTTAATTCAGTTTCTGGTTCTGTTATTACAGGCAATGCAGGGCGTTTTACTCTCATTACGGGTATCTCTGGTGTCTTTACTTCTCAACTTTCAGGCGCTGTTATAACAGGCATTACAGGTTCCTTTGCAAACGTCAATGCAGTAAGCGGGGCATTCACAGATCGAATCTCTGGTGCAATCATTACAGGAGATGCGGGCCGTTTCAGCAATATCACTGGTGTTTCTGGTGTTTTTACCACCAGTATTTCTGGTGCAATTGTCACGGGCGCTGTTGGTAATTTTGGTACAGTTACAGGAATTAGTGGGGTATTTACATCTCAGATTTCTGGCGCAACCATTACAGGAACCGCAGGCAACTTTACGAACATTACAGGCGTAAGCGGCGTATTTACAACAGAGGTTTCTGGAGAAAATTTTGTTGGTGAGAACGCGGTTTTTAACTACGTCACAGGTATTACCCGAGTAGAAGGCGGAACTGTTTCCGGTAACACAGTAACGGGTAATACTGGTTTATTTGACAATCTAACGGGCGCAACTGGTAACTTTACAAGACTTAACGGCACATTAATCAGTGGTGTAAGTGGTGTATTTACAACGCAACTTTCTGGGCAAAGTGTTGTTGGTGATAACGCAACATTTGGTTTTATTACCGGCACTACCAGGGTAGAAAGTGTGACCATTTCTGGTGGCACAGTAACTGGTAATACAGGTTTATTTGGTAACCTAACAGTCGCAACTGGTAACTTTACTCGTATTTCTGGTACGTACATTACTGGCGCCACAGTTGAGGCTGTAACCGTTAATGCAGTAACCGGTAACTTTACAGTTGCTAACTTTACACAAACTACAACAGGTAGCATCAGTGTTAGCGGCAGTGGATATTTTGGTAGCGGTGTATTTACAAGCGGTGTTATCTCTGGTAGTGCCTATTACGCCAGTGGTGGTGTTTTAATTGTCAGTGGCTCCGGTGATATTCGTCCATATGGTCTGTTCAGCTTTCCAGCAACAACGGGAATTTCTGGTACATATTTACAGACAAACTCAGATGGCACTACAACCTGGGCCTCTGTTTCGGCTTCAGCTAATTTATCCGGCCAGACGGATAGCGTTACACCATTTGAAACCAGTCTTGGTTTTGAAGCTGGTTTAGTTAATACAGGAATTAACAATACGTTTATTGGCTATCAAGTAGGTAAAGCTAATACAACAGGCAACAATAACACTGCTGTTGGTTACAATGCTTTAGATGTCAATACAACAGGTGTTAGTAACACCGCAATTGGTTCCAGTGCTTTAACTTCTAATACAACAGCCTCTGGTAACACTGCAGTTGGTCGTGCTGCTTTAGCTGCCAATACAACAGGCGCTGGTAACACTGCAGTTGGTGTTAGTGGTTTAGTTGCTAATACAGTAGGCTCCCGTAACACTGCAGTTGGTGTCAATGCTTTAGCTACCAATACAACAGGCGCTGGTAACACTGCAGTTGGTCATAACGCTTTAGATGCCAATACAACAGGCGCTAATAACGTTGCAATTGGTGAAAATGCCTTACTTCTTAATACAACAGGCATTGATAACGTTGCGGTTGGTGACAATGCTTTAGATGCCAATACAGTAGGCTCTAGTAACACTGCAGTTGGTATCAGTGCTTTAGGTTCTAATACAACAGCCACTGGTAACACTGCAATTGGTGACGATGCTTTAACTGCTAATACAACAGGCGCTGATAATACTGCAGTTGGTTTTCAATGTTTAGACAGTAATACAATAGGCGCTGGTAATACCGCAGTTGGTGATATTGCTTTAGATGCTAATACAACAGGCGATAACAACACAGCAGTTGGTTATAGTGCTTTAGGTTCTAATACAACAGCCAGTTTCAACACGGCATTTGGTTACCTTGCTTTAAATGCTAATACAACAGGCTCTCAAAACACTGCAGTTGGTGACAGTGCTTTAGATGTTAATACAACAGCCAGTAACAACACTGCAGTTGGTTATGGTGCTTTAGGTGCTAATACAACAGGCACTCAAAACGTTGCAGTTGGTAGTTTTGCTTTACTTGCTAATACAATAGCCAATAACAACACTGCAATTGGTTACCGTGCTTTAATTGGTAATACAACAGGCGCTGCCAACGTTGCAGTTGGTGTTAGCGGTTTAGGTGCTAATACAACAGGCAGTAGTAACGTTGCAGTTGGTTTTGGTACTTTAATTGCCAATACAATAGCCACTGGTAACACTGCAGTTGGTAACAATGCAGGAAACACTTTAACAACTGGGGTTAACAATACCTGTATTGGTAATAATGCTCAAGCAAGCGCAGCAACTGTAACCGGTGAATTCACCCTTGGAAATGCGGATGTTGTAAACCTTCGCTGTGCTGATACTACAATTTCTACGCTTTCAGACGTTCGAGATAAAACAAATATTCAAAATTTACCTTTTGGCGTCACTTTTATTCAGGCTCTGCGCCCTGTTCAGTTTGATTGGGCGACCAGAGACGGCTCCAAAAAAGGTAGAAAAGATTTTGGTTTTATCGCCCAAGAGCTGGACCAAGTTGAACAAACGTTTAACTGTAGTGAGTACACACGCCTTGTTCATAAGGACAACCCAAACATGTGGGAAGCTGATCCCATGAAGACATATCCAATTTTGGTTAAAGCCGTGCAAGAACTTTCTGAACGACTTGCTTTATTAGAGGACAAAGTAAATTAATACAAAAAAACTGTTAAAATTAATTGAGTAAGGTTTTTTACAATGGCTTTTATTAACGCTATCGGTGCTACCAAGGCACTTTCCAGGGCTATCCCCACTGTTAAAACTAACGGTAAAGTAAAAAGTTGGGATCTTACCGTTGTATACAGCTGCAATGGTTTGATCAAAAATTTTGATCGTGGAGCAGATGTTGAGTATTTAGATAAAGAGCCCGCTGATTTCACTAAAGCTGAGCTGTTGGATTTTTGCAATACCGTGCATCTGGACATGGTTTTTGATAGCTTCTACGGCAGCATGACCGGAACCCCTACGGAAGAAAAAATTAACGATTTTGACATTACCTCTCTGAGCTGATCCCTCAATGGATCGGTTTCGACAGCGCCTCCAGCATCTAGAGCACCCTGTCACAAGTGTTTTAGATGTTGGAGCTTATCGCGGCGAGTTTGCACGCCTAGCCCATCAGTTGTTTCCTGGTGCACGCATCAAATGTATTGAGGGAGACGAACGACAGGCGCCATTCCTTCAAGCGTTTAACACAGATTTTTATCTACTTGGCAAAGAAACTAAACAAGTAGATTTCTACACGCTTCCGGAGGAAAGCTGCACAACCGGAAGTTCCATCTATCGTGAGAACACGATCTACTACACCAATCCCGTGGTGCTCAAAAAGTGGATGTATGCAATAGATGATTTAAACTTTCCATCATTTGATTTAATTAAGCTTGATGTACAAGGCGCTGAACTTGACATTTTGAAAGGCGGCAAAAAATACTTCAAACAAACACGACCACGATATCTGCTCTTGGAAACATCAGTCCAGCAATACAATCATGGTGCTCCTTTAGCAGGAAGTGTAATCAGCTACTTGGATAAAAAAGGATACTACTTGCGAGACATCATCGATAATATCTATGATCGGAACAATCAGTTACTCCAGGTTGATTTCCTGTTTGAATGTAATGCCTGATCAACCAAAAGGCGGCACAGAAATCCTTGTTGAAACATTAAAAAGCAAGTTAAATTTCTCCGGAATTAACTTGATTGTTTCTGTATGCAGGCCTGAATTGATTGTTCCAGGTAAAAAAAACATTCTTTTACAAGAATTGAGTTACGACCAAGAAAATGTACAGGGCATGAAGAGCCCTAATTTTGTTGATAAAATTGATTGTTTTATTTATGACTCTCATTGGTGTTATGAAAAATTTAGGGAAAAATTCAACACGCCAGCCTGGAAGTCAGTTGTTATTAAAAATGCAACGACAGCTTTTGAGCTAAAACATAAACCTAAAGGTAAGCTCAAGTTGATCTACACATCAACCCCCTGGCGCGGACTGCATGTATTATTGCGTGCTTTTCAAATTCTCAACAGAGATGACATTGAACTGGACGTATATTCTTCAACAATTATTTACGGCAAGTCGTTTGCTAAATCCTTGGAGGGACAGTTTGATCAGCTGTTTGCAGAATTAAAAAACACCCCTGGAATTAATGTTAAAGGATACGCGCCAAACGAAGAGATCCGTTCCGCCCTTCAAGACGCTCATATTTTTGCTTATCCCAGCATATTTGAAGAAACTTCTTGCATTTCAGCAATAGAAGCAATGTGCGCTGGATGCCAAGCAGTGGTCACTAATTACGGTGCATTGTTTGAAACCTGTGGTGAATACGCTGACTTTATAAGTTACGACAGTAATTATGAACGATTGGCACAAAATTACGCTATTCTTTTGAACAGGGTCATTGACAATTATTGGTCACCAGAAAATCAACAGAATTTAGCTGATCAAACAAAATTTTACAATAAACATTGGACATGGCAAAAAAGGTTTTCCCAGTGGCAAAAACTTTTAAACAATCTCAGAAACAACCAAAGCGTGTACTGATTGGGACTCCTGCTCTCGACGGCCGTGTTGATGCCTGGTACAGCTACGCCATCCATGAGATCACAAAGCTTTGTCAGATGAAGGGTATTGATGTTCAGATGATTCTTTTGTCTTATGAGAGCATCCTCCCCATGGCCCGAAACGAACTGTTGACAGCTGCCATTAAGGGTGATTTTGACAACCTTATCTTTATTGACTCCGACGTTTTTTGTAACGCTCAATCTTTTTTGGATGTTATTACCGATGCACGAGATGTAGTGGCTATCCCTACAGTCAAAAAAACTGATATTGAAAGTTACGACATCTCTTTTGCAGGCGAACCCAAGCAAGAAGGAAATTGGGTAAAGGCGGACAGGGTAAGCACCAGCTGTTTAAAGCTGGGCCGAAAAGCCTTGAAAGCATTGGCGGACAACAGCACCCTAACTGAATTTCGTGGTAAACAACTGTTTAATATCTGTCAGTACGATTTTATTGGCGAACATTTTATGGGCGAGGATATTTATCTTTGCGAAAAATTAAAACAGTTAGGGTTTGATATTTGGATTAATACCACGTCTACATGTATGCATGTTGGACCTAAAGTATATGTAGGCAATTTCAAACAGTTGTTGGACAATGCCAATAAAACTACGTGATGCAGCCGAGCACTACAACAAATTAAAGCATCAAAATGAAGCCTGGGACTGGCTACAAAAACAGCTAACACTTGAGCAGTTAGACGGTTTTGCCGAACGCTATCGTAATAACGAAGAAAAACATAAACTTCCGCAAGAACTTTTTTCTAATACATGGGAAGGCGTTTTTGCTGCTGCTAAAAAAGCAGGTGCAAGATTTCCTGAATGTGTAGCAGCACAATGGGCATTAGAGTCGGGCTGGGGAGAACATACCTCTGGTGTTAATAATTTTTTTGGATTAAAAGGATCGGGCTCTAATGTCAGTACTCAAGAATTTATTAACGGTAACTGGATCCTAATTAAAGCGGGGTTTCTTGATTTTCCTGATTTAACAACATGTGTCCATTACTTAGTGGATCGGTGGTACAAAGATTTTGGTCAATATAAAGGTGTCAATCGCGCCGAAAATAGGAATGAATGTGCAGAGTTATTGGTAAAAGAAAAATATGCTACAGATCCTAATTACGCAATAAAATTGATTCAAATTATGGATCGTCAAATCAAAACGATCCCTGTTTTATCAAAGCCTGATTCAGTGCCAGCAGCAAATCCTTTTTTACCTAACAGCCCTTTTGAATACAAAGTAACACCTAACATTACTTATGGTGAAATTTGTTTAAACCAAGAAGCACGTCGTTTTACACAAAAATATCAATGTGACACTGCAATTGAATTGTGTAGATTTATTGAACAAGTTCGCAAAAACTTTGGAGGCAAACCTGTAATTATCACAAGTGGATATCGCCCTCCCGCCATTAATCGTTCTGTTGGAGGCGCTTCTTCTTCTGAGCACCTATATAATGCTCCCAACGTAGGAGCCATTGATTTTTACATCAAAGGGGCCAGTATTTACGAAGTTGAAAAATACTGTGATAAACACTGGCCCGCCTCACTTGGATACGGTGCTCCCAAGGGGTTTGTGCATTTAGGAATACGCGCAACCAAACAAAAAATTCGCTGGAATTATTAACGTTGCTTGGCACGCCCAACAACAAGAGCTAGGATCTCGATAAGTTTATAAAACTTACCAACCAATTTATCATCAGAGGGTGTCGGTGTTAACGCAACAATTACAGAAGCAGTTGCATGAACAGCAAGTGCAACTTCTAAATACTGATTGAGTTTGTCCATTGGGTTTATCCCTGTTTTTTTTATTCTAAATCTTTACTTCTATAAAAGAAAAATCCTTTGTTTTTTTCATCAAACTCCCATTGATTGTTTTCATGTTTAAGAAACCATTTTTTCCAAACGCGAAATTGTTTATCGGGCTTGGCTGACTCGCATATAAAAAATACAGAGTCACCCTGTGGAATCAATATTTCCATTTGACGAGTAAAGCGAACAGCTAACACCTGAAGCTGGTTTCCGTGCTTACCGGTCAAATTCATATCCATCCGGCGGACACGATGGTTTCTTCTTCGATCCAGCCAATCGTTCACCTGACGGTCTGACTTGGATGCGGCCATGCTGGCTAACCACACACAACCATTCTGGGTCTTGACCCAAGGGATAAGTCGTACCTTCACAAAAAACCCGGTCGGCAAAGAAAGTTTTCCGGTTTTTTTCCGCCGTTTTGTCCGAAATGACATCCTTTTTATATTGCATCAAATTTAATAAGCCCGAGTTTAGCGTAGTTTTAATTAAGGTTGAGTTGCCAGGGGCACTAGCGGAGCAGGAAAGGGATCGCCTTGTTGATGCTCACGTTTCCAAGCATCATCCCATTCGGATAACGAATGAGCATGAATACCTGTTTCAACATAATCGCTAACAGTATCCGCAATTACAAAACTTTCATCCAAATTTTCATATAAAAGATATGCATAATCTTCTAAAACAATATCTAATGTAGTCGTGGGAAACTCCACAACAATACATACTTCGTAATCCAAAGGTTCATTGCGAGTAGTGGATACGCACAATAAATAACCACCAACACCTAATGGGTAGTATCTTTCATCTCCTTTATCTAAACGCTCTGGAAAAAAATAATTATATAGGTTTGATTGTTTATTCATTACATGACCAACATAAGGATGGTAGACATCCCCATTGCGAGTTTCTGGAATGCTGTCTACATCAAAAATTGCACGTCCTTCAATTGGAGTCAAATTCAAGTCATAAGCAGAAACGTTTATATACTTGGGCCTTGGACCTCCTTTTGCAAGAATAATCCAGGCAGGAGATAATAAATTAATTTGAAACCAATGATTGTAAGTACCTTCACCAAAACCTCCATTAGATGTCAAGCTTGTATCAGAGCGCCCAACAAGTTTATTTTTTGGTCCCAAAGCTCCGGTCAACCTCCTAACAGAAAGCTGTTCAAATGAACCCAAGATTAAAGGATTTTCTTTGGTTCTTTGTCTTTGTTGGGTTGAAGCACGCATTATGATAATCAACTTTTTAACATTCTACTCTTCATTATTTGAGTAGTCAGTGTCATAAAAAAGCTCCGATTAACGGAGCCTTTATTGTTTAATTATTTTTTAGCTTTTTTTCGAGCTTTTGGTTTTACAATTTGTGGGATTTTTTCTTCTTTCTTGGAAAGAACTTCCTGAAACACTTCATCAAATTGATCGGACACCGTACTCCAATCAAAACAGGTATCCGTTACACGGTCGTAACAAGCCTGAGCAACTTGATCAAGTTTGTTACGATTTTCATAAAGCTCTCCCAAGATCTGTGCTAGATGATTGTCATCCGGGCATGGCATAATCCGGCCAAAATTAACGTCTACATCACCATGCAGAGAACGAATAAGTTCTCCAGTGCCATCAAAGATTTCTTTACAAGAAGTGTGATTAGGCACTACTTGAGCAACGCGGCAAGCAGCGTGTTCAAAATTAACAAGTCCCCAACCCTCACCTTTACATGTGTTAACACCAACGTCTGCAACGTTATAAATTGTATTCAATAGCTCTACCGGGACTGAAGGAGGGTTTGAATGCGGAGTTGTCATAATAATTCTGTTGTTGGGATCAAGACCCTGTCGCACCATTTCCCTGGCGAATAACGGCATGATGTCCCAACCCTGATCCTTCATCCCCATGTGGAGATAAAGTTTTGTATCAGGGCGATCAACAGCAAACTTGGCAAACGCACTGATTGTAATGTCAATTCGTTTGCGGAATTGATTACGATTACCATTAAAAACAATAAAATCGTCTGGATTAAGGCCAAGCTCTTCTCTGGCTTTTTTCTTATCCGTTGGATAAAATTGATTTTTAGTCATTCCATGAGGAATGACGGTAATTGGAACCTTGGATCCAGCATTGATTGTTTCTTGTGCGCCAAATTCTGTATAGCAAATGGCCGCATCCCAATCGTTGAGGGTATCAAGAAGTGCTCCATACCATTCATATGAATCCATGGGATAATAACCCACGAATTTAAAATTCAATTGATCGCGCAAATCAGCAATTCGTCGCCATTGTTCATTGATAATCCAGCTGTCGTTAATTGTAAGGACAACATCAGGGCGGATACGCTCTACCAATTCCCGAATACGATCTTCTCCAAACGGTGCCTGCTGAAAGCGGTTAGACGCCGGGTATAAAAAGTACTCATTTTGAAGAGGAGTGTAATCACCATGCCAATTGCAACCAAGTACATGAATTTCATACCGATCTTTTAGGCGGCTAAGGACATTTTCGGTAACACGAGCAAAGCCCGTAGTTGCAACAATATCTCCAATCCAAAGCAATTTGGGCTTGTTGTCAGTCATTTTTACAACTTAACTGAGATCAGTATACTAATTTTCTTGACAATAAAAAGAAAATTTACAGATAGCCTGGGAATCCGTTTAACTTTCTTCCTTTTGTTCTTTTACGTATTCTGGATGTGTAATAACATTTTTGTACTCTTGCTGTATTACTGGTTGCATACCAGACTCATGTTGAGACTGCCGATTAAATAACATTAGCTTTTCAGCTTTAAACTCCAGTTCTAAAGGAGTAACGCTTGCAGGCGGAAAGTTGCGATTAAAACTGGAAACCATATGTAAGGGGTTGGCGCATTTAGGGTTGCTGCACAGCCTGGTCACCACCAGAGCCCCCACGTCCCCCCATGCACACTGGTAGATCGCTTTGTGGATGTTGACGTTTTCGGACTTTTGCTTGCTGTAGCCCGACCGATACGAGGGTAAGCACACCCTCTTGGGCGTACCACCACCAGGAATCTCCATATCCCAGCAGTCTTCCGGGAAGCAGACCTTCACCATCTTCCAGAGTTTGGCGTACTTGTGTTTGTAGTCCTTATGTAGGTAGTTCATATCAAACCCACAGACGTTGCTCAGGATTTTCTTGGCGCACTCATAGCACCAGTGGCGTTCTGAGTCTCGGATGAGATGACCGTGAGGGCATGCGAACCCCCGGTAGTAACCCAGTTTGTTCAGGTTTTCTTCCTCCAGGTTCTCGATCCCCTGGACGTGCCGGAAGTTGGGCTGCCCGAAATCCCTTTCGATTTGCTGGAGCTTTTTGACAACGCTTGCCACGACTGGCTTCTCAGGGAACCAATGACATTCTAGGGGGTCGCTTTGTCATTTGCCCGTGCAGACTTGCAGACTTTACCCCCTTTTTTATCTTTATTAGAGCTAAATGACACTTTGACTGATAGTGTCATTTACATCATGTAAGGATTGAAACCCCCCCAAAGTCTGCATCTCTGCACCAACAAACGAGTCCCACATTAAGATTTTGGTATTCCTGTACTGCTTCCGTTCGTGCCTTAGTACGTTCGTGCGGCACAAAAAAACCCTTGCCGAAACAAGGGTAAACTTTTATTAATTTTTTATTTCTTATCTGCTGTTGGAGTAACAGAACGTAGTAGCTCCCGTTCTTCCGCTACGTTTGCTTTAAGCTTGTGCTTCAAGAACTGGGCAGCCTTGTGGGTGTTGGTCGTATCCCCGCAGGTGTAGAGGTCAATGGCGGCGTATCCCATCTCCGGCCAAGTATGAATGGACGCATGGGATTCAGCTAACAAGGCCAGTAGGGTGACTCCTTGGGGCTGAAACTTCTCACCAAAGATTCGGATGATGGTTGCTTTTGACATCAGAAGAGCAGCTTCCAACCACTCTTCCAGCAGGTCGTAATCATCCAATGCTTCTGGATCGCATTCATACAAATCCAGAATTAAGTGACGCCCATTAGACATCTGCAGTTTCAAGTTCATCTTCTATTGTCGCATCAAGGTTTACTTCTAGCGACATACCATAGAATTCCTTGTATTTCTCTTTATCAGATGACACTTCAACGATGGATGGCCAACCTTCATATTTTGGGCTGGACTCTCTGACCGCTACATTTACAACCCTCATCCCCCTGGTATTACGCATGGGGAAGGCATTGATTTTTAGCTGGTGCTTACAGATATCAATAAATAGAGGTTCAAATCGATTACGCGACATGATGCCTACGTTGCATTGACGACAGAACTCTGCGTAGCTGGCGTACAACCATTTGTCTTGATTAGCGTAAATATGAGATGATCCCATCGGCGCATTCTTGGTAAAGCCTACTGCTGAGCTGATACCTGGGTCGTAGATCACCTTATGTTCCATCCAGTCCAGTAACGGATTAGACCGAAGGTTTTGCATCTTCTCGTATTTCTGGAAGAACTTCACTTTCTTGGAAGTTTCCATTAGATATTCACGCATCTCATCTTCTGTCATATCCAAAAGCCAGTTCACAAGCCCTGGCAGTAGAGGTGAGAACACACCTTGTGGCTCCCCCTTGGAGTTGAACTTAATCAGTTCCTTTTGTTCATTTGGTCCGCCCGTGAACGGACGGTCGAACGGAATGGTAAGGCGACGACGAGCAAGACCAGAGGTATAGTCAGTGGACTGAATGGCTTCGTTTGCCGTAATCATCACTACCCCGTGGTACTGAAAAGGATCCAACCCTTCGCCTTGATACTTGCGTTCACTACGGATCCAATCATTACCTGTAATAGCTTTCAGCCTGGAAACCGAACCACCCCAACGGTCTGCATCCTGAAACAACAGAAGCTTTTTACCCATATAGGCAGCTGCTTCAAAGCGATTTTTCTCCAGGTTTTCAAAGTCCGTGGAGTACGTATTACTTTTACCTACAAGTGCTACGGCCAGGTTGGCATAAGTAGATTTCCCCGACTTGCCGGGACCCACGATTTCAACAAACTTTTGAGTTTCGTAACGGCCAAGCAGGGTTGCCCGTAGCCAGGCCCGCAGAACCTGAGTGCGTTCCCAGCTATCGTGTTGCGTATTCTTCAGCCATTTAATAATTTCTTCACAAGTAGCGGACGGATCGTAAGGGTATGGCATCTGTTGAACCAGATGCATCTCTCGACTAAAACCAATCAGCTCTCGATTTGAAACGTTCAATACCCCATTGGTAAACAACAGTAGTTCAGTACCGTCATACCACTCCTCAAAAGCAAGCACTGACTGCAGTTGTGCGCAGACATCGGTCATCAGGTTGGTGCTGAAACCATTAGGAAGGAAGTCCCCCAGTTGCTGCAGCTTGGATCGGATGTCACCCATGACTTCGATCTTGGTCAGGGCAGACCACAGACCACGAGCTTCTTTCTCGTACATGAAGAATTGCCCGTGTGGTTGACTAAAAAGCAGATTTCCTTTATACAGGTCCAACACCACATCGGTAACGACGTTTGATGAAGGGTTTCGCGTTCGTTGGTCTTTGCCTGACTTGTCTGATGACACCGGCTTTTGCCGTTTCGTCCACATCGGCGGAGCAACAATGGGAGCAGTGGTTTCCTCAAGAACTTCCGGTGCCATCTGTAAATCCTCTTCTAATTCAGCCAACAATTTGGATACGTGCTCTAGCGTGTCATCGTCTACATTCATCGCACGATGCTCCTGAGAAGGCTTCCAGCCATGCTCTTGAGCGATATGAATGAGAGACCCAAGTCCCCGACCGCCGTTTTTTGAGAAGGATCGCCACCGCTTGTGGCACTCACCATCCCTATACTTTTCTGATTGCTTGGACCATTCATCCCACTGCTCAAGCAGAGATTCGTCCAAGCTGTGGAGCGTCTGACCAATCGTGATCCAGATGTCGTAGTCATCTGTTGCTTCCGGCGGCAGTGCCCACATGGCTTCTGTTGCCAGCTTCATGTCCCGCTCTAAGGACACCTCAGCGTTGATGGCAAAGCCAGGGCCAACGAATCGAGTACGCTCTTTAGCAGGTGTACCCTGACGAACATTTTTGTTGATGATGGCATTCAGAAGCCAGTCCGGAAATTCCGGCAGCTCATCCACCCACTCAAAGCCCTGGCATTCAGCTGTAAAGTAGCCTTCGGTTTCTGGGTGCAAACCCATGAGCACGCCTTGGTGACGTTGCCATAAGATTTCGAGTTTTTCTTTTTCTTCTTCCGCATGCCAGGTGTATTTATTCCTGACGAAGTGCTTGTGCTTGTCGCGATTGAGCTTGTAGAGCTTACGTTCGCGGCCAACCTTGCCACTCATGATGGTGAGTGTTGGCGGCAATGCCTGGAGCAGGGGCATATCCGAGATGCCCTCCACCAGCTTGTACACGCTGGGACCATCAATATCAACCCAGACCAAGCCGTAAGGATGGTTGTAGACGGGACCACCTAACAGACCAATGGCACGGCATTTGCCTGTTACGATTTCCTCTTCAATCTCACGGACACTAAACGGTTTGTTCTGCCACCCGTTGATGTAAGGATCTTTCTTGGCACCCAGAGGAGTGAGAGGCCAATCCATGGGGATATAGGCGAGATTAATTTCCCCTGGGCGAAGGGCCTGCTGGTTCTGGTTGGTCATGCTTTACTTTCTTCTTTAAGTTCTACTCTAAAGTTTCGATCAGGAAATGAGGCGTCCTTCACCAGTTGAAATGCATGTAAATGCATAGGAGAGGGCAGATAAAAACAATCCCCATCCACCGCATTAGTCATGCGGATCTGGAGAGTATTTATCCACTCTCCCAGGGAAATGTGAATTTCCATCTGGGGCGGAACTGAGTGTTTTCTTATCCTACGGCGACCAATCCAACCAGACCCTTACAATTTTCCGGAATTACTTAGACTCATTGGACTCATCTAGAGCCATGTGTCCGTAGGCATTTACATCTTGAAATTTCTTTAATAGGCGGTTGTAGATGTCAACTGGAGACTCACCTGTCTCAATTGCGCAAGACGTAGCTACAGACCAAGCAACCCGGCGGCGTTGCTCCTCCGGATCCGTTTTACTCCAAGAAACCTTCTGATTATCGGGCGTCCATGCAGTCATTTTTGTACCAGGGTGCTGTGAGTTGCATGGCCCCACCGAGTTTTTGAGATTCCCCTGTCTGTAGCGCAGGATCAATAGGGTGTTCGGTATACATCGGCCTAGCGGCCTTCTCTCTTTCTATCTCAGATTCAATTTGATTCTCAAGTTCAATCATCTTGAGACGGGCCTTCAGCCTGGATTCAAACCAAAGTTTTTTCCACCATTCAGCAATGGCAGCAACAATATCTTTAAATAAGATTCGGATCATAACCAGTGCAGTTCTCGACCTGTTCGTAATATTCAGCAACAATTTTATACCAATCCTCATGCAGCACATCCAGAAACCGCCTGGAGATTTTAAAGACCTGGGTGCGTACCGGCGTAGACACAAGAATGGCTGCTTGCTGGACTTTTATACCTAGTGTTTGCTGGATCGCAATGTCGTAAGCGGCAAGTTGTTTGCAGGTTTTTTTAAATTTCATATGACCCCCCAACAGATCACGCCATTCCGGTGATCCTTTATCTAAGTCCTTAGGCCATTTGCGGCTATAAGGTTTGACACTGGTTTTTAAATCAGCCAGAGTGAGCTTGTTATTAGCCACAGCAATGATGTCGGGAGCGCCAGCCCAACTTCTCCCGTCACCATCGCAACCCCACACACGAGCAACGTCATCACTGCCAATAGTGAAGTTAAATTTATCAAGAACCGGCGATTCCGCCCATAAAATTTCTTGGAATTGATCAAGGATCGAAGGCATACCCGCCCAAAAATCTTTATACCCATCAGGAATATCAGGTGATTTATTCCCTTTAAGATACTGCTCCATGCCATAGTGAATAGCTGTACCCCTTTCGGCAGCAGCTTCTTTCACGCCTGGGTTAGCTTTTGACCACATTTCAAGCTTCCGTTTATTTGCCTCGGAAGCTGTCTCGCTAATGATTGTAGTTACAGATGGCGCAGGCCCAGTAGGCAACGGTGTGGTGTAATGCCGTTTTCCGTTAAGCGTAATTCTGGCTGCGGTCTTGTTTAGATCCCGCATTGTTTCAGGTTGCTCGTTCTTGGTCTGGATCCAAGGTTCAGCCATATTAACTTTAGCAACCGTTAACGGTTTTGTATATTATTTAAAGCATAGCGTGCAAAAGTAAACCATGACAAGATTTACGGTGGCAATTGTGCTTCTGCTCTTTTCAATTCTTGTGATTACAGTGGTCGATACGTTTGTTATATTTGGTGGATTGCACCTAGCAGCATGAGAAAAATCCAACTTTGGTTTGAGTTTCTACGAGATCTTTTTATTTGGGCACTCAAAACCCTGTGGAAAGAGTACCTAGTAGATTTGCATTTCAATAAAATCCCGTTTCATCCGGATGACTATATCCATTACGCAGAACGCTGGAATGGGCGCTTTGCAATGTTTGGTATCATCTTGATACTCCAATTGGAATTGATCTATAAAGTCAGTGTATGGGAATTGATTGGTGTCTTGTAATCTAACGCGGTTTTACTATTGCGAATCTGACATCAATCTTATTGAGTTTTTACAACGAGACTACAAGCTTCGCAACGGAATTGCTTTCGAAGATGTTGAAACAACAGAAGCAGATCTCCTGGAACAACGATTGATTGCTGACGACGAAGAGTACCTGCGAGTTGATCTATGACAAAACCTATTGAGATGATCGGCACCATGATCCTCAACGGAGCCGATGACTTGTTACAACAATTCAATTCAATTGATTATCCAGTTAACCGTTACTTCATTCTTGATAACTCCATCGGCCAGGATCCTGAGGTGCGTCAGGCCATTGACAAGATTAAAGGTGGTAGTAAATACGTCAAAAATGTTGAAGTTGTACATAATTTTATGAACGTTGGATTCTCCGGAGCTATCAACCAAATCATTAAACAGAACATTGACTGCCCCTATTGGTGCATTCTGTCAGTTGATTGGCATCCCAAGCCAGGCGAATTAAAAAAACTTGCTCAGCGATTAGAGACCCCGTTTGTTGGAATCCTTTGTGATGAAACACAAAACGGATATTCGTCCATGATTTTTACACCGGAACTTCTGTATGAAGTTGGTTACTTGGACGAAAATTTTTTCCCTGCTTACTACGAAGATAACGACCATCGTTACCGCATGAAGATGGCTGACATTGAATGGGAGCACCTGCCCCTGGAATATCACCATACTGTTAGCGCCACAATCAAAAGAGATCCTGTAATTTATGCAAAAAACCGTATGACGTACCAAGAAAATGGACGTTACTACGTGGAGAAATGGGGCGGTCTTCCTGGACAAGAAAAGTACACCACACCATTTGATATGGATCTTCCTCTTGACTACTGGTTGTATGATCCAGTTCGTAGCCAAAGGCAGCGATGGATTTAAGTCTGTACGGAAGCACAGGAATTATCGGAACTTACTTCAACGGTTTATTCCCTTCTTTCTGCATACCCCGAGCACAGCTGGAGCCCAATACAAAAAATGTCCTGTACTTAATTAGTACAACGGACAATCAAACTTTTCGTGAAAATTGCCATGTAGATATTGATACAAATTTAGTACAGCTCATGAGGCGTCTTGAGATGTGCCGCAAAACAGGGATTGATACCTTTAATTTTGTAAGTAGTTGGTTTGTATATGGACCAAACCATGTTTACCCAGACGAGCAGGCCCTCTGTGATCCAAACGGTTTTTATTCAATTACTAAGTACGCAGCCGAAAAACTTGTAAAAGAATATTGTGAAACCTTTGGTATTACTTATCGAATCTTTAGGTTGGGCAATGTTTATGGTGGACCTGATACTGGCAACCAAAAACGAAATGCATTACACTACCTGGTCAATCGTTTAAAAACCCATAAAGACATCAGTGTACACATTGATGTTTCTCGCGACTTTATTCATATCTTAGATACATGTAGGGCCTTACAGTTCCTGTGTAAAAACGGTGATGGCAACAGTATCTACAATATTGGTACAGGAGTTTCCACAAGATTGGGTGATGCTCTTGACAGCGCAAAGCAGCTTGTTGATTCAAGAGGGTATGTGTTGCGTAACAATGTACCAAGCGGCTACAACCAAGCCGTTCACTTTGGTTTAAACTGTGGCAAGCTTGCTTCGCATGGCTTCAAACCACTCATTTCCTTTGAAAAAGGATTGCAAGATCTATGTCTAAATCAAAAGTTCTGTACTCCGGACCGTACTTTGATGGAACAGAAATTGACGCAGCTATTGCTTGCTTGAAAGAAGGTGCTTGGTACCCAGCTGGAAAAGAAGTAGATAAATTTGAACGACAGTTTTCTAAACGTTTTGGATTCTCTGATTCCTTAATGGTTAATAGTGGTAGCTCCGCTAATCTTGTAATGATTGCTGCCCTTAAAAAATATTTTGAATGGCCAGATGGCTCTGAAATTATCGTAAGTGTTGTTGGTTTTCCCACCACCATTAACCCAATCATTCAAAATAATCTTGTCCCTAAATTTGTAGACATAACTTGGGATGATTTGAATTGGGATCTTGATCGAGTTGAAGAAGCTATTACACCTAAAACTGTTGCTGTATTTAGCAGCCCAGTGTTAGGCAACAGTTACAACATGGATCGTTTATTAAACATCTGTGATCAATACGAAATTAAATACGTTGCAGATAATTGTGATTCCCTTGGGTCCAAATGGAAAAATGAATATCTGACACAACATGCCGTTGCTGCATCTTGTTCTTTTTATCCTGCGCACCACATCACCACAATGGAAGGTGGAATGGTGTCGTCAAACATTTCAGATGTTGTGACACTCGCACGCCAGTTTGCTTGGTGGGGGCGTGACTGCTATTGCGTTGGTGCCTGCAACCAGCTAATCAATGGTAGTTGCGGCAAACGTTTTGACACATGGCTTGATGGTTACGACGGAATCGTAGATCACAAATATGTGTTTAGTCAGATTGGTTACAACTTAAAACCAATTGACATGCAAGGTGCAGTGGGTCAGGTTCAATTAAAAAAGTTTGACGAGATCCATTCCAAGCGCCGGTTTAACTACACACAAATTAAAAAAATTCTTGAAGTTTTTGGTGACGCAGTACGTGTTGTACAAGAGCTACCAGAAGCAGAAACATCATGGTTTGGAGTCCCCATTATCTGCAATAACGAACTTGTAAAGAAAACTTTACAGTTGCATCTAGAAGAAAACGGAATTCAAACCCGCAATTATTTTGCCGGTAATTTGTTGCTTCATCCTGCGTACAGACACTTAGGCAATGCAAAAGATTATCCAAATGCCTATCAAGTGTTAAAGCATGTATTTTTCCTGGGCACCGCCCCCACAATTACTCGTGAAAACCTTGAATACATTTCAACAACTGTATTAGAGTATTCCCTACAAAAATAAAAAAACAACCGAATACCCAATTTAAAAACCTGTGCCAAACTAATAGCAGAGATTTTAAACTGCATGTTTGGCACAGCCGTTATAGTAAGAAGACCAAGGCATTCTGAAATGGCATTATCCAATCAAGTTAAGGAAGCAGTTCATCTTGCTACCACTAATCTTCGTGATGCTTTAGCTTTTGCAGCACGAGCTGAACATCCAATTACTATCAATGCAATTTCTGATATCCTGATGCGTCTGGAATCTTTAGAATGTATGGACGCATTGATGGAAAAATTTGGTCACCCCTCAAACCAACAACTATAAAGTTTCAGCTGAACAAGAACGTTTAAAGCGTTACTTTACCAGTTTGGAATCAGTGCTACCCGGTTTCCCCAATCGTTTTGAACCACGCATGAAAGTCTGTCCACTGCATCTGGATGGCTTGAAGTTAATTACGGTTGATCGATATGAGGATGAACGTGGAACCTTTTCCGATCATTGGCATGAAGTTAAACACAAAAAAATTTTTGGCGACCACACATTTTGCCAAGATTCTTATGTGATTTCAAACCGTAACGTTCTCCGTGGATTGCACTACCAGTTACCGCCTCATCAACAAGGGAAGCTAGTCCGTTGTATTCGTGGTGAAATCCAAGATGTTGTTGTGGACATCCGTAAATCTTCTGAAACGTTTGGTCAATGGTTGAATGTTTACCTCAATGGAGACAAACGACCTTATGACATGCTATGGATTCCACCTGGATTTGCTCATGGGTATTGCGTACTAGGAGATCGAGCTGACGTGTTGTATAAAATAACTCAAGTACATAACCCAGAGTACGAACGAACATTGCTTTGGTCTGATGAAGATTTAAATATCAGTTGGAAAAAATTTAAAAACCCTATTTTATCCATTAAAGATAAACATGGAACACCCTTGAAAAAAGCAGAAGTTTTTGATTAGTATATGAATATGGAAAAAATTCTTGTTACCGGCGGTGCCGGATTTATTGGGCGTCATTTAATTAAACGTCTCCTTAAAATTCCTAATTTATTTATTTACAATTTTGACAAACTTGGTTATGCCAGTAATGCAGCTGAGTTAAATACTTATACTGATGCTAAAAATCGATATCAATTATTGCCGTACAACTTAACCGATGAAACTATTGTTCAGGAGTGGATTCGTATTTTACAACCTGATAAAATTTTTCACCTTGCCGCCGAAAGTCATGTTGATAATTCTATTCACAACCCCAAAGATTTTATTTACAGCAACATTGTTGGTACATTTAACTTACTAGAAGCTTGTCGTTTATACATGGAAGATGATTTTAAATTCCTTCATGTAAGCACCGACGAGGTATTTGGATCTTTGCGTCCAGACGACATTGAAACCTATTTTGTAGAAACTACGCCATATAACCCACGCTCACCCTACTCAGCAAGTAAAGCAGCCAGCGACCATTTAGTGATGGCCTGGCACAACACCTACAAGTTTCCTGCGGTCATAACAAACTGCAGCAATAACTATGGCCCTGGTCAACATCCAGAGAAGCTAATACCAATGACGATTACCAATGCGTTGGCGGAAAAACCGATCACGGTTCATGGAAAAGGGGAGAACATACGTGATTGGCTGCATGTGGAAGATCACGTTAATGCCCTGTTATTGGTAATGGATAAAGGATTGGTGGGTCAGCAGTATTGTATTGGCGGCGACGGAGAACTCACCAACATTGAAGTTGTGTACACAATTTGCAGTGTTTTAGATGAGTTAAGGCCGGAGCATGCGCCTCATTCAAGGTTAATTCAACATGTAACTGATAGGCCCGGCAATGATTTGAAATATGCCATCAACCCAAACAAGATTCAAAAGCTTGGTTGGAGTGCACAATATAATTTTAAAGATGGAATTAGAGATTTAATTAAAGGTTGTTTATAATAAACAGATAAGTAATAGTTAAATGGCGCAAGACGATAGTAAATATTCCAAACCTGGATTACGCGAGAGTATTAAAGATCGCGTAATGGCTGGCTCTAAGGGTGGCAAACCAGGCCAATGGAGTGCTCGTAAGGCCCAACTAGTTGCGCAGGAATATAAAGAAGCAGGTGGTGGATACAAAGGTGGTAAAGGTGAGAAACAAAAGTCTTTAGAGAAGTGGGGCAAGGAAAAGTGGTCCACCAAAGATGAGTACGAAAAACGAGCCAAAGCAAAGTCTGCGGCCAAGAAATACAAGGAGTCAAAGTAATGCCAGCCGACAAAGCAATTCAAAAAGGCCAAACTAAACGTTACTTACCTGAGAAGGCTTGGGCCTCCCTCTCGAAAGAAGAACGTGCCAAGACCGACGCAAAGAAAAAAGCTGGTAGCAAACAAGGTAAACAGTTTGTACCTAACACAGAAGCAGCAAAGAAAGCCAGCAAAAAAGCTAGAACCCTTAAGAAAAAGTAATTTAGAATATAAAAGATGATCTTAAACATCCACTAGATACCATGGTTGCCAAGAAACCCCCTATTGCCAAAGGCAAAGCTGTTCCGCCTAAAGGCAAACCGGTTCCTCCTAAAGGTAAAGCAGGCGCCTCTGATAAACAAACTGCAGCACGCGATAAGTTTAAAGAGATGATCGCCAAGAAAAAAGAAGCTGCTGCTAAGAAAAAGTAATCTAGAATACAAGTGTCCATCCCAGATGGAACGGGTATTGTTTTACAACCCTGGGTGTGAGAGCCTGGGGTTTTTGCTATGATTTTTAGTGACCGACCGTTAGTCCATTGGTAAGGACACCCCGACAAGGGAGTTGGATAGCTGGTTCGATTCCAGTCCGGTCGATTGTCAAACGAACTTCTAATTTGTTCCTAATTTGAAGTAGATTAGGAGTTCATTAGGACTTGAGATGACAACCCTGGTTGCCAATGTCCCACCAGTCAAGGTGTGGGTCAGGCGTGAGTATTTGCGTGACCTACATGATGGCCATGGTGAGTACACCCCTGGTTACTGGGTATCCTGTAAATCTCTTACGGGGCGTGCCTTGTACTTTGAGACGTACCTGACGGAGTACGGTGCCCTGTATGACAAGCTTCCTATCAGTGCGTTCTTGTCCTGGGACTCTGACTACCCGGACAAACCCAACCCACCTACCCCAGACCTGGAGCTGACTGACCTGCAGTTCTGGAACGGGTTTGATCACGGGCTCACGGTCATTGAGAAAAACTTGATCTTTAATATGGAGTTTCAAGTTATGACACGTAGTGCCGGTGTAATGAAAGGCACATATTTATTTACGATTGACAACTATCATCCTCATAGGAACGAACCCGACTTTTACTTTGCGGAGTTTCCCGATGAGCACAAATCCCATAACATCGTGGCTCTGGACAACGGTCAAATTGGTGCTTATCCCAATAACCGTTGTCGCATGTGCGATCCATCACTGACCCATCACAACTTGAAGACGCCTGACTTCAAGGTATCTACCCGTTACTTTGATGTAGAGCAAGCACCGAAGTGGGGTCGCCTTGGAGAACAGGACGATTACTTCTGGAAAACACCAAATGAGCAGGTAGAATAACGGAGTTCCCGCTCTCTTTTGATCGGGACTAAGTCCTGGGAAACTAGGCGGCCAGTTCTGAGGTCCACCGTTATCTTGGTGTGGGTAGCCTTTCCTGGTGTCAGATGGGGTACTCGTCAGGCAGATAGCCTGGAAGGAGGCCTCATTCTCGGGGATTAGCGCAGTTTGGTAGCGCATCTGCTTTGGGAGCAGAGGGCCGCAGGTTCAAATCCTGCATCTCCGATTATTCACATTCTTAATAAACTGCGTATATTAAAAATACGAGTAACGGTTACACATGACTTGGTCTAAGGATAAAGAACGCATCTATCAGAATAGACAGAAGCTTTTAAATTATAAAAAAACCTTGGAATGCCAAGAGTGCGGACTAAATGATCACCGTTTGTTAGAGTTTCATCACATTGGTGATAAAGATAAAAACGTATCATTCATGGTAAGTCGTGCTTACGCCTGGAGCACAATAAAAACAGAGATTGAAAAATGTATTCCTCTCTGCTGCAACTGCCACCGTCTTACCCATTACGAAGAGTCGCCTTAACAAACCAAGCAGCCTTAAAGGCTTCCCCGCACAGCTCAGCCATATAGTTCTGGATGTCAATAGCACCAATCTTGGCGGCAATAGGCTCCAGCTTTTTGGTCTTCATGCCCAACTCCTCCAGGTTTTTATAGTACGTGGCAAGCTGATCAGATCCTTTGTAGCTGGTAACATGTTGGATACCAGGGCCAGCATCTGCTAATCCCTTGGCGCACATGGGCATTAGGTAATCCATGCTGCGGATGAATTCAGCCAGCTTATCAAACTGCCCAAGATGCGCCTCGTACTGGTCTCCAAGGAAGCCGTGCACTCCGAGAAAGTTAGATCCCTCGTAATTCAAGTGAATGAGATGGGCTTGTGTTTGAAGTTCCTTCAGGTAGGAACAAAGGGAGATGCACTGCTGGATAAAAGCCCCAACATCACCATTTTTTGATTTACCAGGAGTTTTGGGTTTGTCCTGCGGTTGAGGAACTGCCTGAAGCGGAGGGGTTTGAGCCTGCTGGAGCTGACCAGGACCAGGAGTATACATAAGATTTAATCAGTAGTTTTAGTTTATCAACGACTAATCTCTTCAAAGTCAAGTGAACCATAAACATCATGTCCTGCAACTTTACTTTCAACCACAAGACCAAACTCTTCTGGTGAATTGGTCAAACCATTACGCCTAAGTTGAAAAGCAAACAATGCTTCTTTTAAGATGTCAACGGAAACACTGCTTAAAGTTGTAGAAGAAAAATAACCTTTTGCAAGAATAGTTCCTCCACTTGTGCTTAACCCACTGATGTTGTATTCAACAGCGGAATCACTTCCTGCACTTGACCAAGTGCCGCCAGAAGTTGTTGCATTTTGAACCACTTCCCATGTATAAGTTCCGTTGTTTCCATCTCCAAGCACACTGAGTGCAGTTGGAATAACAATAGCATCTAAACGATTTGGGCTTGTTTTTAAACGAATAGAAACTACAGGATATCGAACACCAGTAGCAGTTAAGTCATAAGGAGCAGAAATTAAAGTGCCAATTGCACGTTGATCACCACGCAATTCATACCCGCCTTCCGATATAACAGTTGAACAAACTTGCTTGAGAGTACTGCTGCTTGCTGTAGTACCAAGGTTTATAATCTCATAACGAAGTGGCAAGCTTGCAGTTGTTATATAAGTATCTTCAATTAAGTTTGCATGGTGAAAAGAATGACAGTGTATAAAAACTCCATCAATAACAAAACCCAATCTCACTGTTCCAAGGCCAAGCCATTCAATATCCATCCAAAAGATTTGTGCTTTGGTGATATCAAGTGTTTTACCAGAGGGACCAGCGCCATCCAGTTTATCAATATTCCATTGGGCTTGAGCAACGCTTGTTTCAGCTACGCTTCCCGTAACTGAACTGCGCTCAACAAAACTTAAAGTTTCCCCATTAAGTTCAATATATAAACCATTAGATGCATTAAAGTAACCAACACGTTGACGCAAGTTTGTTTTAGCAGGCTCTAATGTAAAGGTATTAAGCACAAGCAGTGATTTACCTGGTTGATAAGAAAAAACTTGTTTAGTTTCTCTTGTCACATAACCACCAGATGTAGTTGTTACATTAAGGTCTACAAGACCTGCATTGGCATTGAATGTTGCATCTGAACTAACGCCCGTAGCTGTGCTCCAAAGACCATTGTCTTGATAACGATGACTTGAATCAAAAAGAGTAAAAGGGTCTGAAATACGTAACCTTCCAAAAGCATCATTAGCTACACCTATTGTTTTTACTTCAAGTGGTTGTCCGCTACAAGTTTGAACTTTATGTGTGTGAAACAATCCATTGCTAGCTGGATCTCTATATAACGTCATAACTTGTAACTTTTGTTTCTTTTATTATCTCATTCGTTTACTGAGACCAACCATCAATAAGATGCCCATAATCCCTTGGTTCAGTTACGGATACTTCTTGGGCACCACATACATCACAAGTACCGTAATGACAGGTAGAGCAGTGTGATTTAGGAGCTACAGCTCCAGGTTGATACCAGGCACCCCAACGCATTCCACAGTCATTACAAACCCAAATAGGGTATTTAGTTTTAGTTTTCATTGTTTTGATTTTGTAGTAAATCAATTAGTTGTTTTGCTTTTTTATATTCTTCTTCTGTATGTTTCAAATTATTTTGAGCTGCAGTAAGCAAACAGTTGTAAAGCTGAACGCCGTCTAGTTCACAGCTATATTCAGTAATTGTGTCAGCAAAATATTCTGTTGCTTTTTTAATAGCTTCTGCTTCAATCAAAGTAGTAACTACGCCAACAGTATTGTGCAGTTTCTCTTTACTGTCTTTAGTAACCATTGGTTTTGTCATGGATGAAACTCGTTGATTTTTGTGGTACCAATTTTGCCAGGCTTTTATAGTATCCATTGGTTGTTGATTGTTGTACATAAGTAAAAAGGTGACTCATTTATTTTGAATCACCTTTCAAGAGTTTGGTGTTTACTGTAAACCTTAAGTAATAAAAACAGGTTCCAATTCACCTGCTTCATACCGTTCAACTGCTTCTTTCATTTCAAACCAACGGTTCCTCATGGCATAACCAGCTTCTTTAAGGCAGAAATCTTGCCACAGCCCTGTGTATTTACTGTGCAGAGGATGGTTTGAATCTTCGCGTCCAGAGCATTTATACATATGCTCCATGAATTCAATGCGTTTTTCTTGTTCTTGAATGTCCCAGCCAATAAGATTGTTCATTGCGCAATAGAAGTAATGGAAGTAAAAACACCAACGACGCCAGAGCTAGCTTCAAAAAGCAACTCATCTATTTCGTCTTGGAGAGCAACTGCCATTTCTGTTGGGGTTTTACCAACAAACGGATCGTACTCAACTTCCACATCAACCGCAAAAGAAACGGTTACTTTTGGCACAACAATAGGATCCATTGATTCAAATAAAGACCTGTTTAGGTTAGCAGCAAAATTAAATTAAATTTACTTTGTTAAGAAGTGCATAACAAGCTTTTGGCAGAATCATTGGTTGTTGATCAAGCGTTCTAGAGAGTGAGCTTGTTGTTGCTGGTAGTACCCAAGGCGGTCTTGAATCACATTGTAATAGTTGATAGCAGCATCTACCATTTCTTCTGCTGTCATTTGTGCAGCTAAATTTTCATTAGCAAGCATAGAAGAACACAAAATTGTGACACCCCATTCTTGCTTACTGCCAACAATAGCTGCAAGGGGAGTCCCATCATGTGTAAACCCTGCCAATAGTTTGGAAACGTTTCCGTCAATCATGGGACTCCTTGCTTATCTATTTATTGTATGAGTTGTTATTTATCAGCACGTACCATGTAATACCAATAGGCACGAGCAGCATTTTGATGAAAGCGCTTGCCTTGCAACAGCTTTAGTTTCTTGTATTCAAGATCTTCAGCATTGCTGGTTTGGTATGGAGGAACTTGATCGCCGTCATAAAGCATAGAAGTTTCTAGCTCATTGATTTGCAGTTGCAAGTTGCAATCATCAACGGCATGGTTGTGGCAACTCATTTTGATGTGAGCATCTTCTAGATCAGTCGGAGGTTCCAGCTTCTCGTAAAACTTCTCCCAAATGTTCGGGTGTTTCCACGGCAACCAAGCCTTCATCCACTCCGGGCTCGCCAACGATTCGTTTGGTACGGATGCTGTAGTCCTGGGTGACTTTGACTCCATGGGGGATGGGTTGGCCGGTTTGATACGCGTTACGGATGGCATCTAGATTTGGGATGATTTCGGTTTTAGTTTTAGGTTCGATTTTGGTTTCAAAAATCGTTCCATCCATAGAACGTAACACAGTTTGTTTGGTTGTGGTTACTTCTTGTTCTATACAGAATTGCATACGCTCATCTGCCTGCCATTGCTCAACATCACTGGAGATCTCAACCGTTAGGTCTTTTTTCTTAACCAGGACAAACTGGTATTTGCATCCTGTGATTTTGTTTTCGTCTTTAGGCAGCGCTCGCCGTAGCCAACTCAGCAGTCCTTTTAGGCCACGGAGTTGTGCCTCGTGATGCCGCCTGGCTTGGCTCAGCAGCTCAATCTCCTGTTTAACGCGCTCCACTGCATCCTCATGGGACGCCATCGCGTAATGGATACGATCAATCTTTTCAGACCGTAGCTTGGCGCAAGTTT
>Ga0315903_10000366_pt1 | contig 67460 bp, 46 predicted proteins | sample LakEriMetagenome_7_FD_203524 | JGI IMG/M metagenome (GOLD analysis project Ga0315903, IMG submission 203524) | Freshwater fungal communities from buoy surface, Lake Erie, Ohio, United States - Buoy 2 MA119 | ecosystem: Environmental > Aquatic > Freshwater > Lake | place: USA: Lake Erie, Ohio... | reverse complement strand
GAAGTACCTGAAGTGCCATCCGTTCCAGATGTGCCTGATGTTCCACTTGAACCTGAAGTACCTGAAGTGCCATCCGTTCCAGATGTACCAGATGTTCCGCTTGAGCCAGAAGTACCTGAAGTGCCATCCGTTCCAGATGTGCCTGATGTTCCACTTGAACCTGAAGTACCTGAAGTGCCATCTGTTCCTGATGAACCAGATGTTCCGCTTGAGCCAGAAGTACCTGAAGTGCCATCCGTTCCAGATGTGCCCGATGTTCCGCTTGAGCCAGAAGAGCCTGATGTGCCAGATGTTCCACTTGAACCTGAAGTACCTGAAGTGCCATCCGTTCCAGATGTACCCGATGTTCCACTTGAACCTGAAGTACCTGAAGTGCCATCCGTTCCTGATGTGCCCGATGTTCCACTTGAGCCAGAAGTACCTGAAGTGCCATCCGTTCCAGATGTGCCTGATGTTCCACTTGAACCTGAAGTACCTGAAGTGCCATCCGTTCCTGATGTACCAGATGTTCCGCTTGAGCCAGAAGTACCTGAAGTGCCATCCGTTCCAGATGTGCCTGATGTTCCACTTGAACCTGAAGTACCTGAAGTGCCATCTATTCCTGATGAACCAGATGTTCCGCTTGAGCCAGAAGTACCTGAAGTGCCATCCGTTCCAGATGTGCCCGATGTTCCACTTGAACCTGAAGTACCTGAAGTGCCATCTGTTCCTGATGTACCTGATGTTCCACTTGAACCTGAAGTACCTGAAGTGCCATCTGTTCCTGATGTACCTGATGTTCCACTTGAACCTGAAGTACCAGATGTTCCGCTTGAACCTGAAGTACCTGAAGTGCCATCTGTTCCTGATGTACCTGATGTTCCGCTTGAACCTGAAGTACCTGAAGTGCCATCTGTTCCTGATGTGCCAGATGTTCCGCTTGAACCTGAAGTACCTGAAGTGCCATCCGTTCCAGATGTGCCCGATGTTCCACTTGAGCCAGAAGTACCTGAAGTGCCATCTGTTCCTGATGTTCCACTTGAACCTGAAGTACCTGAAGTGCCATCTGTTCCTGATGTACCTGATGTTCCACTTGAACCTGAAGTACCTGAAGTGCCATCTATTCCTGATGAACCAGATGTTCCGCTTGAGCCAGAAGTACCTGAAGTGCCCGATGTTCCACTTGAACCAGACGTACCACCACCTGACGCAGTAATCCCTGTAACAGAGATTATTGACCCATCACTATTATATAATTGTAATTCGCTTGTTGCTGAGAAATATGTCCCCCCTGTTAGGCAGCAATCCACCGGGAATATTCTCCATCTAGCGTTTTCTCTTGTAACCCCACTAACACCTTCAATAGAAGATCCTGTCCAGGCGTCTAAAAGAGCTGTGCCTTCGGTTGTATCATTTTTTACTATATAACCCGATCTTAATTCTGTTATAGACCCCCCACTTAAAGCTGCATCCCAAAGTGTGGTATAATCAGAAATATGAAACTGATAAACTGTATCAGTTTCATATACGTATGCCAGCATACCTAGTCTTCTACGTCCTGAGGATATGCCGTCATTGTTTAAATATAGTTCATCGGGAATGGTTAATGGCGTATTATAACTGAATGATATTGGTATTGAATTCCCTGAATAGAGTACCAATCCACCAGATGTTGTAACACCTGATGGTATTATCCAGTTTAAATCTGACAGAGTATATACTTCAATGTAACCACCTATTGAGTTAACACTGAAATTAGACCCTGTGTCATTGTCTCTGGTTACAGATACCGGGCCAAAAAATATACTTGCAGAAGTCGGATTTTTATAATTAAAGCTCATATATTAGTAAATATCTTATTGAGTCAAATTACCACCTCTGAAATATATATTATTACTTAAATTTTTAATTTTGAACTCGGAATTTATATATGTCGTGTATACTCTATACGTACCTGCTGGTATTGTTGGAGACCCCCCATATTGCACTGTTAACTCGTAATAAGTAGATTCTAAGTATTTTTCTGACAATGATGAGCTGCTACCATTTGTACTAACGCCAATTGTTGAGTATTTTTGTCCATTAGTTAACCCTGTTTCAACTAGCCAAGTATACCAAGCAAACTCGTTCTCATTTAACACTGTATTTGGAACCTCATGTGTTTGGAATATATAGGCTTCAATAGGATTACCAAAAGAGTCAAAACCTCCTGAGCTATACGATATAAACTCTTTTCTAATTGCGGGTGACGCAGACCCCCATCCAGGGTAATCTAAATAAGTAATAAATTCAGATTCGAAAGTATTTTGAATAATAGAAGGTGAATTTATGTTAAATCCTCTCCAATTGCTACCTTGTGATGTCATCCAAGAGTTAAATGTTGTTCTTGCTGAATAAGGCTCAATTAATAAATAAGCATACCCCCCGTTTAACGGTGTTGGTGTTGGTGTAGGTGTTGGTGTTGATGTAGGTGTCGGACTTACTGTAGGTGTTGGTGTCTGAGTAGGTGTCGGAGGTATCGTACAGTTATATAGATGTGATGTTACGCAATCATTAGAATCTACAATCTTAATCGTAACTAGCGGAGCAAAATCAAAAACAGACGGTAATGTTATAGTGACTGGGACTGTTGTTGTTCCAGATCCAACAAGCACACAACCACCACCATACGAATTACAAACATATATATCGTATGGTGATGATCCTGTAATATTAGTTATTGTTATTGATGCTGCCACTATTTCTTAGTTTATAAATAAATTATGGTACTAATGTTCCACCCCTAAAGTAAATATCGCTACCTAAATTCTGTAACTTAAATTCTGTGTTTATATATGTAGAATACACCCTATATGTGCCAGCAGGTAAATTAGTACCACCACTGTATTGTACTGTTAATTCATAATATGTCGGTTCTAATGTTTTGTAACTCAAACTAGAACTATTACCCGCAGTATTGACACCTATGGTAGAATATTTCTGGCCGTTAGTTAACCCTGTTTCAACTAACCATGTGTACCAAGCAAATTCTGATGTAGGTAATTCTGTGCTAGCAACTCTTGTTGTTTGGAAGATATATGCCTCAATAGGGTTATTGTACGCATCAAAACCACCGGAAACTGTATCAATCTCCGCAGTTATAACATCTGGAGTTCCACTTAACCCCCAATTAGGATAGTCTATGTAAGCTCTAATTTCATTTTCAAATGTAGCTTGAACTGTTGACGGAGAATTAATATTATATCCCCTCCAAGCACTACCTTGTGAACTCATCCAAGTATTAATATTTGTTCTCGCACTATATGGTTCAATGAATAGATATGCAAAACCACCTGGTCCAGGTGTAGGCGTCGGAGTTGGTATTGGTGTTGCCGTAGGACTTGTTGTCGGTGTAGGAACTAACGTCTGAGTCGGAGTAACTGTCGGTGTTGGGCTAACAGTCGGCGTTGGCGTAAACAACGGAGTCTGTGTTGGTGTTGGGCTCGTCGTAGGCGTAGGACTAACCGTAGGCGTTGGAGTCTCGGTAGGTGTTGGTAACGGTTGTTGGCAACAAACTTCATATTGTATTAATACATCTATTTTTATATTTTTATCCGTAAGTTCTTTTTGACAATCACTAGAAATTTGTAGATTATTACCATTAATGGATATCGAACCTATTCCAGGTATTGTTTCAACTAGTGTCTCTAAAGCATTTATATATTGTTGATTTGTAGGATAATTAGATAATGATGTACTTGTGTAAAAACTACTGCCAGTATATCCAGTACCACCAACTGTTACTAAAACAAAAAAGTCTGCTTTTGAAAGATAACAACCTGTTTCACCACTAGTTAATTGCAAATAGCCATCCCCTAGCATCTTCTCTAAACTAAGAATGGTATTATCATTCGTCTCAAATGTAGCCTGAGATACATTATATAACGAATATGATGATGTAATATAATCAGAACATTTGATTAAAGTTGTTTTTGTGACAGAACATGAATTAGCATCTGTTATTTTAACACTATATGTTCCTGCCGTTAAATTGGTAACATATATTCCAGTCTGACCATTAACATTAGGAGACCATTCAAATGTAAATGGGGGAGTTCCTGTTGTGATTAGAGCTGTAATTGTACCATCACCACCTAAGCCACATTCTGTGGGTACTAAAGAATACTGTAAATTAGGTGTTTTTATTATTGAAACCTGCTGAGATACCGCACATTTTGGCTGATTAGGATCGGCATTTTCTATAAATAAAGTATATATTCCGGCCAATAAGTTAGTAAAAGTAACACTCTGTTGACTCGTATTTGAGATAACTTGGGGGCCAAGCTGATACGTATATAGCCCAGGCGTATCAACATCAATTTTAACCACACCAAATTTACTATTACAAGATATTCCTGTAACAGAAACATTATAATTAAATAATGGCTGATTATCTATTTCAACTATTTCTACATATTCGCAACCTCCTGGATTTGAAATACTAACAGTATATGTCCCAGACTCTAGGCCAGAAAAAGTATGTGAGGGATAACCAACAAAAGTTTGTGTACTAAAATTAGGACCAATTAATAAAAAGGTATAAGGCACATTACCCCCATCCGCACTAATGGTTATCGAACCATTATTTAAACCACAAATAGAGTTTGACTTTACAACAGAAACAGAATTAAACGCATTAGGTGTTAGTAACTGAACTGTTTGACTATCACTGCAAAATGCTGCGTCTTGCACAGTAATTGTGTACACTCCCGAACTTAAATTATCAAAAGTTTTTGTTGTTAAGTATGTTATTTCACTATATCCATTAGATAACTGATAATAATATGGTGCTGTGCCTCCTGATATATTAACAGTAATGATTCCATCCGAATTAAAACATGTAGGTGAAATAGTTGTTATACCAACCAAGCCCAAAGGATCTTCAGTTACAACAGTACCGCTTTTTGTTATCGAACAGCCATTTAAATCTGTAATCGTTACACTATAAACACCGGCTGTTAATCCTGTTATTGACGGTGTTATTTCACCATTGCTCCATAAGTATGTAACTGGGCCAGTTGCCGTTAACCCTGTTACAATTAAAGCACCTGTTAGTTCATTAGTGCAACCAGCATTACCTACTGAGTATATTCCGAAATCAAACACAGGTGTTGTTTCTATTACGCAAGTGCCTGTAGAACCACTACACCCTCCTCCATCAATAATTTCTACATAATATAACCCAGAGGCTAACCCATTAAATGTATATGTATTCGAGGTTGTCGCAGACGTAATATAAGTTCCAGATGATGTTCCATCGTATTCATAAAGATAACAAGAAACCGGATTATATGGTGTAGTCGCCGACACAGTTAATGTGCCATTATCATTACCACATGTTGCCTCAACATTTGAAACTATTGAAGCACAAACACCTGAAGATACATGTATAAGAACATTTAAATATTGATTATCTGGTGTCGTTGAATCTGTTACTAAAATACTGTATGTTCCAGCGGACAGACCTGTTCTAGTTGATTGTGTTACAGATGTATCCGCACTTAACGATGGGTTCTGCCAATCAATTGTATATGGTGGTACGCCAAATAGAGGAGCAAGAGTTATTGCCCCAGAACTCATATTACTACAATCACCCGTTATAGATACATTATATGCTGCCATTAATCACATCTTATTGAGAATTGAATACCTACATTCAATTCAAATTCTTTATTTAAAAAGTTAGGATCACAACCTAAATTGTAAATAAATATTGTTGGTTTATCTATGTCAATATTAAATATTACTCCTAACCCATAACTAGTCAATATATCCGGTAAATAAGTTTGTAGAGTTGTTAGCCATAGGTTATTAGATGGCACATCATTAAAACCGTAACCCGTATATATTTCTTTTTGTAAAATTGGAACATTGTCATATCTAATGTCCATAAACCAAGTCGATATTATCGTATTCTCAACACACCCACTTAAGTTAATTGATTGCTCATCCAGATAATTAGTAACAACCGTATATAACACATCCTTAAATGAAGATACTGCGTTATTTTCATTATCCCAAGGAAATATATATGGTTCTATATTTTCATTTACACATGTCGAAGGGAATAAAAATGTGTTAATAACATCTGGATCACAAGGTAATGGCAATATTCTGCAACCCCTCTGTAATCTATAAACAAATTTTTGTCTATGAAATATTGAGTTATCAAATTTTGCCCCCCCCATCCAAATTGTTGTAGCAGGAACCATTTGTTCAACAAGCCTAATCCAATACGTACCTAAACCATTGATGTAATCAATCATAGTTTGATATGTATAGTTATCATTAGGTATATTAACTTTAACGTCTGATTCAATATACTTCCACCATAATGACTGTAATGTAGGATAGCCACCAGTTTTACCGTCATTAATGAATTGACGGTTTCTAACATTGATCATGTTAAACCAAAATGACTGAGCAAATTCAAAAAATGATTTTTTGCTAGGCATAGGGTTTATTACCGTCCAATCAATACCTCCAGGTTCAGGATATGGTGATGTTAACCCGGTAGATGGTATAGGGTAATTAAAATTGTTAGACATATACCACACATCGTACTCAAGGCCTTGTGATGGCTTTAAGAAAATGTCCGTATTCTTAACATTCAATACCAATTTTTCATTAGAAATTCGGTAATAGGCATCATAATTACTACCTTTCGTTCCAAGTCTAACATCCGTATCAGTATTAACCCAACTTTTCTTGTTATCTGTTATTTTACTTATATTGTAACCTAATGTCATATAAGGAAAATTCCTAAACCTCTCTAAGTATTTTTGTCCGTAAGTAAATGGTTGAAATTCAGCTTTTAAATTAAATGAATTACCTGTGAAAGTACTATCGGATGTATTGATAATCAAAGGACTTTGATGGTCCTTTGTTAGTTCATACCAACCAGCACCTTGCTGGAAAAAATAGTTATTAGATTCTGTTGGAGCTTTAGGGAAGCCTTCATCATCTACCGGATAATTTTCACGGAAAACAATGACATTGTTAACAACATTAGTAGTTGTAAACGCACTATATTTAACACCTAAAATGCTAAAAGTTGACCCACTATCATATATTGGTATCTGTTGTATATAAGTAGATCCACTTATTTGCGAAAACTGCTGACCGAAAGATGACATATTTATTCTTTCTCCGGCAATGTAAATATGTTCATTAAATTCAACTAGAGCCTCTGGTGCCCCAACAAGCCTAAGCATAAATTCAATTGAACGTCTTGTTCCCTTAGATTTAAACAAATAAGCAGAATTCATTATCAAGTTCCGATAAAACTGATAATTTAACTCTGTTGGTGTATTCGCCCTGGAAAATCCTGGGTATTCAATTTTAGATGATGTGTTAAAAATAGAATTTAAAAAATCATCATTTGTTATTGGTGATATATTGATATTCCATCCCAAAGTTTGTGCTAAATTCTTTAGTAATTGAGAAGGAATATCATTTTTAACAACATAATTAACTGAGGTAATGTGAGCTAACGCATCAATAAACTTTTTTACCTCATCAAAGCTTCTACCATATATGGTTAATAACTTTTGAACTCTTTGATCTGAGGTATCAAAATCTTTAAACGATTGTGTTGTTAAAAATCTAGATACTAAATTAGTTTTAAAAGAATCAAATGAGTCTGCTATATCACTAAGCCTACTTATATAGTAATCAAACGAAGCTGTTTGTATATCTAAATTCCAAACCCCTAATAATGGCCAGGTTACACTGTCGAAATCTGTATAAAATAACCCATCATCCGTTTGCTTCGGAATCTGGAAATTAGCAGTATACTTAGGAATTATTAGCCTATTTAACAAGTACTGCTGTATCTCATCAAAAGGCTCTATGAATGCTTTGTCAGCATAAAAATCATTAGGCCTAATGACAAGATATTCTAACGAAGTAACTTGGCCCGAAAAAGGATTTCCTTTTACTGTTAACTCTAAAAATCCGGTAAACAAACTAGGTGTAGGTTCCAAATATAATAGGGGGAACTCTAGATCGTTTATATATAAAGAATATTTTGAATATTCTTTTGCTAGGTTTCTTAAATATGATACCTCAAATTCTAATGCACCAATATTAATTGCTGAATTAGTTGTAAAATCAACTGAAAAAGGATTACTTATTTTTTCAATATCAACCTTGAAAGTTGTACTATCATCAACACTATCATAGATCGCATCTATAGCTGTATATCCAGATATCGCTAAATTATTTATATACGAAACTTCTAGAGCCCCAGGAAAATAATTTATAATCTTAGTGACTGAAGTCGAAAGTCGTTTTGTTAACGGGCCATATAATACAAAACTAGATATTTCAGATAAGTCAAAATTCGGGTAAACTCTAAATTCTTTTGAGATTATCGCTTTAGATTCTGCTATAGTCTCAATATTCAAAGTGTCTAACGATATCGGATCAGAAAATGCTCCAATATTAAAATTAGTATTAATCTTTTCACTTAAAGATGTTGTAAACTGGAAGTTAGCTAAAGTCAAGCCTCCGCCAGTTACAAGTTGTAACCCAACGATCTCATCTGAAAAAGTACCAGCACCGCTTGAAGGTACTGGTGGATATTTGTAAAATGGTCTAGACATTATTGTGTTATAGTTGAAAAGTTTTTACTAAAATCAATATTATTACCTCTGTCCTGTCTTACTTCATATAATAACGTATTGAACCCATCTCTTACTTCGTATAAATTATACTGTTTGTATATATTGTTTTGGTTATCATATATTGTATATATACCATCATCAATCGATTTTGTTTGATTACCATATAGTGCTATACCCAATGTTGAAATATCCTGATCAACTAATTCAATGTCTAAAGTTATAGGATTAAAAAATGTATTAGTTAATATAATACTTTGATTCGGCTGCCCAATAAACGGTGTCGCGTTTGGTTTATTAGTCGGAGCCGAAGATGGGGTTAATGTGCAAAAAACTAAATTTGTTACACCTTCAACATATCTATACCTTATAGCTTTCTGTGATGTGTTTGTTAAATTTTGTGTTACAGGCTCACAAAAGAAATTAGATGTTATTACTCTGAAAAAATTTGGAATTTTACTACCATCCGTATTTAAATACTCAACCCTGTAACCTACTAAACCCTGGGCTATGAATTTATTTCTAAATTGAGATGGTACCGTATCTAAATTAATTATTATACCTTTTACGTTAGGCAAAGCAGATAAAACTCCACAATCATTAATAGTTGTTCTAATCTGTGCCGGTCTAATATACATTGTATATATTCCTAACGCATTAAATTCTGTTGAAGGTAGGGTTAAATTATATAACCCCCCAAGAATTTCAATATTTGCATTACCCCCTGTATTTTGATTATTAAAATAAGGTCGCAATATTGTTTTAGCATCTAAAGATTTTAAAACAAAATTATCAGTAGAATCTCTTGATGGTGTATAATGTAAAATTATATCGACATCTTCCGGTGATACATCCGCACCTCTAATCGTTCCATATGTTCCAATTGCCATGTTTGTTAATTATCTTATAAATATTTATCTCTAAAGTTTTCTTAATTTAAAAAAGCCATAACCGTAATTTTCTAAGTCCCCAAGATTGTCAACTTCCCCCAATCTTTGTATTCTTTCCAATACACTATTTTTACCTCTTTCGATAAAAATATCTGACTGAACCTCTGGGGCGTAAACAATATTGATCAGTGATTCATCTTTGATTATTGGCTCCGATACCAACCAATCGCTTGTAAATCCGGAGCTTTCAACTATGAATATTGTTATGTTATCTAAATAATCGAAATATTTTATATTTTGTATAGTATACCCTGTATATGTGTTTGTAATTTCATTTACAACACCAAAAAACTCACCAAGGTAATCAGTAATTATTTTATTTACAATGTACGGAACCGGTCCATATTGTTTAAGTTCCGTTAATCTAGATTTAGTATAGCCAGAAATTAAAAAAGGCACACTAGTATAGTTTGAGCTAATTTGTGACTCAACATTATTCTCAGAATCTCCGGTAAAGATATAGTCATAAGATATTTTAGTTCCAGACCAAGAGCCTACATTAGGACTAAAATATGCAGTACCATTTGGATTTGGTATTGTTAATCCGCTAAAAGGTATTGATACGGTTTTTTCAACTGTATTTATACCCCAGGGTGTATTCTGTGTAAGTTTGATGACATATTCCCCTTGTGAAAGATATGCATGGGTAATATATTCAGGCGAAAATTTTGTAATGTTTTCCAATAAACTACCATCACCCCAATCAATACTATATGATGATAGATCTAGAAAATTATTATAACTTTGCCTAGATGTGTTGTATACATAACAAGTGTATGGATTTGTATTAATACCTGAAAATATAAAATTAGTTACAGCATCGTACTGCAAAATAGCTCCGTCAAATACTGAATAATACCCCACATCATTAGCACTCTGGGTCAATAATATTGGAACAGTTAACCCTGTTAAAAGTGACGATCCGTTAGTACCCCCAGATAAAATATCTGTCATTGCACTATAAACATACGTGCAACCACTAGAATATGTTGAGCCTGATGGATAACAAACTTTAACTAAATCTCCACTTATGTTCTCCGGAGATATTTTTATATTATAATTAAGGGTTAATGTATTCATACCATTTTATGGGGTTCAAATAATCTCCAACAGGATTGTCATTTAAGTTGTATATCTTGTATGTAAAATCTGTATAGTCCAAGCTTACTTTATAATAGAAATAATCTTCTTGCGGAAATGAAAACATATTACCTAACAATAAAGATTGTTGAGTATTCATCATTTTAATGAAAATACCTCTTTTTGCGTCAAAAAATTTTGCCGTCATATAAAAAGTATCCAGGTTAATATAATCACGATTTTTTAACCAATAGACAAATAAACCTTCTTTGTTACCAATATAATCTAATTTAAACTTCGGAGTTTTAATTTGTTTCTGACTTCCCATTATATTAGCTAAACCAACCTCACCTTGCTGTACCGGTAATACTATAGTTATATAGTTTTTTTGGATTTTTAAATTAGTGCTATCATATAAATCTAATTTAAAAAATGATTTCTTAAATGAATTAGAATATTGATATATCTCATTTAAGGAAAATCCCTGAGTTACATAAGATGTCACCCAGGTTGTGTTATTAATATCAGCACCTTCTGGTACAAAATAAAATTCATAATTAACTTCACTGGTCATTTTGTTATTTATGAAATACTCTTTTGGTGAAAACCTAACAACTTCAAAATCTTTGTCTCCATTTATTATTTCATTTATAACATTTTCTTCATATTGAACCAAAGAGTCTCCCCTGTCTTCAAAATCCCACGTGTTTTGAATCGACAATGTTAATTCTTTCTCAATATTTGGGTTTAAAACTATCTTATATTTATTCGCACTCATCTATCTTTGGATCAAAAATTACATTTATATTTTCAGATTGAACTCCTTCAGGTATTAATTTGAATATAATCTCATTGGAAGGATAATGCGTTCCATTTAAAAATGGATAGTCTACCCCAACCCCATCATTATCTATATAACCATAATCATACATATCCCTCCAAATTATTAGTTTGCTTTTGCTTGAGTAAAAAGCATAATTTGGAATATTAACTATGTTCTTGCTATTACCTTCCTCAATATATGTGGAAAATTCACGTAAGGTTATAGAGTAATGAGGCGTATAATAATACCCTTGAGGATTTGCAATTCTTTGATTTATCGTTGCAGGGTTTCCTCCTTGTATATAGGATATCTTAAATATGTCAGCATTATAAGTAATTTTATGACATAATTTTGATATAGTCCTTTCTATCATCTCAAAATTATTATATTCACAAAAATCTCCATCAACTATATCGCCTATTTTTAAATTTTCATTATAATAAAATTTATATTGATTCCTTGTATAATTGTTAGTTGGTATTGATGTTTTATTGATATTAAAGTTTTGTGCTGACCAATATTCCGATAAATAACTATTTATATTAAATCCAAATCCCTGCCTTAGCCCTGAAGAATACGGTTCATTTAAATTAGTTGGCTTGTTGAACCATCCAAAGTATCCTTTGTTTATTATTGTCACATACAATTTGCTCAACGGTCTATTTAAATTGTCAAAATACTGGCTAACGTCAATATCTTTCTTAAATGATATCAAATAGCTTTGACTACCTTCTTTTTGTGCAATTTTTGCTTTATTATTTTTTGTTTGGGAACTATAAACAAATTGATTTTTATTCTGAAACGGATTTTGCTCAAATCCAGACTTTGTTAAAACAATGTCATCTATACTCGTCAATATTTTATGACGTCTAACATAATATCTTGACATAGATTCCCCTGAGTTATTTATGTCTAATATTTTTTTAAATGTACCCAAAGAATTATTTGTTATCTGGAACCCATAATTAAATACGTTAAAAATATATTTGTCCGAATTGAAACCCCCATTTCCAAGTGAGTAAACCTGTAATAAGCTTTCACCCGTATAGCCTGGAACATTAATTTGAACATACTGCCCAACCGATAAATTATGCTCGCTAATACATATAAATGAGATCAAACCTTTACCAAGCCCATTATATGGACTTAATACTTTAAAATGGATTCCATCTGAAGCCTTCCAAGTATATGACGTACCATCCTCATAATAATACTGCATTGTTTTATCGTAATCATTATCATACGCATAACTTAGATATTGTCCCCAATTATATGTTGTACCACTCTTCTTAACAAAGTCAACATGCGGCGGCGTTAAACCATCATTAATTGTATATCCCGATATATTAAAATCTGTTCTAATGAAATCAAATTCTACATATTGTGGGTATCCAGACCAAGATGTTGTCGAGAAAGAGTTTGTATCATTAACCAAATAAAGATAATTTGTGAAGGGAGAATAGCCTCCACCGACACCTGTGGTACCTGAATATTCATTGCTAAATATAAAACTAAGCTTAGATGTAGGTCTAAATATTGTAGATTTTTGCCTTTCATTATTAAATACTTGTGCTAGGTTTACACTACTAACTCTATCAAATTCATCCAATTCACGTTGAGTATTATCCAAACCTATCGGTATAGATAAATCTGTATTTGTTGAGCTTTTAAACCTTTCACTACCAAGAACTATTTTTATATCATCTCTATTCCCCATCTATATCATTACCTCCTATATATTTTGTATAAAATTTATTTATTGCCGTTTTACCTTTATTTAAACCGAAATAAAAATACCAAGGGGCTCCAACTAATATTTTTTTATCTGCGGGTAATATGTTTGCGGAATAATTATAACTTGTAGTTGCAATAGCATTTGAATCATTACCATATAAATACCCTGTCGCATTGTAATTATTAACTAAAGTATTATACAACGAATAACCCGACGATAAACGATCCATGTTTTGATATTTGATTTGAACGAAATCAGTCGGGTCTGAGGCCCAGTTATTGGTTTCATTACCAAACATAAAAGGTGTATTCCCCAGAGGAGCGACTGGTTCGCCTGGATTTATTTGCCATAGATAATGTGGTGTTAATTGACTATTAACACCCAAATTGTCATATAAAAATTGATTATTAAAAATATCATATCTAATAATTCTCCCCGGTGAAATATAGTCTCTATTCTGTATATCATCTGTTGTCGCAGAAAACATAATGCCCAACATAGGATCTTTATTATTTGGTAAATTTATATAAACAGAGGACAATTGCGGCCCTAATCCTGTTATATAACTAGTGCTGTCCACCGGAATTATACCATACTGAGTATTAACAGCAATTGATTGTGCTAAATCAGCATCTACTCTATCTCCTGGTCGACTAAAAAATTTCTTAACAGGATCATTTATAGTCGCAGTTATTATATTACCAGACCCGAATAAAGATAAAATATTTGAACTCAATAACCTAGAATATACAAAAAGATTAACTATATCTGAATTATCATTATAAGATGTTTCGCGTATAGTGTTCATAACATATCCATCGTACTTCCCGTTAAGTATTAAATTATTTAAAAAAGAACTTCTAGGCCCCATATTTAATATAGTTGTCGGATATTTTAAGTTTGCAATATTAGAACCTTTAGATTCATTACCTTTAGATTTTTGGCCAATAAACCCTTTATTAATATCATCCCAAGGTGAAGATCTATAATAAAAATTGTTACTTTTAGGGTGTAAAAGCACAACATCTTTACAATAAACACGATCACTAACTTTATTTTGATTATTATAGAATGTGTTTAATTTAAATGGGTAAGCATAAAGAGTTCCATTTACCCAATTATTTGTAAAAGTTTGTGATATTATATTTTGACATATGCTGTAAAAATATGTGAACCTTTTTTTATAATTAAGAGCCGCTTTAAAATCCCCAGGAATATCCCCAATAGGACCTAGTATTTTTGAACTATCACTACAACTTTTACAAAAAACGTAACACCCGCCATCAACCCTATCTTCATCCGCACAATTTGGCTTTACAACAATAGTATCATCTTTTTGCTCATAACAGTTCAAGTCAACCATATTTTCACAACTAAACGTGCTTAAAACATTGTTTTCATATGAATTATCTTCCGGTTCAAAGTCATCAGAATACTCATCACTACCATATGACGGGTTAACAACCGTCAATGTGTTATCAATAAGTTTATATATTACACCAATAGAATTTTGCTGTAAAAGATATGTATTGTTATCATTATAACTAAGTAAGTCGGTGCTGGGTAATCTATCACTACGCATTATTATTTTAGAAGCATCAGTCATCTCTAAAACAGAACTAGACCCATATATTGTACTAAAATAATATGATCTATACAAACTAGACGCATCATTTTGACAAGAGTTTCCGTATGAAATACTACCAAAAGAGATGTCATCGTAGGATAATATTGTACTTATATTAACACATTCAGCTATTTGATATGTACCGCCATTAGGGCCAACAGAAAATGTATTTATAGTTCCATCACAAGTTTCATATTGAACTACCCCACCAGAAGAGGATGGTTGCACATATATTGATACATTTTCATAACAAGAGATAACCGGAGGGTCTGTTAACTTATCAAAATACATATATGTAGATCCGGCAAAAGTTTCATCAAAACTATAACTTTCACTCTCCTCAATTTGTGATAAGTAACTATTAGTAAAATTTGACCTAATCTTTTTGGTATCACCAATTAATGCATCAATTTTATTACTATCTAATTGAGTATCTGAATTATTATTTATAGAATAAAAAGGTATTGAAGTCACCATATCATAATCTAACCTAGAGTAGAATATGTGGTTTAAGGTTAAATATGGTATGTAATTATTTCCTGGTTGGAAAAAGTTTGATTCAAAAAATAAATTAAAGCCATTATTTGTTTCAGAGTTATTTGTAATATTATGGCTAACCATTGGTTCCAATCCGGCACCTGTTGTAGTGTTTCTAACCGGTACATTAAGTCTGTACATACCTTCTGAAACCACCTGGTCTATATTATCATAACCAAAAATTCTACCTAATGAAACTTTAGTTTTTATTTTTGGTGAGTATGGATCAACGCCTCTCTGACATATTATGATAACAGAATCTTGACTAATAGAATCTATAGGTTTTACTGTTAATGACTCATTTGTGCAGCAATCCCCATATGACAATATATCAAAAACTAAGGTACTTCCTCCCGGAACTGTTAAACTTGAAATGCATGTATCGAATGATAATACATACGTATCTGCACTGTAATTTGCTGTTATAGTCGCTCCATTACATAAATTAATCCCTAAATCACCACCTGTTGTTATATCAACGGTAATTGTTTCGTAACAATTACAATTTGCTAACTCGGTTATAGTTGTCGTACTTTCAATTATATCGCCAAACGTATTTATCACTCTATCGTTACTGGCAATTAGTTCCCTAAATTCTGATACTGTATATGATGCTATTACTTGATAATACTCAACATCAGATGGATATGTATAATAAAATATTTTGTTAACATTATCGCTAGCTAATTCGGGCGTAGAATAAACAACAGTATTATTTGTTAAAGAATTAGTATTATTAGCATATGTTATGTTTATAGATGTAGGTATTGTTGTTGTTCCTGTTGTACTATATAAGCCAATATTATTTTGTATTGTCTGCCCCGATATATTCTTATCTGGTGAATTTTTAGGGTTTATCATAGTAAACATATCACCTGCGGATAATGTCACACCTGGCAAACAAATCATCGATAATGTGTTATCAAAATGATGTTTATAATCATCTGCTACTGGATCGTAATTTGACTCTGGTTCATATGTTAATTTTATAATATTCTTACCTGAAATATAAGAGCTTTTTGCATTAAATTGATTTATTCTTTCGCCAAAAGGCAAATCGTTTGTGATATAATTACCAATTAACCCTGTAGTCCCTTGAATTTTATTTCCATTGTTTGTCCACCTACCCCCAATTAATTGTTTTAAATAATCTCTATCTTCGTATGATATAATAGAATTATTATTTACATACGAATTATAAAACAAAGGATCATCTAATAAATTATATGCAGAAGAAACACTAAATGGCACTAAAACACCCTTTAATAATATGTTATTAGGATTTTCATCTGTATCAACTGTAGATCCATCGCCACAAGAACATGTCTCGCAGTTAGGATATGTTATCATGGGTAATTTTAATGGACCTAATAATGGTTGTGTTTTTGCATCGCAAATTAAATTATCACAAAAATTTAACCCGCTGAACAAGTTACTGCTGCATATGTTACACAATGAGACTAATATAATTCGATAAACTAAATTAACAATTGATGCTATTACGTTATATATCGGCAAAACAATTAATAATAATGACAAGATAGCATTCAATAAAAATTTAGTGACTATATAAAACAAAGTTCTATAAAAAACGCCATCGTTAGTTGGAAACTTGTTAATAACATTTTCGCAAGAATCGTCATCGACCCTTTTGATGGATAAAAATCTATTAGCACCATTTGCTGTTTTAAAGTTATCAATTAACCCGGAAACCGTATATACCTTATTGTAATCAAATTCATAAAACCTATCTTCACAGTTAACGTAAGATATAAGTTCCTCATTATTAACAGAAACAAAACTACTTGTGTATGCAGACCAATTTAAATCAAAAGCATATGATGATACCGCTTTTTTGTATGCCTGGGATGTTTTAGATTTTAAAAATGGGTCATCATCATACTCATCCCAACCATTTTCCCTTATGTTTGGAACTAAGAAGTAAGCTCTCTTATATGCCTCAGTTAAACTGTCTGGCTGTTGCCATTTTATTTTAAATCGATATTTACCACTTGTAGGAACTCCAACATTCGGATCTGAAGATATGACTTGTTCCCCAAATTCATTTGTTGTAACATAATTATTATTCATGGGGACATCAAACAACCAAACTCCGTTTTCATCAATTAATTTACCCCCATTTGGTAAATCAGCAATTTTTAAAACAGGCAATCCCTTCTCATCCAAGAAAATTGATTGAGTAATTCCAATAATTTCACCAGGCCCAGTTATTAACTTACATAAATTTCCAGCATCTTTTTTAACTTTACACTTTATATCAACAGCATAATTGTCAGGGTTACTAAACACAGAGCCCATAAATATTGCTGTAGGTTGGATATTAATATTAGCTTCGCTAGTTATGTCAAAGTCCATCCGAGTTATACCTATCTGGCATATATCGTTCTCCCCCCAAAAAGGAATCACATCAACAGACTTAGCCGATTTTATAATCTGAGGTAAAGTATCTATATTAGGTGAAGACTTAAAATTAGCCCCGTCAAACTGACTTTCAGTTGCAACTCCAATCCTAATCAAATCTTGTGGGGTCATTGAAAATTGCCCAATATCTGATAGGTCAACATTAAATATTAATGTTTGACCACCGATAGGGACACCATAAATTAGATAGTCCCCACTTTCATTTGTTTTGACAGTATATTTGTAGTATTTTTCATATATTCTTGAAGCAGTATCATTTGTTAAAACATCTTTTCTAGTTGGAAAAGTCCCTGTAGGAACATGCCCATCATATGATGGGGTGTATGGTAATAAGTTATATTTATAACCATCATTATTAACTTCCTCAAATGTTTGATATGGATATATTTCTGATATTGACGGGTCATCTAAATCGCCCTGTGTCACAGGAATGAAAACAGAAACTTTTACGTTAGGAACGCCATAACCATTATTACTGAATACTCTACCCGCAATAACTCCATAATCGGAGCACATTCTTATGTAAACATCATCCTGCCTTATCTTTAATGATAAAATTTCTAATTGCTCAAAATCTTGCTCTAAGTCAACAACAATATTATTATCTTTGCCAGGATTTGCCTTAATTCTATAGGATTTTCCCATTTAATATTTATTTACTATAAATAGTTGATTTTTTATTTACTAAAAATAACTATCTTATCAGATAAATAAATCATTAACTAATAGTTACTCCCTGGAAATTTTTAACTTTTACTGTAATATCTTTATTAGGATACCTAATCTGATAAATTTGTGTTGGTAGTGCAAATATAGTTTCGTCCACAGGGCCGATTTGTTTAGTCGCTACATCAGCATAGGGCATTGATGTTTCTGATGAAGAATATTGACCCCCAACCTTATTGAAGACTTTTAACTCACTTATAGATATAACTCCATTTTCAGCTTGAATTAAAGCTGTCATATCAGACAAGTTGATATTCTCTCCCATTTCTCTGTTTAATGGACTAAAATAGTCTGCTATCTTATTAATAACGCTAGCAATAATAACCCCTTGATTTTGACTACCATCCAAAACTATTGATATTTCAATAGATAAATCAATGACGTCAGCAGTTTCAACTGAAATATAATCATTAATCATTCTGTAGTTAGAAAGATATTCTGATATATTATTTAGTAACGTATTAGACACCAAAGAATTTAATGCTCCTGTTGTATCATAAGTTAAAACTTTAACAAGGATTTTATTATCTACCTCTAACACCGATAATTTAGCAGGAGCTCCAAATTGCCCCGGCATTTTTCTCAAAATAGCTTTATAGTCATTAATTGTTACCGCTCTGTTTTGTGCCGCAAAATTAAATGAAACATAATTTCTAACTTCCTCAACACTAGGAGCTCCTGCTCCTCCGATAGCTGCCGTTACATTGTTGCAACTTAAAGAATTAATAACCTGAGCATTAATTGTATCTGAAGGACCATTTACAAAGAACGATATTGTTCCAACCTGATTTATAACATTAACTCCCAAATTAGTACCTAACCCCCCGCCAACTCTATATTGTACGAATAAAGTTGTGTTTGGCTTCAATGTACCACCTAATGAAAAATTATTTAAGTATGATTGCATACTTAATGTATTTATTCCAGTTCTAGCGAATTCTCTCAACTGATCATCTGCGGATGTATTACCGCCACCAAAAGTCATTTTTAGAAAACCTTCTGGTGTATATTCAGTTATAAACCTATCATTTGTTATGATATACTTACCAACCTTAATACCAGGGTTATCGCTAGGCTTTGTAGGATCTTCAATAAAGACCCTATCCTCGGCTAAAGCATCGACTTCATACCATCTACCTGACTGCCCAAGGAATTCTTGAGCACTAGGTACATTCGCATAATTTGTACCCTCCTTAAGCAGAACGGATGTGACCCCTAGCACATTCTTCTCCGGCAAGAAAAGTTCAAAGAAGGGGCGAATATCAGTCGCAGTGATAACTCTCCTAAACACTTTAGTTATTCCATTAACAACCAATTCTCGTTTAACGATTGTATAGCTTATTAAATTATTGTTTACATCAAAGTTTGGTATTTTCAATCTATTGGGATACCCTTGAGAATCATATGGAGACGAAAAATCTATATCATATACATTTTCAAATACTTGACCATTACCAATAACCTGACTTCCTCTTCTTAATAGACCTTCATACCTTTCATCATCTTTATCGCCGTTAGCCGGAACTACTATTGAGAAATCAACTAATGCCACAGATGGCCTAACACCAGGAATTTTAAGGCCATATGTCCTAGCTATATTATATATTGAAGATCTTTGTTTGGCATATTGAAGAACTGTTTCTTGGATACTTCTATCAATATGAAAATGTAAATTATCCGAAACAGCCGCGTTTAGATCCATTAATGCCGAAAATATTGAGGCATCGTTAAAATTATCTATTAGATCAGGATAATAAATCTTAGTGAAATTTATTAACTCAGTTCTAATTTGCTGAAAATCCCTTACTGTATATGATATTTTTTTTTCTGCCATTTTATATATTAATAATAACAAAATCTTTAGTGTTAAATACATCATCAGTTATAACGTAATCTATCCTAACTTTAGCCGTATATTCTTTTACATTTAAACCGGGTAAAACATATTGCCTTGTATTACCATCTGATTCAATACTATTCGTTAAAAAATTAACTTCTTCATTTGGATCTATCGCTTTAACACTAATATCTGTAATTTTTAAATTAGGTATGTATTTCTCGCATGAATCTCGGATCTCTCTTTCAATATTATTGAAAGTTGGTGTATCTAAAGGTTCAAATATATATTCATACAGTCTGGTACCAAAATCGGGTAAAAAATATCTTGAACCTTTCCTTGTCAATAATAAGTGTATTAGATCTGTCCTTATCTCATCATTAGCCGTTTGTGTTAATTTAAGATAATCGCCTTCACTAGACCTAATAAAAGGAAATGCTATCCCATACGTTTTACCATTCGCCATAATATATAATTATATAACATAAATACATAAAAAATAAAAATCACAGCGTTTCCACTGTGATTTTTATTTAAATTTTAAGAACTACATCCAAAACAATCGAATGGAGATTCTTCCGGCTTTGTATTTTTGATAACGTTTGGTAATGTTACCTGGGGTGTTGGCGGCTTGTAGGTAGAAATATCAATACCCAAATGTTTAGCACCTGTCGATATTGCTTTAGTTCTAACGTAATAGCACAAAGTTTTCAACCCTTTGTTCCAAGCATAAAAATGTGATGTTGTTATCTTAGAAAGCGTAGGATTTGCCATGTATATGTTCATGGATTGTGACTGGTCAATAAATGGGCCACGATCTGCGGCCATATTTATCAATTCTTTCTGAGGTATTTCCCAAATAGTCCTATACTTCATTTTAAGATATTCAATTCTGTCCAAAGAAACGCTAGGTGTTTCACCTGTTTTATAATCATCAAAATATTTACTAAAATCAATGTTCTGGATAGATCCATCATTCATTATAATCTCGTTCTTCAAATCTTCGCACCAGATGCCTAATTTTTCAAAATCATTGATCAAGTATTTATTAACAATCATTATTTCTCCACCAACAACTCTTCGATTAAATAATGCAGAATGTGCAGGTTCTGTCATTTCATATGAACCAGTAACTTTAGCTGAAGAGGCTGTTGGCATTTGAGCTGTAAACAAACTATTACAAACGCCGTATTTACTGACTTTCTCACCAAGAGCCTTCCAATCATATCTAGTTAAATTTTTATCATCAATACCCCACATGTGAAATTGAAAAACACCTTTCTGCATAGGAGAACCATCAAAATATTGATATGGTGAGTATTCATTCTTTTCACACAATCTACAACTTTCTTTTACTGCTGAGTAGTATATGGTCTCAAAAATTTCTTTATTTAATTTTTTAGCTTCATCTGAGGTGAATACGTAATCCATCAAATAAAAAACATCAGCTAGCCCTTGAACTCCAATACCAATTGCTCTCTGTTCCGTACCACCGGCAAAGCCCTTAACCGTAGAATACTTATTGCAATCAATTACAACATTTAATGACTTAACAATTTTAGCAACTTCAGTTTCAAGTTTATCAAAATTAAACTTACCATCTTCAATGAAGTTTTTCAATACAAGTGAAGACAAAGTACAGATTGCGGTGGTATTCTCATCTGTGTATTGATAAATTTCATTACACAAGTTAGATTGGTTAATTACACCAATATTTTGATGATTAGTCTTGTTATTCGCGTTGTCCTTAGAGCATAAATATGGTACCCCGGTTTCTATTTGGGATTCTAGGATTTTAACCCAAACGTCCATAGCCTTCACTTTTTTACCAATACCTAACTCGACAGCTTTATTATAATTATCGAGGTATTCCTGGCCATAACATTTTTGTAGGGGTTTCAACCCAGCTTTTAAAATGTCATCTGGACAGAATAGATACCAGTCACCATCATCGCGAACCGATTCCATAAAATTATCAGGAATCCAAAGTGCTGTAAAAAGGTCTCTAGCCCTAAGTTCTTCAAGTCCTGTATTTTTCTTAATTTCTAAAAGATCAAAAATATCGGAATGCCAAGGTTCTATGTAAATTGCCGCACTTCCAGGTCTTCTACCCTGTTGATTAAAAAATCTAAGGCCTTCATTAACTATTTTAAGATATTTCAATAGTCCTCCGGCATATCCGCCAGACGTAGATATCTTACTATTTTTGCTTCGAATATTTGACATATTAAGACCAATACCTGCGGCATCTGCCGAATATGTACAAATATCTTCAAATGTTTTCAGAAGTTTAGACCTTGAATCACCATCATTATAATGCAAAACGCATGATGCTAATTGACTATTTACAGTACCTGAATTTAACATTATTGGTGTCGCAGGAGATATCAATTGGTTAGTTAATGAATGATAATAATTAACCGCATCATCAAAGCTTGATGAACACCAAAGAGCAACTCTCATGTACATATGTTGAGGCCTTTCAATACTTTGACCATCTTTAGTTTTTAGGAGGTACATATCGATCAAAGCTTTCCATGCAAAATAATCAAAATACCTATCATTTTCATGATTAACTACAGAATCGACATTATGAGCACCATACATCTCTATGATACTAATCAAATCATCAGAAACAACATTACATTTATTCAAAACTATCATAGTTTCTGAGAAACTCGGATTAGTTACCTTGTAATAAGACGAAATAGCAATATTTGCCGCCAATTTTGAATAATCATGATGTGTGCCGGTATATGCCGCAGATATCTCAGATATAAGCTTATCCAACTCTTTTGTTGAAACAGACCCTTCTGTTGGAACTGAAGTTATAACTTTAATGAAAATCTCATCTGAGTTTACATTAAGGCCCTTGGCGGCATTCTTGATTCTTGTATATATTTTTTGAGGATTGAATGATACCTCAGCACCATTTCTTTTTGTTATTTTTAATGACATATTTTTCCGTTTTTTTTATTAAAATTCATCAGTAAATGTGATCTTCTCATTAAGCTTTGCTTTCTGGTATTCAACTGTACGGCTTTCAAAAAAGTTACCTTTGGTTTCCAGAGCAATTTGCTCCATGAATTTAAATGGCTGTGTCACGTTAAATTCTTTTTTACAGTTAAACTTAACTAAAAGACCATCAACAACAAATTCAAGATATTGTTTCATTAGAGTTTGATTCATACCAATTAGCGAAACTGGAAGAGATTCTGTGATAAATTCTTTTTCAATCTCAAGTGCTGACAAAAGTATTTCACGAATCCTAGCCTCAGGAACTTTATTTTCAAGGTGATTATTCTGAATGTGAATTGCAAAATCACAATGCAAATTTTCGTCTTTAAAAATAAGAGTGTTCGCTTTACTCAGTCCTGGCATAATACCTCTTGATTTCAACCAAAAAATCGAACAAAATGACCCGGAAAAGAAAATGCCTTCAACCGCAGCAAATGCTACTAATCTTTCTTGAAAAGAGGCGTTTTTAATCCAATCCAAAGCCCATTTTGCTTTTTTCTGTACAGCCGGTAAGTTGTCAATAGCTGTAAAACAAACATGTTTTTCTTCAGGATTCGATACGTAAGTATCAATTAGAAGAGAATACATAAGACTATGAATATTTTCCATAGCAATTTGCATTCCATAGAAAAACTTAGCCTCCGGATATTGAACCTCTCGGTAAAAATTCTCAGCCAAATTTTCATTAACTATACCATCAGATGCGGCAAAAAATGATAGCACATTCTTTAGGAAAAATCTTTCATTATCATTTAGTGACGCCCAGTCACGCAGATCTTCTGATAGATCAACTTCTTCAGCAGTCCAAAATGCTGCTTGGTGTGTTGTATAAAACTCCCAAATGTCGTTGTGTTCAATTGGGAAAATAACGAACCTATTAGGGTTCTCTTTTAGTATCTTTTCTTCTTTCATATTCATTATATTTGAGTGCTTTTTTCTTTTCTTTTATTAATTAATTCTAACACACGATTCCTTTGCTCCTTTTCTTTCTGCTCTTCAAAGCCCAAGAATGTCATTGACGATTCGGTGTCAATTTGAAGCAACTCATTATCAAACAAGCAATTTTCAAAAATAACGCCATCGCTACCAATCCTAGATTTTGTTACTGCAACTGTAGCAAGTTTAGCCTCTTTTTGTTGCAAAGTTTTTGCTACAGAGATAATAACGTGCCCAACCTGAGCTTTCTTAATTGACCCCCCCATCTGATCTGTTGTAACTACTTCTGACGAGATTGATGATCGATTACCTTGTGTCGCTGTCCAACCAACCAAACTTAACTCGTGGCACATAGCTTCAAAAGCTCTAATAACAGAGCCTTCACTCTTCCACTCATCACCTAGATTTTTATCAGGTACAACACAATCAATGTAATCTAAAAGGACTATATCTATATTAGTGCCTTCGGATATCATCTTTCGAATTTGATTTTTAATCTGAAGCATAGTAACTGTGTCGGATGGTAGCTTCTTGAGAATAAGTTTGTTTGGCATCTTTTCCTTAATATCTGCAATTTTGGCCATAACTTCATCTTTTCTTTCTGATAATTGATCAGGTGATATACCGGTCCATAGCGTAAAGTGTTTCCTCTGAATAATTTTAGGGTTATCTTCAAAAAATATTTGAAGCACATTATATCCTAAATTAAATGCGTGATTCGCAATTTTAGTAAGAAACGTTGATTTACCAACGCCTGTTGGTGCCAATATAACACCAATTTCTCCCTTAGCCAAACCTCCCTTTAAGAGCCTATCAAGGCCGGGTATACCCATAGGCACAGGATGCCTAAAATCGTCATTCAACACTTCGTCCAAATTGTAAAACACATCTTCAACACCCCGGTTTATTTCCCCAACTTGTAACGCTTTAATAACCAATTCTTCAACTTTATCATAATTTTCAAACTCACCTGAATCAATAATTTTCTGAGCTTTACTCATCGCTTTTTGTAGCTCTTGTTGCTTGCAAAATTTTAATGACTTTTCTTGCACAAACAAAACCCCGTCCTGGTTTATATCACGGATTTTTTCTAGTGTATCAATAATCATTTTAACAAACAATTCTTGATCAATTTCAGATCTTACGATTTGGCCTAAAGTTTCAAATGAAGGACTAGTCTCGTATTTACCGTAATACTCTTTAATCATTTGTATGATTATTTTGAAATACCTGTTTTCAAAATAATTTATATCAATGACATCTAAAATTGTTCTAGAAAATTCTTTGTCTATTATGACTTGATTTAATAATTGTAATTGGAAATTTTCACCTAAGTAATTAAAATTTTTATCTGATCCCATATTTTTTGGCTTAGCGATTATAAATATTAAACCATAAGATTATAACCAAGATAATTGTAATTTAATTTTTCATTACCTTCAGAAAATATAGTTGAAAATCCGCTCATAATATTTTTCAGCAAAGGCCTAAGGTCAACCGTATACCTAACTTTTGGTGGATAAAGTTTTGCATTAAACTGCCTATGAGAAATAACTTTATCGTCAATCTTGATGTACAGATTAAAATACTCATCTTCGTCGGTCATGGACGTATTAAGAATTTCCGGATCATCTATAATTGCATCCGAATTTTCAAGTAGATACTCAACAGTTTTCATTTTTAGATCATACTCTATACTCTCTTTTACATTTTTAATGTAATCATAAAGATTCATAGAGTTTTTAGCATCTGGGTTATACCCTCTAACATTAAAAAATCTTTGAACGATAATACTACTGTTTAGTTTCAGCAAAAACTCTACTTTAACTGTTTCTTGTTCTTTCATTTTTCTTAATTTTTTTTATTAAATTTTTGTTTTTCTTTTCGTGAAAGTTTTAAAAAAGGTTTGAAAAAATTTACCCAAGCGTCATCAGCTTTAGGTAGTAATTTAAAGATTCCATCATCAATCATCATTTTCATTAATTTTTTATGATCTCTACCTTCAGGATCTAAGTTGTCAGAATAATGTTCAAATATAATACCCTTAACGTCATCATCTAAAAGAGGTTCATCTAAATTAATTATTTTGTTGTTAATAAGATAAAATTCATCCCCGTAAATTCCTGTTTTAGTTTTACCTGTTAAGATATTTTTAAGAACAATTGATGATTTATTTTCTTTTAACAACTCGTCAGCTCTTACCAATATATCGTCAATTTCTACCTTCCTTTCAAGTAGTTCTGGAAATAATTTTATTAAAGTTTTAACCCCTAAAGATGATATCCCATCAATATTATCTCGAACATCACCACAAATTATCTTAAATGTCTTTATATTAAAGTTAGGTAATAACACGTCCGATATTTTATATTTATCACCATATCCATACATTTTTTTATGCATAGGAGCGTAAACTTGTACATCTTCTGAAACTAATTGTTGTAGATCACTATCTGAAGATATTATTGTTTTTGTCTCATTTTCAGATACCTTGCAATAATATGCTATTAAGTCATCAGCTTCGCAATTATCAGAAATTATTTGCCTAACATATATTTCCTCTAAATATTGCTTGACTCTATTGCACTGACTATAAAAGACATGTTCATCTTCCGGGACTATAGACCCGCCCCTATTTAACTTATAATTCGCATATATCAACCTTCGTTTTTTCCAACTTTCATGGCCATCCCAAAAGACAATAACCTTGTCATAGTTATACTGCTCTAAAAACGTTCTTAGTGTACTTATAAAATACCATATACCTCCAATATTCTCATTATTATGAAGATAGGCCTTCATACCATGAAAACCTATCTTCATCAAATTATTACCATCAACCAATAAACTCTTAGTTTTTTTTGTACGCATATATTAGACCTGTATTGTTTGATATCTCGTTTGAAGATTCAATTTTAAATCCATTTTTAACCAATTTTGATAAAATAAATTGACCAATACTTTGTGTATGATATTCTATAACGAATTTATTAATCTTGTTAAGATTTTCATCGGTAATTGTTAAGAATATATCTAATTCAGAACCCTCGCAATCTATCTTAGCAAAATCAACAAAATCAAGGCTATAGCTTGAAAAAATAGTATTTATGTTTATTGTTTCGACGTTGCTTTTACTAATTATTTGTTCATCTGAAGGGAATGTACCTGACACATATGAACATGCTGTTGTTTTAGTATTATTAAATTCAGCATAACCGTCGAATTCGCTAACAGCCTTATTAATTGGTATAATATTATTATTAATACTCACGTTTTCAACAAGTAAATTATAAACAGGAATCGATGGTTCAAATGAATAAATTTTGTTAGCACTCCTACTCGAAGCATACAAAGAAAATAACCCATAGTTTGCACCAATATCTAATACTATGTCATTAGGTTGTATTTTAACATTTCCAAAATTATATATTTCAGATAAGATTACTTCATAATAAGTCCCAAAAGTTTCATCATCACTTAAATATTTAATTTGTAATTTTTCATCACAATAAAACATAGGCCTACTTTTGCCGCCCAATTTTATTTTAAACTCACCAAGATTTTTATTAAAAATAAGTTTAGTATCTTGCAAGTTATTTGAAAACTTAGGAGGTATTCCTATCCAATAAAAATAACCCTCAGATAATTCCCAATTATTTGCAATAATTGTCATGCCTGTCGCACAATCAACCCATAAAGATTGTGCATAAATAGGATCTCCATTATAATAAAAATGGATCTTTGCACCATCTTCATTATCTGTAAACCTTTCATTTAATAATGTTATCATAACTTTAATCTAATATATCTTCAGAATCTACTTCGTTTAGTTCAAGTTCACCAGTCCCGCTAAGAATAGCATTCCAGTACTGGGAATATTGTTTTTTATAGGTATCCAGGGCTTCTTTTGTATCTTCAATGTAACCTTGTGGTACCGCAATTATTTTACCATCTTTAAACCCTAACCCGTTAACGTGGTTTTTAATTACAGAAATTTTTGTTCTAATAGCATATGAAACTGTGCGACCATTTTTTGTTGCTGTAATATGATTAATACCACTTTTCTTTTGACTTCCGAACAAGAATACAAGGGAAGATGCCAACCATGTTGCCTCACCGCCTTTGGCTTTAATCTCCGGTTGACCCATAGGATTGTCTGGCAACATGACCCAAGGTTGGTTTACGATGACCAACGTTGTATAGTAAGGGTAATCTTCTTTTTTACTTTTTGAAATTCTGGAATGTAGCCCCATACCAATTTTATCTGAAAGTACTGAGGCAGTATGCTGTTTACCTCCCTTACCATCGTAAGTCATTTTACATGGTATAGACCCAATACTATCCCAAAGAAATAGTAAAGAATATGGTATTTGATCTTTTTCTTGAGCATCAATTAGTTCATTAATATATTCTGTTATTTGTTCAATATAATCAAAACTATCATTAAAAATGAAGTCTCCCACCCATTGGCCATCATCTGTCTTTGTCGCTTTCAGCCCTAGTTCAACAGCGTGTTCCCAACTCCATTTCTTTTCTGTTATAATAAAGACCGGCAGATCACCTTTAGATTGTGCGTCCACCGCAGAAAGAATCATAGCAGTTGTTTTTGATGTGTTGGTATGCCCAAGAAACATGTTTATACCGCCCATAACAGGTCCAGGAAGGCCACATGCATTGTGGAAAGCCTCGCCACAATAATAGTAGTCAATAGGCTTATATTTAGTTTTAGTAGAGTATTTATCCCTGATTGTGTCAAGGGTTATTTCTTTCTTTTTTATAGCCATAATTAGTAAATTTTTGTTTTGATAAAATTAATGTTGTGGCGATAATTTATCGCCACAACTGATTAATTATCTATTAGAACGGCATGTCATCGTCTGCGTAAGAATCAGACTGAGGATCAGGATACTTTGCACCGCCAACAACAGTATCTTCAGATGTATCACCGTAAACGAATTTGTTCTGTTCAGAGTCCCATCTTGGTTTTTCGCCCCTAGAAATAGCATCTAGGTACTCTTCAGGTTTTCGACTATAAACATCTTTCCATGTCAGCTCATCTGTAATCCATGAGTCCGATGTTTCTTTGTTATCACTAAGTGGTGATGGGTCATCAAACATGATTGTTTGAATGTAAGTATAATCCTTATTCTTACTAGTTTTTGCTTTTGCAAGCTCGATTATAAGGTCGCGTCCTTTATCAGGATCAGTAATATCACCTTTTGCTTTAAAAATAGGGATAATTTTATCGTAAGGACCTTCGCCTTTGTAATTGTGTTTGAACCTCCAAAACTTTACACCATCCTCAGGATGGTCCCTATCTATAACTTTTACAACGTAAAATTTACGAGATTTATATTCGTTAGCAAGCTCTTTATCTGATTGCTTACCAGTAGATATAAGATCGTTATAAACCTCATTGAGTGGTGATCTTTCATTATCATTTTTACCTGGATCATAAAGTTTTACGTACTTTCCATCTTGGAGTATTTCATGGAACCAAGCCTCAACAAACGGTGATTTTCCGTCTTTTGTTGGGAGAATTCTAATCCTTTTTTGTGCTGATCTTTGATTTTCTGGTAGGATGGCAGTAAAATACTTTTTCATCCTTTCCTCTTGACTCATTTTAAATTGTGAAGAATTTTTTGACTGTTTTGATTTTTCGTACTGATCGTAAATCGCGTCTAGAATTGAGCTCATATTGTGTATGTTGTTTTAAACGTTAAATGTACTCAATAATACGCCACCAAAATCAATATGTCAAATCAAAACAGTCTTCATTTTTAAATAAAATTAAAGCCCAAAATTCTTTGGTTTTTCTAAGTCAAAGCTATCTTTAACATCAGACATTGAAAAATCTTCTACATCATCAGTTGTTAACACGTATTCATTTTTACCCGCTTTTTCTAAATCAGGCATTTTGTCTTGAAAATATTGTGACAAGTTTTGATTGTAAGGCCCAGAGTCTAAACTACGTAATTGTAATTTTTCTTGTGCCGTTTTAGGCCTGTATTTTTCTAATTTAGCATCTAAACTATCTATTCTAGACATTAACTGATCCATGTTAGATAATTTACTTTCTAAAGTTTTTAACTGATTTGTTAATTCATCAAATAATTGTGTCTGTTTTTCAGAAATTTCTTTTTGAGCGGAAACTAAATCTGTTATATCTAACTCTTCAGAACCCTCATCTTCTTCGTCACCTTTATCACCCTCAGATCCTATTTTTTCAACATCTGGATCAGTCTCAGTATTAACTGGTGTTGTGTCGAGATCATCAACAGGTGTTGCTTCAAGGCCTGGTGTGTCTGCCGCAGCATCAGGTGTGGTGCCTGGTGCCGCACCTGCTGGCGGTGGTGCTACTCCCGCAGGAACAGGTGCCGGAGGTGCTGGAGGTGCTCCAATACCGCCTAGGGCATCTTGTTCTTTAAGATATTGATTAATCTTATTGAACTTTTCAATTTCATTTAAAATACTACGTTCTAATATACTCATTTTTTTAGTCTATTAATAATTGTTTATATCCTGATTTTGTCTCAACTTTTATTTTTTTATTTGACTGCTTGATATTATCAACACGTTCAATTAAACCATCTCTCATGCTGACTTTATAGCACTCATTGTTATCTAAGTCGCAAACTTCAGTATATCCGTCACCAGTATTTTTTTCGGTATATCTACCTTTCTTACCTAGATATGCATCCAAACTATTTTTTAAATCGCTCATAATTTTCTTTATTATATAAATATATTATTTATTGGAAAATTTTTGAACTATTTATTAAATCTAATGCTTCTTGACATTTTTTTTGTAATTCAGATAACTTATCCGTAGTGTATATATTTTTATTTATTAAAGCTATTGCAATTCCTTCTGCATTATTTTCAATAAGATTTGAAAAATCTGGGTTCCATATAGATGTTAAAAAACCAATAAGATCATTTAGTTTACCAAAACTTGCTAGTGGAATTGAAACATCATTCTTTATTCCACATATATATGTTTTGTCGAAAAAATTAGACAACCCACTGCCCCATGATCTATTTAACAAAATATTAGCATAATTATTATTAGACGAAACAAAGGCATTTGATGTTGTACTAAAAGTGTTAACATAGCATGAAACAAAACATAAATTTCTACTTACAGGGTTTGTTGTGTTAGATGCTATGATTGAGCCCAAATCTTTAACATTAATAGTAGAATTACTGATATTTCCAAATGTATATGTACTATACGCTGAGTTTAATGATGATGAGCAATTTTGTGTCGGATCTATTTTACTAATCTTGTTCGGATCGTTATTAGGCGTATTGTTAGCTGAAGACGTGTTATTTTTAAATTTACTTGTTATCTCAGAAAACATCCTTTTAGTTATCGTCTGAATATATGTTTCATATTCTTTAGGATATGAGAACATACTTTGACGAATACCTTTAAATGATGTGTCAAATTTGCCAGGAACGATAGAATGGTCAACAGATGTTATCATATATGTGCCATTGAACATAGGAACATGCTTTAAATTAAAGTACATGCTTGGCTGAATCATGGCATTACCTAATGAGGTAACAGAACATTCATACGATCTTGATTTATAAAATTCAAATAATGACACGTTTTGTGTAGCAAAAAACTTTCCATTTGCTTGTTCAATCATATTTGTTTCTTGCACTATACTTTCAGATGTAGCTTTACCTAAGTTTTGACTAACATTGAAATTGTAAAACACATTTTGATTCCTGATTCCAATATCAACATTAAATCCTACAACTCTATTAGATAACCCCCAATCTATTTTGTTTGTTAAGGGATCTAGTATCGGATTATTATTTGATCTAGTTAAACCAAAAGTGTCAGACTTAAACTTGTAAAAATCATTATCCCCAGTACCTTTAATATCTGGGTGCTGACTAGGTACTGCATTGTAAATACAGACAAGTTTTGGCGATGATTCTCTAGTATCCACATTAAGAAAAGTGCCAAATAGAGTATTTCCAAACTCTAAAGTGTTTTCAAACCTAGGCGTAGAATTTTTAGTGACAGTTTGTACATTATAGTAATTTACATAGCCAGGATGCATCATAACATTAAAATTATGATCCCTAATCAAAGTTTCTAGATAAACATATACTGACGCCTTAGGATTTACATTAGTAAACAAATTTTTAACTTTCAACGGGTCAATAAATGCTTCATCAGAAATATTTCTATTACCACGATCTAATAATAACACATCCTCCAAAAACGTTGTTTGTGTATAATCATATCCTGCTATCCAGGTGTCGTTTATACCTTTAAATAGCTCCCATAATTCTAATTTAGTCTGCTCACCCTCTAATTCACTTGGCTTACTACTATCAGATACTCCAGATATATTAGGTAACTTAGTTCTAGCCTTAGTCATTACTTGGTCCAATAATAAACTATTAAATGCTGATTGTTCATTTATAAATGTTGTTATATCAGTTCTAAATTTGATACTATTGTACGTTGGATCTAAAGCTTTTTGAGTTGCATATATTTTTATTAGTGGGGCTAAAGTTTCAATTGATTCTACCGAGAATTCAACATTCACATCGCTGAAAAAGTCAAAGATATAACTATTACCAGTCCCATCGTTATTATACTTAATCCCATTTATAGTTGAAAAACCAACATTAGTTTTTAATGCTTTAAACGCCTCAGGATTTGCATTTGGATTTATTGACCCTGAAGAATATGGTGCAAAACTTATCTTATCTTCTAAGAAGACTCCATTAGAATAACTATCAAACAATCTACGATTAAAATTACCAGGATTCCCTATTTTAAGTACAACTTCATAGTCTAAAAATCCTCTTAATGTAGATACGATATTTTTAAATTGAAACTCAGATATACTTTCCGTTTGTAACCTAGAACTTGTTTTATTTATATTTAACTTATCAATGCTCATTAATTTAGTCATTAATAATTGAAAGTTTAAATACAAATTATCCGGCGAAGGTAATAAAGCATCAAATTTTGTTTTTACTATTGTTTGTTCATCAATAGCTTTAATTTGAACATTGTATCTTGATGTTGTAAATTTTAAAAATTCAGATTCCATGTAATCCAATATCTCTTTATCAAATACGGAGAAAATCTCTTCTATAGTCGTATATAATTCTTCTTTATTAAGATTGAAAGCCGACTGATCGTTAGATGTGCTATTTACTGACTTTATATATTTTGTATGGCTAGGTTTATTAACTTTTGAATTATCAAAATAGCCATAATTAGGTAATGCCCAAAAACTTCTAACAGATCCATTATAAATGGCAGGATTTGATTTGATTGGTATCTTAATAGTGTTGTCATCATTTATACATTCATTTTTAACTTGGTTTATGTTGCTACCAAAAGATGGTACTATATATTCTAAATTAGCCTTTGAATCTAAGATAGTGCAATTCCACGCATTTAAATTAAAAATTTCAGTAGCAGAAGAAACATTCAATAATGAATCTGTAACGTTAGTCAACGTAAATCCATTACTAGTGTTAGATAAACTGTTATTAATTGCATCATTAGTATAACCGGAAAACAATTCATACCCTCGATAAAATATATTAAAGTTATTTACTAGTTTAGGGTAAAATCCAACGTTAATGTTAGTTACAGATGTCGCCCCAACATTAGATGTTGTTTCTAACCCGTAAGAAATTTGTGTTCCGTCAGACAATTTCAAATCATATGTTTTGGTAATGTCTTCACCAACAGGATCAAAGTTTTTAGTATAATCAAAATTATTCCATACGTCATCCAAAATGTCAACGCCATCATTAACCATTTTTTTATAACGGTACCAAATTGACCCATACTTTAATATCCAGGCATAAGGTAACTTATGAAGTGCCCCAAACTTCTTTATAGATGCAAATATATAATCGGTATCAAAATTAAATAAGAAATCAGTGCTTTCCTTTTTGTATTTCTCTCTAAGAGTGGCTAAAGGTAAGCTATTTAAAAATAAATAAGCGGACCTTACATATGGATTTTGATCATCGTCTATATACCACCTATCTATGTCACTAACTAACGAGTTAACAAAATATGGAGTATTTAACATTGATGTGGTCTGAGTAAATGATACGTTTCCACTATAATTAATGTAGCTTACAACACCTTCAGTTACTTGTTGGCTTTTAACATCATTTACTCTTTGAGTATAAAAACTAGACAAGTTCTGTGATGTTCCAAGTACAGTCAATGGATTTTCACTATTAATATAAGTAAAATTAGTCATCGGCCTAATATAATCTGCCGTATTAAAATCGAAATTACATATTAATTTTGTAGAATCATTAACTTTATATGTATAAGCTGTATTATATAAACTACGAACATCATTATGGAATATGCCTGAAGACATATTTCCGGATCCCCAATTGTTAATAACAAAAGGGTACGTATCTAAAAACCTTGGCGTATTAGTTGCTGTTGACTTTAAATATGAAGTTAATTTATCATAATTTATAGAAACATTAACTTTATTTACATTAGATCTAATCTCATCAACGTCATATACTCTAAAATTAGATGTTGTCTCAGATTCAATATAATCAGTTACAAATATATCTCTAATAAACTTCTGCCAAGATTCTCCAATACCTAAATTTGAAATTTGATATAATGTACCTATGTAATTCGCCGAATTTAAATTAAGGTTTTTTAATTTTTGTATCAAAAATGGAGACTCGCCTAGAAGGGAATTAACTATATTCGTAGACTCTAAATCTGACAATAATCCAATCAATTCATTTTTAGCTAAATCACCACCGAATCTTTGATAGAATGAATATAAAAAGACTCTCTCCCAGATCTCATAGATAAATTTAACCTCTTGTTTATTTCTGAATATCGAATAATTATTGGGGAAATCAATCGAGTTGAACGTAATTCGATTAACCCCATCACGCTCATTTACTATAGTGCTGCCAACAACATAGTTAAAAACGTCGTCCTTAGTAATTTGTTTTGCTTTTAGATATTCCTCGACAAATTCTACTTCAGGCCACACATCATACAAATATCCTTTAGTATTAGATATTACTGAATTATCTCCAGGATACGTTAATATAAATCTCTCACCCTCATTTTTCTCTACGAAATATTGGGGCCAAGGATAAACTGGACTTAAATTATTGTTACCTGTTGAAACACTATCCTTACTATCTACACTCGAAGCTGTTTTATCTGGGCTTAAAATAGCGTCTATTCGTATTTTTTCATTCCTTACATTCCAAGCTTTTTCATGTACATCACACATCATCCTTAAAAAGGATTCTGTGTTTGCTAAAATTACAGCTATTACATTTTTTAATGTTGGCTTAAAGCCCAAGCCATTTTTGTCGTTACTTAACCGACTTTTTAACAGATTAGTTAAATCATCTTGAATTGTATTTAATTTAGATGTGGCAATGTTCTGTAATATAGATATCTTACTTAAAAACCTATTTTTACCATCAAAAACAAAAACGTACTCTTTATTTTGATTTAACAGAAATAACGCATAATTTATATTTTTAAAATCTAAAAAATTATCCGAATCGTAGTCATTACGGCCAGTTTTTACAGTATATGTTTTTTCCCAGTCAATATCAGACTCTTTAGAAACGAAAAAATAAAAATCTGATTCATTTATATCATTTGTTATAGAATATTTCTTACCAATACCAAATATTTCATTTTTAGATAAAATATCGTTTTCTTCATCAATAATTTTTTTTAGGATACTTAATGCCTCAGATACTTTATTGTTCTCAAAAATTTCTTTTTTTAGTTTGTATAACCTGTTACCGTCACTTGTTATGTAGAAATCAGACTGATCTATATATGTATTATACCAGGAATCACTAAACACATATACTCTTTTCTCATAATTTACCAGTTCATTTAAATATTTTTCGGCATTAGTTAACTCTGATATATCAACATCATTAAATGTGTTTAATATATATGTTTCAAGAAGGCTAAGCCTATTTATTAATTCTCGTATTGTTATCTCAGGAAAATTAGCATCAATCAAACCTTTACTCTTATATTCAGAGTAAACTTCTTTCATTTTTTGATAACCTCGATACGTTATTTTTTCACCATTATTGCTTTCCAGATATTTACTTTTATACATATACGGTGATGCCTCAACATACTGCATCATTAAATTTGTCAATACATTATATTTGAAGGCATAAAAACTAAGACTAATAATAAAATTACCGCTACCAGCGTCAAAACTAGCGTTAAAAGTCCTAAGTGTAAGCTGATACTTAATAGCTTTACCTAAGTAACCTTTAATAGTTAAATAAAACAACGGATATGGATAATTAAAAAAGATCGAATATGGCGAATTTTCACCTTGCTCAAACAAAGCACGTCCTCTGATATCTTGTAATTCAATAGTTACTGCCGGAGTAAGGCTTAATCCTGTTTCAACCTTTATTCTACTTATTAATAATAAATCTGTATTAACTTTATTCCTTGTTTCTTGGTAAACTTGATTTGAGTTATTTACTTGTTTCTCAATAATTTGGTTAACACTACCAGTTTCAGAGGTACTGTTTAAACCTGTTAGATCATCAACATATGCATTCTCTAGATAGTATTTCCCAGAGGGATTTAAATAATCAATTTTAGCTATTGATACAGTTCTATTATCAACATTACCAACACTATCTACAGCTAACCTAGTCCTTGGATATAGATTGCATTCTAAATTTGCATAATAAACTAAATTTTCGTGTTTTAGTAACCTTTCTTTCGCCCTGCCTTCTGAATCAACAACTTTATTTGGATCAACCAAAACTACGTTTTGATAATCAAACTCAACTAAAACATTATCATCACCTACCATAATAAAAAAAATGATTTTTTAATTCAGCCTCATAATCTTGGACCGAAGAAACTAAAGGAAACGGTATCCTAAGAATACTATTATCCGGTATATTCCATTCTATCCCACCATAAATTGGATTTGCTGCTAATATTAGCCACCCAAATAATGGTGTTCCATAATATTCCTGGCTTACCTTGTCCAATCGACTTATACCGTTTTTATAGATATATCGTTTATCAGATGTTTTTTCTGGTATATTAACATATGGTACAACAGTTTGCTGTCCATTAATTAAAAAATTAGTATATCTATTATAATATAACTCACTCATTAATTTAATTTTGTTTTACCATTGAAAGTGCTAACACTTGTGTTAGAATTTCCATTTTTATAAAGATTTTGTAATCTTGTTTTTTGAACATCTGTTCCTGGAATATAATCATTAAATGTAAAAATTCTAGATTTATTTGTTGGATATGGTAGCCAATTTTTCCCATAAACGTCTTTATAGTTTTGAGAATCAATAAATTTCTTAACAATATCTTTCTGTTTTTGGTGTATTATATTGTAATATCTTTTAATTTCTAAAAAATAAGTTCTAGTAACTTCAACTAATTTTTTACCATTATCACCACTTGGGCTATTCATAATATCTTTTGGTACTAAATTAGTTATAAATGTTTCAAAACTATTATCATTTAAAATTGTTTTAGACATTATAGCATAAAACCTGGACTCTGCCGCCCAATAACTTGCAAAATTAAATATATTATTTTCATTTTTAAAAACTTCAATATCATCATAATTTGGTGACATAGTTAGACTATCAACATTAAATGTTACATCTAACAAATTATATGTTATTAAATCATTGTAATATGTATATAAATCATCGCTAGCTTTTGTATAATCGGAAACTAATTCTGAATTACTGTTAACACTGTTAGTCGTTGTACCAGAAATATTGTATATCTTAATTTGTTGATCTTTACGTATTAAACCATCAGAATTTGTTATTACAAAATCTATCTTAGATAAAGTATTAATTAATTTTATTTCTGACGAACATATGTCGTTGTTACATGAATTAAGGCCAGTTGATATTGTTGGACTAGTGTCAGAAATAATCTTTTTTAGATTTTGTTTAATTTGTTTAATTACGTTTTTATCAAAATTTTTATCATATAATGTTTTAATATAAAACAGACCGTTTTCTTCTGATTTTTTTGATTTTATTATCTCAATATCATTATATACAGCATTTACTATACTATTTAAGTGCGAATCAATATTATTTGGTTTACCAAATATTTTTAATTCTTTAGGGAAAACAAATTCATTAGTATATCCGTTAACATAGTTTCTATTTTGTATAAAAGCAGTTAAAATTGGGTAGTTATACTCATCAACTATTTGTGATGCTTTGTTAACATATGTGTTCATATATAATTGCCCATTCTCTAATAATGAGTCCATTATATTTTTATAATTTATTGTACCATTAAGACCTTGTTGCGTTTGTGTCGACGTTTCAATTATACCAATGGTTGCCCCTCCATTATTGAGTAATGGATCATCAAGGTTATTAACACCGACAATAGGTGTGCTATTTATAATAGCATCAACTAAATCACTATCTATTTTTTTGTATGATTCATCAGTAGCATCAGCCCTTTCATCGTACATTTCTGTGTTAGCATAGTAATTAAATGAAAGAGCGTTCTGTAATCTATCGATAGGGCCTTTCAATCCTGAACCTCCAATAAAATTAAAACCTAACGTTACTTTTGCCAACATTGGTTGCACACCAATACCCTCAGGATTTATATCTAAATTTTCATATGAAACCTGGATACTAGTTGGTATAATTTTGGTATAAAAAAAATCGCCAACTCTTAAAACTAAAACTGGTGGTGCACCAAAAGCCGTATTTGTTGCATTATTATATTTAGGTTTACCATCTAATCCTATAATTGGAATTGTATCTCCCGGCCTAGAACATTGCTGTAAGAACGTAAGTCTAGAGTTTAAACCTTCAGGTGTAATAGAATGAAATACCGGATCAAAATATTTTATTTTTTCTTTTATGTTGTCTTTAAACATTGGATTTGATTCTTCAATCAAACTGAAATAATCACACTCATTCAATAACTTTCTAAGTATTTTTTTACTTATACCATCTTTAATACTTTGTTTTATTCCTATAGTTGGTGGAACCGGAACATTTTGTTTAACATCCTTACTTATTGTTATTTTATTTGTACCAGGATTATTTGTTGGATTAGCACCATTAGTTGGTAACTGATTTGTCGTAGATCTATTTATCTCAATTTTATCAATCCAAACTCGCCTACAAGCCATAGCGTTTGTCGAATAAATATTATTATAATCTGTGTTGTTCCTATCGTTATCAGTACAATTATAAGGGCCATATTTTTGATTTGCAGCATTTACATATGATGAAGTTGCTTCTTCACCGTATGCTGGACCATACAAAATTTGTAACTGATTGTTAGATATATACCCAGATAGATCAGGATTAGACTCGAAAAATTTTTTGATAGAATCTATTCGTCTTAACGATAATGCTTGGTTATATCTTATTGATGCCCGTGAAGATGTACTACTTTGCAATGATATTACTATTGAAGAGTCAGGGTTTTCAACAAAAAATGTTACTAATGTATTTTGTAGTTCAGATATTTGATCAAAATTATATATAACCGCATCATTGAAAAAGTTTTCAACTTGATTACTATTAGATCCTGATTGGTTTTTATATAAAAGTATGTTATTTTGACTTACGTAGTTATTATACAACGTTCTGTAGTCTAAATCAGATAAAATTTCATCGTTTGGCAATCTTGGAGGTTCATCATTGTCGAAAAAAAATGAAAAATTAATAAAACTATTAAGAACTGCATTAGTTACGGTTTGGCTTGATGGCGGTATTGGTGTATCTACAACAATTTCCTCAAGAACTTGAGTAACAACTTCTTCTGTGGCATTAGGGTTATTAATTATTTGTTGTAAATCAAATAACTCGTTAATTGAAAGCATATTATACTTTCTAGCTAACTCATATATATCATATTTTTTACACCCAGCAAAGAAAGAATCTACAATACCATTTATTTCCTCTTTTCTTTTACCGTTTAATTCTTTGTTTACAATAACATTTAATATTGAAGGGTGATCAACAAGAATTGTCCAACTTAAAGATCCAGTTCTAGTCGTATTTTTATAAGTGAAAACAGGTTCTGGTCTACCTAAAAAACTATTACCATCAAAACCTATAGTTGTACTCTCATTAAATTTTAAATCGTATGGCGGGAACCACATAATTCTACCCCCATTTGGTCCTTTTTCGCAATCAGGTAAATCTGAAACTCTAAAGCCATTTCGGTTAGAAGTTCTCCAGGCTAGATTTTCCAAAGAAAACATATATTTTTGTACCTGACCATCTTTTATATTTGTTGATGTGCTAGAACTTGTGCTTTTTAATGGTGCAATGTTTAAGTTATACGTATTATCTAGAACAGAATAACTAAATTTACGTATATTACCATCTGTTTTTTGAAGATCTCCATATGTCATATATGGCGTATCTTTAGTAAAGATACGACAATATTCTTTACCAACTTCAGCCCCATTTTCATTAACATAAGACATAACTCTAGAACCCTTAGTTATCTCTTTATAACCATCATTAAAAACTTTGCTAATTTGATTTATCGCATTACCAACATGCTTTAAATCATTTTGACCAGCTTCTACAAGTTTCTGGGTTTGATATAAAATAGATCCGTCTCTAAAGTCTTGATCTGCACTTGTTGATAACTTAATATATGAAGTTGTTTGATTATACTCCTCATCCCTGGCTATTTGATCACCGCCTTTACCTACTTTATAACCGGCTTTTAGATCAGAACTAACTGTTGACCATGTTAATCCACCACTTATACCTCCATTATCGTAAAAAGAATCGCCAAGAAGACCAAATTTAACATTATCAATCGTTGGCTCGTACAATTTAGCTAAAACATCTGGGCCGTATACAATAGATTCTATTTCACCACCTTGTGAATTTAAAGGCATCTTGCCTGAAGGACTTTCAGCTCTTGAAGGGTCATTTTGTTTACTACCGACATAGTAACCCCCCTTTATAGGTATGTCAAATAAAGAAGCTAAGGCATTTTTACCCTTTTCTATGAATTCCCCCAATATAGACCTATCATACTCAGGGCCATATTTGTTAAACCCTAAAGTAAAATACATTTGAGATTTTTGGCCACCACCTGTATTATTTAAAAATAGTTGTGACGGATCTAGATTTTGTCTAAATAAAAGCCTACCAACAAGACTTCTATTTTCGCCCTCAAACGAATTTGCGACTTGACTATATAAATTTAGACTATGACTATCTAAAGTGAAATACTCCCCAGGAATCAATGAACCTGGAAAATACGCCCCACTTAACCTAGTTAATAAATCTGCGGCATTAACCAATACATTATCCGGCCTAGTAATAACCCAGTCCCTTTCAACCAAAGGCACTTTGCCTTGTAATATCTGAACAGCAAGTATCGGATCATTGTAAACATTTGGTAAATTTATTCTACCTAATGTGTTTTGCTCTATTTCTCTAGCAATTCTATTCCTGAAATCATCCCTTAAAGACCTAGCACCTAATTGTGCTAAAGATGAATCCTGAGATAATGAACCATCTGAACCAAATGGATTATCATTTAATAATATTTGATATGGTGTATATTGAGAAGGTACAAAAGATATCGGCCCTGGATTAGCATAAAAACTAAATTGGGGGGTCAATTGAACATATTCTGTTGATTCCAAGTTTATTGAATCAAAAGAATATTTATTTTGTGTTGGTATTTGGCTTTCAATTGGGAAACTTAATAGCGGTAGCCTAGTATCTGTAACATCATAAACACCTAAGTTACTTTTAGTATTAGCTAACCCACCGGCGTTTATTTCTTTGTTGTAACCACCTAAAGGGCCATATGCATTTAACGGATATAATAAATCCGCAAATGGATCATCTGCAATTAAGCTGTCAGGTGAATCGTAAACACCCTCATCTCTTAATACAGTTTCATATGTTAAATTACCAACATTAGGAGAATAAACCCCAGGAACAGTATATGGCGAGAGATTTCTCGCCATAAGAACTGATCTGTATTGTTCTGTCGCTGCAAAGGTTAAATAACTTGGCATCTAATTTATATTTTTATAATATAAATAGATATCATTCTGGTTTTTTTCATTACTTACCATCACCAGCTATTATTCCTTTTTCCCTTAATTTTTCTTCAATTATTTTATAACCAACCTCTTTAAGCCATCTTTCTAATGCGGGATCAATATTACTTGAATTTACATTAACATCAACGCTAACTTTACCACTGACATTAGTATTAGTTTCTTGTTTTTGAGCACTTTGAGGTGTTATTGGTCCAGAAGAACTACTAGGAACACCAGAATTAACATTAGGTACGACACTAGGTACACTTTGTGTGGTTCTATTACCATATGGATTCTTATCCTTAGGCTCCAATTTTGGTGGTGTATATTCCATACCTGTTTTATATGCGTCAGGTATACCTTCTTTAATCCCGTTAATAATATCTTTAACTATATCACCTATACCAGTCACAACACTTTCTGCTGTATTTATAAAACCCTCAGAATTTTTTATATCTTCATATATAGTTCTAGTTGTATCTGTAATTTTTAGTCTAGCTGATGAAGCATCTATAAGTCCATTGTTTTTTTCAACAACACCAACTAATTTATTTATACCTACAGTTAATTTTGTAGAAGCTTCAGTAGTACTCCTATAAAGTTTATCTAAATTAGGATCAGCAGCAAGAGCTCTTTGAATAACGCCTTCTCTAGATTCTCTCAAGTATTTCAAATTTTGAAGATATCCATTAGCCTCTTTTTGTAAATCTATCAAAGATTTTGGCTCATTCATTTTCACCAATTTATCTAAATCATCTTTACTTAATTCGCTAACTAATTTCTGTTCTTCAATTCCTGTCTGTTCATTAACTAAGTTAACATAATATTTACCTTCAATCTTAGAACCTTTCTCCCCTAATTGAGCCATAGATGCTATCATTTTACGATCCTCTTCTGTAGCTATATCACTTGAAAATCTTATTTCACTCATTTTTTTTGATAGCTCAGTTGCTGATATTGACCATTCTGCTAATTGTTTTGAACTAATCCCGGTTACTTCAGATAACTCACGAATAAATCCTTGAGCACCTTTCATCAATTCAAATTTTTGTGTTTTTTCGTTAAAAACGGTATATTGTTCTAACGCTTTAGTTAACGATTCCTGTAATCTTTCCGGATCGTTTCTTGCCATGTCCATTAACGAATATGGATCTAATAACTCACTAACTTGAACACCTAACCTTTGAAACCCTGCCGCCATTTCTACGGCTTTTTCTGGCTTAAATAAGCTGTCTGCGACATTTAATGTCTCTCTCATATCAATTCTAATCAAAGCAGCATTCGCCGCCATCTTAGCTAATCCTTGAACCCCCCCTTCAAAATTAAAGAGGTTCATTCTACCCATATTTTCTTGTATTTGTTGATATGTTGCTTGAGACGCAACACCAAGCATACGAGTCTTATTTAAGATACCCTCCATCTCAATAGAGATATTATTTAAGGAATAACCAGCCTTTACAAACTCAGGCATCATTCTAGTAACAACAGCTCCAGCACCTTGTACACTATCTGATACTAGAGATGCTGATGTTAATAATTTAGCATATTGTTCACTACTTAATAGTGTTTGCGTTTGTGTTGTTTTTATAACATCTTTTTGTAGTTGTAAAACTTGCTCTTGGGTAAAACCCAACGCTCTTGCCGGTGGTATTGCATCATTTATAGTAGCAGTAATGGTTTTAGCAAAACCATCCATACCGCCAAATAATCTAGATACTTCAGCTTCTTGTTTTCGGAACATGTCAAATGACTGAGTAAAAGTTCCTATCAAAGCATTTGTTATTTGATCGAATATATAAGTTATTGATTTACCAAAATCCAAACCATTATCTATTAGCCTCCTAGTTATTTCACCTGCTTTATCTGTAATATCTGTAACTTCACCAAATGGTATTTTGTACATATCGCCACTTGATGCCGATGGTGCCGGAGGCGTATATCCTCCACCTCCTCCGCCACCACCATAATTACCTCCTCCACCTCCGAATCCACCACTATTTCTAATAGCTCTTAGTTCTTGACTAATCTCTTCTAATAATTGCTCCTGTGTTTTTGGCATTGAATGTTTGATTTATATTAAATAAATACTAAGTGCCTTCATTTTGTTTTTCCATAATTTCAATATGTTTTTCAATAAGGAACTTTCTTAGGTAAACAGGCATTATTAGAAAATCATAGTAAGTCATATTAAAATGTTTTAAACAGAAATAACATTCATACGATAACCCTTCATTATACTTCGAAGAAAGGCCGAAAAAATTCAACCCCAAAGTTGATTCTAAAATCAACTTTAACTCCAGACGGGGCTATTACACTCTTGAATAGATCAATTTTAGGCTCATTTTCAGCAATAAATGTTTTAACAAACTTAGAGTCCATTATTGGCAATTTTTCTATTTCTTGAAAAATTTGACCTTTGTCTGTCATTCCGTTTAGCTCAACAAGCATTTTAGCGAGCCTAGTGGTTTCTTTTGGTGCCGCACGGCCTACAGTAGCATACTTAGTTTCTAAGTCATCAATCTCTACTTGCTCAGAATATGATAACGGCCTAATTTTAGCATTATAACCAGACTTTGGTAGTCTAACTTCAAAATATCCATTAGGGTCAGGTTTAACCGAATTGTTTGTTAAATTTAACTCATCTAACATAATTGAAACTTCAAAGTTTTCATTCGTGTTAGGATCTTTAAGCATTATATTATATTCAGGTCCGAAAGATGAATTTCTAAGAAAAATAAGTATAGCCTCAATATCTCCAAGTAAAAGTTCTTCAGGCTTTAAATCTGGCTCAAATAATTTATTTCTAATTAATGTCATCACCAACTCATTTTTAATTGTTGGGTCTGATGACATAAGAATATTTTCATCCGCAGCAGTTAAATAACCAACCTTAACTGATTTTTTTTTGCTTTTGTAAAAAACACCACCTGTTGGCAATTTAATCACATCATGTGGTAAATTTAAATTTAATTGGCCATAAACTTTTGAATCATCCATAAAAAAAATTCCATTATATTACTATAAGAATAGTAAAATAATGGAATTATATAAATATAACTTGAATATTAATTTAATATACTAGTATACATCTATCCATTCTTAGTGATGCTGTAATGTCAGCTAAAGCGTCAGTTGAATACCCTAAAGATCCAAAATCAACACTACTTAGGAAAGTACCTTCTAGTATCCATTTTTCAACAACAACACCTGTTGGATCTAACATTTCAAGATCAACATTCTTTTTATAACCTGCGGCATATCCCATCCTACCAGTAACTGATTCAGCATGTAGCCTAACCCACTCCATCAATGCTTGAGATGCTGAAGGTCCAATTGGATCTCTAAATTTGACAGAGATTTCATTCCAGTTGAATCTACCTGCAACATAAGTTGAAGTATTCAAAAATGGAATTTCTGTTGCATTTATTTTAATACTTGGTCTTTTTGCAGTTTCAACAAACCATTCATTTATACCTAATGACGATGGAAACCTCAAAATAAATCTATTCTGACGTTTTGGCTCATAAGGTATCGGCATTTTCATTAATAAATCAGCCATGTTCTTCTATTTTGTTTTTTTAGATTTTACTATAAATATTTATAAGAAAAAAATTTTTCTATTTACTTTTGTTTTTTTCTTCGTAAAATTACATATATATATTAACACTTAAGTATTATAATATTAATTATATATAATATATTATTTATTAAATAATTATTTCTATATATTATATTTTACTTACTAAATAAATATTTAATATTTTGTTTTTTTACCTTTTGCTGTTAAATATGATGTTACTGATGGTTCATTTTCAAATGCTTTCTTCATTACATTAACATTCCTTATATCATCGTCCGAAAACCCTATTGTTGGTAAAAAGAAATTTCTAATATTCTTTTTCAAGAATATTTTTTTGTGTATCCCTGCGGATAATTCTTTTATGTAATTTACGAATTCCTTCAACGCGATAACTTTATCTTGTTCTGGATTTGATGCGTTTTTAGGTTTGTTATATGTAACCGGGTAAAATCTGCATAAATCTAAATATTCCTTTATTAATCTATCTACACTTAATGCTTCTTCATCCATAAAGTCTCTAAATTTTTTTAAATTTTTTACCAACTCTTTCTTATTAATTCCTTTTACATTACCTTTAATTAGGTTAAACACCGCTTCTTTAATTGCTGACGGTGTATGACCTCTGGCTGTAATGATTGCAAAAACAGAACCGTTATTTATACATTCAACGAAGTCATCCCATGATGGCCCAGGTTCTGCTATCATACAGTCAATAATAAATTTTCTATCACCTTTAACTCCAAAGTTAACAAAAGGGTCATCGCTAAAATCAACAATTATGTTGTCGTCATATTCAAATTCTTCAGAACCAATTCTTGTTCTGTATGTTGCAAAATCTTCTGTTGTCATTCCAACATTTTCGCCATTGTCGTTTTTAACAATAATTTTTGTTGACATAGTTAGTATATTATCATCCCAGTCAAAAGCATAATATTTTAAATCTGGAGTGCCTTCATCATTAAAACCTTCATTTAATCTTCTTTTAATAAGCATAAATTAAATATTTAAATATAAATATCATAAAAAATGAATAATATCGACAAATTTATATGGGAACCTAAAATATACGATGGTTTTAAAGAGCACGTATATAATGAAATATTCAATAACAATATTTATGAGAAATTTTTTGAAGTTGAAGAAAATGATGTTGTTTTTGATATCGGAGCAAGCCTTGGTCCATTTACATATTCTATTTTGAATAAAAAACCAAAACACGTGTTTTGCTTTGAACCTGTTTTTGAAGAGTTTTTAACTCTAGTTAAAAACACAAAACACGGCCCAGTTACACAAATTAATAAATCTATAACTAATAATGATGGATTCTTTAAAATGGACTGGATTATAAACGATTTTGATTACACAGATATTTGTGGAATATCATTTATGGAAGCAATAAATTTATATAACATAAATAAAATAGACTTTTTAAAATGTGATTGTGAAAATTGTGAATACGATATTTTTACACTAGAAAATTTAGATTGGATAAAAAATAACGTAAAAAAAATATCGGGAGAATGGCATTTATCTTATAAAGAAAATAAAGATAAATTTAAATATTTTAGGGATAATATTTTAATAAAATTTAACCCAGAAAAATATAATATATTTTCTGTTGATGGGGTAGATATAAAATGGGACTTATGGTCTGATCACTTCATCGAATATTACAATGAAGTTATAATTTATATTGATAATAGATAAAAAAGCCCCTCAAAATTTGAGGGGCTTTTTATTTTAAATGTTTTCAAAAGATGCTCCGGTAGGAGTTATTAAAAATTCAATGTCAATGAATTCTAAAGCTTTTGTTGGTTTTATATAAATTTTACCGACTAACTGGTTTCTATCTAAATCTTCTGGAGATGAAGAAACTGTAACTCTGAAGTCATATAAACCACGATCTCTTCTAATAGCGTCCAATATTGGGTTAACAGTATCTAAGAAATCTTGTCTAACTTTAGCATCGTTCTGTTCGAATAATAATCTAATAGCAACCGCAGATATTAATTTACGTGCTTGTAATAACAATCTTCTAACGTTAATTCTATCTAAAGCACTTTCTCTTATTTGTAGTGTTTTATTACCAAAAATAACAGTACCTACATCTGAAAAAGTTGCAATAGGGTTTATTCTGCCTTGATATAATGTATCTCTATCTTCTTGAGTAAGCTTACGTCTAGCTTTTATAGAATTAACCAAACCTCTAGTATAACCTGCTGACGCAAACCAAGGGAACGAGATATTATCTGTTAGAGCTAAATTTCTAGTTACTTCAGCCGTTGCCGGAATGTAGATTTGTGTATTATTTACAGTATCTCTGGTTAAAACCCAAGGATAATATGTTGCTGTATAGTTTGAGTCAATACCACTATTCTCTAAATTATCAACGGCCTCTTGAGGGTAGATCATATTTAAAGTATTAGTTGTTGATGGTACAAACATATCGTAATCAGGTGTCGTACAAATATATAAAGAATCCGCACGCTCAAACTCAATCATTTCAATCGCTGACTCAACTAAGTTACTATTGTTTACATAATCAATACCTGGTGTTACAAATACGTTTATGTTAACAGACTCTGGATTATTAAATGTTTTTTGACCTAATAAGTATGCATAATAATCAGTATTCGCCCAATCTTTAGTGTTATCACCTACTGTTATTATTTTGAAAAATCCGTTACCATTTGCTGTTGGGAATCTGTCTGAGACACAAGCACCTGCAAGATATCCTGATGCACCTATTCTAAACCTATCACCATTCGCTCTCGATTCAGAATATACATCCCAACCATCAAAGCCTCCAGCCACAAGCATTGTGAATTTTCTAGCATATGTACGATAGTAAGCATTCTCTTCACTGCTAGGATCGTTTCTAAAGTCCGAAACGCCCACGTAGAAGGCACTTTCTCCTGAAGTGGCATACTCATTCGAAATAGTTACGATCGTCGCTCCTGAGTCCATATGGAAGCCCCTAGACATATAGGGCCAATCTTGTAATACAGGAATGCAAGTTGTTCCTAAGTTTTGCTTACCAACGTATTCAAAGAAATCAGCATCATACCCTAAAGTATTAGAGATACCTAAGTAAACTCTCCTAGGATTTTCACCTGAACTTATATTTTTATTATCCACACCACTTGACAAATTAAACGGTGGGTTAAATATTACCTCTCCAGCTTCAAAATATTTTGTTTTAATAACTGGGAACGGAGGTAAATCAGATGCGTATTGTCTAAATTTATAACCCTCAAATCCACAAGGAAGTGCATCTATAGGTGCATCCTCATTCATTTCAACCATAACGAATTTTGACAATAGAGCATACTCACCATCATGGCTACCTATTTTTTTAGCTATAAAACTATTTGTATTAGGATCCATATTGCAATTAGTGAATTTTTCTAATACAACCGGAGAATTATCTGTGTCATAGTAATCTCTAACCAAAACATCAAATGTGCCATTATTAAATGACATATTTGCAATTGATATTTTTACTTGCATATTTGCACTATTACCATCAGATATTGTGATAAATCTAAACAACTTATATACAGTACTACCTCTTAATTCTGACACAACCCAAGGAGACATAGCTGATTGATATTGCTCTAAATAATTAGCAATGCTCGTTGTGTCATCATTTACAGCACTAGGTAATGATGTTAAAGTTTGTCTTATGCCTCTAATATAACCTTTTTTATATCCATAATTTAATAAGTTCAAGAATGATTCTTCAACAAATAAAGGTACTTCATTTTTAGGTTTAGAGAAATTTGTTGAGCCAAATACTTTGTTTAAGTATGTTGGATCTGATGATTGTAGACTAGTTTTAAATATAAATGTGTCACCGTCATCATTTGTTATATTAATAGCAAACGGTGCGTATGGATTTTTTAGTGCATCTTCGTATGACCCTGTAAAATCTAAAACAACGTTATTTAAATTACTAACTTCGTATTGTGGACCATGTTGTGTTGACGAATAAACAGTAGTACCTCTAGATCTTAATGTTGCCAATACAATATTATTGTACCCGCAGTATGTAGATCCGGTATATGTGTATAATTTACCTGATACAGTACCAGTATAGCAACCTGAAGTTGTTTGTGTTAAATTACTTATTGTTGTGTAAAAAGAAAACCCATCATATGTTTCCCCACTAGTATTTTCAAATAATGCATAATACCAAGCATCATTTATTGGATTAGTATAATCAGCATTGAAACTGTTAACGTTAGATACGTTAAATACATTTGTTTCTGCGGTATATGTTGCAAAAACACTGTAATAATCACTTGATGGTATAGTACCAAAATAATTTATGGATGTACCACTTAACGAATTCTGATTAAAAATGTTTAAAATTTGATTTTTAATATCATCAGATAATGTGGAAATACCCCCATTATACTGCGTATAATTTTTTGTCAATATATTCTCAATTTCAGATGGGAATGATCCGGAAAATTCAATTGCAGATAGGCCTGTATTACATCCAGAGAAATTAACTGTGAATGTTACAGCATTTCCTGTACCATCTTCAAAACCTACTGTTGTGGTATCTACATTTGAAATTGCAACTATCGACCATGATGGCCCCGCATCATATCCTGACAAGCCTAAAACTCTTGTCATAAATAATTGGTTAGATTGCTGTAAGTATGACTTTGCTATATATGCTGATTCATACTTCGGTATTTGTGTGTTTACAAATTTTTCAGGGCTAGTTCCGCCAAAATAAGTTTCAAATTCACTATAATTTGTTATGAATATAGGTTCGAATGCCGGGCCTTTCAAAGTCTCACCAACAATACCTAAAGTTGTTACACCAACACTTTGCGAAACGAAACTTAAATCAGTTTCTGTTGTGTAAACGCCAGGGGAAACGAAAACTTTACTATTTGTCGCCATTTTTTTTCTTTAATATTTATTTTATTTTATAATAAATATTTCTTTTTATTGCAAAATCATTTACAAATAAAAAGTTATTACTATTATGGCATAATATTCTGTTTTGATCAAACCATTGTGGCTCTGAATAGTATTTTGGATTCTAACCCTGGTGACTGTTTTACACAGTCTATTCTTAATGTATCATTATGATTTAGTTTTATTGAAACTAAGTCAACCCCGTAAAAGTCATCATTTATATATACCTCATAAGATGATATATTATCTACTTGTATTTGTTCAAGGTCTATTCTATCATATAAAGTTTTTGATTCACTAGTAGATCCTGATGCAAAATCAAACGTAATATTATAGCTATCCGGGTTTTCTATCTTTTGCTGTAAAGATCGGCGTCTACTTGTTGTGTCAATTTCAAATAATTGAAAAGTACGTTCAACCGCCGGTTTTACTTGAAATTCTTCCTCATCAATTAGAAACCCTAATAATGTAAAATCGTAATTTTGGATGTAATATTTTCTTTTTTCAATCTCAAGTACAGACTCATCAGATACCGCATCCAAAATCAAAGGAATGTAATGTCCATTTACCTGAGTATATGCTTGTCTAGATGTAAATGTTTGTAATACATTTTTATTTAACATGTTTAATTCCCTAATCCTATTACATATAAATTTCAAACTATACTTTATATCTACAGGTACCGGCTGCGGTATGGAATATACATTAACATTAAGCCGGTTACCATCATAACTAGGTACTGATGCGTAATAAAATTGTTTTCTATCTGGAATATTATATATTGCAGGGTTAGAGCCATATTTAACTTCAGGCATTCTTACCAAAGTCATAAATGGAGGGGCAACGTTTTTGTCTATATCTTGAAAATTCCAAGTTTCTGTAAACTGGGACCAGTTTTGTGTTGTCATTATAATATCAACAATTGGAACTTTGATTCCATCAACAAAAACTTCAAGGTTGGACTTAACAAAGTCTAACACACCTCTATCTAAATCTGCATGAAGCACAGATTTAGGTAAGAAAGTTCCGTCTTTGTTGATCCGTTCTAATAGTTCAACACGTCTTGGATATAAAGTCCTCTCATATGTTAAATTAATCGTTTTCTTTATTTTTTTTGGAAACCCCATGATTAATACTATTTTTTAGGTTAAATACCGTTAAACTCGTTTCTGCTAACAGGAGAAGCTTTTATAGTTCTATAGAATGGTTTATAACCCCCATATGTGTGTTTATTATCTGAAACAACTCTACCATCATTATTAACAACATAATACCTAACTCTGGTTTCTGTCTCATAATAGCCAATATAATCACCATAATTAATATCAACTTCTAATTCATCCAGATCAGATTGATAAACAGAAACCGTTATATTACCAGGTTCTAGCTGATCTAATCCGGTTTTGCTTGCAATATATTTGTTGTCTGGAGATTCTACCCTAACTAATCCTTTAAATTCAACTGGGGCCATATATTTAACTCCACCTGTAACCGTCTCACCATATACATCATCTGTCTTAGTTTTATACCTATCAATTCGATACAAAACTAATGTAAAATTCATGTCACCATGAAGCCATTCTTTCCCCATTTCAATTTCTAATGAGTAGTCATTTGGTTTGAAAAATTTTTGTAATCTACCAATAGGTACTTTAGGATCTTGCATATTGATAAATATATTAATTTATATTATTATTGTTACATTGTTTACCTTTAAACACATATAAATCTATGACAATCTTGTAAATTTAATGACTAATACTGTTCCGTTAGAATCGAAGGCGATTTCTATACTTGAAAATTACAACGGTTCTAATAACTACCTCTTGGAATTAAAATTTAAATTAAACCATAATAAAAAATTTTATCCGACAAGAGCACAAGCCGAATATATTATAAACTATAATGATATTACTCCTAAGGTTGCTAGGAAGTGGGTAGATTTAGATACATATTTTTCAGATAAAATTGCAAAAGATAAAGGTCTTATTGAAACGCCTACCAAACTTTGGGTGGAGAAATTATTAGTTGAGAAAGATAAGTCATATCACATCTGGGGTAAATTCTTTGATAACGAAGAATTAGGTGGCATATGGGTGCCTAAATCAGCGATCATTAAGTCTACAAATAAACCTGTTGATGTAGATTATTCAAAATATTCTAACAGGCCCCCATTAGAGCATCAAAAAGAAGCCATTACTCATTTATTATCAAATAATAAATTTATTTTGGCAGATGAAATGGGTTTAGGTAAAACAACATCAACAATTATCGCCGCATTAGAAACTGGGGCTAAAAAAATATTGATCATATGCCCTGCCTCACTAAAGGTTAACTGGGAAAGAGAAATACGAAATTACTCTGATAGAGATATTTTTATTTGTGAAGGTAAAAAATACTCTAAAGATCATGATTTTGTCATAATGAATTATGACATTGTAAAAAACTTTCATTCAATCGAAAAAAATGCGGAAAGCAAAATACTAGACACAAATTTTGATCTGGTAATCATCGATGAAGCACACTTTCTATCTAATGCACAAGCATTAAGAACAAAGCTAATTAATAGCTTTGCAAAAAAAATTACCAGAGTTTGGCTGTTAACTGGTACTCCGATAACGTCAAGACCGATAAACTATTTTAACCTACTTAATTTAGTGGAATCTCCTGTTGCTAGCAATTGGGTAGCATACGTTATTAGATATTGCCAAGGGTATCAATTTTTTGCCGGTAAAAGAAAGGTATGGAATACATCCGGAGCTTCTAACCTGGAAGAACTTAAAGATAGGACTTCAAGACAGATCCTTAGAAGACTAAAAGAAAGCGTATTAGATCTACCGGAAAAAATAATAACACCAACATACCTCAGACTTTCATCAAAAAATTATGAAGAACTAATGGGCGAATACTATGACTGGTATAAAAAAAATCCAAAGGAGTCTTCATCGTTGACTGTACAATTTAATAAATTGATGAAGGTTAGGCAAGTTATTGCACAAGAGAAGGTAGAATACTCTATCGAACTAGCCGAAGCTATATTGGCCCAAAACAAAAAAGTAATAATTTTTACCAACTTTACAAGTGTATTACAATCCTTTGTTTCACACTTTGACAAAAAATGCGTTTATATTGATGGAAGTTGTAACCAAAATAAAAGACAAAAAGCTGTTGACGATTTCCAAAATAATGAAAAAATTGAAGTATTTGTTGGTAATCTAATTGCAGCAGGTGCAGGTATTACATTAACAGCAGCAGAAGCTGTGATAATGAATGATCTATCTTTTGTCCCGGCCCATCACTTACAGGCTGAAGATAGGGCACATAGATACGGACAAAATTTTAGTGTGTCAGTATACTATCCGATATTTGAAAATACAATTGAAGGTGCAGTATACGATATACTTCTAAATAAAAAATACATATTCGAAACCGTAATGGGGGATAATATTGATATGGGGGCAGAAAAAGTTATGGAGGTAATTAATTCAAAGGTATAAAAATAAGTTATTTAGATCCATAAATAACTGTATAGTAAGCTACAGCATTATTGAATTTATAACTTTTAACTGGGTTCAAATCAAAAAAATTATTTAATACTCTCGCATAAATTTTTGTTTTCCTTAATGAAGGTGATGCAACAAAAAGTTTATCGTATTTTACCAACCATTTTTTTATTATTTTTACAAAATATTTTCTAAATACTGTGATTAATGTGTTATCAGTATTTAAAACCTCGTCTTTATCAGCAACATTTAATATTGATTGATTCTTATACGTTAATGCTATTTGTGGATATTCAAAAATGTTAGGATTACTAAGTAAACACAACTCATAATCATTATATCGATGACAATCTAATATCTCAGTATTGTACATCAATAAAGTAAAAACATCATCGGCACTTAATTCCAATAGATATCTTAGTTGATTTTCTGTTAAAATAACTTTCATATTGTATTTATAATAATAATATAAATACTATAGGTTATGGAAAAGTTATTATTAGAGTTAAGACAATTAAAAAGAGAATTGTTAGTTTACGAACATAAAAAATTTTTTATTAATGAGATGAAAAAAATCGGTATAGATAAATTACCTTACGCATATACATCACTTAAAAAATTCATAGATCCAGAAACTATGAATGTTCATTATAATAAACATTACAAAGGATATGTTGAAAAACTTAATCTTGCCCTATCTGAAAAAAATGTTGATGATGTTAAATTGGAAGATATTGTTAAAAACATAAAAAAATATGATGATAATATCAGGAATAACGCTGGTGGTGCATTTAATCACGCATTATTTTGGAAGATGCTAAGCCCCACAGAAAAAAAACCTGGTAGTATCATTTTAAAAGCAATTGAAAAAGAATTCGGGTCATTAGGTGAATTAAAGAAAGTGTTTAATGCTGAGGCAAAATCAAAATTTGGATCTGGTTGGGTTTGGTTAATAATTAATGATGACAAAAAACTTAAAATAGTCACCACAACAAATCAAGATAATCCCCTTATGGATACATCTGAAGAACAAGGGTATCCGTTACTTGGGCTAGATTTATGGGAACATGCTTACTATTTAAAATATAAAAATAGAAGAGACATGTATATTAAAAACTTTTGGAAAGTAGTTGATTGGGATTTTGTTGAAGATGTTTTTTTACTTAAAACTGGTCAAAAAGTCAATGAAAACTATAGAAGGCCTAGCGACATTAGAAATAGACGCAGAAAAATAATAATATACTAAATATTTATTGTCTATAATAGACAAATTATGGCTGGAATTTCTGAACCACAAAGAACAACTTTATATACTCGAATAAAACACTTACTTGGATTTCCATTACGTAGTATTGAATTAGAAGATGAAATGATGGATTCTCTAATGGAACTAGCCATTGGAGATTACTCTCAGTACGTACAAGATTGGTTAATAGAGTCACAGTGGGCAGCACTACAAAATCTTAATCTTGACGAACAATCTTTATCTAGAGCTTTCATATCCAGAAGCATTGATTATGAGACTAGATACACCTATGCCTATTCTAAGATCGTAGGATTACAAGCCGGTGGTGATTGGGAATTAAAAAAAGACTTTATCGAATTAAAACGGAATCAACAATTATACGAAATACCTGCGGGAAGAGAAATTAATGAATTGTTATGGTTTACTCCGGCTGAGTTAACTAATATCCTTTTCGATCCTTGGTCATTCGGTGTTATGGGGGGGCCAGGCCTTGGCGGACCTGGGGGATATTCACAAATAGGATATAGTGGATCATATTTCCTAATGCCAGCATTTGATATGTTATTGAGAATGCAGGAAATAAATATACAAAGAAGAATTATAGCTTCAGATTTAACGTATAGAATCACCGCACTACCTGACGGTAAAAAGATGGTCCATTTAATGAATACACCTGGAGGTAAATTCGATTTTGGTAGCTCTAACTTCTATAATGGAAAAGTATGGTACTGGTATTATGATGTTGACGGTAAAGATAGAGACAGTTGTTTAAAATCAAATCCAGACATTGTTAAATTACCGTCAGACGTACCTATAGATGAAATGTCGTGGGAAGATCTTAATAATCCATCTCAACAGTGGGTTAGAAGGTATTTTATCGGATTATGTAAAGAAACATTAGGTAGAGTTAGAGGTAAATATAGCGGATCATTAAAAACTCCAGATACAGAATTGACATTGGACTATGATAAATTACTTACAGAAGGAAGAGATGAAAGAAGTAAACTAATAGAGGAATTAACTCAAAAATTAGAAAGATTAAGGCCGGAAAAAATGATGGAAAGAGAGGCATCTATTGCCGAAAATCTAAATAGATCATTAAAATATAGGCCAATGCAAAGACAAATATATGTAATTTAATATGGCAATTATTAGAAATATACCATCAGAACGAATAATACATGGAAAGTTAATAACAACCTCAGAAATCGCAATTGTTTCAGAACAACAGTTTAGGACTAGAGGTGAGGGTATAGTTATTGTAAAAAATAATGAGCCAACTAAAATTATATTAGATGGCTCAACAACAGATAAGATTTCAATTAAAGCTTTAAGCCAGGTATTAATAATACCTAATGTAGGTAAAATTGATGAGGATTTTGATGAAATACTACTCGATAAAGGTTCTTGTGTAGAGTTCGCATTTTGCTCTGGAAATTGGTATATTATTAGTTCTGATGGATTAAAAATGGGCGAATAAATCGCCCATTTTTTTTATACGAATGATTTCCAATCATCGGAAGCTAACTCATACATATAGTCCAAATTTACATCAACCCTTGCCCAGAAATCTAATTCTAGATTTGATGGTGTCATTACCTCTTCTAGAGTATCTTGATCTTTAGGTTCAAAAGGCTGGCCATTTATTAGTTCACATTGTGAATTGGTATAAAACATCCTATTAGCCGGATCATTAACCAATAGCGTATCTCTAACATCTGATTTGAATACAACTAATAGTGGCTCAATACGTGTATTTAGGACTGATATCGCTTTTAGCACATTATATTCACCTAACATGTCTGGATTATTTTCAATATCATCTTTATTTAACATGTAACAATTTATTTTAATGCCAGATTCTTCAGGGTTTTTTTTGTTACTAACTTTAACAACATCACCATGAGAAGGTTTTGTACCATTATTTACATAATAAATCACATCACCAAGGTTTACCGAGATATTATTATATATAGCTAATTCCATATGAGCCATCTTACTCATGGTATTTCCAGCCTTGTTTGTCATTGTCGAGCGTTTCAAATAATCTTCAATACTTAACTTTACTTTTGCTCTCTGAGCAATCTCTTTTAAAGGTATCTTTTTATCCCAAATCTTTTGAACATATTCGTAATACCACTCAATAAATTCTTTACCTTCACCCTTAAGAAGTAAAGTAACACCTTTATCTAAAAAGTTTTCAATATAAAGCGGCAATTTTTTAGATTTTATCGTATTCCCAGTTAGCTTTATCTTGTTTTTGTAATCCATAACAGCGTAATTCTTTCTAGCTAGATTGATACACGCTGGCCAAGTTCCATCTGTATCCAAAGCCATTTCACCGCGCATAAATAAGTCGTTAAACTCAGCAACATCGGCATTATCACCAGTATATACCTTATCTCTTTTTACTTTCCAATTCAAACCTTTACCTACATAAACTCTACTATCAACATCATCAGGTTTAGAAAAGTTCACACCATCGGTATCCATAACTAGAGGTACATATCCTTTCTTCATAAAGAATTTTATCATCATCCTAAGATATTGCCTCCCTGTACATGTGATCTGTTCACCACAATCCATATCACCCCAAGGAAATACGTGAGGGGCACTCAATCCACCAAATAATGAGTTAATAAAAATTTTGATTGGCAACTGCTTTCTGTCGTATGACAAAGATTTTTTAGCGTCTGTTTTTGCATAAGATCCCGATAATTCTTTGTATTTTATACGGGTATCTCGGAAATACTTCAACATAGCCTTCATTGCGTGGGTTATATCACACTTTGGGAATATGTTATGCACTAGCTGTATTGACGGATAAAGGGAGCTAAAATCGAGTTTTAATACGTTTTTAGAGTAACCAACCTTCAATAATCTTGATAAGCCACCAACAAATGGTTTTTTTTCCATTCTAGCGGGGATAGCTAGTTTGTTTTTGTACGACCATGCAAGCATAAGTAGCTTCCATAAAGAAGCCGTACCCATAGTGTAAAGTTTCTCGTATGTGGACGGAACTAACTTTGCAAGCAAAAATGATGCTTGACTAAATTCATCATCGACCAACAATGTTTCTTCCAAGTCGTCATCAAGATATCTCTCAACCAAATTATCACCAGTGACTTTAACATAAACACCAGGAAACTTTATATCTAAATCCTGATACTTAGGATCACCAACTAGTTTATAGTTACCATTTGTAGTATTTAGCCAATATTCTTTTTTCTCATTATATATCCTACCAATATCTTCATGATTAATGTAGACACGATCTTTTGCTTCAGCATCAATATATTTTGTAATATATTTAAGACCAGAACTTTTAATATCTGAATTAATAGCTTGTGCCCTTCTTACCGAATGGTTAATATCAATTATACTGTAACCCCATAAGGTATATTGGTTATAAGGTTCGATTTCATTACCCAATTTGAGGTTTTTTTCGCTGACAGATAATGTCATATCTGGATGTAATGCCCGACAAGATTGTTTAATACTAACACCTAGTATTTTAGCTCTTTCTACAATCCATTTCCAGTCAAAGTTTGATGAGTAATATCCACCAATAATAGAAGGTTTAATTTCGTCTATAATATTGAAAAATTCAATTATACCATTTTTCTCACTAGCTTCATCAGAACATTCAATAACTTTTTTAAACCCTTTATTGGTTTTTATACCTATCATGAATATACGACCATCTTTTGGTTCCAATGCGGTAGTTTCCAAGTCAAATACCAACCTGGTCACATCTTCATATTCCTCGAATCCTTTAAATAGCCTTTTTTCCTTTGAAATCAAATACTGCTCTTCAGCAGATAACATCATAACTTCGTCACTTTTCCAGGGGTTTATCCCGCCCTCTTTAAAGAATTGAATTAGATGCCTATATCCCTTAGTAGATTTTACAATATACTTTAGTCCGGATTCCAATCTAGGCTCGTTATCCGTTCTTAGCTTTTCAATTATAATACCATGCTCAGAAATTGCTTTTTTCTGTTCTTCTTTTGAAGATTTATAGAAATTAGCGTTTTTTAAATTGCCAACCCAAGCAAAAGGTACAAAACTATCTTTTACAACAATTTTACCTTTTTTAGGATCTTCCTTAATTTTGTAAATTGAATTTGTTTTATAGTCAAATTCTACTGATACAATAAATTCTTCATCATCATTTCCTTCCAAAAATTTCTTAACATCTTCTTGACTGACCATAATTAATAGTTTAAACGGTTAATAACCGTAAATCAATAATTGAATAGGTCTGTATTGTCAAGATGAGGCTATTTTTATGGTTGTTTTTGGGTTTATCTGATTTGGGAATTTAAATCTAGTATAGTTATTCATTGTCTCATTTCTATTTATCAAATAATAAACGTCAGCCCCTTCGAATGTTCTACGATGATCAAAATATGTACCAGAATATGAGAAAGCTGAAGTTATAATTTCAGCCACAATATCAGTTCTTTCATGATTTTTAGCCACAAATCTAACTATAAAATCTAAAAATAACTCTAAATTTTTGTCATAATACACACAATAAAATTTAATGTATCTGTCTTTTGGTATGATCTTATCTCTACCAACAGTAAATCTTAAATACTGTCTAGCGAATTCTTCCTCATTATCTAAAATAATTTCTTTTAACTTATTATTAGGTACACCGGCTTTACTTGGTAATAATTTTCTAGTATCATAAATACCGGGCCTAATTTCTATTCTTTCAACTTTATCTTTATTTAACTTGGCTTTTTGTAAGATTTCATTATAACTAATAACACCTTGACGATCAACACTCTGGTGTTCAGTAAAAGTAACCTCTATGGTAACATCACCAGGTTTAGTTTTACTAGCGTCTTCTAATAACAGAGTATTTAAAATATTAAGTAATTTCATAACAAATAAATATATAAAAAAAAAGAATTGACACTAGCCAATTCTTTTTTTTTATTTTTTATGCCATAAAAATTATGGCGTTGGTGTAGGTGTTGGTGTTGGAGTTCCTGTAGGCGTAGCTGTTGGAGTTTCCGTAGGCGTAGCTGTTGGAGTTTCCGTAGGCGTAGCTGTTGGAGTTTCTGTAGGCGTAGCTGTTGGAGTTTCCGTAGGCGTAGCTGTTGGAGTTGGACTGACCGTTGGTGTTGGCGTTTCCGTTGGTGTTGCTGTTGGAGTTGGACTAACCGTTGGTGTTGGCGTTGCCGTTGGTGTCGCTGTTGGAGTTGGACTGACCGTTGGTGTTGGCGTTGTCGGGAAAGGTCCGTAATCAACAATGACAAAATCACTTAATTGATTTGCAGTTTTAAATGTATTATCAATAAACCAAATGTTTTTAGTTTCGCCAGGATTAAGGCATACTTGATCAAACACCATTTGATCTGAGCTTCTAACATAACTAAAGTATAAAAGAGTTGAACCTGTATTTGTTAGTGAATATTTACGAGAATTTGCCATTTCGTTTCTATTGTTTTTTTAATATAAATATCATAAATAGTAATAAAATACTAACAACATGGATTATCTGTTATAAAACTATCTTGTATATTTATAAATAATTTATCGCTTATTGGTACAATTAATTCTCCATTAGAATTTTTTAATAAAAATTGACCTTCATATCGGCCAATTTTACTGGTTTCTTTTTTATTAAATTTATAATATATATAATATTCTATAGGTGAATTATTATCAACGTTGGTCTTTGAAACAAAACTAGCTGCCTTTGATGATATCTTGGGCACGCCTGTGTCGACATTCACCATTGTGAATAATATGGTTGACGTTTCAATCATATTCATAAATTCATCATGGTCATATTTGTCATGCTTAATAACTTGCATGACTAATAATGGTAATGTCGCATTTTTTTTTATAAAAAATTCCATATGATATAAATATCATACGTTTTTATTTTAAAATATCAAAATATTCTCGCCATGAAGATTTTATAAGATAAAACATATCTTTATTTTCTATGTAGCAAATATCGAACATTTTTTCATCACTACCAATAAATCCAGATAAAATAGACGATTCAACAGCTTTATTAAACTCTTCTATTAGAAATGATATATATTTTGATGGCACAATAAAACAAGTGCCTTGTAAATTACGTATTTGAGACATAGAATAAAATTCTTTATCATGTATTGTGAAATCGTTATTATGACTAAAAAATATTATTTTTTCAGGCATATTAGATAACTTATCTAAGTTAGGCCAATTACTACCTCTATAATGATCAACATCCTCTCTTAATCCCCCAGCATCGGCCCATATAACACAATCATTTTCGAAATAATTATTTTTTATTGCCTCATGTATAAAATATATCTTATTGAACATTATAATATTATATAATGGCTTACACATTTCAGGTACATCTGGAAAGCTAACTTTAGATTTGAACAATGAATCATTCATTAATGCATTTAATTTATTGTAGTGAATTACATACGCATCAAGATCTTTTAAATCATTTACAATAATTTTAGTTTTTACTAATTGTGGGTCAAACTCTTTTCTATACGTTTCGATATCATTTACAAATTTTTCTTCTGTATATATAACTATATTATTATCGATGGATAATGTATTACGCATCCACCAACAGTACGTATGGTAAGACATTTTAAAATTATCCCAGTTATCTCTTCCAATATCATATAATGCTGTAACAATTACAGGTTTATTCATAGCCATTCCCAAGTTATTTTTTGATTTTTATGTGTTACATTTACTTTATTAACATCAAAATAATTTGATGTATTATCAGGATTAAATATGGATCCCATAGACATATTGACATTCGCTAATGATGTTGGAACAAAGCCTTCACCGTAACCAAAATAATCTTTTTCTGTTAAATTAACAATATGTTCTAATGCCTTATTAGAAAATCTAATAATAGCAAAAAAAGATCCGAATAATTGTGTGCTATTTGGTTCTAATGTATCTGTATGCCCAGGAAACCTAGAAAACCAGTCTCCCCCTGAATGCATTTTATTATCTACCATAGGTACATTATTGTATGCTAAAACATCTTTGTTTTTAAAGAGAAAATAGCTCAAGAAGTCAGTATTGTCATTTTCAAACCCGGAAAGAAATAAATCCCAGTTGTTACAGTATACGTCATCATCAAAAAACCAATAATAATCATAATCTTTATTCTTAATATAAAAGTTAATCATCCTTAAATAAGCATAAAACCAAATGATATTGCGATTACCATGATGATTCCAGTAGTGGCCACGACTAACACCGTGCTTAAAATTAAAGTTATACCTTATATCATTTTCGGTATATTGAAAAGACTCATATTCTATATTTTGCAGTCTAGAATTATCTAAGATAATATTTAATTTTTTTTCTTTTGGGAAATTACTCCACCAATCAATGTAAGCTTTATATGTCTCAGGTGTAAAGCAAGCACCGTAACAAGTATTATTCATATTTTTTAGTTAATATTTCATTCCATTCTGGGATCCTATTAAATTGGTGAACAATATCAAACGTTTTTTCGTCAGAATAAATTTTACCGTCTTTAAGATGAGGAATTTTATATCTTAATTTTTGTTTAAAGCCCCAAGCTTCGAAAAATTGAGTAGGTCCGGCGACAGCACAATGAACAGCCCAACAATCATTTAGAGTCATCAGCTTAATGTTTGGAATTAGATTTTTAGAGAACAAAACAATTAGTGCTGCCTGGTCTTTTATATTGTGATTATTTGATGAATTTTCGCACAACTCATACATATTCATTAACAAATCAACCAAAGGTTCTTTTTTACCGGCGATAACTCCTGAACAAATAATTTCAGTATTTGTACATTTGGCATAATCCTGAGGAAATAACTTATTGATATTATCAGAGTTCCAAGGTTCGTCACTAACAAGTATTCCTTCGCCTCCAACAAAGATATCGTAAGATGTATCTAATCTAGAAAAAGGATCTGATTGAAAAATAACATCAAAAACATCTGTTATTAAGATTAATTCATATTTGCAATCTCTAATATATTCAGCAGTTTTTATTAATCTTTTATGGTTTATGAACCAAGTGTCTTCTATTACTACGGGAATAGCTATTACCCCTAAATTTAAGACTTTTTGCAAGTCATCATTTGTTGAATTTGCACATAATAAAATTATGTCAGCATCAGAGTGTTCTTTAAAGCTTAAAGCCCAATTTTTTATTTTTTGAAAGTTATTTTCTATATTATTAGATAAACCTATTAATGCTTTTTTCATTGGCAATTTGTTAACGATATATTTAATTCATTATTAAAGTGAAAGATTGATGGCCACAGATATTCTATCGTGTAATTTAGATCAGTTATCACCTTATTTTTATGGTAAGAATTTAATATTTTTTTATACAATTCTAAATCGTTTTTTAAAATTAAATTTTTGCTAACAATACATTGTGCTGAGTTTATAAATTTTATAGGCAGTGTTATTTCTAAACCAATTTCTTTTGCGTAATTGATTGATTTGTCAATTATTTGTGCATTATCTCTAAAATATGTGGCCCCAAGAGGGAGGTATTCTGTTTTAAAATCAAAATTATTTACTTTTTCTAAAAAGTTACCACAGTGATAAAATGGGTTATCTTGCGAGAAACAAATATAGTCCGGCAAACTATCATAGTTATCAACCACGTATGTTATATAAGCAATAGTGTCAAATCCGTAATTATCCAGATTATATTTAAAATAATCTCTTTTTTCTTGATTTTTATTATATACAACATGGTTATGAACTAATCTTTCAACCCAGTCTAAATTTTCTTTATAGTGGCAAATTACTACAGTTAAATTCATAAACGACCTTCTATTTTTTCACACCATCCTTTTGATTCAGAATGCGGCCATACGACCCAATAAGCAGGTTTATGTGTCGTTGGAAATTCACGCCATATTTTGTAAAAATTATCTTTACTTGACATTATTCTAGTAACCTCATCTTTGTTTGCATCTAACCTAATAATTGTATTACCATCGTCGTCATGAAATGCAACAACCCAAAAGTCATAATCCTTATAAGGTACACTATCTTTATATAGATCAATGCAATGTTTAAATATGCTAGCAAAAGAATCTTTCCATTCTTCTTCTGAGTTATAGTTGTATGTGTTTGGAGGATATCTTTTATCCAAAGTTTCTTGCTGGACTGCTCGTTTTTCAAACAATATACCTGCATATTTTTCATAATCTCTTAATGTTCTTTGCGTACCAAAACCAAACTCTCTAAATAGATCTTCATCATATTTTTCGCCATCCATACTAAACAATTTTCTGTTTAACAGGTGTGAGTTTTTGTTTTTTTCCCCCCAAGTTTTATCGTCATCCCATTGCTTAGTCCTACCCTTTCTAGTATATTCATGCCACATAACAATTTTGTGTGGATGAAATAAATCATAACCATGAGTAAAAGCCCTAACCGCGATAGATATTTCTTCACCGTGAAAATAAAATCTTGGGTCATGTTGAACCTCAACAGCGAATTGGCCTAAAGTAAAACAAAAATGAGCGGAATAAAACCTAGCCGGAACTGGTTTTGTTAATTTTTCAAAATTAGGTATTGTCTCAGGCAAGAAAAAAATGGCACCTTCAGGGATAAACCTATCAAAAGACATTCTCCAAGGAGAATTTACCCTACCGCCAGGATCGTTATCAGGATCAAATGATGGAACATATGTTGTTAGTAATGGCTTTTTATATCCATCAGAAATAAGGTCTTCTAACATTTCAATCAGAATTTCGTCCCAATTTTGGGCAAACCTCATATGTGAATCTATCTGTAGAGTGTATTTTTCACCGTCATATTGTTGCTGAGTCAAGTTTCTGGCCCAACAAACCCCTTTCGTTTCATCATATGGTATGCTTAAAATTTTAAACCTATCATCATTTTTGTATTCTGATAAATCATCAAATTTATCATCAGGATGAAATTGCCTGGCAATAGAAAAAACTAAGTTTTCGGGGGACTTAGCGTTTTCAATAGCACTTTTAATTGTTAGTATTAATTGTGGATCACGATATGAGGCTACCTGTATAAAAATTTTCATAATACAAAATATAGCACATTAGCTATATTTTTTAAATAAAAAAGAATAAACTTTGTAGCTTAAACTTATTCTTAATAAATCTTGTTTAAAACAAAAATATCACTGAAAATATTATTTCCTGCATTATCACTACCCCATTGAACCGTAACACCTAAAGTATTACTCAATGTAGTATCAAAGGTTGTATTATTTACATCATTAAAAGAAAATCCTTCAATTGTTCCATTTACTGTCTTAGAATATCTGAATGTGCCTAATGTGACAATAGATGCGACACCAGCAACACCCACTTGCCTAATAGTAAAGTTTATAGATAAAGACCAAACAGCGTTAGTTATATTTGTTATTGGTTGCAATCCGCTATCAGCTAAAATAAAAGATCCGTCTTTTATTCTAAGCCTAATAGTCTGATTATTAGCACAGGTAAAAACACCGGCAAAGTCAGCTCTGAAACTATCACCAACGGAAAACCCATTTGCCGGAACAGATAAAGTTCCAACACCACCACCTATTAATGTTGTTTCGACAGTTGTAGCACTTACTATGACACTGTTTCCTGTTTGTGAAAATAACCCATAAACTGTTGGGAATGGAGCTAATGTGCTGTTTTTAACTCTATATGTTGTACCATTTTGAGTAACAGCAAATTCCGCATTTGGTGTCATTGCTGTTAATTCGGGCAATTGTGATATTGGTAAATTAGGCATTAGTTTTTATTTTATAAATATGTTTATACGAATCTTGGTAACAAGAAATTATATTGTTGTGTGATTTCAGAAAGTGATAATTGTCTATTGTAGAAATACATGTTAGCAACATATCCCCAAGCCTGAGGAACAATATCATTATTACCCCAACCCCAATGCGTTGTTCCACCCGCACCAAAGGCAATTGGACTTCCAACCTCGGAACCATTTATATAGAATCTTTGAGACGAGTTTGTCCCCACTACCGCATATTGAACCCAAACACTAGTTTGTCCTGATAAATCATATCCTGAACTTCTGAACGCGATATCCCAATATCCTAATGTATCTGTTCCATTAGGGACTGTAATTGGTGTATATTTGGGTGAGTTTGTATAAAGTAATGTCCTAAAGTATGTTGGATTAGGTTCTAATCTAGCCCAAGTAATATATGTGTATCCTGTGGTGGGTAATGTAGGACCAGTTCCATTTACAACAACCCTTTGAGTACCTGCCGTACAATCAAAACACTTGATAGTATTCAGTGTTGTAAATGTTGCACCATTAAGAGTGTGATCATAAGTTCCTGGAGTTACCATGTTTACAACAGTAGTTCCACTACCAGGGTAACTTTCCGAAGTATATGCATCTAACTGTATAATTAGACCTGAAGTCACCAACGACGGTGTTGTTGATGGTGTTGGGGTTACTGTTGGTGTTGCCGTTGGTGTTAATTGTAATGGCTCGATGTAAATTCCGAAACCGTCCTCCTGTAATATCATGAAATAATCCTCTTGTAACAAAAATCCTTCATCAGGTAAAGTCGGTGTAGCTGTTGGCGTTTCAGTCGGTGTTTCAGTCGGTGTAGCTGTTGGTGTTTCAGTCGGTGTTTCAGTCGGTGTAGCTGTTGGCGTTTCAGTCGGTGTTTCAGTCGGTGTAGCTGTTGGCGTTTCAGTCGGTGTTTCAGTC